>Ga0209039_10001321_pt1 | contig 23455 bp, 19 predicted proteins | sample BogFormECP12_OM1_FD_188238 | JGI IMG/M metagenome (GOLD analysis project Ga0209039, IMG submission 188238) | Bog forest soil microbial communities from Calvert Island, British Columbia, Canada - ECP12_OM1 (SPAdes) (version 2) | ecosystem: Environmental > Aquatic > Freshwater > Wetlands > Bog ... | reverse complement strand
AAGTCCAGCAAGCCACGGACAGGGTACGGCTGCTGATCTGGTCGATTTGGCAAGAGTTCCGGCGTACGTTTAGGGCAGAAACCAAGATATTTAAACATTCTCAAGTGAAATCGACGGGATTTCAGAACATGAATACTCGCTTACATCACAAACTACCTGCTTTGCACAATGCCATGTGGCCCGGTGTGGTCGGAAAGGGAGCTGGTTCTGAACCGCCCATCGACCTTGACACCATGCTGAAGCTCACGGCCACGGCGGATGTGGATGGCGTAAAATTTGACGGTGTCGATTTGTTCTTGACAAGTCCGCACACCGACATCGATTCGAGCGATGAAGACCTGAAGAAGCTTTCCGACAAGGTTGCTTCTTTCGGTCTGGTTATAGGCTCGCTGGTCGCTCCGGTATGGGGAGCCACGGGCGGCGGCTCGGCCATGGGGAGCGACGACGAGCGCAGGCGGTTTCTTGAGCAAGTTCGCAAGGCTTGCCGCATCGGCCGGAGGTTGCGTGAACTGGGTATCCGGCGTTACGGCATCATTCGCATCGATTCCGCAACCAGCACGGCGGAATGGGCGGTGGATCCGGAAGCGAATACCGAGCGCATTGCTGACACTTTTCGCCAGGCTTGCGACATCGCCGAAGAGTACGGAGAAAGGTTGGCGGCGGAAGGTGAGATTTGTTGGGGCGGTATGCATAGCTGGAAGCGCATGGTCCAGCTCCTGGAGCTGGTCGATCGCCCTAAGACGCTGGGCTTTCAGGCGGACATGGCTCACACGCTGCTTTTCACTCTCGGCTACAACGCTCCCGAGGACCGGCTTCTGCCGGAACCTTTTGATTGGAGCCGGTCTGACCAATTCGAAGAGTCTTTACAATTGCTAGCCAGCGCTCTTCGCCCCTGGACGATCGATTTCCACGTCGCCCAGAATGACGCCACGGTGAAAGGGTCGGGATCGCATGATAAGACTGGACGCCATTGCCTTCCGAACGATCCTAACGGCAAACTCAACATTGTCCGCCACTCGGGCTACTGGTTGCGAAACGATAAAGGCGAGCCAACTCGCGCCTTCCAGCACATCTGCTGGGATGGCTGCATGTTCTCCAACAGCGTGATGACGGATCCAAAGACCTGGCGCGACATTCTGGGCACTCTGATCGCCGTTCGCGAAGCATACGGCTGGGATTAAGGCAGGAGTGAGATGAGTAAACCGCGATTAAACATCGGCATCGTCGGGTATGGCTTCATGGGGAGAACGCATTCTAATGCCTTCCGCAGAATTCCAAACTTTTTCGATGTTCCGTACGAACTTGTGCTGAAGGCAGTTTGCGGGCGCAATCGTGCACGAGCCGAGGCCTTCCAGCAAACCTGGGGCTATGAATCGGTCGAGACGGACTGGCGAAAACTCATCGCGCGCACAGACATCGACGTCGTCGACATTGCCAGTCCCAACGACACACACGCCGAGGTGGCGATTGCTGCTGCTCAGGCGGGCAAAGCGATCTTATGCGAAAAACCGCTGGGTCGAAACGCCGCCGAGTCAAAGGCCATCGTGGAGGCCGCCGAGAAAGCGCGCGTGCCCAACATGGTCTGGTACAACTACCGCCGGGTGCCCGCGGTTACCCTCGCCAAAGAACTGGTTAGTGAGGGCCGGCTGGGCCGCATTTTTCACTATCGCGCCAAATTTCTCCAGGATTGGACGATTTCGAAAGACCTGCCCCAAGGCGGTGAAGCACTGTGGCGTCTCGATGTCGAGGTTGCGGGGAGCGGCGTGACGGGAGACCTGCTCGCGCACTGTATCGATACTGCCATGTGGCTGAACGGTCCCATCGACTCGGTCGCTGCCGTCACCGAAACATTCATCAAAGAGCGCAAGCATAATCTCACGGGCAAAGTCCAGAAAGTCGGAATTGACGACGCGAGTGCGTTCCTGGCGCGCTTCGCAAACGGTTCGTTGGGCAACTTCGAAGCCACCCGTTACGCGCGCGGACACAAGGCTCTATACACATTCGAAATCAACGGAGAAAATGCGTCGATCATTTGGGACCTTCACGATCTTCACCGATTGCAATATTTCGATCATCGCGACGAGGGAAGACTGCGTGGTTGGCGTTCGATCCATATTACGGATAGCGACCATCCGTATATGAAGCACTGGTGGGTGCCCGGCCTGCAAATCGGATACGAACACACCTTTGTTCATCAGGCCGCAGATTTCTTGTGCGGTCTGGCCAATGGAAACGTGCCGGGACCGAGTTTTCGCGACGGGTTGGCAACAGATTATGTGACCGACGCCGTCCTGACCGCCGCCAAGAACGGCGACTGGGAAAATGTGACCAGCGCGCGCTAGTGTTGGTTAGTTTGTTGCGGTGGGTCGTTCTAGCGCCTTGTGTTCATGAGCTTCAGGCTTGCCATCATCGATAAATATGCGCGAAGCGCCTTGGACTGCGGCGGCTCGAAGCCGCCTTTGCCTACCTCCTCGGCGCTAAAGCAAGGCGGCGTCGAGCCGCCGCAGTCCAAGGTGCTTCGCACAGCTATATTCAGGAGAGCAGCTATGAATGCCGCTGCGGCTAAGGACCAACGGAAAAAATTCATTGGGAGGCCTATGAGAGCATCAACGTTCGCAGTGAAGTTTTCCGCTGTGTTGAAGGGCGGAGCGATGGGGATGGGTCTGGCCCTCGGCACGGCGTGGATGATCTCCCACGCCACGCCGTTGGCGGGAGGTCAAGCCCAGCTTGTCGCCACATCGGGTCCAGCGGCGATGCGCGGGGCAGCACAGGCATCCAGTAATGGAGCGGCCGCTGGCCAGAAGAGGAGACCGTCCGGTTTCCGGGAACCCGATCCTATCGATTTTTCCGACCATGCGGGCTTTGTTCAGATCTTTGATGGTCAGAGCCTGAAGGACTGGGTTGGCGATCCGGCGGTGTGGCGCGTCGAGAACGGTGCTATCGTTGGCGAATCCACGAAGGAAAAGCCCATTGGCAATAGTTACATCTCCTACCACGGCTTCGAGGCCAAGGACTTCGATCTGAAGCTCGAAATCAAAGTCGAGAATGGTGGCGGAAGCGGCATCCAGTATCGGAGTAAGACAGGATTGCCCTGGCGCCGCCAGCGCCCCGGCGAACCAGCCCCCAATCTGGATTGGATGATGACGGGTCCGCAAGCCGACTTCTGGTTTCCGGTGGTTCCTATGACCGCGGAATTTACCGGCCAATTTTATTCGGAGAATACTCCGTTCGGCATTATTGCGTGGCGCGGCCAGGTGGTGCAGACCTCCCCGGGTGTGGGGCCTCGCCTGCTTGGCAATATCGCCGACCGTACTGCATTGGGAGGATATGTCAAGGTCAATGACTGGAACCAGTATCTGATTATGGCCCGGGGAGGCACGTTTATCCATATTCTCAACGGACAGTTGATGGCCGTGTACGTGGACGATGATCCGAATTCTTCGAATAATCAGTCGGGACTGATTGGCATTGAAATCGAGAGCGTGCCGTGTAAAGTATCGGTCCGTGAAATCTGGGTCAAGAGACTTTAGTAAGAGTGGGGGATCATTTCTCCGCGCTTCGGGACGGCGGAGGACATGTACGGATAAAAAGGAGGAATCAATGAGTGGAGCATCCATTAATCAGATGACCCGAAGTGCCATGGAAGCGGGGGAAGGTATTCTGCGTTTAACGCCCACCTGGGTTCCACGGTCGTTCCTGATGCCCGGCCAGCGGCTGAAGTTGGCCACCGAAGATCTCTATGCCTACGGCGCACATCGAGGTGGCATCGATGAGCGATGGTTCGCTTCAACCACCGAGGCCATGAACGATAACCGCACTCCTGACGAGGGATTGAGTTATGTGCTTCAGAATGGGCAGCGATTCACTCTCAAGGACGCCATTGCCGCCGAAGGGCCGCAGCTTATCGGGCCGAAATTGTGGGAGGAGTTCGAGCGCTGGCCGGTCTATAGCAAGTTTTTTGACAACCTGGGTCCCATCCCCCTTCACCTTCACCAAAACGCCGCCCAAGCCAAGCTGGTGGGCCAGGAAGGGAAGCCCGAGTCCTATTACTTTCCCCCCCAACTGAACCCCTTTGACAACAATTTTCCGCACACCTACTTTGGCCTCGAGCCCGGCACGACCAAGGCGGATGTTCGCAAGTGCCTGGAACGCTGGAACCAGGGGGACAACTGCATCCTGGACCTCTCCAAGGCCTATCGTCTGCGGCCCGGTACGGGCTGGTTAGTGCCTCCTTGCATTCTCCACGCTCCAGGCTCGCTGGTCACCTACGAACCCCAGTGGGGAAGCGACGTTTTCGGAATGTACCAATCCCTGGTCGAAGGCCGTTATGTACCTTGGGATCTGTTGGTGAAGGACGTTCCCAAGGAAAAACATCACGACCTGGATTTTCTCGTGGATCAGATCGACTGGCCCGCGAATACGGATACGCATTTCAGGGAACACCACTTCCTGCCACCCATCCCCATTGCTGATACCGCTTCGGAAGGTTATTTGGACCGGTGGGTGGTGTACGGCAAAGTGGAGGGTCGCCAGCTCTTCAGTGCCAAAGAATTAACCGTCCAACCCGGAGCCCAGTGCACGATTAAGGATAATGGCGCCTTTGGGCTGATTGTTACGCAAGGCCACGGGCGAATTGGCAAGCTCAAGGTGGATTGCCCATCCTTGATCCGGTTTGGACAGTTGACAGAGGACGAAGTGTTCGTTTCCTATGACGCAGCGAGAGGGGGAGTGACCTTCGAGAACCACTCGAGTCGGGACCCGCTCGTGTCGCTGCGATATTTCGGCCCTGACACCAATCCCGATGCCCCGGAAGTCGGAGACTACAAGGGAACTCGGTAGCGAAAGGCCGAACAGGTCGCTACCACGGTCAAATTGTCCGGCTCCTAACAAAATGTTCGGACATTAAGGTCGAGTTAGACAAAAAACTCTTGTGTTGGAGGATTAACAGGGCTAACAATCCACATCATTACGAGACCGACTCTGGGAGGTGGCTCGCCCCACACCTAGCAGGCAACAACGGTAGCCCTGGCGGGTCTTGACGTAATGATGCACTCCACGCCGCGTTCCATGACGTTTCGGGACCGGGTCCCCGTGGGCGGATGCCTGGTCCCGAACGGTGTGGTCGCTCGAGTAACACTTGATGCAGAACGAAAGGGCATCACGCAGTCGGTGTGGGTACAGCCCGTTATCCTCCTTTCCATTCCCTCTATACGAAGAAATGAACGATTGCTCGCGGGAGCTTGCGTAGTGACCTTCGACTCTTTTCGGGTCGACAAAGCTATCGAGGCAGGCCAAGCGAATCACACTTTAATGGTCGGAGAAACTTGACGCTACCAACAGGTGGAAAGGGGTGATCATGATTGAAACGCTTCAACCAATTCTGGCCGAGCATCCCTTCTTCCGTGGGATGGAAGAGAGTTTGCTCCAAGTACTCGTGGGATGCGCGTGCAACGTGCGCTTCGAAGGGGGAGACCTGATCTTCCGCGAAGGGGAAGAAGCGGACAAGTTCTATCTGATTCGCAGCGGGAGAGTCGCGTTGCAGTTGTTCGCTGACCGCCGAGGCCCTCTGACCATTTCAACCCTTGAAGACGGGGACATTCTGGGTTGGTCGTGGCTCTCTCCGCCCTATCGCTGGAAGTTCACGGCTCGAGCACTGGAGGTTACCCGGGCGATCTACCTGGACGGAAAATGCCTGCGTGAAAAATCGGAAGGGGACAACCATCTGGGATATGAGCTCCTGAAACGATTTGTACATATTATCGAAAACCGCTTTCAGGCAACAAGGCTGCAACTTTTGAATGTGTACGAAACGCACTCTTGAATCGCCGCGTTCGGTGCGAGCGTTCAAGAGCCAATTTAGAAGGGAGGAATGGTCATGGAAAACGAAATCTTGAGTATCGTCGACAAACGGACCGGTAAGACTTATGAAATTCCAATTAATAAGGGCACTATTCGGGCCATGGATTTGCGGAAGATCAAAACTGGCCCCGACGACTTTGGGCTAATGACTTATGATCCGGCGTTCATGAACACCGCATCGTGCCAGAGCTCCATCACCTTCATCGATGGCGACAAGGGTATCCTGCGGTATCGGGGCTATCCCATCGACCAACTGGCAGAGAAGTGCAGCTTTCTGGAAGTTGCCTATCTGGTGCTGAATGGCGAGCTCCCCACCGCGGCGGAGTTGAAAGATTTCGTCAGCAACATCACTTACCATACCATGCTGCACGAGACGACCAAGAAATTCCTGGAGGGTTTTCGTTACAATGCCCATCCCATGGGCATGTTCATCAGCACCGTGGCGGCCCTCTCTACGGTCTATCCGGAGGCCCGGAATGTGCATGACCCTGAGGTGCGCAAACTTCAAATCTATCGCCTGATTGGAAAAGTCCCGACCATCGCGGCCTACACGTATCGCCACAGCCTGGGTTTCCCGTATGTTTATCCCGACAACGACCTCACCTACACCGAAAATTTCATGAATATGCTGTGGAAGATGGCCGAGCCCAAGTACCAGGCGAATGCCGCCTTGGCCCGGGCGCTCGACATCCTGTTCATCCTGCACGCCGATCACGAACAAAACTGCAGCGCCAATGCCATGCGGGCGGTGGGCAGCTCGCAAGCGGACCCGTTTGTGGCGACGGCGGGGGCGGCCGCCGCGCTCTCCGGCCCGTTGCACGGCGGCGCCAACGAAGAAGTCTTGAAGATGCTCGACGAGATCGGATCGAAGGAAAATATCCCCGCTTACATCGAGCGCGTCAAGGCCGGACAGGTCAAGCTGATGGGCTTCGGCCACCGCATCTACAAGAATTACGACCCCCGCGCTCGCATCATCAAGCAGGCTGCCGACCAAGTCTTCGAAGTCACCGGAAAGAATCCCAAACTCGAAATCGCTCTGGAGCTGGAACGTATTGCCCTCCAGGACGATTACTTCATCAAGCGGAAGCTCTACCCCAACGTGGATTTTTACTCGGGGATCATCTACCAGGCGATGGGGTTCAAACCGGAAATCTTCACGGTGCTCTTCGCCATTCCCCGCACGGTGGGGTGGCTTGCGCAATGGCAGGAAATGCTATGTGACTCCGAGCAGAAGATCGCGCGGCCGCGACAGATCTTCACCGGTTACGACATGCGCGATTTCGTCCCGATCGAGGAGCGCGGGGCGAAAGCGTTTCCTGCGGCTGCATAGGATGTGCTTCCTTTCCGGCAAGGCGTCCCCCTCCGCGTTGTGGCCCGCGGAGGGGGGGCGAGGGGTGATGAACATTCCTTGTCCTCCTCAAGGGCCGGCCCCGGGTCAAGGGGAGGGAAGACAGCACGGAATCATAGGCAGGCCATCTTCGATTCGAGAGCATGAAGGAGACTCAGATGAGAAAAAAAGTTACGGTAGTGGGAGCAGGAAACGTAGGCGCGAGCTGCGCTCTGCGCCTTGCTGACAAAGGGTTGGCCGACGTCGTGGTGGTCGATATTCTCGAGGGTATACCGCAAGGCAAGGCGCTGGACATCTTAGAAGCCGGCCCCGTGGCGGGCGTCGACGTCAAAATCACGGGCGGCAACGATTACGAGCCGACCGCCAACTCCGACATTGTCGTGCTGACTGCCGGCTTCCCCCGCAAGCCGGGGATGAGCCGGGATAATCTGCTGTGGGCCAACTATGACATTGTCAAAAACTCGGTGGAGAAAACTATCAAGCACTCGCCCAACTGCATTCTGATTGTGGTCACGAACCCCCTCGATGCCATGTGTCACGTGGCGTATCGGGTTAGTGGCTTTCCCAAGAAGCGGGTGATCGGAATGGCCGGCATCCTGGACACCGCTCGCTTCCGCACATTTGTTGCTCAGAAGCTGGATGTTTCCATCAAAGACGTCACGGCCTTTGTCTTGGGGGGCCATGGTGACACCATGGTGCCTTTGGTGCGGTACACGAGCGTGGCCGGTATACCCCTGACGGATTTGCTGGACGCTGAGACGATTCAAAGCCTCGTAAAACGCACGCGAGATGGAGGCGCTGAGATCGTCAAGTATCTGAAATCCGGCAGCGCGTACTATGCTCCCTCGGCGGCCGCAGTCGAAATGGTCGATTCGATTCTCAATGATCGAAAGCGGGTGCTCCCCTGCTCCGCCTTCCTGGAAGGCGAGTACGGGATTCACAACCTCTTCGTCGGGGTGCCCGTAAAGCTCGGAGCAGGAGGTATCGAGAAAATCTTCGAGGCCAAGCTTACCGAGGAAGAGAGCGCGGCTCTGCAGAAGAGTGCTGCCGCCGTCAATGAGCTTGTCAATGTGATGTCATCCAAGCTGGACCAAGCAGCCGCATAGTTGGCTGGGCGTTTGCAGCTTCGGTGTCCGTCAAGCCTTTTGGCTTAGTGGATGTTAAGTGCCGGTGGGAGCATCGAGGTGGGACAACGTGCGCCATGTCTGGATTGCGCGGGTCACAGGGGTCTCAGTTGTGGATATTATGTCGCTGAGGAGAAAAACATCATTTCTTTCTAATCAACCGGTCAAAATGGACATTGGAATGCTCGGGATGTTATAGGGGCCGCAAATCGGACAATTAGCCCCTCCAGGTTCGGAAAATGCCGCTCTGCCGTCGAGGTTTGAATGCCTGAGGCTCCCGCAGCACCGAAAGCACGAAAGTTCCGCGGCCAAGTCTTTATTGATTGGAACCGTTGCAAAGGTTGCGGCTTCTGCGTCGAATTCTGCCCGCCGAAAATCCTGGCTTTTTCGCCGGAGTTCAATAGCCACGGGTACCACCCCCCATACCTAACCAAGGAGGAGGCTTGCACGGGTTGCGATCTCTGCGGGCTCTACTGCCCGGACTTTGCAATTTTCGGCGTACGCGTGCCCAGAATTGACGATTGATGATTGTCGATTGCCGATTTTCCCAATCGACAATCGAAATTCGAAAGTTCAAAAGGAGGCGGGCAGATCGACGTTGAACGATTGCGATTTTTTGTTTTTACAATCGGCAATCGAAAATTCAAATCGACCACCGCCAATCGAAAATTCGAGATGACTTTAAACAATGCCAATCCCAAATGCGTGCTGACCGGGGCACACTTCCTGGACGGCGATTGCGCCTGTAGCGAGGGGGCGCTGGCGGCAGGCGCCAACTTTGCTGCCGGCTATCCCATAACTCCCTCCACCGAAGTTGTCGAGCACTTTGCTTCGCGCATCCCCACCGTGGGCGGCGTCTTCCTCCAGATGGAGGATGAACTCGCCTCATCGATTGCCATTGTGGGCGCAGCCTGGGGTGGCGCCAAGGTTTTCACGGTCACCTCCGGCCCGGGCTTCTCGCTGATGATGGAGCACCTGGGTTACGCCGCGATGACGGAGACCCCCCTGGTGCTGGTGGATGTGCAGCGCGGCGGGCCCTCCACGGGCTTGCCCACCCTGCCCGGCCAGGCCGACATGATGCAGGCGCGCTGGGGGTCGCATGGCGACTACGAAATCATCGCCCTATGTCCCAACTCGCCGCAGGAATGCTTCAATCTGACGATCGACGCGTTCAATCTTGCCGAGGAATACCGCACCCCGGTGCTGGTGATGATGGACGAGTGCGTGGGCCACATGACGGAGAAGGTGGTGATCCCGCCCGCCGACCAGATCAAGATTTTTCCCCGGCGCTATACTTCTCTTCCACCCTCGGAATATCTGCCCTTCCGGCCGGGGCCGGACGGAGTTCCGGAGATGGCGAAGGCCGGGGAGGGCTATCGCGCAGAGGTCACCGGCTTAACCCACGACGAACACGGTTATCCCGCTATGAACTGGCAGGCGCAACACAAACTAGTGAGCCGGCTGGTGGGGAAAATCCGCGACCACACCGACCGCATCGCGCGCTGGGAAGAACGTGGGATGGAGGATGCCGAGGTGGTGGTGGTGGCCTACGGCATAACGTCGCGCGTGGCGGAGCGGGCCATGCAGATGGCGCGCGCCGAAGGGCTGCGGGTGGGCCTGCTGCGGCCCATCGTGGTCTGGCCCTTCCCGGACCAGCGCGTGCGCGAGCTGGCGGCGCGTGTTCACGCCTTCCTGATGGTCGAGATGAATTACGGCCAGATGGTTAATGAGGTGGAACGCTGCGCCGGCGGCCAGGCGCGCACCCTGCTGCTCGGGCACGGCGGCGGCACGGTACACGAACCGGAAGAAATCCTGAACGCGATTCGCGAGGCGGCGGCATGAGCATCCCCATCAACCCAGTCGAACCCTTCCTGCGCGCGGACCGCATGCCGCACATCTGGTGTCCGGGCTGCGGCATCGGCACCACCGTGAACTGTTTTGCCCGCGCCCTGGTGGAATCGAAGCTGCCGCTCGACAAGGTCGCCGTGGTTTCGGGCATCGGCTGCACGGGGCGGGTGGCGGGGTATGTGCACCTCGATTCCTTCCACACCACTCACGGGCGCGCCATTCCTTTTGCCACCGGCCTCAAACTGGCCAACCCCAATTTGCATGTCGTGGTCTATAGTGGCGACGGCGATCTGATTGCGATCGGCGGCAACCATTTTATTCATGCTGCGCGCCGTAATGTTGATATTACAGTTATCTGCGTAAATAATTTCACTTATGGGATGACGGGCGGCCAGGTGACGCCCACCACCCCGGTCGGCGCCATCGCCACCACTTCGCCCTACGGCTGCTTCGAGCGGCCCTTCAACCTGCCTTTCCTGGCGGAATCCTCGGGGGCCGTCTACGTGGCGCGCTGGACGGCCTATCACGTCCGCTACATTGCGCACGCGATGGTGGAAGCCTTCCAGAAGAAAGGATTTTCGTTCATCGAAATTCTTTCGCCCTGCCCCACGCTTTACCAGCGGCGCAACAAGATGGGCGACGGACTCGACACCATGCGCTACTACAAGCAGCGGAGCATTATTAAGAACGGCGCCCGGACGCAAGATGTGGATATCAGCCTGCAAGGGGACATCATCGTGGGCAAGTTCGTGGACATTGAGCGGCCCACCTTGCAGCAAACCATGGATCAACAACTCCGGCAGGCACTCAAGGACCGCTACGCCGGTTGGGGAGGGGCTTGATGGCGAGCGCAGGAATCCGCATCGCAGGTTTCGGCGGACAGGGCGTGATCCTGGCGGGAATGGTGATCGGCAAAGCCGCGGCGATCCACGACGGCAAATTCGCCACCCTCACCCAGAGCTTCGGCCCGGAAGCACGGGGCAGCGCGTGCAGCGCGCAGTTGATCGTCTCCGACGAACCCATCCTCTACCCGTACCTGACGCAGCCCGATATCCTGGTGGCCATGTCGCAGGAGGCCCACGCGCGCTTTGGGTCAGACCTGAAGCCGGCGGGAATGCTCCTCTACGAGCAGGATCTGATTCACCTGGATCATACCACTCAAGGCCTACGCCATTATGGAATCCCGGCCACGCGTTTCGCGGAAGAGTTGGGCCGCAAGCTGGTGCTCAACATGGTGATGGTCGGCTTTGTTACCGCGCTCGCCGGACTCGCCACGCCCCCAGCCGTCCGCAAAGCGATTGCCGATTCCGTACCCAAAGGAACCGAAAATTTGAACCTCGCCGCGTTCGAAAAAGGCCTGCAATTCGGCCAGGGCCTGCTCACCGTTACGCACGCCGCGTAATTTCAGCGTCTTCACAACTGCTAGTGGTCATTGATGCACAGCTTTGGAGTGCGGCAGCTTGCTGCCGCTTTGGCTCCAGCCCGCGAAGCGGGCGAAAAGACCGTAGCCCACGGCGCCAGCCGTGGGAGAATCGGCCCCCCACGCTGCCTGAGCCCAGTAAGGGGCGAAAGGAATCACGGCCAAAGGCACCGGCGCAATAGCATTTTTCTCGGGTTGTATCGCCGAGCAAAGGCGGCATTATATACTGATCACGGGCTGATGAAAACGCCGGTTGCGGGACGCCCGTGCCACGGGTTCGGCCCCTGCGGGGAATTGGGCGAATGCAAATCCGCTTCAAAAGGCGTCACTACCGGTGGGGGGATAGTGGGTCAGTTTTGCCATTTCGGTCCGGACGTTCCTACTCCCAATCCGGCATAGTACCCACTCAGCATAGTTTCCGACTGCCGTCATCCAGGAGGAACCGCCAGGCCAACGTGGGGACCACACCTTCGGCTTGGTAAAATTAACCGGCCAACCCTAGCCGCACCTCTAAGTAATTGAAAATCGGCGGGTTGGCCGGTTGATTCCGCCATAACCGGTCCAATCTGTGCACGCACCTGCAAGGATCACATTCTGCTGAAGTTAGCTCGAAGCAGGCATCATGATTGGCCGGTTATGGCGACTTACCAGCCAAGTGCCAGTCGATAGGTCAAACCGAGTTCCTTTAATGAGACAGGATTGCTTGTGCGAAGGGGATTTCCCAACAGTTATCTTTCATCCCTCTCAGAGTGGTCAACTTCCGTCTGGCCGACCATCCGCCCGGAACCGCCGGGCGCCACATCCGCGCATAGGCCGTTCTACGACCAAGTGGCAACCATTTGACGCGAAGGCTTTACAGGCGGAATCCCCAACAGTGCCAGAACCACCTGCGCGGCCGCAATTTGCAGTAAGACGAGCGAATAGATTTTTCTGTGCCCAAATGAGATTGTTTTCCGAGTGCGCGATCGCCCATTCCCCATCGTCTCACAGCCAGTGACTGAGCCCGAAACGGTCGAGCACGCGCTTTCGCGGCGCGCGTGTAAGGAAAGCCAAATGGCGGAGGCAGTAACAGATGGTCTCCCGCACCACCGTTTGTGGATCAGCAGCCTGATCGTTGGTCGTAGGGGATCGTATCAACAGTAATCAGCCGGCTTTCGAAACACGGAGTTACCTGGACTTGAGGTGGCCCGTTGCAGCTTCTCTGGCACGTGCCAAAGGACCAACTGGAAGATGGCCTGTAACCAACTGATTCTCTGGCGTACCCCGGAGTATTTCAACTCGCGCCGAAATCACATACTCAAGCATAGGTAGCACTACGGCGGGAGGTTCATGCGGCGCAGGAGGTTCTGGAAGCGCGGGTCGGAGCGCAGGAAGTCGAACTCGGGTGCGGTCTTCTCATAGGTGACCAGGTCCGATCGTTTGTGGTAAGCTTGGTTCAACCAATGCAGCGCTTTATCCCTATCCTTGAGGAGCCCGTATTGGAAGGCGACGTACAAGGCGGAATGAGCTTCGTCGGAGGGCTCACCGCTCTCCTGCTCCTGCCGATGGGCTTCGTAGTCTCGCTCCTTGAGTTGCGCGGCCTCGAGCTGCGCACCGGACAGGCCCGATTTTGCGTAAGCCGCGGCGATCTCCTCCTGCTCGTGGAACAGCGCCGAGTCGTGCGTGAGTGTCGCTGCCTTCCTTTTTTCGGTCAGGGCGTCCGGAATTCTGCCCTCGATCCAGTAGATGCGGGCGAGATGCTCGTGGGGATTGACCGATTGCGGGTTGATCGCGGCTGCTCTTTCCAATTGCTCCACCGCCCGATCATATTCGTGCAGGCCGAGGAGCATGACGCCGCGCAGGAAATTGATGGGCAATGAGAAGGGGTCCAGTTGCCGCGCCCGGTCGTTCTCTGCCAGCGCCTCGGTCAGACGGCCAAGGATTAGCAGGTATTGGGAATACCAGTGGTGGGCCATCGCATAGTTCGGATTCAACTCAATCGCCCGTTTCAGCTCTTTGTTCCCCTCAGCGAATTTCCTCTGGTACACGCAGGCGACTCCGAGCGATGCGTGGGCTTCGGCGAGGTCTGGTTCGAGCGCCACCGCCCTGCGGGCGTACGTTTCCGCCAGAGGTAGGTCCGTCTTGACTTCCCAGCTCACCGCGTAGTAATCAGCAAGGCCGGAATAGGCGAGCGCGAAGTCGGGATCTTCCCGCAGGGCCTGCTCGAAGTAGACGCGAGCGCCCACAGCAGTTTCCGCAGTTCTCTCGTTCCAAAGATAACGGCCATGGAGATAAGCATCGTAGGCGCGCGGATTGACCGCTCGCTTGCTGGCCAACCGCGTCTCCTCATCGGTGGTCAGCCGCCCGCTGACTTCGTGGGCGATCGCCAGCGCCGTCTGTTCCTCCAGTTGGATGATTTCTCCGGAGTCCCGCACGTAGGTTTCGGCCCACAGGTGCCTGTCGGTCCGCGCCTCGAGCAATTGTGCGGTGATTCGTACCCGGTCCCCGGAACGCTGCACCGTGCCTTCCACCACGGCATCCACGTTTAGCTCCTGGGCGATTTGCGGCAGCCGCTTCTTGGGGCCCTTGTATTGCATCACCGAGGTCCGCGAAATCACTCGTAGAGTCGTGATCTTGCCCAGGTCGGTGATCAGGGCATCGGTCAGGCCGTCAGCAAAGTAATCCTGCTCGGGGTCGTGGGAGAGATTTTCGAGTGGCAGGACGGCGATGGATTCAATGTGTGGCGCCTGTACGGGCGCACGGCTGTGCGCCCCTACGTATCCGGCCAGGCGGCCGCGCAGGCCCGCCACGTTCAGACCGATGAGCGTCACGAGCAGCGTGACGAGCGCGGCGACCATCCCGGCCACAAGCCAGCGCTTTTGGAGGGGCGTCCCTCGGGGCCGCCCTTGCTGCGAGGGCACAAGGCGCTTCAGGTCGGCGCGAACCTCTGAGGCGTGCTGGTAACGGACGTAGCGGTCTTTCTCCAAGGCCTTTTCGATGATCGCTTGGAGCCGACAATTGATGGCGGGATTCAGGTGCTGTGGGGGCGTTGGTTGGCGCGTCAGAATCGCTTCCCGAATCTCCCCCGAAGTCTCGCCGCTGAAAGCCTGCTGGCCCGTCGCCATTTCGTAAAGCACCGCGCCGAAGCTGAACAGGTCGGTGCGCGCGTCCAGCTTTTCGCCCCGTGCTTGCTCCGGCGACATGTAGGCCGCCGTCCCCATCGCGGCGCCGGCGATGGTGATATCGTCCGGTTCGATGGAAAGAGAGGGAGTGTCGTGCGGTGGTACCCCCTCACCCGCCTCGCTACCCTCGGCACCCTCTCCCTCTGGGGGGCGAGGGCTGTCCTCCACTGATGGATTGTCTCCCCGCCCCTGAACCCCACTCCCTGACCCCTGCAACTTCGCCAGCCCGAAGTCCAGGATCTTGGCTTCCCCGTGCTTCGTCACGAAAATGTTCGCCGGCTTAATGTCGCGATGGATGATGCCCTCGGCGTGCGCGGCTTCCAGCGCCTCGGCAATCTCCATCCCCAGATCAAGAAGCTGGCCCGCCGGCAGAGGTTTGCCGTTGATGAGGTGCTTGAGGGTGCAGCCCTCCATTAGCTCCATCGCCAGGAAGGGCCGCCCATCCACCTCGTCGATCTCGTAGACCGTGCAGATATAGGGATGATTGAGCGCCGAGGCGGCACGCGCCTCCCGCTGGAATCGCGCCAGCGCCGTGGAATTTGTCGCCAGGCCCGTGGGCAGGAATTTCAGCGCCACCATCCGGCCCAGGCGGATGTCTTCCGCCTTGTACAGGACCCCCATGCCGCCCCCACCCAGCTCCTCGACGATGCGGTAATGGGAAATCGTCTTCCCGATCAAGGCGGAATCCGCTTCGGATGAGCGGGGCGACCGGGCTTGCTCCTGGGCCAGCAGCTTCACCGCCGTCTCCAGCGCCGCCGCTTCCATGAAGTGCTCGGCTCGCTTATCGTAAGTCAGCAGAGATTTAACTTCGTCCCGCAAGGCGGGATCGCCGGAACAAGCCGCATCGAGAAAGGCGGCCCGCTCGCTCTCCTCCTGCTCGAGGGCGGCGTGATACAAGTGCTCAACTTGTCGCCAACGCTCAAGCTCCATCACGATTCCCCTCGCTCATCTCGCGCAGGAGCCAGGATTTGGCCAGCCTCCAGTCCCGCAGGACGGTCTCCTCAGAGACCTTGAGAGCCTCGGCGGTTTCCTCCACGCTCAACCCGCCAAAGAAGCGCAGTTCCACCACCCGGCTTTTTCTCGGCTCGATCGCGGCCAGGGCGTTGAGGGCTTCGTCCAGCGCCAACAAGTTAGCAGGTGCTTCCCGAGATACAACCAAGGCTTCCTCCAAAGAAACTTGAGGGGCCTCACCGCCACGCTTCAGACGCCGGCGTGAGCGGGCGAAATCGACCAGGATTTGCCTCATGAGCCTCGCGCAGACCCCAAAGAAATAGGCGCGATTCTGCCAACTGATGTCGCGGAAATCTACCAGCCGCAGGTAAACTTCATGCACCAGCGCCGTGGTCTGGAGGGTATGGCCAGGCGCTTCGCGAGCCATGTAACGCTGCGCAAGCTGGTGAAGTTCGCCGTACACCAAGGGCGTCAACTTCTCCAGCGCGCGCTCATCCCCGTCGCCCCAGGCCTGGAGCAGTTGGGTTACCTCGTGAGCGGAGGGCCGCGTCATAACCGCCTGCCTTATGTGTGGCTTCGAGGTTACCACAACCCCGCCGCACATTCCACGGGCTCAATCATCGATAGTGACTCCGGAGGTGGCACGGCCATCTTGGCCGTGACCGCTTGCGGGCGGGACGCCCGTGCCACATCAAAATGAGCCATTACCCCTCATCCCAAAATATTTATGGGAGACATTACAGTTTTCGAACTCATCTGTCGCCATGACTACTAGAGAGGGCCAGAGACAAGTGTTTTGGCCAAATCTCTAGGTAGGGCAAACGAGAGACAGGAGAGTTGGCGGCCGTAGCTGGGGTGGCTAGGCGCAATGTCAGGCGTCCATCGCCAGGACGGAGTGTGTGGTGCCTTCTCAAGAATCGGATCGTCATGTCCTACCCAATTTCGGAAAAAAGGAAAAGCATTATGACAAAATTGAGTCCATCCAAAGTCCTCGTCCTCGTTCTCGGATGCGCGACCCTCGTCCTCGGCGCCATTTACGCGAGCGCGGACCCGAAGCCTTGGGAGTCGAAGCATTTTCACGCACACGCGGGGACGACCTTCGTCCTGCTCCCGGCCAGCACTCCCGGGGGGCCGCGTTCGCACAACATTGACGGCGTCGTCCGGGTTTCGTCCCTGGGCGACTGCGCGTTCCATGCCACGGCCAATTTGGTGGAAACGACCACACCCGGTTCTTACCTGATAACGGACGGTCTCTTCCTCTTCACTACGGCCGATGGGAGTAGCACTTTGAAGGCCTCGGCCACGGGCACTCTCACAATAAATCCGGCGAATCCCTATATGGGCGACTTCCAGTACGATGTGACGTTCACGGGCGGCACAGGCTCGCAGGCGGGCGCGCACGGCACTGGCAAGCTTCACGACGGGATGGTCATGTTCACGACCATTGATCTTGTCCAGCCTGACGACACCACAGTGCCGCCTGAACCTCCTGCACCCCCAGCAGGGTCCAGCACCGGCAAAGCATGTTGGTTACTGGATGGTAATCTGGATTATTGATACTCGGTAAGTTCGGATAGCTTGAGGCACCCACTCGCCATCGGTACGGGCGGTTATCACCGCCCGTCTGAACAAAGTGGACAGCCTCGCCTCTCGGCGCCTCGACCACCGACACGCCTACCCTCCCAGGCGGGATCGCCTCCTTGACCTCCGCACAAATCGGGGCCTTCCGGCTAAAGACTTCCTGGTCTACTTGAACCCAGACACCGGCCAGGCTATATATGCCGGCTACCTGGTTCACATCAACGGAATTTCCACCTCATTGTTCAACGGGGCGCCGGGCGAGGGAACCGCATACTTCACGTTCAAAACCGATGTCTTGCAGCTCACGCCTCTGCCCAACAATGGCGATGTTGCTTTAAGTTTTGTTTCCGCGGGAACATTCAGCGTGTACTACAACTCTAGCCCGGACGGTGACTGGGGCAACCCGGGTACTTTCTCGAGCGGAGAGTTGATCGCCACCTTCGCGAGAAAACAGAGTCTGTTCCCCCAGATCGGACCTATCGGGTTCCATTCTCTCTCAGAAACTCTGCTGTCAAGCCGGGACTTCACCTTCAACGGGCAGACGCTCAACTTCAAGCGCATTGCCCCGGACGGGATTACGTTCGCGCAATTCTTTAGTAATACGCCCCTCGCCGGGATCACAGGCTATCCAGTCGCCCTTGCCGGCGCCGGCTCCGTCATGGCCGTAGGGAAGGGGCTGTCCGTTTTGGGTCCGAGCGAGTGACAATCTTGGGAAAATCGCAAAAGAACTTTCGCCAGCGAGGCCCCTGGAGGTCGCAGCCAAAAACAGATGTATTCAAGATGGAAAGGGAACTGGCCTCATGACCGGTTTCCTTTCCATTCATGAGAAGTGTAAGTTTCGTCCTCGTCACCGTTGCGTGCTTTGCACTTCAGGCGCTGAGGGTGGGAGTGACGATCACGCTCATGACCTCATCCATTCTGGGTTAAGGTATTTGCGTTGGGGCGTAGCCACGCTTGGGGCCTTCCCAAGTGTGGCTTATCCCCTTTTGAGGAGTCCACGTTTAATTCAATCGCACATAAGGGTGGCTACAACTGCCACCAGAGATCTGTCGCCTTGGTATGTCCATTGAATCGCAGGTGTGGTCCGCCTCTTCGCCGTGAATGATTGTGCCTGGGTCACGGGCAACCCGGAAGTTGCCCCCCGCAGCGCGAGCGCTGGCGCACGGCCCAAGCCGGAAACCGAATCACTGGCGAGAACAGCCCTTACCACAAGGAATCAGGATTACGCCTGAACCACGGTCGTTGAAGCTGACGCTCCACTTGAACGTATTACGGCCATAACCGTAGAAATTGCGACCCGGACTCGCCAGCCGTGGCTACACCCCGCGCAAGGCCTTATCTCGACAAACGCCGGTTGCGGGCCACCCTCTCCCCCAAGGGGGCGAGGGCTGTGAATTCCAATCCACCCGGTGGGCCGTTAGCAAAGATGCCTGGCGGGGGGCTTTTCACTTTTGCCTTTTGCGTTTTGAGCTTTGCCTTTTGACATGCTTTTGCGGCTCCGCGGCGCTGCGCAGCAGGGAAACTCAGAGCCGGTGGGGAACTCCCTTAGACGGTCTTGGCCGGTGCGGCCGGGATGTTGGGGAGGGGCTTCGCTTGGCCCGGCCCGTGTAACTTTTGGCAGGGTTTCTTCCGGCGCGCCAAGTGGAGATAGTCCAGCACCAACTGCCGCTTGAGATACTGAATCGCCTTGGCGGGGTCCACACCCTTGGGGCAAACGCGGGAGCACTCACCGGCGTAATGGCAGCGGGAAGCCCCATGGGCGGAGCCCGTCTGGGCGTTGCGATCGCCCCGCCCATCGTCCCGAGTGTCCAGGTTATACCGCTCCGCCGCCGACAAGGGCATGGGCCCCAGATAGCGCGCGTCGGTGGCGAGCGTGGGGCAGGCCGCCATACAGCAGCCGCACTTGATGCAGTAACTGAATTGGAGATAGCGCTCGAGCTCGGCCGGAGACTGGTAGAACTCCCCTTGCGGGTCGTTGATTTCCGCTTCATCCGCTCGCACGATGTAAGGCCTGAGCGAACGATGTTTCTCAAACATCGTCAGCAGGTCGGGGACGAGGTCACGAATGATCTCAAAATTCGGCAGGGGGCTTACCGTAAGATCCTTCGTGGCGATGTGCAGGATCTGGGTGTTGCAGGCGAGCGTCGGGTGGCCGTTCAGGAGCATGCCGCACGACCCGCAGACGCCCATGCGGCACGAATAGCGCCAGGCGAGCGAGGCATCCAAGTTCTCTTTAATGTAGTGCAGGCCGTCCAGCACGGTCATTCCGGCGCGCACGGGTATGGTGTAGGTCTGCACGTACGGCTTGCGATCGCGCTCCGGATTGTAACGGCTGATATGGAAGTTGATAGGTCGTGTGGTTTGGCTGTCCTCCGGCATGGCTACCCCCTCACTCCGGCTTTGGCGATGGCATGGGCCGCGATGGCCCCCCAGGTCCCCAGGCCGAGCAGGCCCAGCCCCACAATCAGCAGGACGATGGTGATGGCCTTTTCGGCGGCAGGCTTCAGCGTCAACTCAAACAAGATGGTCCGCAGGCCATAGAGACCGTGATAGAGCGCGACGGCGAGGAGGAGCACATAAGTGACGGTGAAGAGCAACCGGCCATCGCGATATAGACTGTTCGCTTTGGAAATCGCCTCACCACCGAGGGGCGCATACAGGTGAGTGATGCCACCCAGGTGCATGATGAGCATGTGGAGGCCGAGCAGGAAGAGGATCACCACTCCCGCCGCCATGTGCCAGGTCCAGTATTTTGTTTCGCCCATTTCTCCTCCTACTTCGCCAATCCCAAAAACTCATAGCCACCTGCCGCAAGGAATACTGCCGCCAGGACCATCATGCTAATCAGCAACGGACGCTGAACGTTCAGCGACGTTTTGTAAGGATACACAGGTTCGATGGGCTTGCCGACCGCGAAGCCCAGTTCCACCAGCACCAGGCGGACGCCGTTAAAGGCATGGTAGGCGAACGCCGCGAAGACCAGAAACTCCCCGAACTTGAAGAAGGGCTGGTGAAAGACTCCGCCTTCCACCCAGAGGTAGATCCCCCGGGCGCGCAGGCTCGTTACCACGACGTGCATCAGGAAGTACAAAAGGATGCCCAGGCCGGTGAGGCGATGCAGGATGTAAGCGTAGCGCTCCACGCCCCAACGCCCACCGCCCAGCCATCCCCACACCCCGAGCCGATCATCGTACCTTTTGATTTCGGCCATGCTCACTCTCCACTAATTGCCGATTCTCGATTGCCGATTGATGATTGAGAACCAGGTCCTCATCGTCGTTGTTTTTCAATCGACAATCGGCAATCGAAAATCGGCAATTATCAGTACTTCCGCTCCACCGGTTTCCAGTCGGTAATCGTCACGGGTTTATATTCCAGCTTCGGTATGCCGCCCGTGTAGTAGACCATGGAGTGGCCCAGGAACTTCTGGTCGTCGCGCTTAGAGAAATCCGTACGGGCATGAGCCCCGCGCGATTCCTGCCGAGCCAGACCCGCAAAGAGCAATACCTCTGCCAACTCCAGCATATTCTCGGTTTCCAGCGCTTGAATGAGGTTGGTATTGTAGATTCGGCTTTTGTCCTGGAGGGTGATATACCGGAAGCGCTGCTTCAAGTCAGCAATCTTGTCGAGGCCCTCTCGCATGGATTCGCCGGTGCGGTAGACTCCTGCGTGTTTATCCATCAGGGTGCGCAGCTCGCGGCGGATATGGGCCGGGTTCTCCGGTCCGCTCCGCTTCAGCAGGCCGTCGAAAATACGCTTCTCTTCTTCGCGGATTTTGTCTTCCGGCAGGGCGCTCAGCTTGGGATTCGGTTCCAAGTACTTCGCGATCTCCCCGCCTGTGATGCCGCCCCACACCAGGCATTCCGCGGTGGAGTTGCACCCCAGGCGATTGGCGCCGTGCATCGAGTGGCAGGCCACTTCGCCCGCAGCCCAAATATTTTCCACCTTGGTCCGTCCATCGATGTCGGCCTCGATGCCGCCCATGGAGTAGTGCGCCACGGGCCGGATGGGGATCGGCTGCGTGATCGGATCGATCCCCAGGAACTTCATGCACACTTCCCGAATCAAGGGCAAGCGTTTGTTGATCCGCTCCGCCCCCAGATGCGTCAAATCGAGGTTGATGTAATCAAGGCCATCGGGTCCCGTGAAGCCGCGTCCCTCGAGGATTTCCGTCATTTCGGACCGGGAAACGATGTCGCGCGGCGCGAGCTCCATCATTTTGGGCGCGTACTTCTCCATAAAACGCTCGCCCTTAATGTTGCGCAGGTAGCCGCCCTCCCCGCGGCAGCCTTCCGTCATCAAGATGCCCGAGGGCACCAACCCCGTCGGGTGAAACTGCAAGAACTCGGGGTCCTCCAAGGCCAAACCCGCCCGGTAGGCGATGGCCTGGCCGTCACCCGTGACGGTTTGTGAGTAGGTGGTAAATCCGTACAGGTTCCCCAAACCACCCGACGCAATCAGCAGGGCTTTGCCGCGCAAAACATAAAACTCGCCTGTCGGCGCATCAAAAAGCGTTAAACCGGCAAAGCGGTCGCCCTCGAGGAGCAGGGAAGTGACGAAACACTCGTCGTAGCGCCGGAAGTTCGGGTATTTGATGAGGGTATCGTAGAGCGCCTGCATCTCGAAGAAGCCGGTCTTGTCAGCCGCCATGCATGCGCGGGGAAAGGAATGGCCCCCAAATGGTCTCTGCATGATGCGGCCGTCGTCGCGGCGCGACCAGGGGCAACCCCAGTGCTCGAGCCGCCGGATTTCATCGGGCGAGGTGCGCACAAAACGATCCACCACATCCTGGTCCGCCAGAAAATCCGATCCCTTCACGGTGTCCCAGGCGTGCAACTCAAAGCTGTCTCCTTCCTCGGGGCGCATCACCGCGCCCGTGCCACCTTCCGCACACACCGAATGCGAACGCATGACTTGCACCTTCGACACGATGCCGATGTCGGCTCTACCCTGCGTTTGGATACAGATCTCCACGGCGGCGCGCAAACCCGCGAGTCCGGTTCCCAGAATTAAGACATCATGAGTTATCTGCTGCATGCTTCGCAAACTCCTTGGGGCTTCCCACTCCCCAACCGGGGAAAGAAGCAAACCGATAACCATCCTGGCCAGGAAGACTTGCCGGGCTCCGTCGCTTGGGCGGGGCCTGAGCGGTCGCCATTGTTGCACCCATCAAGTCTGATGTCGAGGGACACAAAGTCGGGCGCTTGAAGCACCGTGATTCGGTGGCGTTTGCAACGGCTAGGCGTTGCAAAGAAGGCCCTGGGATTTGCTTCGCGGTTCTACCTCCCATTGGCGACTTTCCGGGCCGACCGCCTTCGGATGGCCAACGCCCGCCTCAGCGCCGGCGGGGAAGGAGGGGAAGGGGAGTCCCCGGAGGACCTCGACGAACTGCCTGTGGATATGCTGGAAAATACTGCGTTGGCCTCGGCGCGGTTCGACATGATCATCAAGCGCCTGGGCGCCCAGCCCGCCGGGAAAAGCTCCTGATCCCGGGTCAGATGACAGGGACGCACTGGCAGAGCCTGCCCGCGATCCGTCGGAGGGATCGGCTTTCACTTCTATGTCGCGTACCGCCGGGTGGACGAGATAAAAGTGGGGGCTACGGGGTGCGAGAGGCCCCAGAATGCAACAACGCAGGGCAATGATGGCATTGGCTCCGCCGACGGACCAGCGCATTCCCGATTGTTGAAGGCGCTCACTGATGACGGTGCGGCAGCCTGCCACGACCACCCCGGAGCCCACAAAGAACTGCTTTTCACGATATTCGGCATAGTGCATCGGTCAGGCGCCGGGAGATAGTCTTTTGGCCGTGCGTGCGGGTCAGGAGCGGATAAGGGCCGCGCTTGACGCGCGAACCGTCCTTGCGTTTAACCATGAGAAATTGTTCGGTGCGCGAGCCGCGCCGCAGTTCTTGCAAATCGGAGAGTCGCTGGAGAAGCTGCTGATGTTGCTGCCGCAGATTTGGGTAATCGGACAAGGTCCTTTTCATGTTGTAGTCTTAGTACTACAATATATGGGCAAAAATCAAGCTAAAAAGCAAAAACCCACTTTTATCTCGTCCACCCCCCGATGCCTCGCACCTTGACTTTCGTGGCCGCCTCGATTAGCATCGTTAGGAGTTAATGAACGTATATCCACCTCCCACGATTGCCAACCGGCGGTA
>Ga0209039_10001320_pt1 | contig 23476 bp, 23 predicted proteins | sample BogFormECP12_OM1_FD_188238 | JGI IMG/M metagenome (GOLD analysis project Ga0209039, IMG submission 188238) | Bog forest soil microbial communities from Calvert Island, British Columbia, Canada - ECP12_OM1 (SPAdes) (version 2) | ecosystem: Environmental > Aquatic > Freshwater > Wetlands > Bog ... | reverse complement strand
TAAAGCATCCAGAGCGCAAGCAAATCGAACAGACCAGACATTGCTCGCCCAACTATGGTTACAGGATCATAGCTGGACATTCCTATCCACTCCGCTACCATATGAGTGAAAAATAGCGGAAACATTCCATAACTGTACGAGCCAAATGGCAGGGGGTTTAAGGGGCTATGACCAGTATCGAAATATGCGCTAATCCCATTGACGTCTTTTATCTGGTCAGCGACCATGGAAATGAACCGCTCATCTGGATGCTGATGCTGACCCTGATCCCAATTCAATCCTGTAAATCGAAAATACGCCCCTATAAAAAATATTACTGCTAATACCAAACCTACTTTCCAAGTTGTTTTCTCTGATTTCGGTGATGGTAGGGCAGAACTAGGCCCACTTGCCATGTCGGAACTAACTACTGATTTTGACACTGAGTTTTGCAGAGTAATTTTTGGTTCCTGCTCGGTAAGCTGAGGGGCGATTTTTGGCAAAACTGGAGCTTCATCCACTGTCATATCAGGTATTTCAGGTTGGGAAATACTGACCAACGGGAGAATGCGTTGCAATACAGCTGGGTCAATCCCCCATACGATTTTAAGCTGTTCAACAGACTGATAGGGACGCAATGCAATGATTCGGTCGGCAAGCCGGCGCGAAATCTTTAATTTTTTGACCAGCACATCCTCATCAACGGTGTTTAGGTCGATGGTCGAAATAACTTTGCGGGTCATAAATAATGCCTCAAGAGAAATTAAACTGTATCATTTTAGTTTAGTAGTGTAGAAACAACCTAGCCTGATCTTTCATTTTTCTAGTATATCAGTATTTTTATTTTTGATATTGCTGACAACCTCTCAAAAAATGAAAATCGAGTTTAATCTTACATTTTCGCAAGTTGAAACATACGCATTGGACTCTGCGGCGTTCTATTTTTTTTCGCGATCCGCCGGTTTGACCGCCCTGCCCGCGCTCATTTTATGGCGTCACATCATTTTCTTCGATCCGCCCGTCGCTCGCTAGCGCCGGTAGCTGATACCACACATTTGCCCAAGGACATATTCCATCCGTGGCCAATTTGAGCGGCAGAGGCGGAACGGTGGCTTGTTCAAATAACCTAGTACATATTGCCGAGCAGGTGTTATAGACAACCTGCCATCATACTCTCAAGCACATTTTTGCAAATATATTTTTACATAATTTCGTTGACTCCGACAATTGAAGTGCTATAATCCAACAAGTTTGTAATAGCAGGTGTGATGAGCAAAACAGAAATCCCTTTACGTGCACTTTTCATGCAAGTTGATAATCAAGGAAAATGACTCTTACTTGGGAAACATCGTACGCCATCGCTTTAGAATTAAAGCATTTGCACTCAGATGAGAACATCGAAGATGTGACCTTGCAACAAATTTACGATTGGACCTTGCAACTGCAGGAATTCGAGGATGATCCCGCTCTTTGCAACGACGGCATCCTTTCATCAATTTATCAAGAATGGTTTGAGGAGTTAATGAATGACCGATAACAAGGAATTAAACTCTCCGGGTTATGAAATTCCGGAGGACCTGCAGCATGCGGTCAGCATCACCACGCTCGATCGGTTATATAACTGGGGGCGCCGCTGGTCGATCTGGCCGATGATGTTTGGCTTGGCATGTTGCGCAATCGAAATGATTGCCGCGCAAGCCGCGCGCTATGACCTCGCCCGCTTCGGCATGGAAGTGATGCGTCCGAGTCCGCGCCAATCGGATTTGATGATCGTCGCGGGAACTGTTACAAAGAAAATCATGCCGGCCATCGTGCGTCTTTACAATCAGATGCCGGAGCCAAAGTATGTCGTCGCAATGGGCGCTTGCGCATCCGGCGGTGGGCCTTTCAAAGAAGGTTACAACGTGGTTGCTGGTATTGACAAATTCATTCCCGTGGATGTTTACATTCCCGGCTGCCCGCCTACCCCACAGGCGTTGACTGCTGGGTTGATCAAGCTGCAGGAAAAAATTGACAAACAGTCCATTCGCAAAGTCCGCTGGTATCAAAAGGGTTCTGACTCAGCACTGATTCCAATTCCAGTTCTTGGCCCCGATCTAATGGATCCGCGTCGTTATGCTGAGATCAAGCAGCTCGCCGCGCGCACCGTCCCCGCAGGGGAGAAATCGGCGGAGACTGTGACCGAGGCGAAGGAATAAGATGGCTACCCTCGTTCATACTGAGACCCTTGACCTTGCGGCGCGTTTCCCCGGCTCCGCCACCGCTGACAGTCGTCCCGGCTACACTGGCTGGATCATAAACAAAGATAAGTTGATTGAAGTCGCGACCACTTTGCGCGATGAATTTGGCTATGACCTTCTATCGTCCGTAACTGGCGTGGATTACTTTCCCGACAAAATGGAAGTAGTGTACGAAGCGTTCAAGACAACTGGCGGGCCAGGCATTCGATTCAAAGTCCAAGTTCCGCGCGTCGATCCGATTGAAGTCCCAAGCGTCACATCCATCTGGCCGGGCGCGGAATTTCAGGAACGTGAGATTTGGGATTTGTTCGGAATCAAATTTAACAATCATCCCGATCTTCGCCGCATCCTGATGTGGGAAGGCTTTGAAGGCCATCCGATGCGGAAGGACTGGCACGAACCTTTCTACGAAGAAGATAACAAGCCATTGAAGAGTCGCTGGCCTGATGGCAAATTCGTCAGCGCTGAAGAGAAGAACGTTTATAAAGATAACTTGCAATTCCCGCCGAATTTTGACCCAGAAAAAGTTCTCTTCAACGGCGAGGCCGCACTGTATGGCGCACTTGCGAAATATCAAACGATTGATGCCGGTATCAAGACCGATCACGTCGTCGTGAATATGGGACCGCAACACCCATCCACCCACGGCGTTTTCCGCGCCGCAGTTGTTCTTGATGGCGAGACCATTGTCAGCTTGAAACCCGTCATGGGTTATTTGCATCGCAACCATGAAAAGATTGGCGAGCGAAATACCTTCCTGCAAAACATGCCCTATACTGACCGCCTCGATTACTTCAATTCGATGAGCAACAATTGGGGTTACTCGCTGGCAGTCGAAAAACTAATGAATATCAAAGTAGCGGAACGCGCCGAATATTTGCGCGTGATCATGGCTGAACTCAGCCGCGTTCAAAACCACTTGATCCTGATCGGCATGCTGCTCAATGATCTCGGTGCATTTTTCACTCCCGCCTTGTATGCGTTCGAGGAGCGCGAGTTAATCCTGGATATCTTCGAGGCCGCTTCAGGCTCACGCATGATGTGCAACTATCATCGCTTCGGCGGTGTATCGCGTGACCTGCCGGAGGGTATGCTTGAAAAAATCAAGGGGCTCGTTGAAGAACGCCTGCCCCGCAAGGCAGATGAATTCGACCGATTCCTTACCGAGAACGAAGTATTAATCTCACGCACAAGAGGCGTCAACGTAATCAACGGTGAAGATGCAGTCAGGTATTCAATCACGGGTCCTGTATTGCGGGCTGCAGGTGTTCCTTATGATATCCGACGCGCCCAACCATATGGCATCTATGACCGCTTCGAATTCGATGTAGCTCTGCGCCATCATGGTGATATATATGATAACTATCTAATCCGCCTCGATGAGATTCGCCAGTCGCTTCGCATCCTGCAACAAGCGGTGAAGCAAATCCCCGAGGGGCCGATCAATTCCCAGAAACCGCAATACCAGGTTCGGGTCCCGGCAGGCGAATCGTATGGACGCATTGAAGCACCCAAAGGCGAACTTGGTTATTACGTTGTCTCAACGGGCAAGCCCAATCCGTGGCGCTATCACGTGCGCGCCCCATCCTTTATCAACATCACTGCTCTTGAGAGGATGTGCGTCGGTACCAAGATCGCCGACTTCGTCGCCATATTCGGTGCGATTGACATTGTGCTTGGCGAACTTGACCGGTAGAAATTGGAGAAAAAGCCATGTATGGAAAAGGAATCATCAAAGGTCTCGGCGTAACCCTCAAGCGGTTTGTGAATACTTATCTTGATGACATCGCCTGGTGGGGACACCGCTACTATAATCCGGAAGGCATCGCTCATCGCTCCAGCAAGGATGCGCGCGGTGTATTTACTGTGCAATATCCGGAAGAAAAACTTCCCACGCCGGAAGAATTCCGCTATGTGCCGTTTCTGGTTTACGATGAAGGTGCGGACGGCAAGAAAGAAGTCCGTTGCACGTCGTGCGGAATTTGCGCCAAGGTTTGCCCGCCGCAATGCATCTGGATCGTTCGCTCCAATGACCCGCAAACGGGTCGGCCCGTCGCTGAGCCGACCGAATTTTACATTGATGCCGATATCTGCATGAACTGCGGCTTCTGCGTCGAGTACTGCCCATTCGATGCCATCGTCATGGATCATGATTACGAGATTGCCTCGTATCAACGCAATGTGTTAAATATGGAAAAACTGCTCAAGCCGGCTTCATACTACAAGAGTATCCGCCCGCTGAATTATGCTCGTAACGAAGAAGAGCGCAAAGCGAAGGATGCCGCCAGGGCAGCGAAGGCCGCGATGGCTGCGTCATAAATTTGTAGAGGCGAGCAACGCTCGCTTCTACTCAAACAATTGATTGGTAAAAACAAATGACAGATCAGCTCACCAAAGAATCCATTCTTGCTGCGCTCAGCAAAGTGCAGGAACCTGAACTTCACAAAGACCTCGTCACACTCAACATGATTCGCAATATGGAAATCGCAGGCGACAAGGTATCGTTTACTATTATGTTGACTACGCCTGCTTGTCCCTTGCGCGGACAAATAGAGAAGGAAGCAAAACAAGCTGTCTTGTCACTCGGAGCGAAGACGGTTCAAGTTAAGTTGGATTCGGATGTTCCGAACGATGGCCGGATGCGCGGACTCGTCAACATGCCGATCCGCAACGCGATCGCAGTTGGCTCGGGCAAAGGCGGAGTCGGCAAGTCAACGGTCGCGGTAAATATCGCGGTGGCGCTGGCGCAAAGCGGCACGCGCGTCGGTCTGATGGATGCCGATATCTACGGGCCGAACATTCCAACCATGCTCGGTGTGGAAAAACTTCCACCACCAAACGGCAACAAACTCGTTCCCGCTGTTGCTTATGATGTCAAGATGATTTCGATGGGACTCCTAGTCAAGCCGGGGCAACCCCTGATCTGGCGCGGCCCAATGCTGAACTCGGCTATCCGCCAATTTCTTGCGGATGTAGAATGGGGCGAACTAGATTATCTGATCATTGATCTTCCGCCGGGTACCGGTGACGCGGCATTATCTTTAGCGCAAGCATTACCACTAAGCGGCGCGATCATCGTGACGCTTCCGCAACTGGTTTCGCTTGAAGATGCCAGCCGCGGACTCCAAATGTTCCGCACGCTCGAAGTCCCGATTCTGGGCGTGATCGAGAACATGTCCTACCTCGATTTGCCCGATGGCACGCGCATGGATATCTTCGGTTCGGGCGGCGGAGAGCAATTGGCGCAAGCCACACAGACTCCGTTTCTCGGCAAGATCCCGATTGATCAAAATGTCCGCATTGGCGGTGATAGCGGCAAGCCGATTGTAATTTCGTATCCCGATTCAGCGGTGGCAAAAGCCCTGCGTGAGATTGCTGAAAACCTAGCCGCGAAAATCAGCGTGGCAGCATTGGGTGGGAAGAACGAGCTACCGATCAATATTGTGGAATAAATGAATTTCAAGTAAGCTGGGCTCTCACAGTCCGGCTTACTTGAACCTCCATACGGTATAATTACCTTCATGCAACCAAATATTATCGGTGTTCGTTTCAACAAAATTGGAAAAGTCTATCACTTCGACTCATCTGCCATGCCCGATATTAAGACAGGCGAGCACGTCATTGTGGACACCACGCGCGGCAAACATCTCGGCGAAGTTGTAACCATTTTGCGGGAAACTCCTCCCTCGCCCGAAGGCGGATGGAAATCCGTTGAGCGACGCGCTACGCCCCGTGATTTATTGCTTCAACAATCCTGGCAATCCAAACAGACCGAAGCCATGATCAACTGCCGCGCCCGCGCCGCGGACCTCAAACTCGATGGCGTGAAAATCGTCGCCGCCGAATACAACTATGACGGGACGCGTTTAGCGTTTCTCTTTAGCACAGAATCCGAAGATAAAGTTGATCTCAAGTCGCTGAAAAAAGACATGCAGGATTTATATCCGAACACGCATTCCGAGATGCGCCAAATCGGTCCGCGCGATGTGGCGAAACTTCTCGGCGGCATGGGCGCCTGTGGACTCGAAACCCGCTGTTGTTCCAAGTTCCTGACCGACTTCAGCCCGATCTCGATCAAGATGGCAAAAGAACAAGGCATCTCACTGACGCCTGAAGAGATCACCGGCATGTGCGGACGCTTGCGTTGTTGTCTCGTTTACGAATACGAGCAATATGCCGAAGCACGCAAGCAATTGCCCAAGCGCAACAAGCATGTGGTCACGCCGCGCGGCGAAGGCAAAGTGATGGATGTTCTGCCAATGTCCAATAAAGTCATCGTTGCGCTCGAGACTGAAGAACGTACCCAATGGGTCACCTTTGATAAGGATGAAATCCAGCCTTGGGATGAACTCGAAGCGTTACGCCGTAAATCCGAAGCGCCATGCGATCGTCATGAAGGCGGCGGATGCACATGCGAAAAATCGAACAAGCAGAGACCGAACTAAACCAAATAGCAAGCGCAAACAACTATGACCGAACAACCGGATCGCTGGGAAACACCCCAAAACATTCTAGTCGTCCTCGCTCACCCCGACGATCCCGAATTTTTTTGCGGCGCAACGCTTGCGCGCTGGGCGCGCGCCGGACACAAGATCACCTATTTTCTATTAACCTGCGGTGATAAAGGCTACAACGATACCACACCTGCCGATATGACCACCGATAAGTTGTGCTCCATTCGACATGAAGAACAAGCGAACGCTGCAAAGGTTATCGGTGCACAAGCGGTTCATTGGCTTGACCGTCCGGATGGCTACCTTGTGCCTGACCTTAATCTGCGTCGCGATATTTTGCGCGGCATCCGGCGCTTCAAGCCGGATATCTTCGTGACATCCGATCCGCAAAATTTATTCGCGGGATATGGTATCAACCATCCCGATCACCGCGCCGCCGGTCAAGCCGCGCTCGATGCGGTCTTCCCTGCCCCGGGAAATAAAACCTATTTCCCAGAGTTGACATTAGAAGGATATGAGCCGCATAAGGTACAAGAAGTTTGGGTCACGTTAACTAATCAACCGAATGTGATGGTCGATGTAACCGAGACGTGGTCGATCCGATTGCAGGCTTTGCTTGAACATAAAACACAAATTGGCGTGCCTGAAAAATTCAAGGAACGCATGAGGTCTCGTCACACCGAAGATAGCACCGACGAGAATCCAAGGTACGAAGATAAATTCCGCGTCATCAAATACGGACAATAAAAAAGTACTTTTTAACTTTCAATCCAAAAGAGAACGGAGAGCGCCATGATTGACTTTATAAAAGAAGCTCGAGCATTGTTTCCTTATACTCAATCCATGCGCCGTGATTTTCATATTCATCCTGAACTTGGATTTCATGAAATCCGAACAGGAGGAATCGTTGCAAAGGAACTTGAAGCGCTCGGACTCGAAGTCACAAAAGGCGTTGGAAAGACCGGCGTAGTTGGATTATTGGAAGGCTCAAAGCCCGGCCCTACCATTCTTCTCCGCTTCGACATGGATGCATTACCTATTGCCGAAGAGACTGGCGCGGAATACGCATCACAGAATCAAGGTGTGATGCACGCCTGCGGACACGATGGCCATACTGCGATGGGTCTAACGGTTGCCAAGATTCTTCAAAACCACCGCAACGAACTAAATGGCACAATTAAATTTTGCTTTCAGCCTTCGGAAGAAGGATTCAACGGCGAGGAAGTTGGCGGCAACGAGATGATGATCCGCGACGGAGTGCTCGAAGGTCCAAAGGTAGAACGAACGCTTTCGATGCATGTCTGGAATGAAAAACCGGTTGGCTGGATAGGCGTTGCGAAGGGACCGGTAATGGCGGGAGCAGAATTATTCACAGTCAAACTTACAGGCAAAGGCGGTCATGGCGCAATACCCCATTTGACAATCGATCCAATCGTTGCCGCGAGTCAAATTGTCAGTGCACTGCAAAGCATTACGTCGAGAAATGTTGCGCCTTTGCAATCCGCAGTGGTAAGCGTGACGACAGTCCACTCCGGCACAGCTTTCAATGTCATTCCGCAAGAAGCAGAACTCACGGGAACGATCCGCACATTTGATTTAGAGGTCCGCAAAAAAGTCCTGGAACGATTCGAACAAATCATACGCGGTATTGGCGAAGCAATGGGATGTCAGGTTGAGATAGATATCCAGCGCGTCACGCCTGCGGTCATCAACGATGATGTAATATCTGAAAAAGTTCAAGAAACCGCGTGTGAATTGTTAACCGATTCAATGATTGATACAGCGCCCTATATGACGATGGGTGCGGAAGACATGGCGTTCATGCAAGAAAAAGTTCCCGGATGTTATTTCTTCATCGGCTCGAACAACACGGAGAAACATCTCGATTATGGCCATCACCATCCCAAGTTTGACTTCGATGAAGAAGCGCTGGTGCGCGGTACAGCCTTGATGGCAGCCGCGGCAGTGGATGTGTTGAAATAAAATAAAGGATCGTCTGCAATAGATAATGTTTTTTGATGGACATGAGATACGTGCTTGCACTTTGCATTCTTCTGCTCACGGCCTGCGCACCAACAGGACAAATTCAAACTGCGCTTCCATCAGCAGCGCCGGTTGCCACTCAACTTCCAATCACTCCGACGATTGAATCTTGTGCGTTTGTCGAGGCCACCCAAAATCTGCCCGATCTCAGCGTGCAAGTTGATAATGCGATAAAACAACTTCAACCAGATGCCAGTGGACGCGCGGAAGCCTACGGTGAAAATTGCGTTTACGCCAGCAGTGGTCAATCCACTTTCAGCGCGATGGAAACGGATTTTTATATCACTGTCAATGTAGAAAGTCTTAAAGACGATAACGAATTAGGATCATGGGTTTTGAGCTCAATGAAGATTGTCAAGGCTTTGCCGTCCGATGCAATCGCTGGACCTCAAGCAGGATTCGTTGAATTCACCTTCAAGACTGCAGATGATCAAAAAAATCTGCGCGTGCCAATCAACCAATACAATGAACTCCCTGCTGACATCAATCCGTCAGACGTGATTCCAACCCTTTTCCCTAACCCCTAATCAATCAAAAACATAAACAATCCCGCCTCTTGACAAATCTATTTCCCTAGTGTATATATCGTTTAGTAAATACTAAACGTACTGTAAAAAAACTATGAACAAAAACACAGAACAAATTAGAAAAGAATTCTTTGAGGGCCTGAGCCACATCAGCCATTTTTGGGGCTATCCTAAGGGCGTCGGTGCGGTTTTCGCGGTGCTATATTTGGCAACCGATCCCCTCTCGCTGGATGAGCTGGTAAAGCAAAGCGGTCTGACCAAAGGCGCGGTCAGCACGAACGTACGATCTCTGGCCCGCCTTGGGCTTGTGTATCGCTCATCCCGACTCGGCGACCGCAAGGACTACTATGTGGCAGAAACGGATTTTTACAAATCCATCCGTGCCATTTTAGGTGAAAGACAAAACCGCGAATTCGACCAAGCCATTCGCTCAGTGCGTGAGACGCTGGAGAAGTTGAAGGCCGCCAAAGGGTCAATAAACGAGACGGAACGAAAATTCCTATTGGAACGAGTCCAAGCACTACAGGATTTCTTCGATGCGATGGATAGTCTATCGCGAGCTGTCGCTCGGCTTGACAATCTTGGCCTCAATACGATACAGAACATTTTGAAAATTCTCAAATAGGAGAATAAAATGAAGATCGCAATTACCGGCGCGTTTTCGTATTCAGGCAAATACCTTGCTCAACGCTTGCTGGCGCGCGGCGAAGCAGTGATTACATTGACCGGTCATCCAAATCGTCCCGATCCATTTAGCGGTAAGGTCAAGGCTTTTCCACTGGACTTTAATGATGAACATGAATTAATCGAATCGCTGAAGGGGGTGGATGTTTTGGTCAACACCTATTGGGTGCGATTTGATCGCGGCGAGAACAATCAGCCGCGCGCGGTTGAGAATACGCACAAATTGATAAACGCCGCATCGCGCGCCGACGTGAAGCGGATCGTTCACATCAGTATCACCAACCCCTCCGCCGATTCTCCCCTACCATATTTCTGGGGCAAAGCCGCCAACGAAAAGACTGTAATCGAATCTGGAATGTCTTATGCAATTCTGCGTCCGACCGTATTGGTTGGCGCGGAAGATATTCTCATCAATAACGTTGCGTTTCTTCTGAAGCGTTTCCCGGTCCTCGTCTTACCAGGTGATGGGTCATATCGTTTACAACCCGTTTGCGTTGAAGATTTGGCCGAGCTTGCAGCGGATGCCATATATCGAAAAGACAATTACATTATTGATACCGTTGGGCCTGACATTTTCACATTCAAAGAAATGGTTGAATTGATCGGAGATAAAGTTGGAGCAAAGCGTCAATTGCTATCGGTCCCACCGCGTTTGGCATTGATGGCGTCGCAGTTCTTAAGTTTATTTCTGGGAGACGTTTTACTAACAAGCGAAGAAGTGGCCGGCTTGATGACGAATCTCTTGGTTTCCAAAGAGCCGCCAATCTGCAAGACACATCTTGCAGATTGGCTTGATGCAAATAAGGATAAGGTCGGTGCGAGGTATGCTTCGGAGTTAAAGAGGCATTACCAGTAAAATCAAAACACTTTCATCGAAAATAATTCACGCAACCCAAGCGGCTAAATCATAACCACAACTAACCATGAACTGACACTGCGCCGGGGCACTTGGGGTTGTCAACGCATCCGTAATACAACTGACCCGCTGAAGGTCCGGAGTGACGCGTCCGCAGGACCATCATCTTGCCGCAGACTGGGCACATCGGTATTGACTCGCCTAATGGATCGGCTAATTTTTGGTCCTTCGTCTGCCGTGCCTTCGTCAAGGCCAATTGAAACAACGAAATAATGTCTGCAACTTCGTAATGATTGCTAACAGGGATATGCACAAGCGGCAATCCAACTGTCAGGAACAAATCTTCCATGAATTGATCGCTGGCCCGCGTCTCGTCCTTGGTAATGGATTTGACCAGTTCAATGCCGATTTCTGGCTTAAAAGTTTTTGGGTCGCACAAGAGAAAGTCAAGGTGTTTGCGAAAAATCTTATTAAAAAAATGGACGTTCTCATTCGGACGGATGATATAGAAGAGCTCATTCAGAGAAACCTTGGCATAAATGATATAACGTTCTTCCACCATTTTCATTAAAGCGCGATAAAGAGCCGCCTCTGGCATGGAAAGAAAGGGCTCGCGCAATCGAAAGGGGAGCTCTTCCCTAGGTTTAACCTCGTCTTTCGTTATTACCGCTGAATAATCTGTCATGTAATTTCTTTCCTTAAAGAATCATTAAGGAAATTATAGAGCAAAGATGCCGAAAACGCAACAGGCAAAACTTTCATTCCAGAATCTTTTTGAGTAGATTTTTTTCTTCGCTGGCGTTCTTCACTTCTCCATCCAGCCAAGCATCCCTTAACTTTCGCAAGATAGATTGATATTTTGGCCCCGGTTCGAGGCCTAGCTTCTTCAAATCATGGCCGGTGGTTTTCGGCTTGATATGCCGCCATTCCATAAGATACTTTTCCAATGCCTGTCTTGGCTTTCCACGCCGCGCTACAACTGAAGCCGCATAGATAGCCTGCAATGGAAATTTGTCAATCTGTTCCACACATTGACTTGGTTTAAGATTTGAAAAGGTGGACAAATCAGAGTGCAACTTGGACGACGCAAGAAGTGATTCAAAAAGCGGCACAGTGAAATGTAAACGTTGATTCAAAGATGCCATTTCTTTATTTGATAAAGTCATTAACCACAAGAGCCAGCGCAAATCGCGGATATTCGATAATCCGGAACTCGAGAAGCCAAGAGGAAAATCTGTGGCAGATTCAAACCGCGTTTGCGATGCTTTATCCCATCGCAGACTGGGATGAATTGGTCTAAGCAAGCCAAGTTCATCCAAACGCGCAAGCATTAACGCGGCGTTTCGTTCATCAAGGATCGAATCCAATTCGTGACGAATACGCTGGGCAGAGAGTTTTTCAATCAACTTGCAGGCTTCGGGAATGAGAGCTTGTGTTTCCTCGGTAATCTTGAAGTCATAGCGTTGTTCATAACGAACTGCGCGATACATGCGAGTCGGATCATCTAGGAATGAGCGCGGATGCAAGACTCGCACCAACCTGTGTTGAAGATCATCCAAGCCGCCTAGCTTATCATGCAATTCTCCAAAATGATTGCCGTCCAAACGAATGGTAAGAGTATTAATCGTGAAATCGCGGCGATGAAGGTCATCACTGATGGTCCCCATCATAACCGTCGGCAACGCGGCGGGATGTTTATAAATTTCAGAGCGAGCGGAGATTAAATCGATAAGCAAATCATGGCCCGCCGACCATTTCGCCGTTCTGAACTTTTCGTGACTCGTAACTTTTCCACGATATTTCGAAGCAAGAGAATTTGCCAGCTTGATCGCGTCTCCCTCAACGACGAGATCAAAATCAAGGCTGGGATGACCCAGCAACAAGTCCCGAACGAAACCCCCAACAATGTAAATGGGAAATCCTAACATTGAGGCCTCGTCAGCGACGCGATGAATTAAGTCCAGTTGAGTAGACGAAATGGTTTTCTGCAGAGGATCGGAAAGGTTACTATCCACACCGTAATTTTATCTCGGAAATCGAGTATAATGTGCACCATTATGCATAGCACCGCTTCGCTTGTGTTGAACCCGTTGCCGTCTCCGCATCTGATAAAATCCCTTCGGTCTGGATAGGTTTAGTTCATCGTGTCAACGAGCGGCTCCCAGACTGGTGAGCCGTTTTTGTTTGCCTCTAAATGCAAAGAAATTAAGGTCCACAATTATCTATGAATGTTTCAGTATTTGGCGGATCCCAGCCCAAAGAAGGTTCAGCGGCTTACAGCGAAGCGCAAGAGCTTGGCAAGCAATTGGCTCAACGTGGTCATGTTGTTTTGACTGGTGGTTATATGGGAACCATGGAGGCTGTCTCACGCGGCGCGGCGGGAGCTGGCGGACATGTGATCGGCGTGACCTGCGAGGATATCGAACGATGGCGGCCTATTGGTGTCAATGCATGGGTCAAAGAGGAATGGCGCAAGAAAACGTTAATGGATCGATTGCAAGCCCTCATAGAAGATTGTGACGCAGCGCTTGCCCTCCCCGGCGGACCCGGCACGTTGACCGAAATTTCTTTGACATGGAATCTCATGATCATTGGTTCATTGCACCGAAGGCCGTTGATCCTGATCGGGAGCGGATGGCAGAACGTTCTCGACCAGTTTTATCGATCACTCGATGAATATGTTTCTGCAACGCAGCGAGACTTGGTACAATTTGCGCCAAATGTGAAGACTACCGTGGAATTGCTAGACTCAAAAATATAAATTAATGCCAATTGCTGGCCTGCAAAGAGGCTCTTTGCAATGGCATATCACAAAGAGGAAAAATGGCTGAGGAAAAATTAACGACAAGAGCAGAAGATTTCGCGGAGTGGTACAACCAGCTTGTGCTCAAAGCTGAATTGGCGGATTATGCGCCGGTGCGCGGCTGTATGGTCGTGCGGCCTTATGGCTGGACACTTTGGGAAAATATGACGGCCGCGCTTGACCGGCGCTTCAAAGAAACAGGACATGTCAACGCGGCATTTCCAATCTTGATTCCGATGTCATTCTTTGAAAAAGAAAAGGAACATGTGGAAGGTTTCTCTCCTGAACTCGCGGTTGTGACTTACGGTGGCGGAGAAAAACTCGAAGAGCCATTGGTAGTCCGCCCCACTTCCGAGACAATCATCGGATACATGTATTCCAAGTGGATCAAATCGTGGCGTGACCTGCCAGTGTTAATCAATCAATGGGGCTCGGTCTTGCGATGGGAATTGCGCACCAAATTGTTCCTACGCACTGCCGAGTTCTATTGGCAGGAAGGTCACACCGCGCACGCCACGGATGAAGAAGCGATGGAAGAAACGTATCGCATCCTCGACCAATATGCGGACTTCGCCATCAGCGAAGCCGCAGTTCCCGTAATCAAAGGTGTCAAAAGCGAGACCGAAAAATTTGCAGGTGCGATGATGTCCACCAGCATCGAGGGCATGATGCAAGATACGCGCGCATTGCAATGCGGCACATCCCACTTCTTCGGTCACAACTTTGCAAAGGCATTTGAGATTCAATATCTCGATAAGAACAATACCCTACAGTATTGCTCTACCACTTCATGGGGACTCTCTACTCGCATGGTCGGCGCGATCATCATGACGCACGGCGATGATCAGGGTTTGATTCTGCCTCCACGGCTTGCTCCCATTCAAGCAGTCATCGTGCCCATCTATAAAAACGATGCTGAGAAAAGTAAAGTGATGGCAGTTGCCGATAAAGTCTTTGTGGAACTCAAAACCGCGGGCATTCGGCTCAAGATGGATGATCGCGAAGAAGTCACGCCGGGATTCAAATACAACGATTGGGAAATGCGCGGCGTTCCTTTACGAATCGAGATCGGACCCAAGGATGTCGAAAAAGGTTCGGTTGCGCTAGCCCGCCGCGATGTCGCGGGAAGAAACGGGAAGTCATTCGTCCCTCAGACGAATCTCGCGGCGACTGTCAACGGACTCTTATCTGAGATTCAATCATCGATGCTAAAGCGCGCCACCGAGTTCCGCGACAGCCACATCTTTGATCCCAAGACATATGATGAGTTGAAGGATGTCGTACAAAATGGCTGGGCGTTCTCGTGGTGGTGTGGAGGCAAAGAGTGCGAGGCGAAAGTTAAAGAAGATACGAAAGCGACGACGCGTTGCATTCCTCTCGACCAACACGGCGGCACAGGCAAGTGTATTGTGTGCGGCGAAAAGGCTGAGAAGAAAGTCTATTTTGCAAGAGCCTATTAATTTCTTGTAAGGACACAGCGGCGCTGTGCCCTTATTGTTAAAATATGCCCGCCATAGATCTCAATCGTCTCCGCAAACAAGCTTCACGTCTCGCAGATTTTTTCTTTGTGCCGGATGAATTTATAAGGCATTTACATGAGACGCTCGACTTCTACGTGGATCGGACGATTCGAAAACAACCAGCCCTGGCTCCTTCCGCCGACCTATCTTCATATCATACGCCCGCTGTTATCTTAAAACAAATTGAACAGGAAATCCATAGTACTGCCGGTGAATATCCCGATGCAACTTTGGAATTGGCAGACCGCCTCTGGGATGAAGGCTATCTTGAAACGCGTCTGCTTGCCGCGTTTTTACTCGGGCGGATTCCGCCACAAGAGGAACGCCTGTTGGCGCGTTTGACCGCGTGGACACAGCAAATACGCGATCCAAGTTTACGCGCTGATTTACTGGATAACGGTCTGGCGCGGATGCGGAAAGAAGTGCCGGATAAATTCCTTGAACTGATCGCGCAATGGCTTCGCCCCGAACGGACGCGCTTTTGGTCGAACGGTCTGCAAGCCGCCATCTCCGCAGTATCCGATTCATCGTTTGTCAATCTTCCACCGTTGCTCAAGGTGCTGGAGCCAATCATGGAAGCTGCGCCAGCAAGACTTCAGAACGAGATCGAAGAATTTGTGTTATTACTATATAAAGTCTCGCCGACTGAAACCATTTCTTTCCTACGCCGCGTGTTGGCTAATTCAACTGAATCCATGACGGCCATAACATTCCGGCGTATTTCCACTTCCTTTCCAAATGAATTGAAAGCCGGAATACGCGAGTTTATCCACGCCAAACCGTTATCAGAAGCGTGAATGCACGGCTTAAGAACTTAAGGAGAAAGATATGCTTAATTTTCTAAATGCAATGCTTGGAGGAGCGCTGCTGGTTGCAGGACGCAAATTGTTCTGGCTGTTCGTCGGTGTGATCGGATTCCTGATCGGCGTTCAAATTGCAACACGTTTTTTTCATGGTTCTGACTTGATGACCATCATTGCTGGGGTTGGCCTTGGGATTATCTTTGCTGTCCTGGCGATTTTTGTTGAAACACTCGCGATTGGCATTGCCGGATTTCTCGGCGGCGGTTATATCCTCCTCAGCTTCGCAGGTTTGTTCGGCCTCGATAGAGGCATCATGACGTGGATCATCTTCATTGTCGGTGGCATCATCGGCGCGGTGTTGATCGCGGCCTTATTGGATTGGGCGCTCATCATCATTTCATCGCTGGCTGGTTCATCCATGATTATCAACGCTTTTCATATCGGAAGGTCTATGGCTACGCTGATATTTATTGTTCTGCTGTTCATTGGTATCGCTGTGCAAGCCTTCATCCTAAGCTCGGAAAAGCGCGGGGCGCGCAAACGTGCTTGATCCCAAACGAATTATCTTTTTGCACGGGCTTGACTCAAATAGTCAAACCTATAAAGCCGCAGTGATCCGCGCGATCTATCCTGATTTAATTACGCCTGACTTTACCGGTTCGCTCGAAGAACGGATGAATCAACTTTATCCGATTCTCGGCGGCGCATCCAACTGGACCTTAATAGGCTCTTCCTTAGGAGGCTTGATGGCCGCCTTATTCGCGACTCAACACCCCGATCAAGTCCGAAAACTGATTCTGCTCGCGCCGGCATTGATGCTTCCCGAATTCGCTGAGAGTCTTCCAAAGCCAATCACAGTTCCAACTGTTATCGTGCATGGACTTCAAGATACAGTTGTTCCATTAAATCAAATCACGCCTTTGGCGGAAAAAGTATTTCGATATCTCACGTATCACATTGTTGATGACGATCATCGCTTGCATCAAACCGCCGATACACTTGACTGGAAATCGTTCATCCAGTAGATCGAAAAATAGTAAGATCTCAAATCAAGTTGGATAATCAAAGTACCTATTATTTTGATCGACAAAGGCGTTGAAATGTACAAAAGAATTCTTGTCCCGCTTGACGGTTCCACCATCGCAGAAGGAATATTGGCACATGTAGGGATCATCGCAAAGGCAATGGATGCTGAGATGATTCTTCTCTATGTGATCCCGGGCGCCGCGCTTGAATTTTCAGTTCAGTCCGCCACACCTGCAATGAACATCTATCATGAGGCGGAAGCGGAAATGAAAACCTACTTAAAAAACGAATGTTCCAAACTGGAAGGGGAGGGCCTACGTGTCACTTACCTAATCCGGGAAGGAGCGGTCGCGGAGACCATTTTGGAAGTCGCAGAATTCATGCAGGCGGATATGATCGCCATGTCTACGCATGGACGTACTGGAGCGCAACGTCTGCTGTTTGGTAGTGTCACCGAAGAAGTGGTTCATCAGTCCCCCTTGCCCATCATGGTCATCCGTCCAAAATTCTAGATTTCAAATCGCCTAAATCAAATTAGAGGGATCGCGATATTGCATTTGCCTTCATAAGAATTTTGCTGTATATTTGGCCCAACATTTCGCCAAAGGAGAGAGATATGTCCAAGAGCAAACTGCAATTGGAAGGTGAAGTCTATTACCCATCGAACGAAGTTGTCGAGCAGGCGCGCCTAAAAGACTGGGATGAGATGGCCGAAAAGGCCCGTAAAGACCCGCAGGCTTTTTGGGCGGCCGAAGCCGAAGAATTGGAATGGTTCAAAAAGTGGGATAAAGTTCTCGACGACTCGAAGAGGCCATTCTTCAAATGGTTCGTCGGGGCAAAGACCAATATCGTTCACAACGCTATCGACCGACATCTCAAAACATACCGTAAGAATAAACTGGCGCTCGTCTGGGAAAGCGAAGATGGAAAGACCGAACGGACTTTTTCGTACTTCCTACTCAACCGCGAAGTTAGCCGCATGGCAAATATCATCAAAGCCATGGGCGTCAATAAAGGCGACCGCGTCACGATTTATATGGGACGCATTCCCGAAATTGTTTTTGCGATGCTGGCTTGTGCGAAGGTCGGAGCGATTCATTCGGTCGTCTTTGGCGGCTTTAGCGTGGACGCGCTTCAAGGCCGCATCGATGACAGCCAATCGAAGCTGGTCATCACCTGCGACGGCGCTTTCCAAAACGGAAAGATCGTCGAGCTGAAACGAACGGTGGACGAAGCGGTCAAGCGCTGTCCGTCCGTGGAGAACGTGATCGTCGTCAAACGCGTCGGGCATGAAGTTCCGATGGAAGTCAGCCGCGATCATTGGTATCATGATTTGTGTGCGTTGCCGATTGCAAACGGCAAATGCGCCACCGAAGTGATGGACGCGGAAGATCCGCTGTACATTCTTTACACGTCCGGCTCGACCGGCAGACCCAAAGCCATTTTGCATACGCACGGCGGTTACATGGTCGGGACATATGTAACGCTGAAATATGTTTTCGATATCAATGATGAAGACCGCTATTGGTGTGCCGCTGACCCGGGCTGGGTGACGGGACATTCATATATCGTGTATGGCCCTCTACTCAACGGCGCGACTTCGTTCATGTCGGAAGCCGGGCCGTCATATCCGTATCCGAATCGCATCTGGCAGCAAGTCGAACGATACGGCATCACAATTCTTTATATGGCGCCGACCGCCATCCGCGGCTTGATGCGTTTCGGCGAAGCATGGCCAAACAAACACGATCTATCGTCATTGCGGTTGCTCGGAAGCGTGGGCGAACCGATCAATCCCGAAGCGTGGAAATGGTATTACCGCGTGATCGGCAAAGAAAAATGCCCAATCATGGACACATGGTGGCAGACCGAGACCGGCATGTTCATGATCACGCCGACGCCGACGGTGCCGCTCAAGCCCGGTTCGGGCACGCGTCCGTTCTTTGGACAGGAAGCGGATGTGCTCGACGAAGCAGGCAAATCCGTCGCTGACGATACCGAAGGATATCTCGTGTTAAAGAATCCGTGGCCGGCCATGCTGCGAACAATTTACGGCGACCCGGATCGTTATGTGAATCAATATTGGAGCAAGTTTCCCGGCAAATATTTGACTGGCGATTCAGCCAAGCGCGATAAGGATGGCTACTTCTGGATCATCGGCCGCGTGGACGATGTGATCAAAGTCAGCGGTCATCGCTTGGGCACAGCGGAAATCGAATCGGCATTGGTGAGTCATCACGCCGTGGCAGAAGCCGCGGCGATTGGACTGCCGCACGAGGTCAAAGGACAAGCCATTCACACGTTTGTGCTGTTGCGTTCCGGCTTTGAAGCATCGCCTGAACTGGCCGAAGATTTGCGCCAGCATGTTGCGACTCACATGGGACCGATTGCGCGGCCGGAAGATGTGAAGTTCGTGGATAAGTTGCCGAAGACGCGTTCTGGGAAGATCATGCGACGCGTGTTGAAGGCAAGAGCGCAAGGATTACCCGAAGGTGATGTTAGTACGCTAGAAGAATAGATCACTTGAAACATAACTTATGGGAAGTATTAAATATCCGAGGTTTGAAGACCTCGGATATATTATTTAATGGTTCAAGTGGGAGAGAAAATTGCTTTGCCAAAGAACGGCGCACAACGAGATTTGCTATGATTTTATAACAAAATTGTAAATCCGCAAAACTTACATTAATGTATAATGTACTGTATATATGGCCGGAGACGAATACCTTCGCAATATCCTGCAATGGCGCAAGGAGATGGATGCCAACCTGCGCCGTGAGAACGATTTGCTGGCAATGGGGGGAGTATTTTGGCTAAAGAAAGGCAAGAATACCTTTGGCTCCTCCCGCGACTGCGACATCCTTTTCCCCAAGAAGGCACCGCGTTTGCTCGGCGCGTTAGAGTTGAACGATGCGTCCGTCGTCACCTTGCATCTGGATTTCGGTCAGAACGCAGAATTGAACGGTCAGCCGATCCAGACTTCAGCAATGCTCAAAGACGATCAGGACGAATCTCCGAGCTTTGTCAAGTTTGGAGACCTTTCTATTGTGGTATTCCACCGCGCAGACAAGGTTGGCATACGCCTCTGGGATAATGCGCGTTCACGTACCTATCCGCCCCGTGCTTGGTTCCCGATAGACGAGGCATATCATATCCCTGCAAATTACACGCCCTATCCAATCGCGACGAAAGTCAAAGTGCCCAACGTTCTTGGGGAAATGGAGGACGATTACGTGCAGGGTTTTGTCTCCTTCAAGTTTCAAGGCAAAGCCTGCAGGCTCGATGCCGCCGAACTGGAGGATACAAGCCTCTATTTCCGTTTCAAAGATCTCACCAATGGAAATAAAACTTACCCAAACGGACGATATCTCAATACCGAACCGATGGGAAAGGATGGGCAGGTTTTTCTCGACTTCAACAAAGCTTATAATCCGCCATCCGCCTTTACCCAACATGCAATCTGCACTTTTGCACCAGAGCTGAATCATCTCAAAGTGCCAATCGAGGCGGGCGAATTATATGCAGGGCATAAATAGATTCATGAATACTTTCAACCATGGCTGAAGAATATCTCCGCAGTATGCTGCAATGGCGTAAGGACACGGACGCTGAATTACGCCGCGAGAATAACTGGCTGGCGGTGGCGGGTCTTTTTTGGCTGAAAAAAGGGACGAATACCTTTGGTTCCTCCCGCGACTGTGACATTCTTTTCCCCAAGCAGGCGCCGCGTCTGCTCGGTGCGTTCGAGTTTGACGGTGCATCCGTCGTCACTTTGCATCTGGATCTTGGTCAAAGTGCGGAACTAAATGGCCAGCTCATCCAAACTACCACCGTGCTTAAACACGATCTCGAAGAAGCTCCCAGTTTTGTTAAGTTTGGAGACATCTTTGTCGTCGTCATCCATCGCGCGGGCCGGGTCGGGATCCGTTTGTGGGATAACACACGCGAAGAGCGACGCACCTTTCCGCCCCGTGCCTGGTTCCCGATTGATGAAAAGTATTGCATTTCCGCGCTTTATACTCCCTACCCGATGCCCATGAAATTCAAGATGTTCAATGCTTTTGGCGAATGGGAAGAAAATTACATGCACGGCTATGTCTCGTTCAACCTTCGAGGTAGAACTTACAGCCTTGATGCAAGCGATCTCAAGGACGGCGGTTTGTATATCCAGTTCACTGACCTGACAAACGGTGAAAAAACATATCCTAAGGGACGCTATCACTACACGGAAGCTGTGCAGGAAGACGGCCATGTCCTTCTCGACTTCAATAAATCCATCAATCCGCCCAGTGCTTTTACAAATTTTGCCACCTGCACTTTCGCACCGAGTCAAAATCATCTCAATGTATCTATCGAAGCGGGCGAAACGTATTCGGGACCTCATAAATAGAAAGAAGACGGTCACTTTTGACTGTGACCGTCTTCTTTATTATTATCCACCGGCCAGCTTGATCAATGCCGCTGGGACCCAAAAGTTTCCGTATCCCAAAGATCCCACTACAAGCGAAGCTAATAAAATCAAAACGCCGAACGCGATCAAAATGCGATCACGGCGATGATACGTCAATTGCTCGAGCCATGTGCGCGGACCTACTCCGAAGGCGCGCAAGTCCATCGCGTCAATTATATCTTCGCTTCCGATGATCGCATGAATAGTCACAGGCACCATCAATGGCCCCAATTTACGAACCTGTTCGATGAGACCACCTTTGATCTTTTCGAGCTCGTAGCCGCGCGCTCGTTGAGCATCCATCGTCAGTTGGAAATCGCGTCCAAAGGTCGGAATGAAACGCATGGTCAAATCCATGGCATAAGCAATCTTGTCATTCATCCGCAGACCTTTGAATGTGATTCCGTATAACGCCGGGTTGAGCGAATACGGAATCAGGATGGTCATGACCGCAATCGAAAACACACGCACGAACTGGCTAACCGCGAAGAAGGAACGCTCCACTGTAACATCAAGCGTGGGCGTCCATCCCAAAATGGAAAACGATGCTTTGAATGAATGAATTAGATGTTCTTGCTTATAGAGTTCTACGCCGCCTCGACCTGTAAGGAATGTCAATATCGCATAAAAGATCACAAAGCCAATGATGAAAATAAATGCACGCCGAATCTCAAACCATTTAACTCCCGATGTAAAAAGTACGATGAGTGCAATGATAAAAAACGGAAGGAGAAAACGCACATCCCAGAATGCGAGTGCGGTTGGCTCGTCCATCACAAGGATGCGTGAACGCATGGCAAGGATGGCCGCAATACTGACGCACTTTTGCTGGCCGAAAGACAACGCCAGCGGTGGGTCTTGCTCTTTATCGGAAAGGTTCACAATCGTCAGCGCCGTTTTCACCTCCTGTTCAATTTGATCCTTCGGATGTTTCATGTTCGACGGTCCGAACGCAAGCTCCTCTCGAACCGTCGGTGCAAACAGCATATGGCTCGGGCTTTGAAAAACATAACCCAGCGTACCTGCAATTTGAGCAACGCTCAATTCCTTTGTATCCTGTCCATTCACCAGCACGCGGCCCGACTTCGGTTTGAGCAATCCAATTGCGTGTTTGACAAATGTTGTCTTGCCCGCGCCGTTCGGACCCAACACGGCAATCACATCGCCGCGTTTGATTTCTATATTGATTCCATGCAGGATTTCGCTATCCGGTTCGTAACCAAACGCGACATCTTCAAACTTGACCAGCGCTTCCTTCTCCGATCCGTTAACGGATACGCCAGGAAGAATGTTTAGCTCGGCCGGAGCCTTATCCTGCTTTGCACGTTCAACAATATCTTCCGCCGGTAATTTAACTTCATGATAATTCACTACTTTAGATAACCCGTTAAGTGCGCCTAAGTAACGGACTTGACCTCCATCCATAAACATGACGCGCTCTGGGCGAATACGGAGTACATTCTCAACGCGATGTTCGACCATCAAAACCGTCATGCCTTCATCAGCCAACTGACGCACCATATCCAGCGAATCCTGTGCGCTGGCTGGATCGAGGCTAGCTAATGGTTCATCCAAAAGTAAGATACTCGGACGCATGGCGAGCACGCCCTCCAAGGCCACCTTTTGTTTTTCACCGCCTGAAAGGCTGAATGTGTCTCGATCACGCAAATCAGAAATCTTCAAAAAAGTCAGCGCTTCATCCACGCGTTGAACAATCTCCTGGCGCGGCAAGCCCAAATTCTCCAGGCCGAATGCAACTTCGTTCAAAACCTTTGTGCCGAGAATCTGGCGTTCAGGGTCCTGCAAAACGGTTCCGACTCGTTGTGAAATCTGGGAAAGTTTCCACGAAGAAGTATCCTCGCCAGAGACCAATATCCGTCCCGAAAGTTCACCCTTATAACTACGCGGAATCAATCCATTTACCGCGCGAATCAACGTGGTTTTGCCGCAACCGCTGGCACCGGCAATCAACAAAATCTCGCCTTTATTGGCGCTAAGTAGGTGTGTAAAAACAAGTTCCGTTTTTTAATGTCTGTGAGCAAAGGACGATTTAGAATAGAGGGTAGATAAAACGATCCAATGGAGTAACGC
>Ga0209039_10001319_pt1 | contig 23476 bp, 22 predicted proteins | sample BogFormECP12_OM1_FD_188238 | JGI IMG/M metagenome (GOLD analysis project Ga0209039, IMG submission 188238) | Bog forest soil microbial communities from Calvert Island, British Columbia, Canada - ECP12_OM1 (SPAdes) (version 2) | ecosystem: Environmental > Aquatic > Freshwater > Wetlands > Bog ... | reverse complement strand
CGATTTCGCGCCAGTTCCTGTTGCAAACGTGTAGTTATGACTGCCCGATGCCCGTTTGTCAACCCGCCATCTTTGGTCGGTAGCTCCCCAAAGTGCGCTGTCCGGGTTTGGGACCTGTCCCAGTCAGACATTAGCAAATGGCGTGCCACCGCTTCGCGAACCCCAGGTATGAGGCGGACGGGGGACCAATAGCTGATTCCGGGAGTTGATTGCTTCGCGGATATCGCAGGTGTTGCCACAGGGAATTGGCCGGATTGGCCTGCCGATTTTGGCTGTTCGGAAAACCGTAATGATGACGCATGCTAATGGCGGGGCAAATTGACCTATATCGACGTTCTCGCGGGTCTTTCTGGCCTAAGGCCCAGTCAGCGTCAACCTCCTATTCAGCGCATCGCGGGTCACGTCGACACAGGATGGATGCGAACCACCATCACCGTTGGTTCTCAGTTTTACTTTGACTTATTCTTTTTAAGTGCGCGGACTTCTATTGGGGCTGGATAATTTCTACGACCACGTAGACATCTCACAATAATTTGAAGTATTTCATGGCCTGTCTTTGGATTTTCAGATGCTCCGGATTATCGGGATCAAAAAGACCGGGACCCAGTCGGATTAATACACCTTCGCAAAACCTTTCAACCTTCCAGGCAGGAGCTTTGAGGCAGTAATCAATACCGCCGATGGAACGTGCCATGCCTTCATCCAGGTAATGGAAGCCTCTTATTAGGGCTGGTTTGTCGAACTTGGGAATGGCCTGCTGCCGATCATACCAGTCAAGAGCAATTTCATTTCTGAATTCCGAGAGAAACGCCTCGAAGGGTCTCAATATTTGTATGGATTTCTCCAAATAGGACAAATCCGGAACTTTTCTCCCTTCACCGATTGAGATGTCATAAAAGTCGATGAAGATTTCGTCCTGGTGAGTGCCTGTATGAATCTCGAATCGTACTGTATTGTTATCTCTCTTGCCAGGTGGAAGGCTGAAAAAATCTACGTTGACACCGATGCCGCGAAATGTCTTGTCTATTTTCTTTTGAAACATATTCTGGAGATCTGAATGGATCAAGTTTACAGGTTTATTCCTTTTGTCGTAGAGTTCTGAGACTCGAAATGCCTCTTTCATTAAAGTCAGAAAATCAATAATTTCCGCGATCCTGAAATCTCCACGCGGTCTGCATCGTTGCCAAAGTGTATAGCTTGCCATGATTCAACCCCTTATGGTTTAACAGTTGCTCCAGGAACATTTCCTACTGCTTTCCGGAAAGCCTCCACCTGATCCGAGCCAACCCTCCATATCACTGGAAGACCTTCCGAGGCTTTTACTTGGCGCAAAGCCTGGTCTCGGAATTGGTTTGGTTTCTTAGCCCAAATCATGAATTCGTCATTTTTATCGAATAAGTGCTTATGATTTCCTTTATATTCATAAAGGATTCCATTGCGATAATCATCATAATGTACATCGCCGATTTTGTATTCTTTTATATAAAACTTGCCGTCCCTTTCTATGATCGGTTTCCCGGACATCTTCGACTGATGTTCCAGGCCCTGCCAAGGCCGAGCTATTTCCACCCATTTGCCCGGGCCGCCAGATTTACCAATTGCCCCTGCTTGACCCAGACCAACGGCCCAGCGGTAAGTGCCTCTGAGAATGGCTCTCGCGGCTCCTCCAGCGCCGTGGACAGCCATTGCCGTGGCAACGCCCTAGGCGATGTTTTCGTTTAATCTGTACACGTTCCATCGTTCTTCCGCCTTCGCTCTGCTCCATCCCGCCTTAGCCATCTCGCGTATGAATGCTTCCTTGGCCGGATTTTCTCGCGGCAACCGTCCGATTCTGTCCGGAAGGTCGCCCCTTTGTCCTGTCCGGCTCCCACTGAACTCAGGATGCGTGGCGAACCACCATCGCCGTTGTTTTTCGGTTTCTATCAAACTTTCCTCCTTTCTTACTGCGAAAGCGAAGCTGCCGTATCAAAGCGCATGTACGGCTCCCTGGCTCCAGGCCAACAGCACTGACAGTCCGGGATCAGTCAGAGCGGCATTCTCCAATGAAAGCCTCGCGGCTCGGCCCATGGCATCCAAGCCGTTGAGCTAGAGTGCCTTCATTTCGCGTTCAGATTTGATGATCAAATCTCAAAGGTGTTTACTGGAGGGAAATAGTGGCAACAGACTAATGCGTACCAATTGGCCTTCAAGGAGGTAAGAATGGGGGAGCCGAGAAGAATCAGGGAGGTCCTTCTTGCAAAAGGGACCTCCCCATTTTCTTAATCTTCCTCGTCTGAATCGGACTCGTCCTCATCTTCCTCGTCTTCCCAGTCCTCGTCGTCTTCATCTTCGTCGTAATCGTCGTCCTCTTCATCGTCGTCTTCGTCTTCCCAGTCTTCGTCCTCATCCCATCCTTCCTCGTCCTCGCCATCATCCACAGGAGCGGACAGGATCCCTGGGGAAGGATATGGGAGGGAAGCAGCGCGCGAAGACCCAAGGGGCAAATCGCAATTCAGCGATAGCAGTCCAAGTTCAGGAATGTCTGAAACAAAAGAGGTCGAGCTGATCATCATACACACTCCGGGGAAAGCTTTTTTGCCCCTTCTTTATCACGAAACGGCTTATATTGGTTCTCCAAAGTTTTGTCTTTTTTTCATCTGCAATCCAAAAAAAACGGGGTCATGGTCTGACCGCCGCTACTAAACAAGCCGGCAGGGGCACCCGGAAAGCCGCCAAGGCCCGAATTCTCATTTCACGGGCATCCCCGGAAAGATTACAGGAGCCCCCTGGGCGAATTGTTGTACCACGCGTCCGAGATCGAAACCTCTGTATCCGCGCTTCTCTTTGAGTCCTCAAGGGCCGTGATAACCCATACGAGGCCCTTCATGACTGGAGATCTCAGCAGATCTTCAAGCGGCTGCCTCAATGCGTAGACCATTTATGGACAGTTTGCCTCGTGGATCATCAGGTTTCCGGCCATTATTACACCGCGAGCCTTCTCGAGTGCCGACCTGTAATTGGCCGTGGCCCGCTCCGGAACGGGCACCACAGTCGCTGTCATTCCTCGCTCAATCGAACGCGGCTCTTTGGTCGCTGAACCGGCTCCAGTAGCAGTCGCGCAACCTCTTTCGGATGGCTCTTCATGAAAGCACAGACCAGGCAGAGTCCTGAGATACGAGGTTGCGACCGCGTCACGGGCATCTACCCAGATGCAATCGATAAGGAAGCTATCCTTGGCTTCCACCGCGGCTACGCCGAGTTCCCATAAACCCCCGCTCTTTTCCCAGAGGGCATGATACCGACCATCAACCCTTTCGCCGAGAGCACAGAGGTAACCGGCCTCGTTCTCAGGCCAGCCGACCCCCGCCCAAATCTTATTGAAGCTCTCCTTTCCTTTTGTTCCGGTAACCGCGATAGTCCCGTCTTCGAGGCATTTTGCACGCATTATTTAAAACTCCCCTCCACGAGGCAGCCGTCCTTGAATGAAGCGGTTTTCCCACGTGTGGGTGCGCATCTCGTTGGCTATGGCAAGGGCTATGATCTCGTCGTCGTGGGCCAGTCTCGAGTCCGGAGATTTGTAATTCTGGCGGAAACTTTTCTTTTCCGCGTCCCAGACAAAGCCTTGCATCTCGAGAAGAGTTGTTCTGCTGTATATTTTGAGCCCGCGGCTCTCGAAAGTCAGCGCAAGCCTGCTCAGCATAGCCTCCTTGGTGGCTTTATTAGTGATCCAGCCCAGCCGTCTGGTCTCTTCGGGGATCTTGCGGTCTGTGTACGTGTGATAGTACAGGTTGGGATAGCCTGTCATCTGGGGATAGCCCGACAGCCCCCGCTCACACGCCGCGAGCGCGGCCAGCCCAGGGCCATTTCGCTCAATCCCTAGCAGCCCGAAATTGTAGTAGACGCCGAGAAGGTACGAGTCTACTCCGGCGGTTTCGGCCCGGACGCGGTGGGAACGATAACGGGCCGCCACCTCCCCTGTCTCGTTGCATATCACCTGAATAACCGTGTAATCCGCGGCGACGCCTTCCCCTACGTCCATTCCAAGACTATATGTATGCGCCGGCTCGGGAAGCAACCATACTTCCAGAGGCCCTGTCGGATCGGTTACGAACAGAGGCACAGCAGAATCACCGGCAGAGAACTCGAGATAACCCCGTGTAAGAGGAGGCCGGACCAGCCTCTCGAGGGATTCATGAATCACATCCTGGCTGAACCAAGGCATCCCTGTAAAGGTGAAGGCCAGTTGTGCGGCCACGGGGTATTCCTGATGAAATTTGTCCCAGGAATCATGGCACTGGTTTTTCCTCGTGTAACAGGCCCACTTGATCTGGTCTCTACTCAAATCGTGTTTCCGGGCATACGCCTCCTCATCCTGGGAGAGTTGCAGCCTCTCCCGTTGCCCGACGGGCAAGCTGTATTCAGGAAATCCCTTCCAAGATAGAAATATGGGCTCCATATCTGATTCCCCACGTTCCGCGGCTATCCACGTTCTGTGAAAAAGATTATGCATGCCGTTCGCGGTGGATTCCCAGAAGACCAGAGTGTCCCAGTGCTGCGGAACAGACTGGTTTATGGCAAGAATCGGGTCTTCAGCCCTTTCCCAGAAAGCCACCTCGCTGGCGTGGACATAGTGAAGGGTGCCGCCTCGGCCCAGGCTCCTGTTTGCAGCCGTGTCGATCTGCAAACGTGAATGATGAGGCGCTAGATATTCGATGCGACGTGCATTGACCGTGACGGGCCTGGCGGTCCGGCCGGACTCAAGATAGCGGCGGAAGCGCTGCGCCATTGCAAAGATAGTCTGAGCGCTCTCGACGGAATTGGCCGCCACTAGTGCGAAACGGTTGGGATAGTGTGTGATGAGAGCAAAGATAAAGGCTTCGATGAGCGTGGAGATACCGAGCTGTCGGGACTTGCAGCAGATGAAACGTGCTGGGACCCTCTTTTCACGGCATTCCATGAGCCTGTGGAATACCGTCTCCTGGGCGCGGTTCATGATGAGGGAGACCAATTCCCCGCGCTTGTTGATGATCTTCAGGTCTTCGATGAATCGCTGAATATGAAACAGGTTGTCTTCGGGCGCGGGGACGACCTGTTGCAGTCGTTCCGACAGTCTTTCCAGGCGGAGCCTCGACCGTCGAAGATTAATCTGCTCATTGGCCGGGGGCTCAGTCATCGTCGCTTCGATTATCTCTAATTTCATGGCACTGATTGGGCTCGCCTATCTTTTGAATTGAAAGCTTTTCGATGAGAAGCTCCATTTCATCAAGCCTCGCGGCGATGGCTGCGGCTTCCTCATTTTTTAGCCGAGTTTCCATCATGGCACGGGCGGTGTTGAGAAGCTTATCCACCATCTTTATCCGGTCCATTGTGTCTTTGGATGCCTCGGGAGTTTCAGCGATGAGCTGGGTAAGTAGTGCCAGCGCAGAGGAAGGGGTCAGGCCGGCCGCGGCCAGTCCCCTTATTTGGAGGAGGAAAGAGGGATCGAACTGCGTCTCAGTGTCCGTGGCTGGTTTGGTTGCCTCTTCAAAAGAAGCTGCCGAGGACTCTTCTGTCGGTCGTTTTTTCTTCAGGGTCATTTGTCAGCTCAATTCCAGGATTTTACGGAGATCGGCCAACAGACTCGGCCTATGGTAATGAATATCTGAGTTGAGAATCGATTGGAGGTTTTGGCTATGTATTGAAGCTACAGCACGGACCTGCCAAAGCTCAGGTCGGTGGCACCCCAGGGTGATGCGCCATTTCCTCGAGCCATGGTAGATATTTATGCAATACCAAACCGCAATCACTACTAAGTGGTTCAATCCGTAATTCGGGTGACGTGTTCTTGGAATAGAGACGATGAAAGAGGATTCGAGACCACGGTATTGGTGGGACAGGCATCTTGCCTGTCATTTCTTTATAGACAGGCAAGATGCCTGTCCCACCAAAGCTTCCCGAAATCCGCCACCGAATTTGGGAAACCGAGTGCTAAGCGATCCCACTTGAATTCAAAGGTTCGATCATGATAGGTCTTCAGGGATCTGTGTGGTTTGATATGATCAGAAACGTGTGAAAACCCCGTTTTCAAGCTAGATGGTGGCAGTTGAACTCCTCGGAGACTCCTGGGTGACAATGCGGCGTCATTTTGAGATCGAAAGGGCCGTCGAGCGAGTGATCAAGACCCAGAAGACCTCCAAGATATCAAGCGCGCCGCATAATTGCGGCTAAGAACAAGGGGGATTAATGTGAAAAGGACCACTCTGGTGCTGTTGTTGTTTTCTCTTTGGGCGTCGTTGACAGTTGGAGACGTTGTGCTCGCCGCGGCCGAGCCACCACTCGTGACAAAGGTGGTCCTCTACAAGCATGGCATGGGTTATCTCGAGCGAGAAGGGAAGATCAAAGGCAATGCAACGCTCTCACTCGAATTCCGTGCCGAGCAGATGAAAGACCTCCTGACCAGCTTCTTCGCCGTGGACCTTGGTGGCGGCAGGATCTCGTCCGTCCGGTACGAAACCCGCGATCCGCTCTCAAAGCAGCTCCAAGATATCCTCATCAAGGTGCCTGAGGAAGCAGCGCTCAGCCAGTTTCTGATGCAACTCAAGGGGGCTCGGCTGACCGCCAAAGCGGCCGGTGAAACAGTCGAAGGGCGCATCCTTGGTGTCGAGCCGATCACTGAAGTCGTTAACAACCAGGCGCTAAAGAAGAGTTATCGTCTGGTGCTGATGACCGAGGCCGGTCCGATCCGCTCCCTGGATCTCTTCGCCATATCCGAGTTCTCGCTGGCCGATGAGGCGCTCCAGCGCGACCTTCGCCGACTCCTCGACCTCTCCCTTGACAGCAAGTACACCAACCGGAAGAAGCTCACGTTGAGCGCCACGGGACAGGGCGAGCGAGAGCTGCGCATTGGTTATCTAATCGAAATGCCCATCTGGAAGTGTTCCTACCGTGTCATATTCGATGAAAAGAAGAAGGACGCCTCTCCGCTCCTCCAGGGCTGGGCATTGGCCGAGAACAACACGGAAGACGACTGGAAGGACGTGACGATCTCTTTCGTAGCCGGTAATCCGATCTCCTACGTGATGGATTTGTACTCTCCCTACTACATCAAGCGAGCGCAGGTGCCGATTCCTGGATTGTCCGACCTGGCCGTGGATTGGGCGGCAGTGTCATCACCCGATCTTGCAAAGGACGTGCCGGCAGCCATGGCTGCGCCAATGGAGGAAAAACTCCGCGCCGGCAGCAAACGCATGACCATTGCACCCGCGGCCCCGCGCCAAATGATGGACCAGCAGGTTGCCGCCGCGCCTCCTCCGCCGGTGGCTGGTGGACGGGATGCCGAGAAGAAAGAGGCCAAACCCTTGGGCGAGCTCCTCGCCGGCAGCTACGACAGTGGGGCTCAGGGTGCGAAAGTCGGGGACCTCTTCAGCTACGAACCCAAGGAGAAAGTTTCAATCTCCCGCGGCCAGGCGGCCATGGTCCCCATCATCTCGAAACAGATCAGCGGGCGGCGGCTCCTGTACTACAAGGCGTCTTTCGCTCCCAGAACTACAAATGCTTTCGTGGTGCAAAATGCTACCGACCTGACGCTGGAGGCGGGCGCGGTAACCTTCTTCGAGGGGAGCACGTCGCTCGGTGAGGGCATTCTCAATCACACACTCCCGCCCGGCAGCCAGGAAGTAATCCCCTACGCGCTAGATGCCTCTGTGGATGTTACCCCGCGGGAAAAAAGCCTTCGGGCACCACATTTTAAGGGCCGCCTTGTTGACGGCATACTCACCCTAACCGCTGTGGAGACCCTCACCAACACATGGAAGATCGCAAACCGCGGTAGAGAGGCGGCGACCTTGTGGCTGCACCAGCCGAGAAATCCCGGTTACCGCCTCAGCAAGCCTGAGAAGCCTCTTAAGGAGGTGGACAACCATTACCGATTCGAGGTGCCGCTGAAGGCCGGCGAGACAGTGGACTTCGTGGTTGAGGAGAAGCGCGACGTGCGAGAAACGGTACATTTGGATAAGAGTAGTGAGGAGCAGATCCGCTTCTATTTCGCCCAGCCCTATTTGTCCGCGGGCGCTAAGGCCATTATGAAGGAGTTGAGTGACCTAATGGCGCAGAAGGCCGGCTTGCAGCGGCAGATCACCGAATGGACCCAACAGGTGCAACGGCTGACCGAGGAACAGGGCCGGCTGCGCTCCAATCTCCAAACGCTGGGGTCAAGCCAGCCAAAGGAACAGGAGTTGCGGGCAAAGTGGGTTGCGGCGTTGGCGGCTAATGAAGAACAATTGGCGGACCGCCGTGCGAAGCTCGACGATGCCGGGAGCAAACTTCGCCAGATGGAAGAATCCCTGGCCAAGAAGGTGCGGGATTACAAAGACGAGTCCGCGTAGCGATGTGGTGACGCCGCGAGACGAGGGGGAATCGCATCGTTCGCGTTACGCGGTCGTTTTTTGGCGAGCGATGCGGTTCGCTTCGCTCACCACATCCTACCCGAGCTGAATTCTGGGTGAGTGGCAAACCACCATCGTCGTTGTTTTTCTGTTTCTATCAAAATTTTCCCCTTTCACGCACGGTTTGAATTGCTTTGTGCTCGGGGACCCTGCTGAGACTCTTCATCGTGAAATGAGGCCGGATTCGCTTCGGCGAGGTAACATTCCAGGATGCCAGGATTTTGCAGAAGGAAGGTGTGAACGAAGAGCGACACCCACCGAGCCTGGGCCTCATCCGCGGTTCCGAGCATTTCCTGTTGAGCTATGTGGAAGGCTTCGTGCCAGAGGGTGCTGAGAGTCAGGGACGGGTCCATGTTCCGGTCAAGATAGATCACACCGTCCCGATAAGCCGCCATCCCGAGTATTCCTTCGCCTGCGTGGATAGGGTCCACATCACGGACATCGTAAGTTCTGCCGAAAATTATCAGTCCTCCTGGGGTTTGCATAAGAAAGCCTCCGAATTGCAGGTTGATAGGTTGGGGGTAGTGGAAGGGATGAGCCATTGCCCTCATTCCGGGCAGAGCCGCGAGATCATGCGTGGCCAGGCGGAGCCCGGCAAAGAGAAGAACAGTAGGGGCACGGCATGCCGTGCCCCTACGAGATGGATGATGCTTAATGTGGTCGTCTCCCCGATCCCAAACTCGTATCAAGCAGTTTCGCGGCAATTCTCTTCCCACTCGCCCCAATAGAACGGTTCCATCTCCTGGTATCGTTCAGACCACTCATGCCACTGACCCTGAGCACACCAGTGTCTGTCCGGGTCATTGAGCGGAAGGACCTCAGGATCGAGGCGGCACTGCGTTCCTTCAAACTTGATGCACTTGCTGCAAACCATTTCCGATCTTTTCATAATCTGGTCCTTTCTTTAGGAACGTTCGTTCATATTGGTGTCATCACAACCTGACAAGCGACCGGTTCCATTGCGCTTCGCGCAGCATCTGATCCGGGTTAGCGAGGCGATCCAGCTCTCTGGCGTGGCGTGATCGCGCCCGGCGCTCCAGTGAGGTGCGGCGGTTGTGCACCCCGCCTGTTTCTGCAAGCCCATTGATTTCCTCATCCGGCACTAGGTGAGGGCACGGTTCTGGCAGCAGACATTTTAGATAATCTGCATTGACCCTGGGATAGGGCTCTCGTTGGCCGTTGAAGTGCAGTACGTAACGGCTCGTCCTGGACTGATACGACCTGCACGCCTCGACGGTTATGTTGCATCCCCAGCGGCATTCAACGAGCCTGTGAGCGTTCAGCTCTTTCCATTGATCCACCGTAAGCGCACTGTGCTTCATTTGGTCGCCTCCTTCGCCGTGGGCTTCTGTTCGTGCCAGTCATACGGAATACCCAGATGCATTCGGAGCTTGCGCATGGGCGCGAGCAAGCCGTATTCCATGGATTCCAAGTGCATTCGAGCTATTGGGTCGTCCATAACCTCCACATGCGATCTCAGCATGGAAAGGTGCTCGTGGAGCTTGTCGAATGAATGCGACACAAGCTCTCGGTAATTGGTCTTCTGCATGGCCCGCCTCCGGATGATAGAATTGTGAGGTCAGCACGAAAGGCCTCCCCCATTGGTCCTGTTTCGAGGAAACTTGGGATTGCCGGCCCGGCTGCCGAACAGGTCGGTTGCTCGACCGGCGTCATGTGAACCTATTAAGTTAACTCTCCGGTTCACGGATTGCGCCTTTTCAACTGGTTACTTGCTGGCAATTACCAGTATCACGAGGACGCATTATGGAAAACAAATGTTCTCTTAAGGGCCAATGGGACCATAATTAACCTATCTTGTCAATTCAAAAATTGAAAAAAGATCGAAGACGGCATGGAGAGCGATGTAGAGACCGCCAAAGTCCCCTTTCTCTAAATGGGGTTTTTGGGGATTTTCAATCGGTTAGCCTAGAATCCCCCGTAGCCCCCCCTTACCAGAGGGGAGAACCCGGCGGGACGCGGGATTACCAGGCGGAGCCTGGTAATCCCGATGAAGAAACCACCCAAAACTGATTTTTCTGCGTTCTCTGTAATCTCCGCGGTGGAGGATTACTGCACCCGATCACCCGCGACGGGAAACTTGTATTCTTCGCTGCCAGGGCGACTGGGCACCCATTTTAACACCCAGCAGATCCGCCAGAGCAGCGTCTTCCGCGGTCCAGCCCGCACCGAAGTTGCCTACCCTGGATGCGAGTCCAGCCTTCTGCATGAGTTGTGTCCATTTGGTCTCAGTGCCAAGCTTGTCGTCCAAGGCTCTCTGGCGATCTTCCTTTGCAGCCACATTTTGCTGCCGTTCCGCTTCCATTTGGCGGCGGAGGCGTTCCAGAGTCAGCTCCTTCAGAGCGCGATCCTGGCCGTCATCGGGAGTTGCGGAGATGCGCTGCGGGCTCCCCATTTTCTGCTGCCAATCAGCCGAGCTGGACAAATAGCGCTGCTGCAGGCTCAAAAGGTTCTGCAAGTTTCTCATGTTGTCCGAGAACTGGCTCGATTCAGTCCCCTTGACGTATCTGTTGTAGGTCATGGCATCGCGGAAACGGTCCCCATAACCTTTTGCAAGACTTTCTATGGCTTGCTGGTACAGGGCTGAGTCCAGAGGCAGGCTTCCTGCCGTGTTCCTTCCCCCGCGCCTGATGCTCGCGCCTGCGGCACGGCGGACGTAATCATCAAGAGTATTGCGCTGTCCTCCCAGGACGTTGGACATGTAGTCCCTAACCTCAGGATCAGCGGGACGGGCCACGTGGGTCCCCCAGTCAGCCTGTCCGCTGCTGGCTCCCGGGGTTCGGTCTGAGGCCGGCCGATTTTGCGGGGTGGACAACCGGGCGACCAATTCGGCAATTTGCCGGGTCGGTTCGAGGAATGGATTGCTTTGCGAAGGAGAGTAGCCCCCGTATGTCGCGTATGAGCTTCTGGTATAGTTTGGAAATGGCATCTCTATTGCCTCCTGTTTTCTAAACCTTGAGGGATTTGCAACACTCAGTGCGTCCTTAGGCGCTGCTCACAGAGCCCCCCACTCGCGTATAAGCGAGCTGGCTATCTGCAGTCCGTAGACTTCACTTGCATCATTAAATGCGATCCGAAACTTGAAGAAACGGCCCTGGACATTGTGAGACTCCTGTTCCAATGCAAAGGCCTTGCTCCCTAAATTAGATAGATCATGAAACTCCGCAACTGTTGCGGCAGAAGTGTCCCCATCGCCGAAAGCGCTCACGGTTATCACGTCGTCCGCACTCTTGCCGTATAGAGAGAGCACCCGCAGCAATTTTCTGTATTCCGGCGATCCAAAATCCAGCCATCCAGTCTCCACCCAGGCTGAGATCGGGGAGCCCAAATCAGAGGTAACTCCAGGCCCGAACAGCCTTATGATCCGCCCCTCATAATCTCCGGCATACAAACCCAAGTCCCCGAGCTTCCCCGGAGCATTGGCATTGTAGTGGTATGCAGTGGAAAAGCTTGAGGCACTGATTGTGAACGGCGGGAGCCAAGCCCCGAGCGTCAGATCATAAACGATGAGCCTGTTATTGGATGCCTGCGGCCCTGACTCCGAGGACAAAATCATCGGCACGGACCAGACGATCCAATTCCGTGCCGGCCAGTACTCACCGCAGGCCAGATGCAAATAATCCAGATCAAGCCTGGGGGTGTTAGCGGTATCCCACCAGTTGAGAACATCACTTATGGTCTTGCCTCTGGAGGTATTCCAAAGAGAATCAACATGAAGACCAGTGCTGACAAAAGCACCGTAACGATTAACGAAGAATAGGCCATATCTATCTCCATAGTCAAAACCGCCCACAGGCGCCTTGACCACGCACTCAGAATTGATTGGAACATGACGGGCCGCCTCCACACTCTCGAATTGGAAGTCCCCGGACGAGGAGGCTTTCAATTGATGCCACGTCTCAGTCTTGCCGATGAGCAGTCCGTTCCAGGCGGAAATGGCGCATTGGATGGAATCCGTGCCGCCCACACGATAAGATGCACTGTCCTGACCGGTGAAGCCGTATTCCTCATCCTCGCGGGAAATATCGACCTGGTCCTGGGCATCAGGCCGGTTGCCAAGCACAATCCGGTTCTGGAAGGTCGCTGCGAACTTGTGTTTTTTCAGCGCATCCGGAACACCATAAATCCTCACTTCCGATATCGCAGCAGTAGAGGTAAGGGCGCCACTCACAGAGAGTCGAATCCAATAGCCTCTGCTGAAGGAGGCATTGAACGGGATACTGGTCTTCCAGTCGGTTGGAAGCGTCCATGAGATCCTCCCTTTTTGCGCGAGGGTGTTCCCTGCGGAACCGATAGTGCCGTCTGTTGCGACCAGAGGCGCCCATGTTTCCCCGTTCCAGTACTCAGCCGAGAGGACAGATGCTTCCTGATTGTTGTCCGTGTAAGGGGTGATCTCGATCTCGTTAAACCGGGTGAGGTAACCGACAAAAAGAAAGTCTTCCGGCTGCATTGGAATGTCAGCCTTGGAAAGCTCCGTGAGCACGTTGTCGGAAACCTCAACGGTGAAATCCCGGATGCTGCTCATGCTCGCATCCTGGTAAATAAAACCGAGTGCGGTGTCCGGTTGCCCGTCTCCGATGTTTGCCAGGGGTTGGCAGGGGGCCTTGTAATGAATCCGGGTTATGGCACAGTCAGGAGAGGTCCCATTGGTCAAGAGCCGGAACCAGTAGCCAGGAACCTGATCCACAACATGGTAATCAGTTTTGAACGGAGAGGGCCCCGCGTACATGATCGACCCGGACTGCCCGAGTCTTGATCCGTTGACGATGGTGTTGTCCGTCCAACCGTCGCCTCCGGTCCATGCACCGTTTTGGAATCCTTCAATGATCGCTTGGCCGCCAGACTCATAGGCCACAACGTAGGATGAAAGTGCTGGGACATTCGTTCCATCAGCCTGCATCCCCACTGCAAAGTCCACGGTCGTCGTGATATGCGGGATGAATCCACCGCTGGCTTGCCATTGAGCGGCAGTAATGGCTTCCAGTTCCGCCTTTTTCATCTGGTTTTCAGCAATGGCGAGTGCCTGACGAAGCGATCCAAGGAGGGAATCAATCGACGCATTCTGCCAGGTGTCCGATCCATCAATATACTGCCACGTACCACTATTATTTCGGACGATTATTCGCCAAACTGAAGATTTGAAGACATTAAAGGTATTCCGAGCATCGAAGCTGACCGCGTGGTAGATTGCGGAAGATCCGGAGGTAAATTGCTCAACCGTTATGCTGTCAACGCTCTCGAAAGTGCTTGTGGTCAACTGAACTACATCGGTTGTGGTGGCCACTTCCGCACCGGGATTCACTGCCTGAATTCCGGTTACAGTCAGTTTGTCCAGTCCGTAGACCGCGTCAACCAAGGTAAATCCGTCGGCAGTCTGTTGATCCCAGGAACTACCACCATTTCCCCAGCCATAATCCTTGATGTAACTTTGGCCTGCGCCCTGCGGCAGATAACCAGCTCTGAAGGTTTGCCAAGTAGCCAAAACCCCTGCATCTGCCGGAACATACCAACTCGTACTCCAGGCCACATCTAGAGTGACGAGGTAATCTTTGGTCTCGTCCACAGTGAACGGTATTATGTCGCTAGTCTTTTCTTCCCCTATACTACTGAAGGTGCAACCACTTACATGCGTGCCGTATAAGCCCGGGAAGGTTATTTCTGTAGGGGCTGTAGTGCCGTTACCTGTGCCGCCGCTGCGCTCCATAATGGAAACATGCGTTATTCGCAAACTACCGATGGATGCTGCATATTGCGTTTTATAGGCCGGCCTTGCGGTGTTGGCCTTCAGAGTCAACTGAACATGATCGCCCCCAGTACTAATCTCTGATCCTGGCACAACGACCCGGACGGAATATCCAGCCAGTGGAACAAAGCCGGAAACGCTCTTTGTCCATGACGACACACCAGTCTGATACCCCAAATTGACCGTGAGACCCCCGGCCCCCATGCTCAGGCCGTAAGCTGTATTGACCGTTGCGTTCGCGTGGATATCAGAAAGCGTAACCTCTGCCGCACCGTAGCCGCCATGCGTCACAGACGCGATGAGGAATTCTCCGTCGCCAAGATCGACTGCAATTCCCGGCACGATGTCAGGGTTATTGATCCGCCAGTATGTCAGATTCGGCGGGGTGTGCCCCGCGTGGTTCAAGATACACCAGTAGACCATACCGTTCAGAGTAACCGTGTCCCCGACGACGTACGCTGTTCCATTATCCCAAGCCCCCCGATCATTGCCGGGACCGACAGTGATGGCATCCCCATCCGCATTTGTGAAATGCCCAGCGGCCCCGGAATCTTGCACCCAATTCACTATCGTGGCTTTGAGGTCCTGGCGGGCCATATCGTCGGCCTCCGTGATCTGCATGGGAGAGTGAAACGTGCTCGCGGTTGTCCCTGTCGCTCCGGTATTCGGGCTCTCCATATCGAAGTAAAAACCCTCTACTTCCGGCATGTCAGTACAGATATAGATCGCTCCCCAGGTTCGGATACCACCGACTTGCGCCACCGTATCAGGATCTTTATCGCAGACTTCAGACGAGACATCGTAGAAACGCTCGCCATCCTGAGCGATCAAGACGGCCTTTGGGTGCGGCCAGTCAGAGGCATCGTCTGCCATAGCGCCAGCCCACACCAGCGGAGGCGCTGCGATGCCTTCGGTAATCACCACGCGGTCATTCAGCGTGGCAAACTTGCAGACCCCGCATGTCGGGCCGAATTCATAGATGCGGGTGAATACCCCCGTTGATGTGGGGAGATGATCGGGGCAAGCGAAGAGGCCGTAGCCATAGGGTGCTGAAGATGCACAAACTTCAGCCGTTTGCCAGACATCATTATAGTAGCCGGTATCGTACTCTGAACCCCCAAAGATTATGATGCTGCCGGTATCTGTAAGGCTCATAGAGTGGCCGGTGCGGTTATGGGGGCGGGCGGTCCCTCTAAACTCCAACGTAGACCAAGAATCACCCGCAACATTGTATGTCAAAGCCTGAAGATCGACCTCCCCGCCGGTGTTGTTTATGTCCCCGGTGACATGTACGTTCCCGGAACAATAGACAGCTACGAGGTCTGCGGCCCATTCTTCAACAGGCAAATTTGCCCTGACAGTCCATGTCTGAGCACCAATATCCAACGAGAAGGTCATCTTGGTAAGAGTTTCGCCCGTATCCTGTCCCCCACAAATAATGATGCTATCGTTTAAGGAATCGTATGCCACTCCTGAACGACCATGAACAGGAAACCCCATTCCGAAGTTTGGGATAGTCGGATCGAAAGAGGTCCATACCCAAGTATTAAGGTCTAATTCGTAACAGGTAGTCCTTCCCCCCTGGACGATCATCATTCCGCCCGTGGCAGTTCTCAATAAGGCAGCGTGTCGCTGGGTTGGTCGTGTGCAAGCATCGGGAGCATCCCCGGTGGCAGCTTGCTCGGTCCATGTGTCGGTCTGACAGTCCAGAACCCAAACGTCGTTTAGATAATGTGCGCCGCCAGAATAGTAATTACCACCAAAAATAGCCATTATTTCTAGGCTTGGCACGTAAATTGCCGTGTGCCCTAGCCTGGCATGCGGAGGTCCACCTGTTGGCGACAGTTCATCCCACGTATCTGTGTCAGGATGATAAGCCCACAAATCGCTTAAGTAACTTCCCCCCTCGTCTACACCGCCAAAGACTAGCATTCGACCATTTCCGGCATCCCACACAGCAGAATGATCAGTCCTCGCAGATGGCCCGGTCGCTCCTTCTCTGAAATTCAATTCATACTTGACTTGCGCCACAAGGTAACTGCTCTCGTTCGTGGGGAAGCGCACATTCTCCAATGCCATGATGTCACCCGCGGGCAGACTGCCGGATGACATGAGAGAGGTACCGGGCCTCGTGCGCAGGGCGCCGTCTGCCACGTCTACATTTTCACCGGCTGCAAGAGCGCTCTCCGTGAAGCGGAGTGGATTGCGTCTTCGGCCCACAATCCCGCCAGTCCAGTTGAAGAGGTTGATTGTGCGGTACGAATCCTGAGTCAAGACGACCCTCCTTTCTTGAAACCCGCTGCGGCCTGACACAGGTTTGCATTGGAAGTGGCAAGATTGGGGGAACCTTCTTACAAGAAGGGCTTCCCCGATTCTTCCTCGTTTGAATGCAAACCGGCATCACCTATAGGATCTTAAAGCCAGCCCAGGCGGATCTCCTGCTGCAAGCAGCTTCTGTTTTTCTCGATCGTACAAGGCAGAGTACTCCTGAAACTTCAGGTCTGCTCCAGGGGCATGCCGATCCCTCAGGAAGGCTTGCTTGAGCACGAAGTAGACAAAGACCATGTCGTGTGCCTGCGATATAGGCGGGTTCGGATTAATAGCCGAACAGGTCAAATTGTCAGGCAGATAGGAATGGTAGATACAAAAACCGGATTCCAAGTCTCTGTCGGGTGGGGGCCAGACGAACAAGGTGTTGTTCTGCATTACATAGTATTGCGGTATTCCGGGCGCGTTGGAACCGACTTTAAGCTCGTGATACTCCTGAAAACTACCCAGAGGTGTCATGGGGTCCCGGCAGCCCACGAACTGTACCTGGTGCACGTGTTGATATTGCGGTATCACTGTCAAAAGGTCTATCTCAATGGCTCCGGAGACGCTCGGGATCCAGGTCTCACGGCGCCAGTAGTCATCCTGAGCGATGTCCTGTTGGCATCTATTGATAGAGCGCAAGATGAATGCATCGGTGATGAAACCTCCGGCTGTCTCGTTGAACAGGTCCCGGGCGGTGTCGATGATGGCCCCGACTCTTCCCTCGCAATCCGAGAGCCGCGTGTCATCAGGTATTAGAGCCATGCTTACCCCTTTGTTTAACAAAGCCAGACCACGTTCGGCGGCAATTCCGGGTCACCATCAACATGAATGGACTCCTTTCCTATGCCTACCCGGTTGAAGAGAGGGAGAGCGGCCGTAAGAAACGCGAATCTGAAGGCCGCGTCCGGGCAGCGAATATCAGCGGCGTGGCTGACTCCGCTCTTGACAGTGTGAGCCGAGCGCTCCCTGCCCCCGGATTTCCGATTGAATTTCTCGCATCGAGTCCCAGAGAGCACAGAGACCGGCATGCCGATGAGATCTTGGATCTTGTCGAGTTTTACGACCAGTTCCCCGGAAATCACATCGGGATGTCCGCAGAACCCTTCACATCTGCACGTGAAGTCGCGGGGCTTAATGTGTTTGATACTGGCCCAGTCGGCGCCGGATTGCTGCGCTGCATCAACTGGAACCGCTTGGTGGTTTTTTGGAGAGGGCAATTTCCGTTTTCCTTTGTGTAAGGCCATCAAGGCACCTTCCTATAGTTGATCCTTCCCAATTCACTTGGAGTCCGTTTCAAAGGTGATAGCCTCCCGCGTGTAAAGCCTCAGGATCAGATTCACCACAGCAAGCGACACTGTAGAAATTTCAGCCCAACGCCCCGGGTCAAAGCCTATTGCGATGAGGATCGATCCTACCAGGGCAATGAGGTTCATCCATATTGTCTTTGAGGCCCACCAAACCTTTGTTCCATCCATTTCAGTCTCCTATCGTCAATCTTCGTAATTTTGTGAGCTTTTGCACGAGCACCCCGTCAAGGTCGTCGAGCACGACCCCTCGGCGGTTGCTGGCGTGCGTTACTTGTATTTCGCCGTCCAGACCTCTCAAGAGCGCCCCTACGTGGCCGTTTTGTCTCTGCTCGTTGAAGGTCCAAAAGGAGAGGTCACATTCATCGGCATCGGCTAGATCAATGTCTTTGCTCTGCCAGCCGCCCAAACCCAGCGACATGTGCAAAGCCGTCGTGCGGGTAATCCCTGGAATCCCCGCCCACTTGCACGCCAGAAATATATAGCCGGAGCAATCCAGCCCTTGATCCAGACTTTCAGCACCGCCCCAGGTATATTTCGGGTGTTTGGCAATGATGAATGTTAACTGTCGTTTCAGGGACCTTTTGTAGGACAGCCCAAGCGCCCAAGCATCAGGTCCAGCAAAGTATTGCGCCAATAACAAGCACAACAGCAGACATGAGAATCGCTGAAGCCGTGTGGTCTTTTCCAATTCCATCCATCCAATCGTCAGGGGTTATGAAATCTACGAAGAGCATCCCACCGCTCAGAGCTATCAGCCCCATCAGGACCGCGATGACTCGAATTATGACGTAGCGTAAAAGAGCCGTCGGATCATCCGGCAGGACCAGCGGGCTTCCCAGGAGAAGACCGACTACACCCAGACCCCCGATGGTCGATGCAATAAGCCACTGTCTTATTTCTCTTGACATGACACCTCCTACAATCGGTTTGAAACCCTCTGAAATGGGCTCCTATTCTGGTCGGACGAAGCTCTGTTGCCAAAAAGATCCTTGTTTACTATGATGAAATAAGTTGTTGTTTTCCTAGGCGCTTGATGGGAAGCCCACTAAACGGCCGTCCGTGTGCGTTGACAAGAGTTGTGGCCATGCGAAGCGGCGAGTGACGACAAAGGGCGATATTAAGAACCCCAACGTGTGGTTCGATCAAATGCCTTCATAATTTCGTGGTAAAAGGAGAGTTCTTCTCGAAGTGATAAAGCTCATTCCATATCGTTTTGGCTCCATAAGGAGAATGACCAGCCTTGGGCTGGGAGTGCGGCCATATCTGACGCTCCGCAAGCTCATCAACTTACTGCGGTGCGAAGCGGAAAAACTGCGGCGGGTGGCTCGGCCCAAATCATTCCCGTTGGTGGCCGTAGTAGATGTAAACAGCCGATGTAACTTGCAATGCCCTTATTGCCCAACAGGTGCTCGCCGCGATAGCGGCCGCACGCAGAGCCTGATCGATCCGTCGATAGTTCAACGGCTCGTGGACGAACTCGGCCAATACCTGATTAGCGCCCATCTGTTCAATTGGGGTGAACCTCTGCTCCACCCTCAAATTGCAGCCATGGTGAACATGTTTCATAGACGCCGCATATTCACAGCAATATCGAGCAATTTGAATGTTGGCCGAAAGCAAGTCTTGGAAGAACTATGCGATGCCGGACTCGATCACCTGGCGGTAAGCATTAGCGGGGCTTCGCAGGAGACATACGAGCAATATCACCGCACGGGAAAGCTCGCATTGGTGTTGGAAAATACACGGCACATCGTTGCGTATAAGAAAAGGCAACACGTCAAGGTTCCTGTGATTGAGTGGAAGTTCTTGGCATTTCGCCATAATTTGCAGGAAGTGGAATCCGCGCGAAAGTTGGCCAGAGAACTCGGTGTAGATGTGTTCAGATGGGTGCATGGCGGAGGTCCTGACGAAGCGCGAGTCCAGGGTAAGGAGGATTCTGGACACCACATTTCTGAGAAGTTTTGCCATCAGCTCTGGCACTCAGTGGTCTTGCAGTCCGATGGCGGCATAGCGCCTTGCTGCTATCTGTTCTTCAAGCAAGATGACCTCGGAGAGTATTCAGGAGACCTCATCGCAAGAATTCGTCAAAACGAGGCGTTTACAACTGCTAGATCCCTGTTTGACACCAGATCAGCCGATAACCTCCCCATTGATACGCAACATCCGTGCCTAAGATGCGGTGTTGTTCACGAACAGCCCCATTTGAGCAATTATCTCAAGGCCAATCCACATGCGATCAAGGGGCATCGGACCGGAGGGCCTTGAAAGGAACCGGGACTTAGTAGGTCCAATTCTTAATTCGGGTGACGTATTCTTGGACTGAAAACCATGAAAGAGGATTCGAGACCACCGTATTGGTGGGACAGGCATCCTCCTGTCCCACCAAAGCTTTCCGAAATACATCACCGCTCTTATACAACCGAGCACTTAGTGTCTTGATAAGAAGTGTATGATAACCGTTGCCAACACTTGGGCTGAGGTGGCGACCGCGACTACTGACGACCAAAATAGGGCTCTGTGCCTGCTCGTCCACGAGGCGCGAGCCTCGTAAAAGGTGTGAGCCATTCTTTGCGCAGTTTCCAGTTCGGAAAATCGTATTTCATGCTTTTCGTGCCTCCGATGGCGCGCCCGCTCCAGTTCCTCATGGCGAACCCTGCAGTTGTCTTTCAGATTGTGCAAACAGTTGCTGATCTTTTCGAGGAGCGGGAGCTTCTCTTTGATGACAGCCACGTCGAGCCTCAACTCTTCGAGCAATTCGCGGTCGGACATGTTTGGGGACATTTACAAACCCGCCTTTGATGAGAGCCGCATGCTTTATGCCATAATCTCCCCTGTCAACGAACTGGTCCCATAGATAGGATTGTGGAGAGAATAGTCGAACACAGGCCATCCCGACGCGGCAGGACATACCGTGTGGCAGCCTTCAGACAGCATGAATTCAGCATGAACAGAAATCAGGTCCGATGTGCGCGTGGTCCATGATATCGGCACATCTGATAAGGCAACCCCGTCCAACAAGATCGTAAGTCTAGTCCCGTTCACTGAGGCGAGACTGAAGTCCGACGCCAACCGGCATCGATCCCCCGTAATGGATTTGGCCGTGAAATCGCTGATGGGAACCCAATTGGTGTCCGATCCTGAGCCCTCGGTTGAAACGGCGTATGGCGCGGGTTTACCCACGAAAGTCGGGCACCGGTTGTAGGCGTTATAGACGCCCATCCAATCTGATACCTTGATTGGGGCCTGAAGTCCGGTTTGTCTCTCAATCGGGCAAACCAGCCCAAGGTAACGATGGCTCGGAGCCTCGGATTTCACCTCGACGCCTTCAGTTATCATCCGACCGGTGGTTGATGCTTCCAGCGCCAGCGTCCCGGAGTTGTTGTGCAAGTAGATGTTGTAAAGAGTCTCAGCGGTCAGGCCCTCGCAACTGAAGCTGATCCCGGCTTCAGGTATCTCTCTCAATTCCCACTTTGGCGCATCATGCAGGGCGACATCTTTGCCGTTAGAGCGCCCATAGACAAGCTGCGGAGAATGGTTTGGAGTGGAATTGAGCACCACGTTCAGAAGGGCGGGCCGATTGTCTTTGACGAGGGGTGTCCAAGTGGCACCTTGATCGGCAGTGACCGAAGATCGGCATTCCGGGAGAAGACCGGAACCTTGTGCGGGATTTTGTCGGTTGCAACTGAAAGAAACATCGAGGTCCATACCCCCCGGCATGAAGAGTAGATAATACCGTTTTCCACGATAAAGCTGCGCGGGAGTATCGAGAGTGAGCCGTTTCCAAACGCCACTGGAAGATCCACTTGCAATAGTTGCTCCGGCAAGAAGAGTTTCCTGGCCGAATTCTTCAAACAGGGCGACGACAATATCCCCCGGCGTAGTCACGGTTTTCAGATAAATACTGAATGAAGAAAAAGCTTGGTCAACCTCCTGAGTCCAGTCAAATCGGGGGCAGGCAACTATATTGAGCGGAACGGCCAAGTCCCCGGCAGTCTGCATGTACGCAGGAGGCACCACCAAGCGGCCGCCAGCAACCCCAGTGCAAACTGTTGATCCGCCATCATCGTTGGCGCGGCCCTTTCCTCCACCAATGCTCATGTTGCCCATGTATCACCTCCAGGCAAAGACGCTTATGTTGCAAGTGCCGGTTGCGGCGGCGATCTGAGCAACAACCGTACTGGCGAATGTGACAATGGGGAGCACCCAGTTGAAGCCGTCCTGGGTCAGTCGGGCCGTGGTCGAACCCTCAATGGTTCCCTTTACGTGAAGAACTTCCGTCCCGGATTCCATATGAAAGAGGATCTCCTTGAAATCGACCGGCAAGGACAGATCCGTCAACGTGGTACCTTGATCGGCAATCCGGGTTGTGAAGAGTTCCGTGCCACGGTCCAGGAGCGGATGGCCGTTATCGTCCCTTGGAACAGGTTTCATAGCTTATCCTCTTTCTCTTCGAAGGTGGGGACCAGGCCCGGCTCGAGAGGTCCCCGTGCAATTAAAGATCAGTATTTGGCGCCGGGCTTTGGTCAAAACGTTTTTCTGACGCTGATTTGTGAAATGGGTCGAATTGTTGGTTAGCGAGGTAGAGCGGGCCATCGGATCAGCCTGTCGGCAGACCATAGATCATGCCGATGTTTGACCTCGGGCCTCGGACCACGACCCCGTAAGTCTGGAATGAGATCAACCAGCGCTGGTATCGTCCCTGAGTGGGGATCTCTTTGCGATCGAGCCTATCGTTGGCAAAGTACCCATATTTGGTGGCCTCGAAGTTCACAATCATCAGCGTGTCGGGCCTCATGTAACGGTCCGGAAGTATAGGAAAGCTCTTCCCGATTTTGGAGTCAAAGTGGTCCACATAGAAGCCGACTCCTTTCTCTTCCTTTTCCATTCTGCGGTACGAGATGTCGAAGTCGTGAATGTATTGGTGTGTGAGAGGATGGCAGACTATGTGCCAGTTGCCTTTGTTGAAGTCGGCCTGCTCGTCCAGCCAGAGATGTCTGGCCAGGTTGTCGAGGTCCGTTTTGGTCAAAGCAACCGAGTTCTTGTTAACGTACACGTTGGGATTGGAAAGCTCGCTCTGGGTGATTGCAGGCCAAGTGCAAAGACCGCACATGGTGGGCTCGTCTGTCTTGTTCCCATACACGAAGTCCGACCCGTCGTAGTACGGTCTGGAGCGAAGCACCGCATAGGCGAGCTGGCGCCGGAGCTTTTCCAGAAGTGCGGTAATCTGATGCTCGGTTTCGTCAGCCACTATCTCATACTTGGTGTTCTTGCGGGTCTTGGGAATTTCAAAGGTTTCCGCATGGATCTGTGTCCCCACTTCGCGTAAGATTCTGTCCAGAGATCGAGGATCCGTGGCGTCACGATAGTCTGACCACACTTCGGAAATAATGTCCCAACCGACTGTTCCGGAGTCATTACTCAGGGTGGTGTTGCCGTAAGCCGCGACCGTCGCGGACAAGCCGTCAACAGATGAAACTTTTGCCTGGACTCCGTCGGAGGGCCGCTCCAGGATCGTTCCCGCTCGGATCACTTTCTTCACGGATTCCGCGTCTATGGGGCGGCCGAACAGATGACCCGAAAAGGTGAGAATGTTTCCGGAAAGCGTTGCGGTAACTTGTGATGGATATCCCCATTCTTCCATCCAACGCACCACCGGCCCGGTCGCGGGCGTGCCTACGGAAATCTTCGAGAGG
>Ga0209039_10001318_pt1 | contig 23489 bp, 23 predicted proteins | sample BogFormECP12_OM1_FD_188238 | JGI IMG/M metagenome (GOLD analysis project Ga0209039, IMG submission 188238) | Bog forest soil microbial communities from Calvert Island, British Columbia, Canada - ECP12_OM1 (SPAdes) (version 2) | ecosystem: Environmental > Aquatic > Freshwater > Wetlands > Bog ... | reverse complement strand
GCAGGCAGAGCAACGAATGCGTGATGCTGCGATGCCAGGTGATCATCAGCAAAGGATCGTGCGAAAATAAATCGCGCAGGACGTCGCTGTCCGGAAAAACCGCGCCCAACATCAGGGACCAGGTAATGACGCGCTGCTTGCTCAACGACCGCGGCGAAAAGAGGTCTCGCCCGCCAAAGACGGCCTTACTGATCAGCGCCCCGGCAATTCCGTGTGTGATTGTGTCCACTGTAAGCCCGCGCGTTCGCCCTCAGACCACCATCAACAGCTTGGATGTCTTCGGCACGGCGCGCCCGATTCGCTTGGCGTTCACTCCATGACGGTCCAGACTTGCCCGCGCCGCTTCCTCATGCTCTGGGGCGAGCGCGATCAATAGCCCGCCGGAGGTCTGCGGATCAAAGAGCAGTGCGCGATTCTCTTCCGCCACGTGCGCGGCAAATTCAACGCAATCGCCCAAGAATTCGCGATTGTTCTTTAAACCACCCGAGATCATGCCCTGGCGCGCGGCATCCAGCGCTCCGGGTAACAATGGCGCATCCGCGGCTACAATTTCGAGTGCTACACGCGCAATCCCCGAAACCGTGTCTCCCAGCGCCATTTCCCTCGCGTGCCCCAGCAATCCGAATCCGGTAACGTCTGTCACCGCGTGCACGCAGCGCTTCCCTGCTTGCGCCTCCAGTTCGTGCAAAGCCTCGGCCCCCGCGCGATTCAATTGCGTCATCGAAGCGATCGCCGCTTCCAACGAAATCGTTTCGGCCCGTCCATTCTTCAGTGCTGTGGAGATTACGCCGGTGCCCAATGCTTTTGTCAGCAGCAAAACGTCATTTGTCTGCGCGCCGACATTTCGCCAAACCTGCAATGGATTGATCACGCCAGTCACGGCATAACCAAATTGTATCTCGTCGTTGCGAATCGAATGCCCGCCAATCACGCTGCATTTCGCTTCGCCCATCTTGTCCAGACCGCCGCGCAAAATCTGCTCCAATATCGCCGCGTCGCCTTTTTCGGGAAATCCCACGATGGAGAGCGCGGATACCGGTCGCCCGCCCATTGCGTACACGTCGCTCAGCGAATTGGCCGCCGCAATTTGTCCAAATGTAAACGGGTCGTCCACAATCGGCGTGAAAAAGTCCACCGTCTGTACCAGCGCCAATCCTTCCGCGAGCAGATACACCCCCGCGTCGTCGTTGGTGCTGAACCCAACGAGCACGTTTGGATCAGTTGGCAGTGGCAGGCGCCGTAATATTGAGTCCAGCGTCCCGGGACTCAGCTTGGCCGCTCAACCCGCTGCCTTGACCATCGCCGTAAGTTTCACGGAATCGGTCAAGCCACACCTCGCTGTACTGCGCTTTGATTATAGCCATGCTGCGCCCTTCTTGCTCGCCCCCGTATAGAAACTTGGTACTCGCGGCATCTTGCAAGAATTGCCTGGAAAGTGTTCTCATCAGCCGATGCCTTGGGACTTCTGGCTGATCTTCTTCTTTCTTGGAATTGTCGTGCCCTGGCGCGGCGCACTTCGGTTGAAGAAACTCCTCGCGCTTCCGTGCGTCAGGACCAAGGAGAAACTCGTTCTTTATGGCTCGACCATCGCCGGCCAGTGGGTCATCACGGCTCTCGTCTCCTGGCGTGCTCTGGCGCGCGGGCTGTCTGCCAGCGCGTTGGGTCTGGCCGGTTATGGCGGCGCCCGAACCATTCTGCAGAGTGTCGGCCTCGCCGCGTTCATCGGATGTCTGCACTGGCTAAACCTTCGGCGAGTCGGTAAATCTCCCGGCAAGGCGCCAGAATTGATGCGCTCGCTTGCCCAGCGGATTCTTCCGGCCAATTCGGTGGAACTGCCTCCGTATTTCGCACTTGCGGTGACCGCTGGTGTTTGCGAAGAATTTCTGTATCGCGGTTTTGCGATGGCCGCGCTTGTTCGCGTAGGTATTCCTGGTTGGGCAGTGGTGATTCTGACGGCGGTCCTGTTTGGCTTGGCCCACGCGTATCAGGGCCGCAGCGGAATTCTGGCCACCTTTGTGATGGGCGTGCTTTTCGGAATCGTGCGCCTGGCCTACGATACACTCGTGCCGGTGATGATGATGCACGCCGCAGTCGACCTTGTGGCCGGGATTGCGGGCCGGCGTTACCTGTTACCGAAGCTCGTGGAAGAGCAGCAGTGATTCAAAATCAGCGCCTTACGGGATGATTACTTTTATGTCAACAGAAGTTGAGAAGCCCATTTCTGAAGAAACGATCCGGCGCGCGTTAAACGAATTTCAAGTCACTCTAAGTGAACAGCAAGTCATTTATATTCAACAATATATAAGAATTCTGCGGCACTGGAACGAAAAACTGAATCTGACCGCCATCCGCGACCCTCTGGAAATACTATATCGTCATTTCTGTGAATCCATGTTTGCCGCCGTCGCTGTTCCGGTGGAAAGCGGTCGACTCGCCGACATTGGTTCAGGTCCCGGTTTTCCCGGCATTCCTCTGAAGATTCTGCGCCCGGAGCTGGAGCTTTCTCTGGTGGAATCGAACATCAAGAAGGGCACATTTCTCGCGGAGGTCATTCGCGAGCTGGGGCTTGCGAACGCGCGGGTGTTGATCAACCGCTATGAGGAATTGGGAGAAGAACTCGCCCCCATGGACTTCGTCTGCTCTCGTGCCCTCGGCGAGTTTGGCACCTTCCTCGAATGGGCGGCTTCGGATCGCGTGGCGGCCTCTCGCGTGATTCTTTGGGTCGGTGGCCGCGATCTCGACGAGATCCGCAAATCGGACCGTTGGGAGTGGCAGGAACCGATCCCTGTTCCGCAATCTTTGCGCCGCTATCTTCTTGTGGGTCAGAAGAAGCCTCAATTGTCGGCGTAACGACCTCATAACAATAGACTTTCGACTATTTCTGCAGAGAGCGCCTGTTTCCCCTCTTACTTCTTCCGGGATGTTTCACGTGAAACACTTTCTCATCCGCCGCTGTCCCGATTCCGACCCCTCCACGCGAGACGTATCCCATATTGAACTTCGCGACGCACCAAGTGGCCACTGTTCCACGTGGAACGCCCAGATCGTCAAGCCCCACTCCTAAACTCCTAGCATGCGCTACTTCCCCAAAGCCATCTTGTTCCACGTGGAACGACGGGCCCCGCTCCATTGGAACTCCTTTCGGCTGCGAACCGCACAATCAATCGAGTTGGACTCATGAGCGAGTTGTTCCACGTGAAACATCCACTCTCCAAAAGAATTTCCTCAGGTCATTTTCTGTTCCACGTGAAACATCTTGCGTCTTGCAACAGGCTCTGATATTTTCGCTGGGTTCGGGGGACCATCTTGGCCCGGGTCATTGCTGTTGCAAACCAAAAGGGTGGCGTAGGTAAGACCACAACGGCTGTTAATCTTGCAGCCTGCCTCGCCGCCGCCGAGCAATCCACTCTCCTGATTGATTGCGATTCCCAAGCCAACGCCACCGCTGCCATTGGCTTCCCAAAGGATCCTTCGCGCCGCACCATTTATCACGCCCTGATTTTGAATGAAACCTTCGAGAAATTGGTGCAAAAATCGCAAGTCGAAGGCTTGGATGTTGTCCCTGCCGATAAGAACCTTGCGGGAGCTGCTGTAGAACTCGTCCTGGCCGAAAGCCGCGAATACAAGCTGCAGGCCTTTCTGCAAGATGTACGCCCCAATTACAAGTTTATTGTGCTGGATTGTCCGCCTGCCTTGGATCTGCTCACGTTGAATGCATTGGTTGCCGCTGACGCCGTGATGATACCTATCCAGTGTGAATACCTGGCCTTGGAAGGCGTTTCTGAGTTGCTGGATACCTTAATGCGCATTCGTCGCACCTTGAACCCCCGCCTGGAGATAGAAGGCATCCTGCTGACCATGTACGATGAGCGCACCACTCTCTCAAGGCAGGTTGCCACGGATTTGCGCAGTTTTTTCGGCACGCAGGTCTACCAGAGCGTGATCCCGCGCAACGTCCGGCTTGCCGAAGCGCCAAGTTTTGGTAAGCCTATTATTTTCTATGATATACATAGTAAGGGCGCTGAGGGGTATTCGCAGTTAGCCCAGGAGGTTATTGGCAATGCCGAGAAACGCGTTGGGGCGGGGGCTCGGAGCGCTCATTCGGGAGCCTGAACCGCACGCTCCAGCAACACCTGCCGCACACTCAACTCCGCAAGCGACTCCCGCTGCGCACACCTCAGGAGGTGCTGCTGCAGCCGCAGCCCCTGCTCTGAGTCTCGCGTCATCGGGCCCGTTGCAGATCGATATCGATTTGATCGATCCCAGTCCCTATCAGCCGCGCACGCGATTTCGCGAAGAAGCTCTCGACGAACTGGCGCGCTCGATTCAGACCAGCGGAATCATCCAGCCTCTTATCGTGCGTCCCATCGGCCAGCGCTTCCAACTGATTGCCGGCGAACGTCGCTGGCGTGCGGCGCAACGTGCCGGCCTCACGAAAGCTTCCGCAATCGTTCGCCAAGTCTCCGACGAACTAGCGCTGGAAATGACGCTCGTTGAGAACATCCAGCGCGAAGACCTGAACGCCATGGAACAGGCGCGTGCGTTCGAGCGGTTGATGGACGAGTTCCAGCTCACCCAGGAATCCGTGGCGGAACGCACCGGCAAAGATCGTGCCACGGTCGCCAACGCCATCCGCTTGCTTAAACTGGAGTCCACCATCCAGGAATGGATCGAAGAAGGGAAGCTGAGTGCGGGGCACGGTCGCGCCTTACTCGCTGTCCCCGAACCGCAACTCCGCATGCGTTATGCGCAACGCGCTGCTCGCGGTGGCTTGACAGTCCGTCAGATTGAACGCTTGGCATCACGGCGCTCGCGTGGAGCGAAACTCCCTACTGAAATCCATTTGGATCCCAACATCCGCGAGGCGGTCGAAGAACTGCAGCGGCATCTTGGTACGAAAGTTCTTCTGCGGCAGAAAACGAAAGTGCGGCCGGGCCAGCTCGTTCTGGAGTTTTACGACGACGCGCAGCTCATGGGCATCTACGACCGGCTGATGAAGTAACGCGGCACCGCACTGGCGTCCTGCGACTGCACCAACGTTCAGGCAGTTCATTCGACACCTCGCTCCGTAACGCGCGTTGACTTCTCGCCACGTCACGCTACATTGGAATGAGCAGGCACAGGGAGAACATCCATGGCATGGAAGTGGCCCGGCACATCGCACGATGCTGCCAGTGAAGAATGGACTGGCTTTATCGATCAGGGCGTCTCGCTCGAAGGCACGCTGACGCTCACGGGAACGTTTCGCATCGACGGACACATCAAGGGAAACATCATTTCCGAACAAACAGTGATCCTCGGGGAAAACGCGAAAGTTGAAGGACAGATCGAAGGGAATCGCGTGGTGATCGCCGGCCGCTTTGACGGCGTCATCTTCGCCAGGGGCCGCGTCGAAATTCAGCCCAAGGGGGTTGTTACCGGCGAAGTCCACTCCCCCTGCATGGTCATCGATCCCGGCGGAATCTTTGATGGCCGGTGCCACATGCTGGCGTCGTCAGAAGCAGCCACAGGCGTAACGATCCCGATCCGTGCTGTAAGCCAAGCGTAGGGCGTTATTGAGCTTGCAAGTGCGCCGCGACGCTATGCTAACTATTAAAATACGATAAAACAGTTAGCGGGTCGGCGCGTCCCCCAACGAATCTCTCGGCCTTCTACCAAATCGACCAGCTTCCTAATGAGGCATACCGGCAGGCGTCGATGTCAATGCTCGCTCGGCGTCCTGAATCCCCGCCTGAATATTCGCTTCCCAATCCAAATGGGGAACCTTGGAAGCAGCCGCAGCCTTGTAGAACTTCAACGCATCATCGGGGTGATTCAGCCTTTTCAAGCAAAGCCGCCCGGCAGCCAATAACGCCAGCAAGGACTGCTTTTCGGTGGGATAGGTCTCGGCAAGCCGCTCGTATTCGGACACGGCGCGATCGGAATGTTGCTGCGTCTCGATGGAGCGGATGATTTCGAGCCAGGTCGCGGCAGGCATCTTGTCGCCACCGGCGTTATGGTACTCCTCAAAGGCTCGCCACGCGCCGTCCTGATCCTGATTCTTCAGATAGACTTGGCACAATTGAACCGTGACGTCTCGATAAGCCGGCATGTCGCTGCGGCGCCAGTGTGCTTGTTGCAAAAGGTTCAGGGCGTCCGCGGAATTGGGATTCGCGGCCACATGCTTCTGGAGAATGCTGGCCGCTTCATCCAGTTTGCCTTGTTCCATGGCTTCGGAAGCGCGCACCACTTCTGGATCGCCACTCCAACTCAATTTGGATTCGATGGCGTCGTTGGCTTTTTGTTCCAGGCCGGATTTCTGTAACGCAAAGGCCCCGGCCATGCCAAACAGGAACCCGCCGACGTGCGCCCAGTGGGCCACCGGCGACGTCGTACCTAGCGCAGATCCGTAGAAGAACTCCATGGCCAGCCACAAGGGAAGCAGCCAATAAGCGGCAGCCTTGAAGCGCACCCGGAAAATAATCATGAAGAGCATCATTTCGATCTTCATCTTCGGGAAGCGCACAAGAAACGCGCCCATCAGCGCGGCCACGGCTCCTGAAGCACCGATTAGCGGGAGATAGCTTCCATGCGCGCACCAGCCGTAAAACTGCAGCGCCGCCGCGCCCGCAACCAAGTAAAACAGCGGATAGATCACGCGGCCCCAAGTATCTTCCAGAATAAACCCCGCCAGCCACAAGAACCACATATTGCCGATCAGGTGGATCCAGCCGCCGTGCAGGAAATTCGCTGTGACATAGGAAATCGCTCGCGGATGCGCGGGAACGTACGCGTATTTGTTCAGGATGGAGCCTTGCTCCACAGTCTCAAATTCCTGGCACAGATTGTCCATGTCCTCCTGAAGTTCGCTGGGATCCTGGACCTGGCGAATCTGGGCGTCCCAGGCATCTTCCACCTTCCGCGAGGGTGCTGCGATGGACTCCCACTTGTCGCCAAAAGAGTCCTTCAAGCTGGCGATAAAGTCCGTGGCGGGGCCGTTGGTCTTGAGTTCGGGATGCAGCGCCGCAAGGATAATCAGGTGGACGCGGACTTCCGTGCGTTGCGGGGCTTGGTCTTCGATGGCGCCGTGGGTCATCAGGAAGATCAGGATGTTCAAGCCGATCAGGACAAAGGTAATGATGGGCCAACGCCGGCCGCGCATGCTCTCGTGACGTATAGGGATCAGCATCGTGTTCTCCCGAAGGCCCCGCCTTCGTTCCAATCGCCTGAAATCTGCTGTTTCAGATTAAGTGTGCCGGAGACAAAACGCAGAAGACCGAAGTACAGGTGGCGCTAATCAGTTAGCTTGACGCATTCGTAACGCGGGAAAATGAGCGGAAATTCCAGGCGCATGACCATTCTGATGAGGCGCAGCGGGTAACAATTTGCGCCCGATTGACACACCCTGCCTGGCAGACTATCGTTCGGAAGGTATGCTCGTGAGGCGAGTTTCATGAAAGTTTTGGTGATTGGCGGCGGCGGACGTGAACATGCTCTCGTCTGGAAACTCCGGCAGAGCGCGAATGTCGAGAAGGTCTGGTGCGCGCCAGGCAATGGCGGAATATCCGCGGAGGCGGAATGCGTGGCTGCCGATGCAGGTGATGTTTCGGCGCTGGTGGCGCTGGCGGAAAAGCTTTCTCCGGATTTGACCATCGTCGGGCCTGAGCTTCCATTGGTCATTGGGTTGACGGACGCCTTACGGCAACGCAAACGCGCCGTCGTGGGCCCTTCGCGGCAGGCTGCTCAACTCGAAGGCAGCAAGATTTTCGCTAAGGAGTTCCTCCTGCGGCATAACATTCCTGCCGCAGAAATGGTTGGCTGCTACGAATCGCCCGGGGCTGCTTATTCGGCGCTCTGCTCGGTGGATTGGCCCGTGGTCATCAAGGCCGATGGCCTCTGTGCAGGGAAGGGCGTGTTTTTGGCGGACGATTCAGACGCAGCCACGGGATTCATCGAGCGCGTCATGGAAAAAAACGAATTGGGCGCGGGCGGAAAGCGCATCCTCCTGGAAGAAACCCTGGAAGGCGATGAGCTATCGTTCATTCTGCTGACGGACGGCGAGCGTTCCGCATCGCTCGTGCCCACACGGGACCACAAGCGCGCCTTCGACAATAATCAGGGGCCGAATACCGGTGGCATGGGCGCATATTCATCGGACGAGCTCCTGCCCCAGGCTTTGCGCCAGACGATTCAAACCACCATCGTGGAGCCGACCCTGCAAGGCCTTGCCAAAGACGGCTTACACTATCAAGGATTCCTCTACGTGGGCCTCATGCTGACGAAACAAGGGCCCAAGGTGTTGGAATTCAATTGCCGCCTGGGTGATCCGGAAACGCAGGCCATTGCTGCGCGCATGGATTTTGACTTGGCGGAAGTGCTTTCAGACGTGGCAGCGGGAAAGCTCGAGCCTGCCAAGCTGAAATGGAAGCGCGGCGCCAGTGCTTGCGTGGTGCTGGCTTCGGGCGGGTACCCGGGCCAGTTTGAAAGCGGCAAAGAAATCAAGGGGCTGGCGGAGGCGGCTCAAGTCCCCGACGTAAAAGTGTTGCACGCGGGAACGCGGCGGCAAGGCGATGCCATCGTCACAAGCGGTGGGCGAGTGCTGGGCGTCACCGCCACCGGCGATTCGCTGGCCGCTGCCCTTCAGAAAGCCTACCAGGCCGCCGCCAAGATTCATTTTGACGGCGTGCACTACCGCAAGGATATCGGCCGGCACCATCAACAAACTTCAGCAGCAGGAGACTAAACGACGTTGGCTAAGGTCCTGCATCTCTTCCGGGCACCAAAACGCCGCGTCTCCATGGAAGAGCTCTCTTCCGGCCGCGCCGTCGAAAACTCTGGTCTGGAAGGCTGCGCCCATGCCCGCCCGGGCGGCAACCGCCAGGTGCTGCTGGTGGATGTGGAAACGCTTCGCAGCATGAAGCTGACGCCGGGAATCACGCGCGAAAACATCACCACGGAGGGTTTGGACGTACCCGCTTTGCAGTTGGGGCAGAAGCTGCAGATTGGCAGTGTGCTTCTGGAGGTCAGCGCCGTCTGCGAACCCTGCGAGCTAATGGAAACGATTCGTCCTGGCTTGCAACGGGAGCTGGAGGGGCGGCGCGGCAAGCTGTGCCGGGTCTTGCGTGGCGGCACTTTGCAGCCCGGGGATACGATTGTGGTGCAAGCGCCACCGAACAATCCGCATTACGGCGTGAAATCCTAAGGCGTCGGCTTTCGCCGCAGAGTCGGCGCATCGGGAGGCCGGTTCTTGTCCTCGGCCTGCTTTTCCTTGTCGACGGGCTCTTCCGGCGGCACGATCCACTCGAAGTTGCTGTTCTCGCCCATTGTCCCCTCGAAGAAGTTTGCTCCGCCTGCCAGAAGGGGCAATAGCGCGCGCATGAAATCGGCGGAATCTTTGGCGTCGGCCTTTTGCGCCTGGCCGCGCTCGATCAAATCGGTCACTTTTGCGAAACGCGGCTCAGACGACTTCAAGCGCGCGATGCGGGAATCGTTCTGTTGAATCAGCCCTAAAAGAGGCACCTCCTGCGAATCGTTCGGAAAACGCACTTCGACGAGCGTGTGGGCTTCGTGCTTTTCCGGGGGATATAGTTGCGTAAATCGCGGGCGCAACGGGCGCGTCTCCAGGTAATCGGCCTGAGAGCTGATAGACTCTTGTTCCACGCGATACTCGATCAGCCAGACTTCCGGTCCGTAGCCCTCTGGCGCGTAGCCAATCAGCACGATCTCCAGGAGCGGTTCATCGGGCTTCAAATCAATCTTGTGGTGGAGCTGGGAAACCAGCGGCCGCAGCTTTTCCAGGAATATCACGCCGACTTGCTCCAGATCGCTCTCGCTGCTGCCGGGCTGCCGGTAGCGCGGGTCGGGCCGCCCGATATGCTCGATGTCGCGGTCCAGGCGGATGGGCCGCGGCTGCGCCGGCACCTGCCACTCCTCGGCGCCAAAGAAAATCCCGATGTGGCCCGCGTCCATTGAAGCTACGCGCGGAGGCACGCTCTTGGCTTCCAGTGGCTGGCTGATTCCCCCAAAGATGATGGCGTCGCGCGCCACATGGACGATGACGCGTCCGCCGGACAGGTTGGCGACAATCTCATCCACCTGCGCCCAGGTGGGCACGGCCGCCAGAAACATCGCCCCAAAGAGCAGCAGCCTTCGCATCACTTTCCTTCCTTTTGCAGTCCGGGCGCCTGCTGCACCTAGAATACTCCGTGGCCCGGCTGCGTGTTCAAGCAAACCCTTGGGCTCGACGCCGGCGTTTCCCGCATGACGCTCCTTCCGGTAAAATAGGAGAATACTCAACCGACGAGAGAAACTACGAAACTATGGGACTTCGCAAACTCAAAAGTATTAAACACAACGGCAAGAGCGTGGCATCCATCCTGGAGGCGCACGAGCGATTCTTCAGCGGGAAGGAAGGCGGAGCGCGCGCCGACCTCGCTGGTGCGGACCTTTCCCGCGCGGATTTTGCGAAGATTAATCTCGCGGGCGCCATTTTGCGCAATGCCAATTTCGAGGGCAGCGACCTGCGCGGCGCGCGGCTGCCGGGCGCGGACCTCAGCGGGGCGCGGCTGCGCAAAGCCGATTTGCGCAATACGGACATGACCGAGGCGGTTCTTCCAGGTGCGGACTTGACGGGAGCCCAGGCCAGTGGCGTGGAGTTCTTCCGCTGCGATCTGACCGGCGCCAATTTCCAGAACGCGCTGTTGCGCAACGCCAATTTCCGCGATGCCCGCGTGGATGGCGCAAAATTTTCCGGCGCGGACATGGGCATCGCCATCCTGCGCGAAACGGATTTAAGCAAGGTGGATTTGACCGGCGTCGATCTGTCCACGACGCTGCTGCCACCGGGGTACGCGGCGAAGTCCCGCGGGGCATAAGCGCCGCAAGGGCTTGCGGGCTCGCTCTACGCTCGGAGCGGAACCTGCGGAGATGGCAAATCGCCGCAGCGCGTGTTAGCCTCTCGCGAAGCCCACTGTTCAGGGGAAATCTTGGCGACATCCTCCACACAATTGGACCTGCCGGGCGTACGCGAGCGTGTGCTGGAGGTGCTGCGCGGGCTCCTCGAGGAACTCGGCAGCCACGGCGCCCTCGCACAGCTCTCGATAACCTCCAACCTCGATCGCGATTTGGGACTTGGCAGCCTCGAGCGCGTGGAACTCCTGACACGCCTCGAGGATGCCCTTGGCGTGCGCCTGCCCGATACGCTCGCGGCGCAAGCAAACACGCCGGAAGAACTCATTCGGGCCATCCTGACGGCTCCCGGCGCGCCTGCGGATGGTGATGACGATGCTTCCGCCTTGCGCGCCTCCGTGACGGAGCAGAAACTACAGCCGGAATCCGCGGATTCCATCGTCGAAAGTGCAGAAACGCTGATCGATGTGATCCGCCACCGCGGCATTCATGACGCCGCGCGCGCGCATCTGCTGATCACGGAGGATGACGAACAGGGCGAGCATCACTTCACGCTGACCTTCGGGGAACTCTTCACCGCCGCGCAGAAGTGCGCCGAAGAATTGGCGCGCCGCGGCGTTCCCGCGGGAGGGCGCGTCTCCCTGATGCTGCCCACCTCGCGGCAGTTTTTCATCTGTTATACCGGCATTCTCCTGGCGGGCGCCATTCCCGTGCCCATTTATCCGCCGTTCCGCGCGGATCGCATTGAGGAGTATGCCGAGCGGCAATCCGCCATCTTGAACAACGCGGAAGTCTGCTTGCTGTTGACGTTTCGCCGCGCGGAGGCCGTTGCCAGGCTGTTGAAGCCGCGCGTGAAATCGCTGCTCGGCGTGGTGGACGCGCGGAAATTACTGGAAGCCGCCGAAAAAGAACCGCCACCCGCGCCCGGAGCTCTGCCGGCGTTTCTCACGGGCAGCCGCATGCGCAAGGGCAGCGACATCGCCCTGCTGCAGTACACCTCGGGTTCCACGGGCAATCCCAAGGGCGTGGTCCTGACACACGCAAATCTTCTGGCCAACATGCGCGCGCTGGCACAAGCCGTGCAACTCGGCCCCGGAGATGCCGCCGTGAGCTGGCTGCCGCTCTATCACGATATGGGATTGATTGGCGCGTGGCTCACGCTGTATCTGTACGGTGTTCCGCTGGTGGTGATGTCGCCGCTCGCTTTTCTGACCCGCCCGGAGCGCTGGCTGCAGGCATTTAGCAAACATAAAGGTACGATCGCAGCGGCTCCGAATTTTGCCTACGAGCTTTGTGTACGCAAAATTTCCGACAAAGCGATGGAAGGAATTGACCTCAGCTCCTGGCGCGCGGCGCTGAATGGCGCGGAGCCCGTCAATCCGGAAACGCTCGAGCGTTTTGCTCAGCGCTTCGCCAAGTTCGGCTTCCGGCGCGAATCCTTGTTGCCGGTCTATGGCCTCGCGGAAGCGTCTTTGGGCGTAACCGTGCCGCCGCTCGATCGCGGGCCGCTGGTGGATTGCGTCCAGCGCGACGCCTTCACAACCCAGGGGCGCGCCCTTCCCGCATCCCCAAACCAGGAGGGCAGCATCTCCTTCGTCTCCTCGGGCAAACCACTGCCCGGCCACGATGTGCTCATCGTCGACGCCGAGGGCAACGAACTGCCTGACCGCAGGGAGGGTTTTCTGTGGTTCCGCGGACCTTCGGCGACGAGCGGGTATTACAACAATCCTGAAGCGACCGCGCAGCTTTTTCCGCGTGGCCCGGCATCAACACCCGATGAATATCCCTGGCTCAATTCCGGCGACCGCGCCTATCGCGCCGAGGGTCAAATCTACGTCACCGGCCGCGTGAAGGACATCATCATCAAAGGCGGGCGCAACCTCTATCCGCACGAAGTGGAAGAGTTGGCGTCGAGCGTCGAGGGAATCCGTAAAGGCTGCGTGGTGGCGTTTGGATTGAAGGATGAAGATAGCGGGACGGAGAAACTGGTCATTGTTGCGGAATCCCGCGAAACGCAAGCGGCCAACCGCGCCGCAATTGCCGCGAAGATCACGGACCAGGTTTCAAGCGGTCTGGGCCTTCCCCCGGATCGCGTCGAGTTGATTCCTCCCGGCAGCATCCCGAAAACGTCCAGCGGCAAATTGCGCCGCGATGAAACCAAACAGCTCTACCTGGCAGGCACCCTGACGGCCCCAAAACCCCCGGCGTGGCTGCAGATCGCGCGACTCGGCCTGGGCTCGACGGTGAAAGGGGCGTTGCGCACGATTTGGGGTGGCCTGCGGACGGCGTTTGAAAAGGTCTACGGCGTCTACTTCATTGTCGTGTTTATTCTGTGGATTGTGCCCACATGGATGATCGTGAAGCAGTTTAAGGATCACAAAGCGGCGGGACGTTTCACTTCGGCGGCGTTGAAAGTCCTGTTTTTCCTGGTGGCCATTCGCGTGAAGGTCGTCGGGAAAGAGTACATGGATACCCCAGGCGCGAAAGTCTATGCCTCAAACCACGCCAGTTACTTCGATGTGTTGCCCCTGATGATGGGCCTGGGTGTGTCTTATCGCTTCGTGGCCAAGGGCGAAGTGAACGCGATGCCCTTCATCGGAACTTTCCTGAATCAGATGGGGCACCTCTCGTTCGACCGCCATGATGCCGGCTCGCGGCTACACCAGGTGCATGAAATCGAGCACTACTTGCAGCAGGGCGACTCCGTCTTTGTTTTTCCAGAAGGCACATTCGTACCGGAAGAAGGCGTGCGGCCCTTTCAGCTCGGGGCGTTTCGCGGGGCCGTGGCCACGGGCGCGCCGGTTGTGCCGGTGTCGCTGGCGGGCACGCGCCGGTTTCTGCGCGATCGCACCTTTTTGCCGCGTCCCACAAGCGTCACGATTACCCTCTCACCTCCAATTTATCCCTCGGCAGCAATGCCCACCGGTGGTCCTCGCCATTTGCCAGAGATGGTTCGGCTACGCGATCTTTCCCGCGAAGCCATCGCCCGCCACTCCGGCGAGCCCATCACTTAGGCCGCGTCTCCCGCGGGCCCGTCATTTTTACGCAATCCAAGAAGATGTCATTCCGAATCCCATTCGGTTCTTGAATGGTCGAGGAATCTGGTTTTTCCGAAGCCCTTGCGAAAAGCAGATCCCTCGCGCTGCTCGGGATGACAATGAACTACCCTTTCGCCTCGACCTGTCATACAGAGTGGACAGCAAAGCGGCTCAGTGATTCAGCGAATAAATCACGGTGATGTACGTGTCCACCTCGACGGCCTGCCCGTCCAGAATCGTGGGCCGGTAATGCCACTCGTGTACTGCCGCGAGTGCTGAGGCATAGAACAGCGGGTCGCCGGACACAGCTTGGAGCAACTGGATGGAACCGTCCGTCGCAATGATGGCATGCAGTTCAACGCGGCCTTCCCGCTGCAACTGCAAGGGTATCCGTGGATAGATCGGCTCCACGCGATGGATCAACATGGCTGGTTGGATGTGGCCCACGCTGATGCGCATTTTATGCGGAGGTGGCGGAGGAGGCGGCGGTGGGGTGCTGTTGTCGGGCCCATTGGCGATCTGCGCACCCGGGATGTTCGGTCCTTCCTGCGCACCTGGAAGATACGGGCCAGTGGGATCATCGCCGCCAGGCACCGGCCTTTCGCGGTCAACGGTCACTATTGTCGGTGGGATGCGAGATGGAGCGCAAATCCGGCAGGTCTGTTGCGTAGTAGTCGGATGCCGCTGACCTTTCGGCTGGTTTGGGTGCCCTCCGGAATACGAATACGGAACCGTAGGTGTAACGACCGTGAGCGGCAGACGCTCGCCGTGGCTCAACATCGGATACAGCACCAGCGCGGCGACCACAAGAATCTGCACAATGATGGACGTGAGGATTGCGCGGCGCCGCACTCTACGCGCGCCCTTTTCTTCCTCCGCGCTGCCTTCCAGGAAACAGTTCCTCAGGGAAACCAGGCCTTCTTCGGCGACACTTGTTCGCTCGAATCTCATCACACACCTCCGTAGATTGGCCCGCGAGCTGCCAGGAAGTTTTGCGGCACCAGCCTCCTGTGGTTGTCTACAGGAGGCCGGCACCGCGCTCGCAGGGATGTGAGGTGCGCGCGTCCTCTGTTGCATTGGACACCGTGGTGCGCGACAAGTTCCCCGGAATACGCCGCCTTTTCTTCGTATTGTGCCTGGGACTCTCTCCCGGGCGCCGAATCCTCCGCACGCTTTGCCGCCCAGCGCCGCGTTCCGGAGTGCATCTACCTTGACGGGCCAAGCATCTAATCTATTGGACGTGGATCCAAGGAGGTTAAAGCCAATGGAAATGCGTATTCCCGACGTTGTTGGCGTGCGCCGCACCGGCTGGGCGGCTCTGGACCGCGATCCGCAGTTGGACGTCATTGAATTCATCTGTCCTCATTGCGGCGCGGATAGCCAAAAAAAGGCGCGGCGCGAGCGCACCGAGTATCGCTTCACGGATGGTTTCATGCAGGATCTGCAGGGCGAAGGAGTGCAGTGCCACCATTGCCGGCAGTCGTTGCGCGTCGTGCCGGTGGTTCTGCTGCACGATCAGGAAGAGGTCAAGCGATTTGAGGCCGTGCGCGCGGAAGAGTACGTGCCCGCTCAATAATTCGCTCCCAAAAAGTGAGGGCGTCCTGTTCGATCCAGGGCGCCCTTTTTATTTTCAGCCTGGAAGCGAAAATCAGTGGTGGTCGTGATCATGGTCACGATCATGGTCGTGATCGTCCCAATCGCGTTCCGTGTGCCAGCGATGTCCATCTTCGTCCCACCAGCGATGGCCGTGCTCCCAGCAGGAGGAGCGCGCTTCCGCCAGTTCATGGCGCCAGTGTTCGGCTTGCGAACTCTGCCATCCATGTTTGTCGATGGCCTGATGGAGCTTATGGTCGGCCTTGGCGATGCGCTTCTGGCAGTCGTCGGCCCGGACTACAGTCGCACCGGCTAATAGAAAGGCCCCCGCGAAGGCCAAGCACGTCAGCACAAAACGTATCCGTCTCATTTTCACTCTCCTGTAGATCCCTTTGCGCAATTCCTTGCGACCTCCGGGCGGGTGGAGGCGCCGCGCCACACTATATCAGTTCCTGCCGCGTATGGAGCAAGGCGCATTCCGCGAGCGCTGCGTTGATACAAAAGGAGATGGTTGTGATTGTAGAACGAAAAAAATTCAGTACGCCTGTAAGAACGGGTCAACCGGCAAGTGGTATTGTTCCAGGCGCTCGCGCACCGTTTCAAACGCCTCGTCCACCGTGTCAGCGAACCGCAGTTGCTTGAATTCTTCCTGGTTGATGGTGCCCCAGCGCACCATGGCCTTCAGATTCAACACGTCCTCCCAATATTTGCGCCCGTAGATCAGGATCAACGTGTGCTTGTGCATTTTCCCTGTTTGCGAAAGCGTCATCATCTCCCACATCTCGTCCATGGTGCCGAATCCGCCGGGGAAAACGATCAGCGCCTTGGCAATCTGCGCAAACCACAATTTGCGCATGAAGAAATAGTGGAAATTCAGGCTCAGCTCGGGGCTGATATACGGGTTGGCGAACTGTTCGTGCGGAAGCTCGATCGACAATCCGATCGATTTCCCTCCCGCTTCGTATGCTCCGCGATTTGCCGCTTCCATAATGCCCGGGCCGCCGCCGGAGCAGACCACAAAGCGCCGCGGCTTAGGCCCCAGGGAAAGCGCCCAAGTGGTGATTTTGTGCGAAAGTTGCCGCGCTTCTTCATAGTAGCGGGACATTTCCAGGGCGCTCTTGGCGCCACGCAAGGCTGCGCGATGGTTCTTCAGTTTCTTTTCGCTGAAGCTGCCCGTTTTCTCCCTTTTCAGGCGTGTGTAGCGCGCCGCCGCCGTTTCGTGCGATTCGATTCTCGCGGATCCGAACATCACGATGGTGTCGCCAATGCCTTCCTTTTTGAGCTGTGCCAGCGGATGAATGTATTCCGCAAGGATGCGGATGGGCCGCGCGGGAGTGCTGGCCATGAACTTGTGATCTTCGTGCGGGGCTTTCGGGGCGTGTTGCGGCTTCAGGCGTTTACCGTCGGGCATGAGCGCTTCTCCAATTCAGACGAACTTTGATTGTAGGCAGCGCGCATGTCCCGCGGCAACGTCTTTGGCTGTGCGTGCGTCGAATCAAGTACGCTGCGAGCCTCGGCGGGAATTGGACTGCATGCGGGTTTTCCAGACGGACTGTGCTAGCGTGGACCCTTACATGGGAAAATCACATCACTCGTTAGGGCTTCTTCTTTTTGTTGCATTGATCTTGTGCGCCACAACGCTGCACGCGCAAGCGCCTGAAGGTCCCATGACGCCCGTGCCGGGCGTTGCCATCCAGCAGGCTCCGCCAGAAACCAAATTCAAGGTGCAAAGTATTCTGGTGACTGTTCCGGTGACTGTCCGTAACGTGAACGGTGAGATGGTGCATAACCTGGAAAACAGGGATTTCCGCGTCACGGACAACGGCGCGGAACAGCGCATCACGCATTTTGAAATGGGTGGTGAACCCATTTCGCTGGTGGTCGTGGTTGAGACAAGCTCGCGAATTTCGCCGCTTTTGCCGCAGATTCGCAAGATGGGAATCCTTGTGTCGCAGCAGGTGACCGGGCCTACGGGCGAGACGGCCATCGTGGGATTTGACGACACGGTGCAAACGTTGCTGGATTTTACGAACAACGCGGACGACGTCGAGCGCACCATGAACCGGCTGAAGGAAGGCTATTCCGGGGCGAAATTGTTCGACGCGATGTCCAAAGGCGTGGAACTCCTGACGAACCGCGCCGCGCCGAAAGCGGGCGAGCCGCTGAGGCGACGCGTGATGCTGGTGCTGTCGGAAGCCCACGACGCGGGAAGCGAGGCGAAGTTGGGAGAGGTGTTGCGCCGGGCGCAGCTCGCCAGCGTAACGATTTACACCGTGGGGCTCTCGTCGACGCGCGCCGATTTACAGAGAAAGCCCGACTACCATCCACCGATCAGCGCAACTCCCGAGGGCACCTTTGGCATGCCGGGACCTCCCGGAACCGTGCAGACACCAACCACCGATGCGCAAAGCAGGGAGGGCGTGGACTTGCTTGCGCTGGCAGTTTGGGCCGTGCAACACACGAAGGATCAGGTGACTTCACACGAACTGGAGATTGCGGCGGTGGCAACGGGCGGCTCGCACGCCAGTGCGTGGAAAGACCGCACCATCGAAAAAGTGATCGACGAAATCGGCGGCGAACTGCACTCGCAGTATTCTCTGACGTATGCGCCAAGCGACGCGGACGCCACCGGCTATCACGAAATCAAAGTGGATGTGGATCGCCCCGAACTGAAGGTACGCGCCCGCCCGGGATACTACCTCGCCGGCCCAGAGAGCTGATGTCTGTGCGCGACCGCAAATTCCTGCTTCAGGAATCTAAAGTGGGCGAGTGAGTGTGTGTTGGCGCCACGTGGAGCACGCTCGCTTCGTCAAAACTGGGGGTGGATTTTGACCTGGCGTGTAGCCTGTAGATCGAAAGCATTACCCCAAAAAGTGCAGCTCCACCAAACAACGCGCGAAACCTCCAGTTTGGCATGGCCACAGTCCAGCAGATGAAGGCCCCCACGGTGTATAACGAGAGTTCCAGATTCTTTGCGAGGGGCAATCGAAAGGGTGCCCGAGGATCTCGATCTCGGTTACTTTTCCACGCGTGCCGGTAGCGCCAGGAAACTCCTGAGGCGACCAAAAGCAAGACAATCGCAATTGTCATGAACAGTATTTCCAGGGCAATTGGCATGCGCTCTGATTGGGTGAGTACAGCTGCAGGGAAGGGCATGGAGAGCTCTCTTTCGAGAAGCGACGAAGCTAGTGGCCAGCCAGGAGAAAGATCGCCGACCTGATGGGCTTGTCTCAACCTAAGTTATCCCTTGGATTAGCTTTCTGGCAAGTGGCTATTTGCTAAGCGATCTGCTGCCAGAATGTGGCTTCGCGCGCAGCCAGCAGCGAATCTTTGCGCGCGTTCCAGCGGAGAAAATGCGGCGTTCGCGTGTGCGCGGTGTGGTGCTCCCGCGTTTCCCACACTTCGTGCAGGAAAAACTGGCCCGCCAGATCCGTCGAGCGGTGCAAATCGTATTGCAGGCAGCCTTCTTCCCGGCGCGTCGGCGCAATCAGGGCGCGCAATTCCGCCTCCAAGAGCGGCTCCTGCCCTTCCTTGGCGCGCATAATCACGACCAGCGTCACCGCATGCTTGGGAAGCTTCAAGACCTTCGCGCCTCTGGACCTGCGGCGAGCGGGCCGGCGCTTCGCCACTCTCTTCGCTTTTCGTCTGGCCATATCGGCGGGGATTGTACTCCATCCAGCGCCAAGAGCAACTGCGTTTTATAGAAACACAATTGTGGCACCGGGCTCCCGCCAGAGGGCGGCGGGCTGATGAAGCGCGGACTCTCCCTGCGCTATATGTTGGGCAGGAACGTCAGGCAGACGGGCGAGGGCACGCCATCGGTCTTGGAGACTCGAGTGAGCGTTCCAGTCGCGGGGTCGATGCGAAAGACCACGATGGAATTGGAGAGCTGGTTTTCGGCAAGCAGGAAGCGCCCCGTGGGGTCAATGGCAAAATGGCGGGGCTCCTTGCCGCCCGTGGGGAATTCGCCGACGGGGCGAAGCATCCCGCTGGAGGGATCGACCGCGAAAACAGCGATGGTGTCGTGGCCGCGGTTGGAGGCAAACAGCCACTTGCCGCCCGGATGCATGGCGATTTCGGCGTCGTCATTCCTGCCTTGGAAACCCTTCGGCAGCGTGGAGACAACCTGGAAATCCTTGAGTGTCCCTTTCCCAGCGTCATAAGCAAATGCGGTCACCGTCGCGTTCAGCTCGCTTACGACATAGAAGAACTTGCCATCCAGCGAGAATACGCCGTGGCGCGGTCCAGCACCGGGAGCAACCTTGGCGAACGCCGGATCATTCGGCGTAAGTGTGCCTTTGGTAGCGTCAAAGCGGTAGCTGAGGATCTCGTCCAGGCCCAAGTCGGCCACCAGCACCAATTTATTGTCTGGAGAAGCCTCGATCCAGTGCGCATGCGGCCCTTCCTGGCGCTTCTTGTTGGGGCCGGACCCCTTGTGTCGGAACATGGCGGTGTGCTCTCCCAGCCGCCCATCGGTAAGAATGGGAAAGACGGCGATGCTGCCGGAGGAGTAGTTCGCAACGAACAAATACTTGCCGGTTTTATCGAGCGAGAGGTAGCAGGGACTAGCGCCCAGAGCGGGGAGTTGATTGAGCTGCGTGAGCTTGGCGGACTTGGCGTCAATGGCAAAGGCAGTGACCATACTTTGCTTGTCGGCTTCGTTGGCGGCGTAGGCATATTTCCCGTTGGGATGAATCACTACAAACGACGGATCAGGCGTTTCCGCGGCAACGCCTTTCAGCGAAAGCTTGCCCGTCTCCGCGTCGAATTCGTAAGCGTAAATCCCCTTGCTGTCGGTTCTGTTGGTGTACGTGCCGACGAACGCAAGATAGCTGTGGCCAGCGGCTGGCCTGCCCGCAGCACCGGCAAGCCCAAGGACAGCCAGGGAAGTGGTGAACGCTACGAATGCAAACAAGCGGCGTGTGGTTTTCATCATGCGAACGATATTATCATTCCGGGCGGCATAGTGCAGATAACGCAAATCGAAACAGCGGCACCCTGCGGAGAAAGCGTCGTCAGTTAATCCGGGTGGCAAGTTTCGTTGGAATGCTTCAAATCAACTTCGATGTTGAACTTTTCTCGCAGCACGCAAGCAGCGGCGTCACGAACTGCGGGAGCAAATTCCTTCGGTGCATAAACGTAACTGTGCCACTTATTGTGCCCGTAAGCCTGGGTCCATTCCTCAACCGGGAAGAATTTCTCGATTGTCTCAATGGTAGCGCCAGGTGAAGGCTGTACACTCGCGCGGTCTGTCTTGATGTGCGGTTGTTTTGGCACGCTGATTAGCACCTCGCCTCGGTGACACCGCCTCCTAACTTCATCCGGCAAAGCCTCATGGATTAAGCGTTCTGCCTTGTCAAGCTCATCCAAGTTGTCCGCCAAGTCGAGCAACTGTTTTCTGCCAAAAGATTTCCAGCTTCTTTCTGTAACGGTCCATCGAGAGATTTCTAGGCATCGCGCAAAGAGCTCCCGGCGGCGAAACCTCGAGATCATCTTATGGACGAACTCGTCCCCGAAGGGTTGAATCTGATTAAAGAATTCGTCATCAGTCAAATAGAGATATTCGACCGGTTCGGCAAAACTGATTTCGGCTCCATCCAGTTTGATTTTGCAGTTGGACGGGTTTTCCGCTATGTGTTGAATCGTGCTGCGCAACATGCTATCGAGACATTTTGCCTTCTGATGGTGGTATACCGAGCCTGTGAGCATCATTTTGCTGAAAAGGATCTGTTCAAGAGGAACATAGCTTCGAAGGACCAATACGCGGTAGCCGTTTTCCTTTGCTGTGGAAATCATGCTATAGAATCTGGCCAAATCTACGGTTAGAGCTAGGCCGCAATAGTAGCTGTCGCGAGCTATGTAATCGAGCTTGTCGGCGTCATAGGGACTACTAACAATTTGGGCCAGGAAATAACGATCTGGGTCCGGATGGCGGCCGAGCACCATTTCTCCTATGAGATTAAGGTCTAGCGATGCGCCGCATGCCTTTACGACGTACTCGTTGAACCAGGAACTAAACGTCTGCGAAGTTATCATCAAATACGAAAGTATCTCGCCAGGGGCATTCCTGGCATAGGCTGGCTCGTTCTTGAATTCCCGAAGGTCCGACAGGAGCTCATATATCTGCTCGGACGCGTGGGAGCACAGGCCGTGCCCCACGTCGTGCAGTAATGCTGCCATGCGCAAGTGGGCCAGGTCGCCCTTGTTCCTGTCGAGGTCTGGCACTGTCCCACCGGATTCAATCGAAACTCGGTCTTGTATCGCGCGCAGAGACCTTTCTGCAATCGTCGTAACGCCGAGTGAGTGCTCGAATCGCGAGTGAGTGGCCGAAGGGAATACCTGATAGACAAGGCCCGTTTGCTTTATGCGTTTCAGGCGTTGTAGCAGTGGTGAGTCTATTACGGCAACTTCGTGCCTGGAGAAATATTGGTTTCCAAGAAGGGAGTCGTTAATTACCTTTTGCCCGCGAGGCGTTATCGGACGATAATCCCGGAAAATCCATTTAACAAGCTGCTCCACGCGCTCTTTCAGTTTTTCGCGAGCGGGCGTCGTTGTTGTCATGCAAAAGGTATACTACATGGAACTTATCAGTGAAAGAAACTTTTTAGCAATTTCTTTAAGCTGGTTCCTATCATCTTCCGAGAATCTATTGGATAGCACGGCTTCGTAATAACCGCGCGCCGCTGGCGTGGTAAATACTACCTCATAATCTGGATTCTGACGACCCAGAAGGCCAGCCAACTGTAGCTTTGATACGGAATCGCTTAGTGCAGGGCTGTATGGGCGGGGGCCGGAATTTGAGAACACGAATGGACTCAAGAGGCTGTACTTGGGGTCCCGGCTAAGTTCGAGGAAAACCATTTGGAGATCTTCATCGTGTCCCCGGAACTCCAAGGCTCCATCGGGAGCCTTCTCCCGTCTGGCAAGTTCCAGAACCGCGGTCAGTACATCGTCGGGAAATAGATTAGACCGAACTGCTGTTGCCATATTTGACTCTCCTGTGTGGAGGCCTGCTCCGACGGGGTCGAGAGTATACACCTGTGCGGTCTAAAACGCAGTGTTAGGGCCACTATACGACCCGTTGCGGTGGCAGACAACCCACCTCACACATATAGTATGGTAATTGATGGTAAGCCGTCAAGATATAATACAGTGTAAGCCTATTTTTTGGTGTTTCTTCTGAGCAAGAAACTGGTAATTAACGGTAAGGAATTGCAATACCCAGCTTTCACGACCGCGAGTTTTGACGGCGACCGGGTTTCTCTGCCTGCTCGATTCATTCAGTTCGCCCAGCTTGAGGGAAGTGAACCTATCGACTGTTGGCTTCTCGTGGTTACTGCAGGCCGATATCGCCTCCTAGTGAAGCCGAGCAGAGAACCAGAGGGTAGCTTCGCGAGAATCCTGCGAGAATGGGAGGAGTACAAGGCCCCTGGCGATGCGTTGGATAGGGCCGGAAGCAATGAACGCGCAGGGATTTGTGCCAGACTAATCCCCACAATGGCCTCGCCGATGGGAACGGGCTGGCGAGTAACAATTCCCAAAGAAGCTAAGGCGCTCACGCCAGCCACAGAGGATCATTCCTTTGTGTTCGTCACATTGGTTGCCGGTTTTGTCGAGTTTTGGTCTCCAGACACCCTCAGGCGCGCTATGTCCGTGCCGATTGCTGATCTTTTCTCGTGACCTTTCGCTGCGCAGGTGTGGAATACGCGGTAAACACGGACACCGCGTGAATGACCGAAGGTAGCGTTCATACCTTGGCGGATTACTTCTTCTCTTCGGCTTCTTCTTCTTCGTGTAGCACGGCCGCGGCGGCGACGGAATCGTCATCATCCAACCGCAGCAACCGCACGCCCTGCGTAGAGCGGCCCGCTTCGCGAATTTCGTTCGCGTGGACGCGGATCACCTTGCCGTTTTCGGTGATGATCATGACGTCAGACTCTTCCGTGACCTGCAGCGTGGAGACCACCGAGC
>Ga0209039_10001317_pt1 | contig 23489 bp, 17 predicted proteins | sample BogFormECP12_OM1_FD_188238 | JGI IMG/M metagenome (GOLD analysis project Ga0209039, IMG submission 188238) | Bog forest soil microbial communities from Calvert Island, British Columbia, Canada - ECP12_OM1 (SPAdes) (version 2) | ecosystem: Environmental > Aquatic > Freshwater > Wetlands > Bog ... | reverse complement strand
CGATGGGACCCTCCACCAAATCCCACAGGGGCGTGGATTCAAAGTGCCCCACTCCCACCCAGCCGTACATCTCCGACCCCTCTTCAATGGCTACTTCCAGCCGCAGCCGGTCCGCTAGTTCCAACAGCCGCCGTTTGGCCAGACGGTGCCATTCGACCGATTCGTCGCAAGTCGTGTTTTGCAGCCGAGGCCCCTGCCGGAAGTAGTTCCGCTCGACCGTCTGCACGCAGGTATACCGCGGCAGGCGCCCCACAATCGTAGCCAGCTTCGGCCGCGCCTCGCGCAGTACCTCAGTCGGATCGACTGCCTGTTGTGCACCAAGGGCCAGCGCAGCGGCGAGCCACACTCCGGTCCCCATAGCGCGAGCTTACCACGCGGTGGGAAATCCGGAGCACACGCTTCTCAGCATTACCACCGTGGCGATCTCACCCAGGCATAAGTGCCTTTACATCCTGTGTTTACATCGGCTTCGCCTTTGTAGTACGCTGAAAGCCAGCGAGTCAGAGAGGCAGGCAATTATGGCATCGAGCGTTTGGAAAGGACAGCTCACTTTTGGGCTGGTCTCGTTTCCGATCCGGCTATTCAGCGCGGCGCGAAGCGAAAGCATCAGCTTCAACCTGCTCCACAAAGAAGACCATTCGCGGATCCGCCAGGTGACTTACTGCCAGGCCGAAGACAAGCCGGTGCCGCGCAGCGAGCTGGTGAAAGGCTATGAGTACGAGAAGGATCACTACGTCGAGGTCGAAGACGAAGATATCAAGAAGGTCGCACCCAAAACCGCCAAGGTGATGGAGATTTTGGAATTTGTCAAAGCCAGCGACGTCGACCCGGTGTACCTGGAAAGCTCCTACTACGTGGCGCCGGATGAAGGCGGCGAGAAGCCGTACGCGCTGCTCTTCCAGGCGCTGAGGGAATCCGGTTACTATGGCGTGGCCAAGGTGGCGATGCACAATCGCGAGCACATCATCATCCTGCGGCCGGGCGCCAAGGGGATTCTCTCGCACACCATGTATTACCAGGACGAGATCCGGCAGGTGGAAGAGTTCCGCACCGACACCAGCCTGGTGAAGGACAAGGAACTGGCGATGGCGAAGATGCTGATCTCGTCGCTCGAAGCGGAGTTCGAGCCGCAGAAATACCACGACGACTATCGCGAGAACCTGCAGAAGATGATCGAGGCCAAGATCGAGGGGCGCAACGTGGTGGCGACTCCGGAGACGCATATCGCGCCGGTGATCGACATCATGGAGGCGTTGAAAAAGAGCCTCGCGGCAAAGCGCAAGCCAGCTAGCGCGGCGACCGAGGCCGTTGCGGCGGCAAACGAAGAGATGGCTGAGGCGCCCAAGAAGAAGGCGCGCAAGAGCGGCGCTGGGTAACGCGCCGCGTTTGCGGCAGCCGGTACTGTCATATAGAGTGAAGTTGTGACGGCACTGGAGGCGTATGAGTTGACGACCCAAGGCGGAGGGACCGACTTTGCGCGGCTGATCAAGGCCTGTGAATCGTTCGGACCCTATTGCTTGATTGGCGGCTTGGCCGTCAATTGCTACGTGGAGCCGGTATATACGCTGGATGCCGATATCGTGGTGACTGCATCCAGCCTCCGCAAGCTTGCCGGGCACCTCCAGGAGCAAGGCTTCCAGGCCGAGGAGCATCCCCACTCGCTGAATGTGCACTTCACGACGGATGAGAGATATCAGGCGTTCTTGTTTCGATCCGTCGAGGCCGAAGTCTTGGGGTTTCGCGTAAGAGTCGCGAGCCTTGCAGACGTCACCCAGGGCAAGCTATGGGCCTACGGTGATTCACAGCGGCGCTTGAGCAAACGCAAGAAAGACGAGCTGGATCTGATCCGCCTGGCGGAGGCGCATCCTGAGCTGAAATCGGCGTACCCGATCGCATTGCAGGAACTCATCGACGGTGGATGAGGAAACGCGCTTACGGTTTGCCGAGGGAACAGAGCGGGTCGCCTAGTCTAGAATGATGCCTTGCCAGCTTAGAAACGGCATGGCGAGATAGTAACTCTCCGCCAGGTTGCGGCCGCGGTAATAAGCCGGGAAGAAATAATCGAGGCGAACAGTGCCAGTGAGAAAAGGCTCGTAGACGCTGCCAGCAGCGGCGGTGGCACCCTCGCGCAGGTAATCGGCGCTCAGGCTTCGAAGAGAAAAGAACCGATCGAGCAGACGTTCTGGGGCGTAATGGCGCGGCGTGGGCGGTAATACTCTCCGATCTCTACGGATAAGGCGTCGTTGCGATTGACCACCAGGAGCACATTCCCGGCGGTCTGCGCGCGCAGTGATTGAGACGCAGCCAGCAAGAGCAGCGGGAGAATCACAGCATTAATGATAGCAAGGGTCTGGATTTTGCTATTTTCCACGGCTCAGGCCGAGAGCGCGGATGCGTTTGTGGAGGTTAGTGCGTTCCATGCCGAGAGTGCGGGCGGCGCCGGAGACGTTCCAACTGGATTCCTCCAGGGCGCGGAGGATGTGCTCGCGCTCGGCGGATTCGCGGGCCTCCTGAATGGTGGACTTGGGGCCGGCTTCGCGCTGCACGCGGATCTCGACGGGAATAGAATCGCGGGTGAGGCGGTCGCCCTGCGTCAGGATGGCCATGCGTTCAATGACGTTGCGGAGCTCGCGCGCGTTGCCGGGCCAGGGGTAGCTGTCGAGCAAGGGGAAGACGGTTTCGTCGAGCATCTTGCGGCGGAAATTATTGCGCGAGCAGAACTCTTCCAGGAAATATTCGGCAAGGAGGCGGATATCGTGGGGCCGTTCGCGGAGCGAGGGGACGCGGATAGGAACCCCGTTGAGGCGGTAGAAGAGATCCTCGCGAAACTTGTCTTGCACGACCATGCCGGCGAGGTCGCGGTTGGTGGCGGAGATGACGCGCACGGCGACGCGGATAATCTGCTCGCCGCCGACGCGATGGAACTCGCCTTCCTGCAAAACGCGCAAGAGTTTGGCCTGGGAAGCGCCGTGGAGGTCGCCGACTTCATCGAGGAAGATGGTGCCACCGTCGGCCTGTTCGAACTTGCCGCGGCGCGAGGCGGTGGCGCCGGTGAAGGAACCCTTTTCATGGCCGAAGAGCTCGGTTTCGAGCAGTTCGGTGGGGATGGCGGCGCAATTGACTTTGACGAAGGGGCCGGCGGAGAAGGGGCTGGAGTGGTGGATGTGGGCGGCCAGAAGCTCCTTGCCGGTGCCGGATTCGCCAATCAGCAGGACGCGGGCATCGGAACGCGCGGCCAGCGAGGACTGCTCGACGGCGCGCGTCCAGGCAGGCGTGGAGCCGATCATTTTGGGAGCGCCGCCGACCAGTTCGCGCAGGCGCTCATTCTCCTGGCGCAGGCTGGACTGTTCGAGCGCGTTCTTGACGGCAAGCAGGACGCGGTCGCGGCTGAGCGGCTTCTCGAGGAAGTCGAAGGCGCCGGCGCGGGTGGCCTCGACGGCGTCGGCGATGGTGCCGTGGCCGGAAATCATGATGGCGGGCGCGGCGCCGTTCTGGCGGACGGTCTTGAGGAGGTCGATGCCGTTGCCGTCGGGCAACTTCATATCGAAGAGGTAGGCGTCGGCGCGCTGGGCGTCGGGGTGGCGCGCGAAATCGGCCACCGAGCGGCAGACGTTGACGGCATATCCTTCGCGCTCCAGGATCATGCGCAGGGAGCGGCCGATATTCTCTTCATCATCCACGATTAGCAAACGCTTGGAAGCCATTGGCAGCAACCGGCAGCAGCACGCGGAATCCGGCGCCGCCCAGTTCTCCTTTCACGAGTTCGATATCACCGCCCGATAACAGCGCGCTCTTGCGCGCGATGGAAAGGCCGAGGCCCATACCGCGCTTCTTAAAAGAAATCGTGGGCTGGAAGAGGGAGGCGCGCGCCTGTTCGCTGAGCCCGGGTCCGGAATCGTGCACTTCGATCGAGACGCAGCCCTGCTGTTCGGTAGTGACACCCAGGATGCGCCCGCCAGCGCCCGCGGCCTCGGCGGCGTTTTCGAGGAGATTGGTGAGGATGCCTTTGATGAGATCCTGATCGGCGACGACGTGCGGGGCGTGCGCGGACAAGCGGCAGTCGTAGGCCACTTCGGGGTGGGCCGAGCGGAGGAAGGCGATGCGCTCCTGAAGCAGGGAATTGACGTCCAACTCACCGGGCTCGACGGGCGGCTCGGCGGCGAACTGGGAAAAGGCGCGGATGCGGCGTTCCAGGGTTTCGATCTCATCGACTACGATCTGGGCGGCCTGTTCGACGAAAGCGCGGTCGGCCTGGTTGTAGCGGGCCATCATCTCTTCGACGGTAAGGCGGATGGGGGTGAGGGAATTCTTGAGCTCGTGGGCCATCTTGCGGGCGAGGGTTTGCCAACTGGCGAGCTGGCGGAGGTAGACGAGGCGCTCGGTGCTCTCCTGGAGTTTGTCAGCCATGTGGTTAAAGGCCTGGATGGCGCGGCCGATTTCGTCGTCGCCGGGAGCGGGGACGCGAGCGGCGAGGTCGCCGGAGGCGAGTCTGGAGAGGCCGGCGGTCAATTGCTGGACGGGGCGGCTGATGCGGTGGGCCATGTAGACCAGCAAGGCCAGCGAAGTGAGCCAGAAGGCTGCGGCGAGGAGGATGTAGGTGAGCTGGAAGCCGCGGCGGAGGTCGCGTTCCTGGGCGGCGTCGACCAGATCGCGGGCCATGCCAATTTCGCGCTTGAGACGCTCAGTGGCTACTCCGCCGAGGGATGCGGAGTAGGACCAGACTTCGTCGCGTTGGCGGACGAGATAGAGCAGGTGGTCGCCCTCATTGCCGGTGGGCAGGAAGCGTTCGGTCTCAGCCGATTCGGCGAAGGAGCGGATGGCATCGGGCCATGTGGAGCGGAAGGCGGAGGTGTACTTGAGGGGCTGGGCGCCGCCGGCCTGAACCTGTTGTTTGAGATCGTCGCAGGCGCGATGGTAGAACTCCTGGCTGGTGCGGAGCAGGGACTGGGACAGGGCGTCTATTTCGGCCGTGGCACGGATCAGGCCGGTGGGTTCGAGCAAGGAAGCCGTGAACCAGATGGTGGCGGCAAGAGGCGCGAGGGTGGCGGCCAGAAAGATGAGAACGAGCTTGTTGCGGAGACGGTTCACCCGATTTTCCCCCGGCCGGGCGTGCGGACGAGATCTGCCAGGCGAAGCGGACCTGCGGGCCGGGTCCACTGCGGATCGTCGGTGCCGGGCTGGCGGCTGAAGATCTCGATGAAGAAGTTCTTGAGACTGATGCTGGAATCACCGAGAACCTGGGAGAGATCCTTGCGCGGAACGGTTCTCAGGTCGAGAAGGAGCCAGAAGGGGCGGTCTGGTGGCAGTCCCGAGGTGTTGATGGCGAGGTTTTCAATGCACCAGGCTTCGGCCGCGGGGGCCGGCAGAAGAACGGTGCGCGGCGCAGGCTCCGGTATGGTCACGGAGAACTTGTCCTCTCCCCAAATATCGTAGCTCACCACGAAACGGGCGTCGGTGCGCCGGAAGGTGGTGAGGAAGGGATCGCGGAAGAGCGTGAGGCGTCCGAGATAGACGACGGTGCCGCCCTCTGTCAAGCGTTTGAGGGGCTTGCCGGTCAAGAAATGCAGGTCCGGCGACGCGATGTGAAGGTTGTCTCCATCGAAAGTGACGGCTAAGGAGTCGGCGGCCCGCGCGCGGAATAGAGGAACCGCCAAGCCGGCCAATAGCCAGCTACGTCGGCTAATCTGTGAACCCCGCGAGGGTTCCGACATCAGGGAAGAATGCCCATCATGAAGATCGGTTCTATATGGCCGGATCGCACCGGAAAAGCGACAGCAAGCGAAAAAGCCGATTCGCGCAGACCGACCCCCAGCGACTGCCTGGGGATGGCCTGCTGACCGGCGTCCCAAATGGCTCCAGCATCGTAAAAGACCTGGAGCGGGCCATATCGATATTCGACGGAGTTGTGGACGGCCCGGTTACCACCGAGTGGGTCGATCTCGTATTTATTCCATCCACGCAAGTAGTACGTATTGCCCATGACGAAGCGGTCAGACAGGGGGGCGCGGCCGAGGATCATGCCAATCCAGGCATTGTCGGTGACCACGTGTTTGCCGTGCCGGAACTGGTAGCGGATGCCGGTGGTCCGCATGGAGTACACGAAATCGCTACCTAAAGCTCTGGTGGCCGCGTGCAGAGAGCAATCTGCGTCCAGATCCTGCTGGCTGTCGGAATCCTCCAGACGCCGATGATAACGCAGAGTAGTGATCAGAGCGTCGGAGTCCACCGTACCCGCGGCCGGATCTTCATTCTCGAACCGTTCCATGCGCGTGCCGACCTCGAGGGTGAGAGGTTTTGCGAGCGTTATGGTAAGGGAAGGCTGGAAAGTCTGGCGCGCGCGGTAGGCCTCGGACGTTAGGTCGGGATGGGCGGCGAGCGCGGCGAGGGTGCTCGAGTTCCACTGGTCGTGATAGCTCTCGACCTGGAAGCGGAAGCTGATGCGATCGCTGATGAGGCGCTTGTCTTCGTAGTGCACGCGGAAGCCGGCGTAGCGTTCGTCGAGCCAGTCGCCGTCGCTGACCAGGCCAAAAGAGAAGGAATGCGGGCCGGCGGTGAGGCCGGCTGCGCCGCTTCCGCTCCAGCCCTGCTTGGCGTCGTAGACAAACTGGTCGAGGTTGAGATCGGCGGACACCTTGGCCGGCTTGACTTCGAATTCGACGCGGACCTCTTCCGGGTTCTGCCCGCGGACGACGCGGTGGGTGACCTCGCGGGCGCTCAACTCCTTTTTCAGATTGGCGGCGAGCGAATCGAGACCCGCGGGGTTCAGCTTCTGGCCGATGAGGGCGACCAATTGATGGCGCAGGCCGAGGCTGATCTTGTCGGTGGTTTCGGAACGGAGGTTGGTGGTCCAGCCCTTTCCGGAGAGAATTACGGATTCGACGGTATAGCGGGCGTTGACATTGACATCGGCATCCTGCGGAGCGGCGGCGAGGAAGCGGCAAAGCAGAAGGCAGCCGAGCCAGGCGTATTTCATGCCGCCGTGGAAGGCACGCCGACCGCCAATCATAAACCATTGTAGTCTAAGGGGATACTTCAGAGCCTCATGTGCGGGTAGTTCACAGGTGTGCAGCCCCATGGAATTGCGGGGCCGCACCTTGGGGAGGGTGGGGCCGGGCCTACAGAACTTTGGCCAACTCAGTCGCAAAGGCGCTGCGGGGAGACTGTTCGCGGTCCTTGCCGCCACGGCGTTTGCGGTCTGGTCTGGGAGGAACGCGGTTGATGGGTGCACCGGCGAGGGGGGGTTGGGCACCTCGCGGAGGAGCATCCTTACCCTTAGGCGGCTGGGCGGGATTAGCGCGCAGCAGGCGGTCTTCCAGGGGAGCCCGATCAAATCGGCGGATGATGGATTGCATCTCCTCGCCGGTGGGCGCTTCGACGAAAGCGAAGCCTTTGGACTCCTGGGTTTCGTGGTTTCGGATCACCTTTATTGAATCGGCCACGAGATCTTCGGCGGCCAACCATTGTTTGATGTCATCGGCGGTGACCCAGGTAGGGAGATTGCCTAGAAAAACGGTAAAGCTCATTCAGTTGATATTTTACTCCGTAGGATGGATGTGCGGCACTTCAAGGGAGAGGATTCCGATCTGCCAACTAGATGGTATCAGAGAGATCGAGAGTATGCAAACGGAAGATGGGCAGATGTCAAGGCAAAGCAGAAATGCCCCTCAAGGCAAGGCGGCCGGGTGTATACTAAAACCCACCCGAGGGTCCAAAATGGAAATTTTGGCTGGAGATCTGTAAATGAAGTCAACTACAAAACTCTACTTTCTGCTAGTGACGGCAGTTCTGGCGCTTTTCGGCGCCGACACGTACCAGAAGCCGCCCAAGGCTGTCGAGGATATCTTGAATGCCCCAACCACGCCCACCATCCAACTCAGCCCCAACCATGCATACGCCATGCAGGGGCGGCCGGTGCGCTATCCACCGATCGCGGAACTGGCGCAGCCCATGCGGCGGCTGGCCGGCATCCGCATCAACCCGGCCACCAACGGGCTGCACAACGCCACCTTCAATACCACGCTAACGCTGCGCAAGGTGCCGGAGGGTACCGACATCAAGGTGGCGCTGCCTCCGAATCCGAAGTTGAGCACCGGGCGCTGGAGCCCGGACGGGAACCACTTCGCCTTTACGAACACCACCGATAAGGGCATCGAGATCTGGATCGGCGACGCCGCGACCGGCAAAACGCACCGCATTGAAGGCGTCCGCGTCAATGAAGTCTTTGGCGGCGGCCGCGGCGGCGGCCGTGGCGGGGCAGCCGCCGGCGGCAGTGTGCAATGGCTTTCCGATAGCAAGACGCTGCTGGTTCACGCGGTGAAGCCGAACCGCGGTCCGGAGCCTCCCCCGCCCGTCGTGCCACCGGGCCCCGATGTACAGGAAAGCCTGGGCGGCGGCCGCGGCGTTGCCACGCACGAGGACATGCTGCAGAACGTTCACGACGAGGACGATTTCGAATACTTCGCCACCAGCCAGCTTGCGCTGGTGGATTCGGTCACCGGCAAGATGACTCCCATCGGCAAACCGGCCCTGATCGAATCGGCGCGGCCTTCACCGGACGGCAATTTCTTCATCGTCACGAGCATCCACCGGCCGTTCTCATACCTGTACCCCGCAACGCAGTTCCCCTCCGAGATGGACGTGTGGGACCGCACCGGCAAAATTGCCCATCACCTGGCCAGCACTCCCCTGGGCGGGGGAGGCCGCGGAGGTCCCAACCCTGGCCCCACCGCCGGCGTCACCGCACAGGATGATCCCCAGGCACCTCCCCCGGCGCCGGCTGGTACGCGCAACCTTCAATGGCGAATGAACGAACCAGCCACGTTGCTATGGGTCGACTATATTGGCCCCGCTCCGGCCGGTGGCGGCCGCGGCGGGCGCGGCGGGCGCGGCGGACGGGGCGGCAATGCAGCCGGACGGGGCGAAGACAACACGCCTCCGCCGCCGACTCCGGAGCATATCCTGGCGCTGAAAGCGCCCTTCACCGGCGAACCGCAGGAGATCTACAAATCCGACAACAGCCTGCCGGCCTTCACGTTCTTTGAGAACGGCCACTGGCTCCTGCTCGGCGGCGGCGGGCGCGGCGGGCGCGGCGGCGCTCCCGGCGGAGGCGGTGGCGGCGGCGCGGCCGGCGCCAATCGTGTTCAGAAGACCTTGTTGGTGGATCTCGACAAACCCGGCGATCCGCCGCGCGAGCTCTGGAGCACCAATTCGAGCGACCGCTACGCCGACCGCGGCACCCCCGTGCAGCGCGCGCTGCCCAACGGCGAGCGCGGCATCCTGCTGGACGGCGACAACATCTACCTCACAGGCAACGGCCCCTCACCCGAAGGCGATCATCCCTTCCTCGAACGGTTCAACCTGACCACGCTGAAGAAGGACCGTCTGTTCCAATGCGATAACGATCACTACGAAGTGGTGGAAGCGCTGCTCGACAACCACGGCGCGAGTTTCTTCACACGCCGCGAAAGCCCCACCGAGCCGCCCAATTACTATGTGCGGACGGCCGACGGCAAGATGACCGCTTACACCAACTTCCCCGATCCGGAGCCCATCATGCGCCAGGTCGAGAAGCGGTTGATCACGTACAAGCGGCCGGATGGCGTCGAGATGTCTTTCACGCTCTATCTGCCGCCCGGCTACAAAGAGGGTACCAAGCTGCCGACCGTGCTCTGGGCCTATCCGCGCGAGTACGATGACGCGACCGCGGCCGACGCTGTAGCCGTGACCGGTTCCCGCATGCGCTTCACCGAAATCGGCGGCTATTCCGAGGTGTTTTTCGCGCTGGATGGCTACGCCGTACTGGACAACGCTTCCATGCCGATTGTGGGCCCGCGCGCCACGGTCAACGATACCTTTGTGGAACAGGTAGTGATGGACGCCAAAGCGGCCATCGACAAGGCCTCCGAGATCGGCGTCACCGACCCGGCGCGCGTGGGGGTGGGCGGGCACAGCTATGGCGCCTTCATGACCGACACCCTGCTGGCGCACTGCGACTATTTCAAGGCGGGTGTGGCGGAGAGCGGGGCGCCCAACCGCACGCTGACGCCGTTCGGTTTCCAGAACGAACGGCGCACGCTGTGGCAAGCGCCCGATCTCTACATCAAGATGTCGGCGTTCATGTACGCGGACAAGATCAAAGCTCCGCTCCTGCTCATCCACGGGGAAGCCGACGATAACAGCGGCACGTTCCCCATTCAATCCGAACGCATGTACGAAGCCGTCCGCGGCAATGGGGGGATCACGCGGTTAGTCTTCCTTCCCTTCGAAGCCCACGGCTATCGCGGCAAGGAGACCATCGAGCACGTCAACTGGGAGAAGCTCACCTGGTTCGACAAGTACGTAAAGAACGCCGGCGCGACGGCGACCTCGAGCAACGCCAACAACCGGTAGCACCAAAAGAAAAAGGGCCAGGTGGACGCGCCCGGCCCGTGATGTTTGTAAACGAATCGGGTTGCCGCTGGCTTGGCGCTTCCCGGCTTGAACGACACTCAAAGACTAACGCGCATTTCTCACATGGGGCCCGATGATGCGGCGCACGCACTCGTCGGTGGCGTGTCGAGACTCGTCTCAATACCTTGGTGGGGTACGGACAGTCTGTCGTCGCCGGGCGTCGGCATGAGTGCCGACGCGGCACGCACGAGTGCGTGCGCCACATCGTCACCGTAGAATGTTCGTAAGAAGAGCGGGTTAACATCCACTTCTCAGTTAACATCCGCTCCTCAAAGGCGGGCAGAAGGGGACATTTCCCTTTTGCCTCGACAGGCCGTCAAATCGGCAGACAATCGGCAGAAAATCCTTGACAACCCAGTGACTTGCCATTATACTTTGCCCACAGTCTACGGCTTATCAGGAAAGGGGTGTCACCATGAAATTGCTTCTGGGCGTGTCTCTTGGGGTGGTTCTGTTTGCATTTCTCGCCTCCGCTCAAGGCACCGATGCCGTTGTCACCGGCACGGTTCTCGACCCAACCGGCGCCGCCATGCCCGCTGCTTCCGTTACCGCGCTCAATACCGACACCGGTGTTCCGAAGACGGTTCAATCCGACTCCGCCGGCATCTACGAGTTTCCGGCTCTCCCGCCTGGCACATATGTTCTGAGCGCCGAAAAGACGGGCTTTAAGAAATACCTGGTCTCCGGCTTGGTGCTGCGCACGGGAGACCACGTCGAGCAGAATCTCAAGCTGGAAGTGGGCGGCACCACGGAATCGGTGCAGGTCAGCGCCACCGCCGAGGGCGTTCAATATATGACGTCTTCGCAAGGCGGACTGCTGAATGCGTCGAGAATTGAAGACCTTCCCGTGAACAGCCGCAACGCCATGGATTTTGTAGCGACCCAGGCGGGCGTGATCGGCACCAATTTTAACGGCGCCCGCAACGATATGCTCAACATCACGCTGGATGGCTCCAACATCCAGGACAATTTCATCACCGAGTCAATTGGCACCACACAGATCGCCACCAGCGTCGACCGTGTGGAAGAAGTAAAGGTTGTAACTTCGCCGGCGGATGCCGAGTACGGCCGCGGTTCCGGCCAGGTGCAGCTTGTATCGCGCTCCGGAACCAATCAGTACCACGGCAGCGCTTACGACTTTATCCACAATGGGGACCTAAACGCCAATTCCTGGTCCAACAACCGTACGAGCGTGGCTCGCGGCGTTCAAATTGAGAACCAGGTGGGCGGACGGTTGGCCGGGCCCATCAAAAAGAACAAGACCTTTTTCTTCGGGCTGTTTGAAGCCAACATTCAACACTTTCGGAGCACCTCCACGGCTACTGTCCTGACCCCCACCGCGCTCAAGGGCATCTTCCGTTTCTTCCCGGGCGTTACCAATGCCAATGCGCTCGCCGCCAACCCGGTGGTCGATCTCAGCGGCAACCCGGTTAGCCCAAGAGGCGCCACTGGCCCGCTGCAATCCGTGAGCCTCTTCGGGCTAGACCCGAACCGCCTGACGCCCGATTCGACGGGCATCGTGGCAAAGAATCTCGCTCTGCTCCCCGCGCCCAACACCTATGTCACCGGGGACGGTCTCAACACCGCCGGTTACAACTTCATTGTGCCGTCCTACGACGATATCTATTCCTTCACCGTGCGCATCGACCACAACTTCAGCGAGAAAGAGCGTCTGACGGCCAGCTACGACCGCGACATGGAAAACTACCCGAATGGGTTCGACAGCCAGCCGCTGCCTACCTCTCCGCCCGGCGATTATAAGGACACGGCCGAAGTCGGCTCCGTCGCCCTGGTCTCGAACCCCAAAACGAACATAGTGAACGAAGCCCGCATCGGCATTACCAGAAACGGCGTGTACTTCCTGGCGCCATGGAACGCCAGTTCGCTGGGGCAACAGGGTATCCTTCCCGCTCTGGACAACGTCAGGTACATCATGGCTCTGCCTTTGGTCACCAGCCCCCTGGGCACGAGTTCCTCTGAAGATCCGCAGGGCCGCACATCACCCGTCTATGAAGCGCGCGACAGAATCACCTGGCTGCACGGCCGCCACACGTTGAAGGCTGGCCTGGACCGGCGCTACACCTCCGCCAATTCGTACGTCGCCTTCGACGCAGTCCCGCGTGTTACTCTTGGCACGGCCGCCAGTACCGGGACGCAAAACATCACTACCATCTCTGGCATTGGCGCCAACGGCTCAAACGCCGGAAGCCTGCTTAGCCTGCTGGCCGGCTCGGTGGCCAGCGAAACGCAATATTTTTATGCGACCGCGGGAGCGAATCCGATATATTTACCCGGCCAGAACGCCCAGCACACGTGGAAAGAGCGCGAGTGGGGCACTTACTTTCAAGACGACTTTAAGGCGCGGAGCAACCTGACTCTGAGTTTCGGGGTGCGTTGGGATTACTATGGAACTCCATATGCCGACCACGGCAACCTGGCTGGAATTGTCGGCGGATCGTCGAACACTTTCGGCATCTCCGGCTCGACTTTGGGGGCTCTGTTCAATCCCGGCGTCTACAACGTCAACAATCTCACGCAACTGGAATACATCGGAAAGAACTCGCCGCATCCGAACGTGAACCCCTGGCAAAGCAACAACAGGAATTTCGCTCCAACGGCCGGCCTCGCATGGTCGCTGCCATGGCTTGGCAAGGACAAGACGGTTTTCCGCGCGGGATACGGGATTGCCTACGAGCGCAATACGCTGGTGCTGGTGGATCAGCTCTTCGGGTATAGCGTGCCCGGATACTTGAACAGTGTAGCGTATGCACCCCCAAGCTACCAGAAACCTGGTCAATTCCTCGCTGCCGCTGACTCCCAGCAGCGCGCCGTTCGCCACGGTGCCGATTAATGACACCAACTCCTCCACCCAGACGCTTCTGACAGCCAACAGCGGCCTGAAGACGCCATACATCCAGAATTGGAACACGTCGCTTGGGAGACAGATCTCCAAAGGTTTGACCCTGGACCTGCGCTATGTTGGGAGTAAGGGAAGCAGGATGTACCGCGCTGGTAATATTAACGAAAATAATATCTTTGAAAGCGGCATTCTGAACGCTTTTGAGATCACCGACGCCGGCGGCAACGCGCCGCTGTTCAACCAGATTTTCAATGGACTAAACATCAGCGGGGTGGGAGTGGTGAATGGCACCACCATCACCGGCTCTCAAGCCGTCCGGACCAATTCCACGCTGAACGCGTACCTGCTGGCCAATAATGTAGGCGGCTTAGCGAATTTCATCGCGTACAACACATTTGTGACCGGCATCCGCGGGGGTCTAATAAAGAACGGCGGGCTGGCGCCGAACCTGATTGCGGCTAACCCGCAGTTCGGCTCCGTGTATTACGTCAGCAACGACAGCAATTCCACTTACAACTCGGGCCAAGTTGAATTGAACAAGAGATTCGCGAACGGGTTCCAACTTCAGGCCGCCTATGTTCGCAGTAAAGCGCTGGGCGATTACGACGGCACCTCGCAGCAAGAAATTGCGGCCTATTACACCGACCGAAACCATCACCTGGATAAGCGCCTGTTGAGTTACGACCGCACGAATGTCATCACCAGCAGCGGTGTTTACGACGTTCCGCTCGGTCCGGGGAGGAAGTTCCTGGGTTCAACCCACGGTGTTGTGGCGCGCATAGTAGAGAAATGGCAGACCGCCATCATCTTCAATAAGTTTTCCGGCTCGCCCACGACCTTTACCGACAGCGCCGGCGGCACCTTCAACAATACCGCCACCGCCACCGCCGTATTAAATGGACCCATCCCCTCGGGAAGCGTCCACTTCGTCGGCAACAACGTCGAGTACTTTAATAACTTGACCCAGACTCTGTCGAATCCGAACCTGCCTTCGTCCCTCCAGAGCCAGAACGCGCTCTTTTCTGTTCAAAATGCGAGTGGACAGACCATCCTGCAGAACCCCGCGCTGGGAACTCTTGGCGGCTTAGGCCCGACGGCGTATCGCGGACTTGGAACGTACACCTTCAATGCGCAGGCGTCCAAATCGATCGTGATCAATAAGGAGCGCAATCTGACTTTGAAACTGCGCGCCGATGCGATCAACCTGCTGAACCACCCATTTTTCAGCACCCCAAGCCTGAATATCGACAGCACGAGCTTTGGCCTGATCACGAGCGCCAGCGGTACGCGCAGCGTCAACCTGAGCGTGCGCGTCGAGTTCTAAGTCGACGGCCGGTCCGCCCGCAACCGGTCCGGCATTTGCCGTGGTCCCAGGCCGGGGCCGATCGGGAAGCGAAGAGTCCGCTATTGCTTGTCCAGCGTGGCCTGCATCATCACCCACGCCTGGGGATCGAGCGTCACGCTCGCCGGCTCGTTGTCGAGCGAGAACGTGGACACCTGGTGCTGCTGACTGAGCTCGATGACATGGATGTGTTGCACCGGCACCGGCTGCGGCGGTGCGCCAGCGCCCGCAGGGCGGCCACCACGACCGCCCGGTTGCGGCGTTTCCATCGACGTAACGGCGACTTCAATGGGCATCCGATAGAGGCCCGAGGTCTGGGTCTGGTCGAGCGTGACTTCGAGCTCTTTGGCCGCGGCATCGTAATGCCAGCTTCCACGCACCTGCAAAACGCCACCGCGGTTCAGCAGCTCGTGGAAGAGCCATGTGAGATCCTTGCCGCCAGCGGGACACCGGTCGCCGGCGTTCGAGCAGGCGTCTTCAAAGGCATGCCGCAGGTCGTCGCTAGTGGCGTTGCCGTTCTGGAAGCGGCTGTAGTAGAGCCGGATGCCGTCCCAAAAGGTGCTGGTGCCGATCACGCCCCGGATGTTGTGCAGCGCCTGCGCTCCGCCTTGATAGATCTGGGCGTTGTTGGCGATGACTTTGCTGAAGTCCGCGAGGTTGTTGTGCACGATGGTTGAATCGGGATTGGCCAGGGCGTAGCGAATGGCCTGCTCCTTGCTGCGCTTGAGTGCGTCCAGGAAGGGGTCGTGGCCATCCTGAAATTCCTGGTAGAGCAATGCGAAATAGGTGGCGAAGCCCTCGCTCAGCCATACGTCGTCCCAATCTCTCTCCGCCGCCGAATCGCCGAACCATTGATGCGCCATCTCATGGGCGACGAGCTGGCGGCCGGGTCCCGTCGCTCCGTAGCCATAAAAGATGTCGGACGCCAGTTCCATGCCGCCGCCGATACCGTTGGCCTCCACCTGGGCCAGCTTCTCATAAGAGTAGGGACCGATGTGATCGATGTAGAACTCCAAGATCGGCTGCGTGAAGGCGCGGAAGTTCTTGAAGCTGACATCCTTCTCCTGCGGATAGACCCAGGACGACAGCGGAATGCCGTGATACTCGCCGAAATGGTCCACCGCAAACGGAGCAACCCCCAACGACATCAGGCAGGTGCAAATCGGACTGGACTCCTTCCAAACAGTGCGCCGCAAATCGTTTGGCAGATCGATCTGCTCCATCATGCGACCGTTGGAGATCACCTGGTAATGGCGCGGCGCCGTAACCATGGTCACCACGGGCGCTTTCATGGACGGGTGGTCAATCGCGGCCAGATAGTTGCGCGCTTTGTGCGGCCAAGGGTTGGAGACAAACTCCCGGTCGCCATACTTATTGTTCGCGATCAGAATGCCCGTGGCCGGAATGCCATGGTAGGCGACAGTGAACTCATAGCGGTCGCCGGGCAAAAAGGCGTGGGGCAACTCGACATGCAGGCGATCGTTCTCATGTTGAAACTTCAGCGCCTGGCCGCCGGAGGTCACCCCGGTAACAGTCATGCCCTTGCCTCCGGACGGGGCGGCAGTATTGCCACCGCGGCCTCCGGAGGGCTCCGCGCATGGGTCGACGATTTTGGCGGCCGTCTGAGGGCTGCGTGCCGGCGCGCTGAACTTGCACAGATCGAGCTCGACGCCGGTGACGCCGGCGGCGAGAAACTGCACTTCCACCGTGTCCTCAACGACGAATTCGGCGTTGGCGTCGTTCAGAGCGATGTCGAAGGTGTAATTCGCGATCTTGATCCCGGTTTGGCGCGCGTAAGTGTCGGCCATCGACGGAGCTGCGATCGCCAATAAGGCCGCCAGTAACGCCACCGCTATTCTGGTGACTAGTCCGATACTTCGAATGTTCATCTGCCGTTCCCTTCACGCCGCCGCCCGTGACGATTTCGATTCGAGCAGCTAGCCGGAAAACGCAATTGGGGCCTCTCGAACGGACTCAGTATACACCGCTGTGGCCACGGCCGACCGGGCGCCTTGCAAATGCGTCACCCCTCAATGGGGCAAACGCTCCCTGACTCGGCATAGCTGGAACCAAACAGGAAATGGATTTAACGCGGAGGCGCTGAGACGCGGAGGAAAACAGAAACAAAGTCAGGACCTGAGAGCGCTGAGGAGCGGAGGCCCTGCAGCCCGACAGGCGCGAGAGGCCTGGTAAGTCAGGAGTTTGCGTCACTTTCGGAGTGCAGCCGAGGGCCCGTGAACATGGAGCGAAATGCACACGACCGAAAATATTCTTGCCAAGGCGGCAAGAACTCAACTCGGTAGGCACTGACGGTCGCGGCTCTGATTGGGGTCCGCGGGGGTGCGCACCTCCGCCCTTTCACAGAGCATCTCCGGCGAGCAACGGTGTAGGCGAGGCTGAGGACACACCTCCGGCCCGCAGGTCACAGCGTTGGGTTTCAGATTGTCCGTGAAGCCGGGCGCGACCACGAAGTTTCGCAACAGTAGCGAAATTCGGGCTTGTGCCCGACTTGCAAATTCTGCCGGCTCTAGGGGGTCGGACTCCTGCTTGCAGACAGCTTTCAGCCAGCGTCAGCGCCGACAAGAATGTCGGCGTTGCGGGCTCGGAGGCCCGCTCCACGGTCCGGGCGCATACTCCGCGCTCTGGTTGCCGCACTATATTGGCAAGCCGCAATCTGTTCGCACGCCTTCAGCCACACGCGCATGTGATAGGCCATCTGATGAAAATAGCCACGAGTCACATCGGTCCAGACCGGCCCGCGGAAGCTCTCCACCGCATCTTCAATCACGAAGCTCAACGATCGAAAGCATTCCCGATAGGTACTGCCGGTCAACTGCAATTGCATCAACCAGGGCACAAGATCTTCCAGCACCAGAATGCAGGCCCATTCGTTGGTGGCATCCTTCATATAGTTATGGCCGTTGCGCTTGTGTAGAGCAACTGGGGCGCCTACCCGGACGGCTGCCCCCATATGTTTGGCACAGGCCTGAACAAAGTAGCCGGAGAAGATATCGCCATATCGGTCGATCGGCATGCCACTGATGGGATATCCCATTCGAATGAAGTAGTAGGCTGGAATCGCGTCCCGGATCAGTGAGGTATTTTGGGTGTTCACCGGTGACCAGGTGCGTTGGCCGAGCACCAGAGAGGCCCCTTTGAAAGCCTTCACTTTGGGCTTGGCGACTAACCAGGTGATTGCGTCGATATCGGGATCGAGGAGCCACAGCCCCGCATTAATGTGTACCTGAACCCGCCGGTCCAGTAACCGGCGGCGTTCGTCAAGATGGCGAAACCGATATGGGAACCCCCTGGCGTAGACGTGGCCTGGGCGCTCCATTTCCAGCAGATCGCAGATATCCAGGAAACCGGTCGCCGAATCGGCCACGGTTTGCACGGACAGCCCCGCGCACACTGCCGCGTGTCCGGCGAAGAAGTCCTCTTCGGGGCGGCAGTAGTTGTCGTCGTCGATCGAAATGAGGAAATCCGACCCGGCGGCGTAGGCCATCAAGTAGCCGACATTGCGGCGGTTGTCGGAATCGTGCGGGACGAAGCCGGCAGGCACGCCAATCCTGCTCAGGAAGCTCTCCTGGTCTTCCAGCGTGGGGCAAGTGCACTTGAGGCCCCGATTCGAGAGTTCCCCGCACCGGGCATAAGCCGACTGCGGGGTCTTGCGATCCGGCACCAGGATGATCTCGACCTGGTCGAGATGGCCGTATCTGGTGAAGTTCGCCAGGTAGTCGTCCAGAAGGACGGGATCGTTGATGGTAGTGAGGACCAGCGTGGCTTTGGGCGTATTCATGACAAAACTATCCGAATTAGAATCAGCCTCTCGTGGGACAATGTGAGAGTCGACAAGCATGAAGGACTTAAGCGAAATTCGCCTCGCGATCGTTTGCCCCATGGCGAATGAGGGCGAGGAAGGGGTGCGGTTTGTGGCCGAAGTGCTCAAACGGTGCCCGGGATTTCACGAAACCCGATTTCTGGCAATCCTGGACAACGCCACCAGGGACGGATCGGCGGAGCTGCTGCGCGAATTCGAGAAGAGCGAGCCGCGGCTGACGGTGGTTTGGGCGCCGGAAAACCGCTGCGCGGTGGATGCCTATATCCGCGGCTATCGCGAAGCGCTGGCCGCGAATGCCGACTGGATTCTGGAGATCGACGCCGGATTCAGTCATCAGCCCGAAGATATCCCCGCGTTTTTCGCGAAGATGCAGGAAGGGTATGACTGCGTGTTCGGCAGCCGCTTCATGAAGGGCTCGCTTATCAGCGAATCGTCCGTCAAACGGTATCTGGTGAGCCGCGGAGGGACATTCCTGACAAACCTGCTGATCGGCACCAGGCAAACAGATATGACCAGCGGTTTCGAATTGTTCTCCCGGCCAGTCCTGGAGATGATTCTGCAACGTGGAATCCACTCGCGCGCCCATTTTTTTCAGACCGAGATCAAAGTACACTGCCGCAATCTCCGCATCGTGGAAGTGCCGATCCACTACCGCGCCCCGAGTCCGCGACTGGGGACCTCCGCCCTGAAAGATTCCCTGCGCCAGTTGCGACGCTTGTACTCGCTTCGTCGCGCCAGGCAGTTGTAACGGGAGCCGGGGCTCTTTAATCCGAAAAAGCGACGACGGGAGTTCTTGACGGAAGCTGGGCCTGGAGTTGGAGGAGTTTGGGAGCCAGGACCGTTCGCAGGGATGCGGCCAGCGGACCGATGGTGGGCGGGGGATGGCTGGCACGGAAAGGTATGGCCATGTCGAGATGGCCTGCTCCGTCCAGGGGGATGTCGAGCCGCCAACATTCGGCGGGGGCGGTCTCGGCCAGGGTGGCGGTGAACTCGCAGCCGTGCAGGCGGAGCGTGGCAGCGCTCAATCCAAGGGTGCGGCCGGTATCCAGCAGGGCTACCCAACACTCGTCGACCGTGCGGGCCGCTTGTATGGCCTGCTCGAACTGGGTGACGGAGAGGTTGGCGTTGAGCATGCGGCGAAGGAATCCTCCGAAGATCATGCGGCGGGCGATATTGAACTCCTCATAGCCCAGGTAGCGGATGGCCAGCCAGATGATGGCACAGAAGGCGACGACCACGCCTCCGCCGAAGTGGGCGTTGCCCATCAGCAGCGACAAACAGGCAAAGAGGCCCGCCGAGGCATAGAGGAAATAGGCGATTCGGCGGGGCGTGAAGCCGCGGGCAAGCAGGCGGTGGTGGATATGGCCGCGGTCAGCGGCGAAAACGGCTTGGCCGCGCAGGAAACGGCGGGAGATGGCGAGGGCCGTATCAAGGAGCGGGATGGCCATGGCGATGAGGGGCGCAGTCATGCCCAGGACAGTGGCGGATTTCTGGGACCAGATGACCCCGAAGCATCCCAGGAGGAAGCCGACGGTCAGGCTGCCGCAATCGCCCATGAAGATGGAGGCTGGACTGAAGTTGTAGGGAAAGAACCCCAGGAGGGCGCCGAGAAGAGGAGCGGTTACGAAAGCCAAGGCGAGGTTGCCGTTAAGCAGGGCGCTCAGGAAGGCGGTAGCGGTGGCAAAGAGGCCCACGCCGGTGGCGAGGCCATCAAGGCCATCGATGAGATTGAAGGCATTGGCGCAGCCGACTAACCAGAGGATGGTGACGGGGATGTGCCACCAGGCGCCGGCCGCGGAACAGCCGCCGATGCCGTGGATCTGGACGTGGGCGTTGCAGGCCAAGACGGCGGCGAGGACCTGGCCGAGTAGTTTCATCCAGGGCTTAAGGCCGAAGATATCATCGAGAAGGCCGGTGGCGAAGGCGACGAAGACAGCGGGCAGGAGGGCGCGGACAGAGAGCGGGGCCCAGGTGACGGAGAACGAAGCCCAGAGCGGCGAGAGGCGTACCAGGGCTAGTGCGGCTGCATAGCCGAAAAGGATGGCGATGCCGCCGGCCCGGGGGATGGGGCCGCGGTGGACCTTGCGGAGATCGGGTTTGTCCACCCAACCGAGGCGTTTGCAGACGGCGCGACAAGCCGGGGTGACAGCCAGCGTGAGCAGTAGGGCCGAGACCGCCAGTATTACCAGGGAGAGCATGGAGGTTATGAGCCAGAAGTCAGGAGTCAGAAGTCAGAAGTCGGGAGTCAGAAGTCGGGAGTCAGAAGTCAGGAATCAGGAGTCAGGAAAATCAGGAGTCAGGAGTTAGGAGTCAGGAGTCAGAAGTCAGAAGTCAATGTTGGCTTGAAAATACACTGGCTTACTGGGGCTGTTCCGCGAAGACTTTGGCGAGGATCCCTTGGACGGCGGATTCCAGTACCGCCTGCATGTCGCGCGCCTGACGCTCCCGGCTGTATCTTGGTGCGGCAACCAGACTGCGACGGGACAACTCCTGGGTAAAGTCGGGATTCTCCTTGAGGAACAGGACGGCGGCGGCGAGCTCTTCCGGATGTTCGGCCTGGACATGAAGGCCGGTATCGTCCCACTTGACTATCCGGCTGGCTTCTCCCTCGGGCGAGGCCAGGAGAACCGGCTTTCCCATCGCCATGGCTTCGAAGATTTTCGAGGGGATCACAGTTTCAAAGAGGGGCGTGTCTTTCAGGTGCACGAGCGCGACATCGCACAGGCTCCACACGGCGGGCATCATTTCCTTGGCCTGCGCAGGCACGAAGGAGACATTGCGGAGCTGGCGGCGTGAGGCTTCGGCAATCAGATTCCGCCTTTCGGCGCCGGCTCCGACAAAGAGAAAATGAACGCCTTGATCTTGCAGCAGGGCGGCGGCCGCGAGGACGTTTTCGAGCGCGTGGGACATTCCATGCGTGCCGATGTATCCCACTGTAAAGTCATTCCTGGGCAGGCAGCACCGGGCCGCAAGGTCGCGGTCTCGCGGGCGTGGGGCATAGCGACCGAGATCCACACCATTGATGACGACCTCAATTTTCCAGCCGTCAATGCCCCTGCGCGCCAGATTCCGTTTGAATGCCGTGGTGAGCGCAACGATACGGGCGGCGCGACGATAAAGAAACAGCTCCACCTTTTCCAGCCAGCGGAGGCCAATGTTGGGTTTCATGGCGCCGACGGCCACGATGGAGTCGGGCCAGAGGTCGGATAGCTCCAACACGAAGGGCCGTCCGCGGCAGAGTGCGAGGCCACAGCCTGCCACGGCAGCAAAGAACTGAGGAGATGTGGCGACCACAACGTCGGGGCGGCGTTCGAAGAGGCCAGCGATGAAGGCGCTGACCATGTACGACAGAAAATCGACGATTCGCAATACTCTGCCGGCGTTGGGAGCGATGAAGGTTTTCAGCCGCACCACCCGAATGCCATCCATCTCCTCCACCTGGCGCCAGCGATTGCGATAGCCGGCGTACAGCTTCCCTTCGGGGAAGTTGGGAAAACAGGTCAACACGGTGATCTGGTGCCCCCACCGTACCCAATAGCAGGCGCGCTCGTACACGCGCGACGCCTGGGCATTGCGCTCTGGAGGGAAATTGTCAGCAAGGAAGAGAATGTTCATGGAGAAGTAGCTCGACGATGCGATCGGCGGCACGTCCGTCCCACAATTCGGGCTGACGGGGGGATGGCGGAGGGGCGTCTAACACGGCGGCGGCAGCGGCCCTGATCCGAGCGGGATCTCTGCCTACCAGGGTGTTGGTTCCCATCTGGCAGGTGATGGGGCGTTCGGTATTCTCCCGCAAGGTGATGCACGGAATCCCCAGGACAGTGGTTTCTTCCTGAATGCCGCCGCTATCGGTGAGGACCATGCGCGAATGAGCTACCATGCCGAGGAAAGCGAAGTAGCTCATGGGCTCGACGACCCGCAGGTTGGGATGCCGGGCGGAGCCGTTGAGCTTGCCAGCGGTTCGAGGGTGCACGGGAAAGACGATAGGGATGCGATTGGCGATGTCTCCGATGGCCTGCATGATGCCAGCGAGGGTTCGCTCGCAATCCACGTTGGCGGGACGGTGGAGGGTGAGCGCGGCATATCTCTGGCCGGCCAAACCGGCAGGCAGCGGCAGCTCCCGCGCCCGGCCGATGTGGCGCAACAGGGTGTCGATCATGGTGTTGCCGACGAACTTGATTCTTTCCGGGGATACGCCTTCGCGGAGCAGGTTTTCGCCCGCGCCGCGGTCTGTAGTGAAGAGCAGATCGGAGATGGCGTCGGTGCAGAGGCGGTTGATTTCTTCCGGCATGGACATGTCACGCGAGCGCAGGCCGGCCTCGACGTGAGCCACACGAATGCCGAGTTTCTTCGCGGTGATGGCACAGGCCATGGTCGAGTTGACGTCACCGACCACTACCACCCAGTCCGGCTTATCCCTCAGACAGACCTGTTCGAACTCGACCATCACCCGCGCTGTCTGTTCGGCGTGGCTGGCCGAGCCAACGCCCAGGTTGACATCCGGCTCCGGGATGCCCAGATCGTGAAAGAAGTCGCCGGACATCCTGGCGTCGTAGTGCTGGCCTGTGTGGACCAGACGAACCTCATGAGCGTCGCGATAAGGACGGAACGCCTCCAGGACCGGGGCGATCTTCATGAAGTTGGGCCGCGCGCCGGCCACCAGCATGAATTTCATGGCAGCCGAATTCCAATCCGGAAACTCACCGGGCCAGCGCCGCGGTAGCGGCCGACGACTGTCCGGTTCGGAATGGCCTGCTCAAACCGCGGGTGGAAGTGGGTCTCTTCCACCGCCCGAGTCAACCGGGGGTCGAGCGAAATATCGGCCGAAGCGCCGGGATAGAGGTGAAAGAACAGCTCGATCTCGTGAACCCCGCGACCGTCCAGAGTGTCGGTGATCGCCAGATGATCGTCTCGAAGCTCGATGCGGCGCCGGTGCGTGACGGGAGCTTTCAAGCGGTGGTAGCCGTCGTGAGCGGCCTCGGCCCAGCCCCGGTTGT
>Ga0209039_10001316_pt1 | contig 23499 bp, 21 predicted proteins | sample BogFormECP12_OM1_FD_188238 | JGI IMG/M metagenome (GOLD analysis project Ga0209039, IMG submission 188238) | Bog forest soil microbial communities from Calvert Island, British Columbia, Canada - ECP12_OM1 (SPAdes) (version 2) | ecosystem: Environmental > Aquatic > Freshwater > Wetlands > Bog ... | reverse complement strand
TGCGCTACACCTCTCGGGGAGCGCGAGTCCCGGGAAGAACTTGGGAATTGACCGTGGGTTCGTCATCGAAGGGAATGCCCGCGATCACAGGAGCGCTGATCGTTGGCCACCCGCTTATCCTCGAAGGTGGTCGCGGGATTTCTGCAAAAGCTGATCGATTTCGCTACAATGGATGTGTGGAGTTTGAGTGAGACTTTGGCGAAACGATACCCTGCGCGCGAGGGTGAATGGAGTTTGAGGTTGTTGGCGCCGTACAAAACGTGGAAGTCATCGCTGCGGGTTTTGGAGTCAGGATCCGCTCGCTTCTCCGCAAGGCCTATGGTCGAGGTCGGTGGCGAAAGATGAAAGGGAGGGCTACGGTTCGGCTCGCGAATGGCGCTCTGCGCGTGGTGGAGTTACACTGGGATGAGGCGCATGGGATCGGCCGAAGGGACATGAAAATCAAGCGCTACTTGGACGAATTATGAAAACACCAACGAAACCCTTCGCTCTTTGCATCGACAATACCGACTATCAGGCATCGCTCATTCCCGGCAAGGTTTATCGGATTCTTCCCGATCCGGTGGCGGCCAAAGACGATTTGGTGCGGATCGTCGACGAGAGCGGCGAGGATTACCTCTATCACAAAGGCTACTTCTTGTTTGTGGACTTCCCCCCCAGTGTAACGAAAAAGATTCTCGCCTTACAGTCCGTCGCCTAATCCCCCGCCGCACAAGACCACTCCAGAGTGGCCGCGTGCATTTGTCCGCAGGGCCTTTAGCCGTAGGGGGACGGCTTGCCGCCCCCCGGTTCCGCATTCACCATGCGGAACGCCGGGTAGGGCAAGCCCGGCATCTCGTGATGGCATTCACCCCTTCGAACGGCGCCTGAGGTTGTGTGACCCGGAGGTGGCCCCGGCCAATTCGTTCTTGGAATTGACTGTGGGTTCGTCAGCATAGGAAAAGCCCACGGTCACAACAGCAGTGACCGTGGCTACGCCGCTAACGCGGATTGACTTCCCAGGGGGGCGCGCCTATCCTTGCAAGGTGAAGGTTCGCGAGATCGTGCAGATGCTTGAAGACGATGGCTGGCTTCTGGTTAGGACCCGGGGAAGTCACCACCAGTACAAGCATCCCACGAAGCCGGGGCTGGTCACCATACCAGGCAATCGCAACGATGAACTCGCGCCGGGAACCTTGAACAACATCCTGAAGCAGGCAGGGTTGAAGCCATGAAAAAATACCTGGTGATCATCGAAGAGACCTCAACGGGATATTCCGCGTATTCTCCCGACCTGGGAGGTTGCGTTTCGACCGGGCAAACGCGCGAAGAAGTCGAAAAGAACATGCAGGAGGCGATTGAGTTTCACTTAGATGGCCTGCGCCTCGAAGGGCTCCGCGTGCCTCAACCCCACTCGTATTCCACGTACGTGGAAGTCCCCGCGTAAATATGCCATCGTAGCGCGACATTTCTCCCGAAATGGCCGCGGGTGGCGCATACGTTGCCTTTCATGTATGCGCTCCGGTAACACGCGCAACATCTTTGTCCACGTGTCCTAACCCTGGCCTGCCCTGGCTTCTTAACGGTCGCCGACATAAAAAGCTATGTCGGCGCCACCCGCGGCGGAACCTGTCCCGATCCTATCGGGACGCCGCCATGGCGAGGTAAACTCGCCCCTTCGTAAGCGGGTCCCGGGCTCAAGCCTGGCGCTACGCCCGCTTTGCTCACCCGATCACCCGATCAACGGATCACCCGATTATAAGCCCAAGAAACTCCGAAGCATGGGCTCCAGGGCCGGGATGGTCATCACGCAATCGCCGCCATAGATGCTTGATTTTCCATCGAGGTTAAAGAAGCGCGCGCCGGCTTCCTCGCCGATGATCTTGAGCGGCGCCAAGTCCCACGCTTTGGCTTCCAGCGAGATCCATACCTCGGCGCGTCCGGAGGCCATGCACATCGCGTCCATGCAGCCGCCCATGCTCCGCACCGACCAGAACCGGGTTATCCAGGGAAGCAATCGCTCCCCCCAAGTGCGCTCCAGGACTTTGTCGAAGCCCGTCAGGCAAAGCATTGCCTGGTCCGGTGTTTTCACCGCTGAGCAGTGGATGCGCGTGCCATGGCAATAAGCGCCCAGCCCTCTCGCGGCGGAATAGAGTTCCCCCAGCGCCGCCAGATTACAGGCGCCCGCCACCACCTCGCCGTCTGCTTCGAGGGCCAGCATGACTCCCCAAATGGGAATGCCGCGGATAAAGCTGCGCGTGCCATCGATGGGGTCGATAATCCAGCGGCGGCCGCTGTGCGATTCACGCATCGCACCTTCTTCGCCCAGCAGGCCGTCGTCGGGAAACGCCTCCTCCAGCAGCTTGGTGATCAGGCGCTCGTTGGCGCGATCCGCCGAGGTCACGGGGGAATCGTCGGACTTGGTTTCCGACTCGAAACCCCGCGCCCGATTTTCCAGCGCCAGCCGCCCGGCCTGCTCGGCGATGCGTTGGGCAATTTCGAGTTCTTTTTGAAATATCATAGGGTCAGTGGTTAGTGGCTAGTGGTTAGTTGGTAGCTGCTGACCACTATCCACTAATCACTAGCCACTGTCTTTCAAAACGCCAGGTAGACGGGATTCTCGATAATCTGTTTAAGGCTTTGCAGGAACGTCGCTCCGGTCGCGCCGTCCACGACGCGATGATCGCAGGACAGTGTCAGGCGGCAGCGCAGGCCGGCTTCCACGCGCCCATCCACCACCACGGGTTTCTCCGCCACGGCGCCCACGGCCAGGATGGCGCCTTCCGGCGGGTTGATCACGGCGGAGAACTCATCGATTCCCATCATCCCGAGATTGGAAATGGAGAACGTGGAGCCGGCGTACTCCTCGGGAAGAAGTTTGCGCGTGCGGGCGCGCCCGGCCAGCTCTTTGGATTCGCGGGAAATCTCCGCCAGGCTCTTGGTGTCGGCATTGCGGAGGACAGGGGTAATGAGACCGCCGCCGTCGGTGGCCACCGCCATTCCCAAGTTGACGCGATGGTGATAGCGAATCGACTCGCCCTGGAAGGAAGCATTGACCTCAGGATTCTGCCGCAGCGCCGCCGCGCAGGCTTTCAAAATAATGTCGTTGTAGCTGAGTTTCAGTTCGGGGTCGAGCAGATTGGCGGATTCGCGCAGTTCCTTGGCGCGTTGCATATTCACTTCGATGGTGAGATAGAAATGCGGCACGGGCGCTTTGCTCTGCACCAGGCGCGTGGCGATGACTTTGCGCATGGAACTGAGCGGCTCGTCCGTAAACTCCGGACCGGTCGGGGACGGGGCAGGCCGCCGCGGCGGAAGCGGGGCCGGTGGCAGAGAAGGCGCCGGAACGCCCACCGCGCCAACGGCCGCCGCTTGGGGCGCGGGGGCCATGGCCGCACGGCGCTCCACGTCCTGACGAATGATTCGTCCGTTGGGTCCTGTGCCGGGAATTTCGGCAATCTCCAGACCCATTTCCTTGGCCATACGCTTGGCCAGGGGCGAAGCCAACACGCGCCCACCCACCGCAGGTGAGGGACTAGGTGCTAGGTGTTGGGTGCTGTTGGATAGGCTAGCTCCCTGCGCGACCACGGAAGGTTGGGTACTGACTCCTGGTTCTGGACTCCGGACCCCGGACCCCGGACTCCGGACTTCGGGCTGCTGACTCCGGACCCCGGACTCCGGACTCCGAACTCCTCCTGCTCCCGCTCCGTCGGTTTTCACCAGCGCGGAAATATCCTCGTCCGCCTTCCCAATCACCGCCAGCAATTCGCCAACGGGCACAACTTTGTTGGGCGCTACCAGGATCTTGCGGAGCACGCCGCTGCCCATCGCTTCCACTTCCATGTTCACTTTATCGGTTTCGATTTCGACCACGGCGTCGCCCGTGGAAATGGCGTCGCCTTCGTTCTTGAGCCACTTCAGGACCTTGCCCTCCGTCATCGTGTCGCTGCCCTTGGGCATCATTACCTTAACGGCCATTGGGGATCCTCGCTTCGAAACTCGAAATTCGAAACTCGCCACGAATTTCGAGTTTCGATTTTCGGCTTTTCTTTACTGCCGATAGAGCACGCGGTAGACGGCGTCCTTTACCCGCGCCTTGTCAGGTTGCACCAAGTGTTCCAGGTTCTTGGCGTAGGGCATGGGAACATCCACGCCTGTCACGCGCAGGATGGGGGCGTCGAGATAGTCAAACGCCGAGCGCTGGATGACGTCCACGAACTGCGCTCCCACGCCGCAGTATTCCCAACCTTCTTCTACAATCACCACGCGATTGGTTTTCTTCACCGAGTTCACGATGGCTCCGGTGTCAAGCGGCCGCAGCGTGCGCGGGTCCACCACCTCGGCCTCGATGCCCTCGCTCGCCAGGTCCGCCGCCGCGTCCAGCGCTACCAGCACCATCTTGGAGTGCGCGACGATGGTCACATCGCGGCCCGGCCGCTTGATGTCCGCCACGCCCAGAGGAATCAGGTGCTCACCCTCCGGAACTTCGCCGCGCGTGCCGTAAAGCACTTCCGACTCGATGAAGACCACCGGGTTGTTGTCGCGAATGGAAGTCTTGAGCAAACCCTTGGCGTCCGCGGGCGTCGCGGGGGCCACGACTTTCAGCCCCGGCACGTGGCAGAACCAGGCTTCCAGGGCTTGAGAGTGCTGCGCGCCGAGTTGGTGGCCTGCGCCTCCCGGTCCGCGAACCACGAGAGGAATGGGGAACTGCCCGCCCGACATGTAGAGCATTTTGGCGGCGCTGTTCACAATTTGATCGAGGGCCAACATGGAGAAATTGAAGGTCATCATCTCCACAATCGGCCGCAACCCGGACATGGCGGCGCCCACGCCGAGCCCCGTAAAACCCAGCTCCGTGATGGGTGTGTCAAGCACCCGCATCGGTCCAAACTCTTCCAGCAGGCCTTTGCTGACTTTGTAAGCGCCGTTATAAAAGCCCACTTCCTCGCCCATCAGCACGATATTCTCGTCGCGATGCATTTCCTCGCGCATGGCTTGGTTGAGGGCTTCACGATAAGTCAATATCGACATTAAGTCGCTCCAGGGTGTGGAAAAGAATCACTCATTCTTGGTTTGTGGTGGGCATTCTTGGACTATCCACAATCAGGTCTCAAGCCCCCCATCAAATTACTGAATTGCAAAATCACTTGCGGAATCACCTAATCTACGTACACGTCCGTGTAGAGTTCCTTGTCATCGGGCTGCGGGCTCCGCTCCGCAAACGCCACCGCTTCTTCCACGGTGTCGCGGACTCTCTGCTCGAGCTCGTCGAGGAATTCCTGGTTGACGATGCCGTTGGCTTCCAAAGCGGCGCTGAACTGTTTGATGGGATCGTGCCGGCGCTGCTCCTCCACTTCCACCTTGGTGCGGTAATGGCCGTGCGAGGGGTCGGACATCGAGTGGCCCATGAAGCGATAGGTGCGCGCTTCGATGAGCGTGGGGGCGCTATTCTTGCGCGCGCGCTCCACCGCCTCTTTCAGGGTTTCGCGCACGGCAAGAACATCCATGCCATCCACCCAGGTGCGCGCCATGTTGTAGGCACAGGCCTTCTGCGAAAGCTCGTAGAGGGAGGAAGCGCGTTCAATGGGCGTCCCCATGCCAAAGCGGTTGTTCTCACAGATGAAGACGACGGGAAGCTTCCACAACGCGGCGAGGTTCAACGATTCATGAAACGAGCCGATGTTGACGGCCGCTTCGCCAAAAAAGCAGAGCGTCACGCGGGATTGCTTCAGATACTTGGCGGAAAAGGCCGCTCCCGCCGCGAGAGGAATCTGCCCGCCGACAATTCCATGGCCGCCCAGGAAGCTGCGCCGCCGGTCAAACAGGTGCATCGATCCACCCTTGCCTTTGGAGACGCCGCTCTGCTTGCCGCACAGTTCCGCCATCACTTCGCCGGGGTCCATGCCGCGCACCAGCGCATGACCGTGCTCGCGGTAGGACGTGAAGATGTAATCGTCAGGCAGCGTGGCGGAAAGGGCTCCCACGGCCACCGCTTCCTGCCCGATATACAGATGACAAAACCCCCCGATTTTCCCCAGCGTGTAGAGTTCTGCGGACTTCTCCTCGAAACGGCGCACCAGAAGCATTTGCTCCAGCATGGTCTTGAGCAGCGCGGGGTCTTCCAGTCGTGCTCGCTCCTCCATGGTGCCTACCGCCGATCGGCCGATCCCGCACAAAAGCTCGGTGAAGTTGGCCGATTCCGTTGCGGTGTTGGACGAGTTCATTGCTATCCTCCTGAGTGCTCCCCGAAAAGACCTCTTGTAGAAAAGACCATTGCCTGCGGGGAGTAAGCACGGCCCCAAATATCTAAAACTTTGTACCTGTCTCCTCTCAATCTTAATCAGTTTTTCAAATTAGCGAAACCCCAAAGATAGGGCGCCGGGTTCCCGCGGCTTCCTTATGATTGTCATAATGAAACCATAAGGATCGGATCATCGGGCCATCGGTTCATTTTGGATTTTCGATTTTCCGTTTTCGATCTTGGATCTGAGGTCCTCGATACGATGTTATTGAGGTCCGCAAATTGATTCATCTCCCCACTTGACACGGTCGATGACCGAAGCGGTGGAGTGTGGGCGGCGCGGGGGAGGGGGCACGTCGGTCCCTGGAGTAATCTCAGGGCAGGCTCTGTCCGTGACCTCCTACGGCTCGCAAAGTGCACTCCACGCGGCGCTGTTATCCTGAAGCCGCAGCGATAGGTCTCGCCCTGCCCGCCGGCCAAGTGTAGACCCCGCTTCATAATTCAGAATTCATAATTCATAATTTCCTCGTCTATCTCCTTTCCTTTCAGCAACTCATCGTGAAAACACGATAACTTCTTTATTTTCATAAACTCATCCAGAGCACTTTTTTTGCCCCTTTGTTTTCAATAAGCCATCCAGAGCTATCTTCATTTTTAACATCTTTATCTGTTCGCCCCTTTGTTTTCAATAACTCATCCAGAGCACTTTTTCGCCCATTTGTTTTCAGCAGGTTGGGAGCACTCCTCATCATTAACATCTTTTTGACTTCAAGGCCGCGTGCGTGAGTTGGGGAGACTTTCGTGGGGGTGGCCGCATTGCGTCTGGCCTTCATCTCGTATATAGGCTATACCTATCGGCTCTACTTGTCAAGAGACAAACTGTCCGAGGGAAGAACGACGGCTAACCCGTTTTTCTCACCACGGGCCGAGCTTCCCAGGCTGCGGAAAAAGTCATAGGGTTTTCGTGCCCTGTAAGGGCGCAAGTTAGTAGCCGGGGGCAGCGCCCCCGGCCATGGTCTTGATCCCCTCTGGGGGATCAGGTGCAGAACCACAGCACGCCAGCAAGAAATCAAAACAGTGCACAAAACTGGAGGACGGCCAGGCGACAACCGGAATTGACATCACCCGGACCCGATGGTAGAGTACTGTTTCTTACATCTCTAACCCCATCGGGGCAATCGACCAAAAATTGTGATTTAGGTTCCCGGGCCCCTTTAAAGTTCACAAGGAGGCGAGCATGAGAGCAGTCAGTTGGTATAGGCGGGCGTGTCTTCTCTGTTTGCTCAGCGTCGCAACGGCAGTGGCCGCTCGCGCACAAACATTAACGACCCTGGCGAGTTTCAACGTGATCGATGGTCAATTTCCTGAGGGGCCCCTTGTCCAGGGTAAGGACGGGAACTTTTACGGAGAAACAAGCTACGGCGGGGCAGGGGACCATGGAATTATCTTCAAGATCACGCCGCAAGGCACTCTGACCACGCTTTACAGCTTTTGTGCGCAATACGCCTGCTCGGACGGTGCGACCCCCTCCTCCGGGCTCGTCCAGGGCACAGACGGGAACTTCTACGGGACCACCGGGTGCAACGGGCAGTACGGCCATGGCACCGTCTTCAAGCTCACTCCGCAAGGCGCCCTGACCACGCTTTATAGGTTCGGCTGGGTGGATGGTGCGTATCCCTGCGCGGGGCTCACCCAGGGCGCGGACGGGAACTTCTACGGGACTACGAGTTTTGGCGGTGTGTACGTCGCCCCCTACTTCCCCGGTGGCACTGTTTTCAGGATTACGCCGACGGGTACACTAACCACTCTTTACAGCTTCTGCGCTCAGTCTGGTTGCGCGGACGGCAAGGAGCCTCTCGGGCTCACCCAGGGCACGGACGGAAACTTCTACGGGACGACATTCGCCGGCGGAGCGAACGGAAACTACGGCACCATCTTCAAGCTGACGCCGGAAGGTACATTGACCACGCTTTACAGTTTCTGCGCGCAATCTGGATGCATTGATGGCTACTATCCCCTAGCCATCATCCAAGGTACGGACGGGAACTTCTACGGGACAACGACCGAGGACGAAGCAAACCGACAATACGGCACCGTATTCAAGTTGACTCTGCAAGGCGCACTAACCACGCTTTACAGCTTCTGCACCCAAAACTACTGTACGGACGGCGACAATCCTGGCGGGCTCATCCAGGGCACGGATGGGAACTTTTACGGGATGACAGGCTTCGGTGGAGCGAATGAAAACGGCAGCGTTTTCAAAATTACCCCGGAAGGCGCTCTGACCACGCTTTACAGTTTCTGCTCGCTAATCGGATGCAGGGACGGTGAACGCCCCGGTGGCCGGATTACCCAGGGCACGGACGGTAACTTTTACGGAACGACGTACTACGGCGGGACGGACGGCGTCGGCATTGTCTTCAGCTTGGCTTTAAGGGGGGCTCCTGTCGCGAGCATCTCACCGGCTCGCCTGGCATTCGGCAGTTGGGCTAACGATAACACGAGCGCGGCCGAGAATGTAATGCTTACCAACACCGGCACGACGCCTTTGAGCTTCTTTGGAGTTACGTTCACCGGCGCCAACGCTGGGGATTTCGCGCAAACCGACACCTGTTCCACGAGCGTGGACCCGGGAATGAGTTGCTATATCCAGGTTACCTTTACGCCGAGTACTCTAGGCGCGGAAACCGCCACGCTCAACTTCAACGACAATGCGGCGAACAGTCCGCAAACCGTGGCCCTTTCAGGCACCGGCAGCGCGCCGGTCTTGCTGGGGCCGGCCTCGGGAAATCTCGGTGTCGTGCCGATTCACACGCCTAGCCAGACGGCTACATTTACATTGGCCAACGTCCAATCGGTGGCACTGAGTATTTCCAGCATCACGCTCAGCAATCCGGACTTTAGCCAGACGAATAACTGCGGCAGCAGCCTGGCCGCGCACGCCTTGTGCACGATCAGCGTGTCGTTCACACCGACCACCGTGGGGACTGAAACGGCGACATTGACGATAAATGGCAGCGCCAGTAACTCGCCTCAAACTGTTTCCCTGACGGGGGCGGGGAAATAATCGATGTGTGCCAATATCTCGAGCTAGATGTCTGCGCGAGATTTCTTCGATGCGTGGCTGTGCACTCTGGGTTGTCACTTGACTCCCAGCACTTCGCGGCGGCCGGAGCGCGTCAGGAAGGTCTTGACGTTGCCTCCGGGGAAGAGGCGCTCCATTTCGCGGTTGGTGAGGGCGGGGTAAGGAAAGGGTTTCTGGCTGGTGTCGCTCGATCCGAGAACCGTGAGGCTCTCGAACCACCAGCGAGTTTCGGCACCCGTGGTGATGTGCGGTTCGCGCAGAATGGAGAACAGCACGCCGCCCGGCTGAAGACACGAATGGAAATGCTCAACCAACCGGGGCAGTGCCTCACGCGGGAGCAAGTCCAGCAGACCCCAGCAGCAAATGGCGGAAAGCGAGTCCGGTGGGATCGGGGGAATCTGCGCCAGGAAATCGTCGATCAGGAAGACCGGCGTCTTGCCTTGGCGCGACCAGAAAACCGGATTGTTTTGCTGGGCGGGAGTGACGAGGTCCGACAGGTAGAGTTTGGCGCCGCGCAACAGCAAGACGTCCAAGGTGGATTGATAGATGGGACCGCACTCAAAGCAGTGAGGATGGCGCAGATGCGAGAGTTGTTGCCAGAGCCATTGGAGACCACGACTGGTGGCCGGCGAGGGGATACCCGTCCTGCCGATTTCTTCCTGGCTTTTGGTTAGCGCCATCTCAAGCTGCACGCTTCCGGCAGCCCTGCTTCTTGCGCGGCTGCGGCGACGAAGGGAAAAACCAATTGTGATCGTTTGCGCAAATAGTCAGCAGAGCCGCGGGGCTCAACAGGCTGTGGAACAACGCCCCACCGCGGACAACCACCCCGGCGCTCGGCGCGCCACCCCTCCTGAACCAGGAGGGGAGTTGTTTAAAACGCTCCCCTCCTCAGATGAGGAGGGGTGGCGCGCTGAGCGCCGGGGTGGTGCTGACCATGGGATTAAGGGGTGGCGTTAATCATGACAGCGCCAACGAGCTCTTCCGCAGGCTGTAAAGCCCCGCCCCTGCACACCCGTTGTGAGAAATCCAGGTTAGGCATTAGTCTTCAAGGTGCTCGGGGCCGCAACATCGTGCGCGGCCTCTGACCCGTCTTCGCGCGCGATATCAATACTCCCCTTAAAGTAGGCGCCCTCTTCAATCGCGACCGTTGCGGCCACGAGATCACCCACCACGTGTCCGGTGCGCCGGATCTCAACCTTTTCGCGAGCCGCAACGTTGCCGGCTACCGACCCCAGAATTACGACTTGCCGGGCACGGATTTCCGCTTTGACATGGCCTTCCGTACCCACCGTCAAGCAATGATCATCTAGATGGATAGTTCCTTCGTATTGCCCTTCGATCAGCAGATCCTCACCGGCGGATAATTGCCCTTGCACTACCACCGTGCGGCCCAAAAGGGTGTGCGGGCTTCCTGCCACGGGTGGATTGGTCGACTTCGGTGTTGGATTTGTCAATTTCGGTGTCGGTTCGCTCATAGAAGTTTCCACTTCCGGAGGCGCCGGCGGGGCCTCCACTGGAACGATGCTGGGAGGTTCCGCCACCGGCCGATTTTTTTTCTCCCACCACATAGCAGAGTCGTTGGGGCGAAACGTAGAGGCGGCTTTACGCCGCCCTATGGCGAGGTAAACTCGCCGCTACGGGGCCCTATGGCGAGGTAAACTCGCCGCTACAGCCTCACCTCTTTGCCGCCAGCCATCCTTCAACGGTTCAAATCTTACACTGGCTGGGGGCAGAGATCAACAAGGCAGTGACGAGTGATGAGTGACGAGTGACGAGCAACGAGGAGCCGAAAATTGAAACTCGAAATTCGAAACTCGCCGCGATTTTCGAATTTCGGTTCTTTTAGCTCGTCACTCGTCACTCTTCACTCATCACTGCTCTTACCGCACGTTCCCCGCTCCTTCCAGTCGCACTGTGACGATCTGAAACGGCTTGACGGCAAAGCGGAATCCGTGGGCAGAGGTTTCAAGGGCCGCTTGTTTTCTTTCCAGAGCGTCACTACTCCAAGCCGACTTCACATCCAGGCGGGGAGTTTGCACTTCCACCGTGTTCGCCTGGCCGCCGACTTCCAGAAAGCGCAGAACCGTTCCGTTGCCATCCTCGGCCACTTTCCAAGTCACCAGAACCACGTTGGGTTGGTCCACTTGTACAAAGCTGCCCTGGGCCGCATCCAGAGGCCGCGGGGTATCAAGGGCCTTATCCTGCGAGGTAATCTGGTCCACTTCCGCGGGCGTCATCTCTTCCCATCCGAGGCGGCTCAGGCTGGCGGCTGGCAAGTGATCGCCGCTGGTCAGCACGTAACGGAAGGTGAAATCCCCTCCCTGTCCCGCCGCGTAGTTTGTGTCCCAGTAGTTGTTCATCACGTAGGAGAAAATTGTTCCCGGGCGCTGGCCGAACTGTTGCGGCCAGGTGGCGCGAAAGATATCTCCCAGGCTGACCAATGAAGCATCCAGGGGAACCAGCGCCACTGCCACTCCTCCTTCTTCCGCCGCAACCCAGTGCTGCACCGAGAACCACTCCTTTCCCGCCCCCGGCAGTTGATCGCGGCTTGGGTCGACGGAGCCGTTTTGAGTCTCGTACCGGAATTGGGGATGTTCCATGGCGAAGGGAAAGGCGAAGTAAACAGATTCCTTCGTGTACACCTCCGTTTTGTGTACGCGGTTAATGAATTCGATTTTTTTCCGGCCGTCGAACAGAATCAACTCGGTCTCGATCTTGGGGGTGTTCATTCCCTGACTCTCCAGGCGCGCCACGACGCCAAAGGGCTGAGGGGTTACGGACACCAAGCGCCCGCTGCCGGCGCCGTGAATGGAGAACTCCGGCAGGGGCACGGTGGAGCTATATTGCAAGGCGCGGTTAGGGAGTTTGTCCGCTCCGGTGACGTAGAGATATTGATTGAAGCGATAGGCACTGGAAGTGTTCACCAGTTCCTTGTTCAGCTCCTTATCGAAAATGCTTTTTACCGCTCCGCTTTCGGTGTCCAGAACCACCCGGTAGTACTGATTCTCTAACGTCCCTTCCGTGGTGACCTGCGGGGTCGGGGGCGCCTCGTGGGCCGGCTTCATGGCGTAGGCCTTGTAACCTACCGAGGGCAAGTCCTGGGCCAGGAAACGGACATGATGATAGTCCGGCCCGGTGGAGAGGATTTCGTATGGAACCGTTTGGTTGGTCACCAAGTCAACGAGTGAGAGTCCTTTGTCCAAGTCAAATTCCACCAGACTGGACCGCTGCCAGCTCAGCGGATTGAAGACCAGCAGGGTACCCGGAGGATCGGAAATGGAGTCCGCCAAAGCTGCCAGGCCGCGCCAGAGCAGGTCGTCAACGCGTTTCTTGGCTTCGCTGGCGAAGTTCTCTTTAATGGCCAACTGCTGTAAGGTTTCCTGGCGCCGAGGATTCGACACGCTGCGGCTATCGCCCCACGTGTGCTCGTCATAAAGAACCATGTTATTCCAGAGTTGCTTGAGCGCTTGGGCGTCAGGCCGCAGGCGCGGATTGACCAAGCTGCTGAGCGTCGAGAATTTTTCCGCGGCCAGGGCGCGCTGCTCGGTGTTGCGTTCGAGGGCCGCCGAACGGGCCGTGGAAGCGATGCCGTCCTCCCAGTATGGGCCGCCATCCCCGCGCACGACCGGAAGAGAGTCGCCGAATTGCCCGGCAATGTAACCGATCGCCTCGGCAAAGCCCGAGTATTTAAGGCGGGGAAACGCGTAAATCTTGTTCCACTCATCCACCAGGGTTGCTTGTTGGGGGAAGAGGTCGGTATTCTCCACCTGCGTGCCGTAGATGATGGTGGCGTCCGATTTGTAGTCAGGGCGCGAATAAATCTGGAGATAGAGTGGCAAGGAGTCGTGCCCGCCCGCAACCTTGGGGGGCAATCCAAACAGCGTATACATTTGGTGATAGTGGCGGGAGTACCACATCAGGATTCGGCCCCCATCGGGCCCTTCCCACCAAAACGGCGATTTCTCATGCAGGCGGCCTTGCAGCAGCATGGGCGCGCGATAGTTGTCACTGCCGGCGGCGAAGTATTCGAGGCCCGCGGCCGCCAACACCGATGCATACGACCAGGAGTAAGAGGGGACGTCGGTGATGTCAACGTAGTTGGCGTCCCCCCCGTGTTGTTGATGGAATTCGAAAGCCGGATAGAGGGAGCGGATCAGCGTTTCGAGGGAAGGGAAGCCGGTGAGCAAACTCGCCTCGACCGTGGGCACAAAGATCTTCTTATCCTTGACCGCCTGGAAAAGAAGCTGTTTCTGTTCCTCGGTGCGCTCTGTCAAAAACTGCCGCACGCACCAGAACCCGTCGGGGCTAAAGCGAAAGTCCGGGTGGTCGTGAATCATCTGCATCGCTTCATCGAGGCTGCGGCTTTGGGCTTCCGCCACCTTGGCCTGATAATCGGTGTAACCCACATCCAGATGAGTGTGTGCCACGAGGAAGAAATTCCACTTCTTAGCAGGCTCCAGCGTCACGGGGAAGCGTCGCGAGCGGCCTCCCAGTTTAATGGCCACTTCTCCCGTCGTGCCGGCGGGGAATGCCGGAACGGCCAACTCCACCATTTGCTCGCCGAAGTCCCAGCCGGGCGCAAGCTGGGCGGTGTATTTCGCTTTGCCCAAGGTCAAAACCGCCTGGCCTCCCTGCGAAGGGGAATTGTGACGAACATAGACATCCACCAACTCTGCCAGCCCGCCGTCTTTCTGGACATAGAAGATCGTGGGCTGAGCCTCGACCGCGAGTTCGGTGGGTGAAAACTTCGCTTCCGCATCTTGATCGAGTTCCAGGGCATCGTAAAAAAGCCCGGGGCCCGTGGTGTCATCGCGCTCGGGGGGATCGTCATTCGCCGCGAACACCAGTTCGTTGGTCCCCTGCCGCAAGAAATTGGTGGGCAGCTCGGCAGTAATCGTGTCGGCGGAGTAATTTGGCATAAAGACGCTGCTGACATCGCCCCCGGAATAGTCGAGCACGGGATGCTGGAAGTACAGCGCGCGATGACCGTTAATGGCCACCTCGAGGCGTGGCACCCGAGGCCTTTCCACGAGCAACGCCACCTTCAACGTGTACAACCCTCGCGGAGCGGATGGCAGCTCGAACTGTATGGCGTATGGATGAGGCCGGTAGCCTGCCATCCCGTTTGACGAACCCGGCTGGAAAGCGTACCAGTCGGTTGCCGCCTTGCTCTTGCCGATCACATAAACCAAGTCACTCTTCGCTTGGCTGGCGCCGGGCTGGGGTGGCGGCACGCTGCCCTGATTGAACTCCCCAGAGGATTGGTCAAATTTGCCGATTTGCCAGATCACCGTCGAGGCAGCCTCGGCGTAATGACAAAAGCCCATCATGATCACAAGGAGTAGAAACGTTTGCAGGAGTTGTATTCGAGTGCGCTTATTCACGTTATTCCCTCGGTCAAAAATTTTGAATTCTTCGATAGTCTTGATCATCTGGGATGCTCGGCCATCGTCCTGGAAATATGATTGAGATGGAACCGCTTTTCCGATATGCCAAAGGCGAATTCCATTCGGACCTTCCCTTTCGTTGCTCCGGCCACCGAGAGTATACACCTCTCTTTCACCGAAAGAGCCCCCTGTACAAATAGCTTCGTTGTCGGACTTGAGCTTGTAGGGAGTGATATAATTCAGCCATGCTAGTGGACACTCGCCTGACCTATGACGACTATTGTCTCCTGCCCAACAACGGCAGGCGGTACGAGATTATCGATGGAGAACTGTTCGTGACTCCCTCACCTCGCAGGGCGCATCAAAGAGTAGTATTCCAACTTTCGCGGGTTCTGGGCAATTTCGTGGAGGAAATGGGCTGCGGTGAAATCTACTTTGCTCCCTTCGATGTGGTCTTTTCTTTCCACGACGTCGTCGAGCCAGATATTCTGTATGTCTCCAAGGAACGCGCCTCGGTGGTCACGGAGGACAACGTTCAGGGTGCTCCCGACCTGGTGGTGGAAGTTCTTTCTAAAACTACGGCGAAAATCGACCGCACCACCAAGCTGAAGCTCTATGCGCGTTTTGGCGTGCAGGAGTATTGGTTGATCGATCCGGACGAGTGCACTGCGGAGGTCTATCGCCGCAAGGGCCGAGGTTTCGCGCGGGTGGCAAGCCTTCAGCCCTCTGACCTCCTGACGACCCCGTTGCTTCCCGGTTTCTCTGTCTCTTTGCACAAACTGGCTGAGTAAAACCCTACCCGCCATCGTGGACTACCACGGCCCTAAGGGGTGATATAATTCAGCCATGCTTGTAGACACTCGCCTAACCTACGATGATTACTGCCTCCTGCCCAACAACGGTAGGCGGTACGAAATTATCGATGGAGAACTGTTTTCGAGCCCATCGCCTGGGAGGGCGCACCAACATATGGTGACGCATCTATCGGCATCTTTGGGTGATTGTGTAAACAGAGTGGGCGAGGGCGAGGTCTACGTTGGTCCATTCGACGTTGTTTTTTCTCGGCATGACGTCGTCAAGCCGGATATTCTGTACGTCTCCAAGGAACGCGCCTCGGTGGTTACGGAGGACAATGTCCAGGGCGCTCCCGACCTGGTGGTAGAAGTCCTTTCTGCAACTACCGCGAAAGTCGATCGCACCACCAAGCTGAAGCTCTATGCGCGTTATGGCGTGCAAGAGTATTGGTTGATCGATCCCGAAGAGTGCACCGCGGAAATCTATCGCCGCAAAGCTCGAGGCTTCGCGCGGGTGGCAAGCCTTCAGCCCTCCGACTCATTGACCACACCGTTGCTTCCTGGCTTCTCCGTCCTTTTGCACAAACTAGTTGAGTAAGACCCGACTGGCCATTGTGGATTACCACTGAACGTCACGTGCATCCTGCTGCCGCGCCGGCTTCCTAACCTGCGATACTTGCTGCCGCAGTTTGTGCTGGCGTGGGTGATAATTTTGGCGAAGTCTCCGTGTCCTCCGTGGCTGGGAAAGCGTTCACACAGAGACCCCAGAGAAACTCCGTGCCCTCTGCGTTGGAAGTTTTGAGACACAGAGAACACGGAGAGAGTTGGCCAACATAACGTGCATGGAAGAGCAGGTGTAGCGCGGACCTGTTGTGTAGGTCCGCGGCTTTTCCTTGCCTGTGGGGGACGAACCGCGGACCTAGAAAACAGGTCCGCGCTACTCGGCCTGGTAAACGATCTTGCCGCCCACGATGGTCATGACTACGTGTGCATCTTTGATTTTAGCGGGCGGGATGGTGAAGAGGTCGTCGGAGAGCACGACGAGGTCGCCAAGTTTTCCTGGCGTGATGCTCCCTTTCTCGTTTTCCTGGAAGGCGGCGTAGGCCGAACCCTGCGTGTAGGCGCGCAAAGCTTCTTCCACGGTGAGTCGCTGCTCGGGGAACCATCCGTCCGGATGTTTGCCGTCCAGCGTGGCGCGCGTGACCGCCGCGTAGATGCCCAGGATGGGACTCAGCGGCGCCACCGGCCAGTCGGAGCCGAAGGCCACGGGCGCTCCGGCGTCGAGCATAGCGCGCCACGCATAACTCCACTTCAGGCGCTCGTGCCCCAGGCGCTTCTCCGCCCAGCGGCCGTCGTCGATGGCGTGATACGGCTGCATGCTGGCGATGATGCCCAACTTGCCGAAGCGCGCAAAATCCTGCGGGCGCATGTGCTGGGCGTGTTCGATGCGAAAGCGATGCGCGGCAGCGTTCGCGCCACCCAGGCGCGCGTACATGTCCAGAATTTCCGCGATGGCGCGATCGCCGATGGCGTGAATGCAGATTTGGATTTGCGCCTGGTCGGCGCCGCTCGCGAGGGCTTCCATCTTGGCGGGTGGATTCATCAGCGGAAGGGGGATGCCGCGATTTGCCGGGTCGTCGGTGAAGGGCTCATACATCCACGCGGTCGCCGAGCCCAGTGAACCGTCCGCGAAGGCCTTTACAGCGCCCAGCTTGATGAAATCATCGCCCATATTGTGAGCCAGGCCGGCGTCGCGCAGCTTGTCCCAATCCGTGATGGGGATGATCTCGTACATGCGGCAGGTAAGCCAGCCTTCCAGCTCGGCGCGACGCAAGAGTTGAATCTCCCCGGTAAAGCTGCCGTTCCAGGAATCCCCATCGACAGTGATGGAGTGAATGGAGGTCAGACCTCCCCGCGCGGCTTCCGCCAGCGCCGCGCGCAAGGCTTCCGCCATTTCGGCTTCCGTGGGGCGGGGAATGGCCCCCGAGATCAAGTCCTGTGCAGCATCCTTGAAAATTCCGGTGGGCTCACCCGCCGCATTGCGCACGATGACGCCGCCTACGGGGTCAGGCGTCGAGCGCGTCACCCCTGCCAGCTTGAGGGCCAGAGAATTCGCCAGCGCGGCGTGCCCGTCGTAACGGCTGAGGAAGACGGGATGGTTTTTGGTCACGGCATCGATCATCTGGCGCGTGGGCAGGGTCGCCGACGCCCACGCCTGCTCATCCCAATCACCACCCAGTAGCCAGCGGCCGGGTGCGAGTGTGCTTGCCTTCTCGGCGATGCGCCGAGTGAATTCTCGCTCGCTGCGTGCATCCTTCAGGTCAACGGAAAGAAGCTGGAAGCCGCCGCCAATAAAGTGCGCGTGGCTATCGATCAGCCCCGGAACAGTGAGCCTGCCTTTGAGGTCCACGACCTTGGTATTCCGGCCGGCGTAAGGCTGAATCTCGGCGTTGCTCCCCACCGCCAGGATGCGGCCATTCGCGATCGCCACTGCCTCGGCAAACTTTGCGGCGACGCTGTGCGGCCCCGCCGGTTCGCCCGTCCAAATCTTTCCGTGCAACAAAACCAGGTCGGCTCCTTGCGTAAGCCCCAGGCTTGGTTGCGAGGAAGGGATTCCCTCGCCACGCGTTGGCAATGACATGAATATCCCCACGACGAAAATGAAGGGCGCTGTCCGCAAGAACAATTTCGCTCCTGTCATCAGGCGGTAGTGACTCATTTTGAGGTGGCACGGGCGTCCCGCCCGTGATCAGTCACGGCCAAGATGGTCGTGCTACTTCAAAATGAGTCACTACCCACCAGACGTGCAAAGCCACGGGTGGAGTATCGCCACTCTCTCCGCCCGGGATTATTTCGAATTCGGTCGGCAAAGGCAATCGGATTTGGAAACCGGGAAAGCGGGCGATTCCGTAAACGAGGGTTAGCGCTTTTTGGCGATGGCGGACTTCAGGATTTTCTGGGTGGTTTCGGCGATGAGGTCGCCCATGCGGGTCGTGGATACGGGACGGCTCTTGCCGGGAAGTTCTGCGGTGCGTACGCCGCGCTTCAGGATGCGCTCAATCGCCTGCTCGATGGCCGACGCGGCGGTTTCCATGTGCAACGAGTAACGCAGCATGAGGGCGGCGGAGGCGATGGCGGCGAGAGGATTGGCGCGGTTGCGTCCGGCGATGTCCGGCGCCGAGCCATGAACCGGTTCATAGAGCCCCGAGTGTTCACCCAAGCTCGCGGAAGGCAGCAGGCCAATCGAGCCGGTCAACATGGCGGCTTCGTCGCTCAGGATGTCGCCAAACATGTTGTTGGTCAGGACCACGTCGAAGCTGGTGGGCTTGTCGATCAACTGCATCGCGCAGTTATCCACGTAAAGATGATTCAGCTCGACGTCAATATAGGAGCGGCCAATGCGCGTGACCACCTCGCGCCACAAGCGGGAAGATTCCAGCACGTTGGCCTTGTCGACGGAGGTCACCTTGCGGCGGCGGAGTCGCGCCAACTGGAAAGCCCGGTGCGCGACGCGCTCCACTTCGTGCTCGCGGTAGATTTCCGTATTCACCCCAAAGCGCTCGCCGTTCTTGGAAAAAATGCCGCGTGGATTGCCAAAATAGATTCCGCCCATCAGCTCGCGCACAATGACGAGGTCGGTTCCCCGCACGCGATCGGCCTTCAGCGCCGAGAGATTGACGAGCGCATCGATCACCTTCGCCGGCCGCAGGTTCACATAAAGCCCCAAGCGCTGCCGGATTTGCAGCAAGCCGTGCTCCGGACGCGACTCGGGACGCTTGGTGTCCCATTGCGGGCCACCCACGGCGCCCAACAGTACCGCCTGCGCATTGTTGCAAATTGAAATGGTCTCAGCGGGAAGCGGAGAAGCGGTCTGGTCGAGTGCGATACCGCCAATTAGACCGCTTTGGAAGCGAAAGGTGGGGCCAACGATTCCCTCAATAGCCTTAAGGACTTTCACGGCTTCCGCCGTGACCTCGGGACCAATCCCGTCTCCCGCCAACACCGCAATCCGATACAAGCTCTGCATATCGTTAATTATCTTCATCTTACAGGATTAGGACACGTAATTGCAAGGTTTAATTGAGGTTAGCGACAGATGGAGAAGGGCGCCCGGGTTCGATTATAAGTAATTTATTTTCTGTAGTTTACGAGTAAGACGATGAAAAAATTACCTTCTTTTATCCTTTGTAATACCATTTGGCGCTTTGTCAAGCAAAGATTTCGCCCTTCTCAGTAACCCCCTGGAAATAACCTGTCCACGGCTTCGTTCTTGTGGACGGAACCCGAGCCCACCGCCGTGGCGTCCTCCAAGCGTTTCATTTCGTATGCCGCCTTGTTCGCGGCTTGCAAGTAGGAGCGCGCGGCGGCCTCGACGACACTGTGGCTGGAAGATTTTCCCCCGAACTCGCGCCCCTCGAAGCGCGCCCGGATGCGGACTTCCGCCACGCCATCCGTGCCCGGGCCCACCGTGTGCACGGAGAATTCGGAAATTGTTCCCGGTATGCCCGTAATGCGGTCGATGGAGCGGAAGGCCGCATCGCACGGACCTTCCCCGGTGGCCGAATCATGAAATGTCTCGCCATCCTTATCGAGCTCCACGGTGGCAGTGGCGCGTCCGTCGTTAGAGGAAACGCTCTGGAAGAGTTTAAGGGAAAACATATCGGGGATCTGCTGGAATCCCTCATTCACGATGGCCAGCAGATCTTCGTCGTAAATGTTTTTCTTGCGATCCGCCAGTTGGGTGAAGAGCGCATAGGCGCGTTCAATTTCGGGCTTGGTCAATTGATATCCGAGTTCCTCGTAGCGGTTGGCCAGCGCGTGGCGGCCGGAGTGTTTTCCCAGCACGATGGAGTTCGATGGCATGCCCACCGTCTGCGGGGTAATAATCTCGTATGTGATGGCGTTCTTGAGCACGCCATCCTGGTGGATGCCCGCTTCGTGCGCGAAAGCGTTGCGGCCCACGATGGCCTTGTTGCGTTGCACGGCCATACCCGTCAAGCGGGTCAGCATCTGGCTGGAAGCGTAGATCTCCTCGCTGTGGATTTCCGTGAAGAGGGGCAGGACGTCGCGCCGCACGTGGATGGTCATCACCACTTCTTCCAGCGCCGCATTGCCGGCGCGTTCGCCGATGCCATTAATGGTGCATTCCACTTGGCGCGCGCCGCCGCGGATTCCCGCCAGCGTATTGGCCACCGCCATGCCCAAGTCGTCGTGCGTGTGCGTGCTCAGGATGACGTGGTCCATGCCCGGCACGCGCGTCTGCACGTCGCGGAACATTTGTTCGTACTCCGGCTCCAGGCAATAGCCCACCGTGTCGGGCAGGTTCAGCACGGTGGCGCCGGCCTCGACGGCCGCGTGGCAGCACTCGATCAAGTAGCTGCGGTCCGTGCGGCCCGCGTCCTCGGGAGAGAACTCCACGTCCTGGCACTTGGATTTGGCGTGCCCCACCGACCAACTAATCATCTTCAGGATTTCCTCGCGCGTCTTGTGCAGCTTGAATTGAAGGTGAATGTCGGACGTCGCGAGAAAGGTGTGAATGCGCGGCCGCGCGGCGCCTTTTAGCGCTTCCCAGGCGCGGTCGATGTCAAGCTGATTGGCCCGCGCCAACGCCGCGACGATCGGGCGCTGGATTTCCGCCGCGATGGCCTTCACCGCTTCAAAGTCGCCGTGCGAGGCAATGGGGAATCCCGCTTCCAGGATGTCTACGCCCAGGCGATCGAGCTGGTGGGCCATTTCGATTTTTTCTGGCAGGTTCATGCTACAGCCGGGAGATTGCTCGCCGTCGCGCAACGTGGTGTCAAATATGAATACCTTATCGGGCATTTTCCCTCCTGCAAGCAGTGGCTAGTGGTTAGTGGCAAGTTGCTAGCTAGGGTCGGGGAGGCGCCTGCCACTGTCAACTAACCACTGTCCACTTTTCACTATTCACTGTGCACTAAGCACTGGCCCCTCATTGTCCGACCGGTCGGTTGGCCGCGTCAAGTTTATAATTTTTCTGATATCATAAGGAAACCTTATAGGAGTCGCCCATGGAAATCACCCAGCTTGAGGCCTTCGTCGCCGTGGTGGAGGAAAAGAGCTTTTCGCGCGCCGCGGTTCGCATGTCGCGCACCCAGCCGGCCGTCAGTCAGGCCGTCCACCGCCTGGAGGAGTGGGCCGGTGAGCCGCTCCTGGACCGCTCGACCAAGAGTGGAGTGCTCACGGCCTCCGGCCGCCTCTTCTACGACTATGCCAAGAAGGTTCTGAACCTGCGGGAAGAAGCGCGCGCGGCCCTGGCGGAACTCCGCGCCCTCGAAAGCGGCAAGGTCACCATCGGCGCGAACGAGAGCACGGCGCTCTACCTGCTTCCCGTCCTCAAGCGCTTCCGCCAGCGCCATCCGCGCGTGCAGGTGGCCGTCAAGCGCAGCCTTTCGCGCGAGATTCCGAGCGCCCTGCTGCGTTATGAAATCGACCTGGGTGTCCTCTCTTATAACCCGCGGAACCCGGACCTGGAATCGGCGGTGGTGAGCGTGGACGAGCTCTGCCTGATTGCCCCGCGCAGCCATCGCTTGGCCCGCTCCGCCGCGGTCAGCATTCGCGAACTCGGGCAGGAGCAGTTCATCGCCCACAACATTTCTTCGCCTTACCGGGAGCGCGTTATTGAAGCCTTTGCCCGCCACCATACGCCGCTCCAAATTGCCGCGGAGCTGCCCACCATCGAGACGATCAAAAAATTTGTCGGCATGGGGATGGGGGTTGCCTTCGTTCCCCGCATGTGCGTCCAGGAAGAGTTGGCGCGGCAGGAATTCGCCGCCGTGCCCGTGAGCGATTTGCGGATCCAGCGCAAGCTCCGGCTGACTTACCGCCGTCACGCCTCCCTCTCCGCCGCCGCGCAGGGCTTTCTCGAAATCGCCCGCGCCTTGGCCGAAGATCAGCCGGCGGACCGTGCTCATGAAGGCTGAATACTTACCCCTGCTGGGGAAATATGCGCTGCGCTCGGATCCCGACCGGGGGGAGATTCTCGCGGCGAATATCCGTGTAAAAACCGCTCGAAAAGTGTCAATCAAACTAAATTGTCCGTTAAATTTTGAATTTTTCTGCAAAATCCACGTCAAATTGCCGAAAATGTCCGACTTTTGCGCGGTCATTTTGTCCGTGTTTCTTTTGTTTTCATACACATTCCAGCTTTGAACGTCATGGATTAACATCTTTTTTGGGTAATCCCTTCCCCGGCAGTGACATTTTGTTGGAATGGAATATCGAGAGGGGGCCGGACTGTGGCAGGCTCGGCATGGGCAGCGCCTTTTCGTCCCCGGACGCAGGCTTGCGTGTGAACTGTACCTACGAATCTAGGCTTTGTCAAGTGGAAAGTGAGGCTACACTCCCGCGCCGCCCGGGGGGACGAAACCGGACCGTTGTCTGCCGAAGGGCGAGCGCGGCCCTACGATTCTGGTGCGATTGATGATGTGAGTCGCAGAGCTGGGCTCGCTCTGCGCCAGCCGGCCCGCTCTAAAAGTGTCAATCAAGGCGAATTGTCCGTCAAATCCTGAATTTTTCTGCAAAATCCATGTCGAATTGCCGCAAATGTCCGACTTTTCTGCGGTCAATTTGTCCGTGTTTATTTTGTTTTCATACACATTCCGGCTTTGCTCGATGGCGGTGTCAATCTCGCCCCACACCGGCTCACCCCACTTGGCGTTCTCGTCAAACTTTGAATTGCGGAGAATGCCGCTCGTAATCTACGCATATTATGCGTATTTTATCGTGGAGCGTGCGGAGAATAACGGTTATAATCTCCGCATGGAGGACGGAGAATGAGCCGCTATATCCACGATCGGGCCGAGTGGCCAAAATTTCGATGGGATCAAAAGGCGCTGGCTGTGCCGTTGGCCGCCGTGCGCCATCGGCAAGGACGCCTGATCGGACGCATGGAGGCTCTAGCCCAACTTTCGCAGTTGCGAACTATTTTGAGCAAAATTTGACCTTGGTGCCGGTGTAAGTTCTTGCCGGTCAATCCCGCCATCTGGAAAAGCC
>Ga0209039_10001315_pt1 | contig 23507 bp, 17 predicted proteins | sample BogFormECP12_OM1_FD_188238 | JGI IMG/M metagenome (GOLD analysis project Ga0209039, IMG submission 188238) | Bog forest soil microbial communities from Calvert Island, British Columbia, Canada - ECP12_OM1 (SPAdes) (version 2) | ecosystem: Environmental > Aquatic > Freshwater > Wetlands > Bog ... | reverse complement strand
CCGCAAGACTCGAGGCCAGGCGGTTCGCTACTCCTTTCCTGTAAGGCTCTTTCATCCTCGACTGCATGCCGGTTTAGCCCGGCGCACCACCTGACACCTGATACCTGAAACCTATTCCCCCAGCAGCTTGCGATGCTGCTCCAGAAGGTAATGGTCAGTCATCCCGGCGATGTAGTCGCAAACGACCCGGTGTACGGGTTCATGCTGCGACTCATCGAAGTAAAAGGTTGGTAGACTTCGCGGGTGTTTCAGGTAGTAGGCAAAGAGGCTGCGAATGCAGCCGGTCAGCCGCTGGCGCTCGGAGTTCACGTTTTGATGCGAGTAGAGGCGGGCAAAGAGAAAGTCCTTCACCTTCTTGTTCTCTCGCGTCATTTGCCGTCCCAGCGCTACCAGACGCGTGCGGCAAGCTCGAACCTGCCCGAGCGATTGGATCTTCTTCTCCGCCAGGCGCCGGCGCGTGGATTCAATCAGGTCAGTGACCAGGGCGTCCAGCATCCGCTTGAGCGCTTCGTTGAACTTGAGCTTTTCCTTTGCCGCCGGATACTTCCTTTCCATCGCCCGGTAGGTCCGATCAAAAAGGGGCAAGCTCTCACGGATGAACGGCAAGGTCAGGAGTTTGGCCTCGTAGCCGTCGTCGAGATCGGCGCAGTTGTAAGCAATTTCGTCCGCGGCGTCGATGAGCTGCGCTTCCAACGGCGGCCGCTCTTCCAACCGGTACTCCTTCAGTTCCGGGTGGGTGATGGGAAGGTAATCGCGGGAGTGCTTAATGATGCCCTCACGCACTTCGAAGGTCAGGTTGAGGCCGCGGAACCCGGCATATTTCTGCTCGAAGGACTCGACGATGCGCAAGGCATGCAGATTGTGATCGAACACGTCGTGGTGCTGTCGCATCAACCTGTCCAGTTCGAACTCCCCGGCGTGGCCGCCTGGCGGGTGTCCCACATCATGCACCAACGCCAACGCCTCCACCAAGTCCGTGTTCAGACCCAGGACCTTCGCCACCGTGCGGCTGATTTGCGCCACTTCCAGCGTGTGCGTCAGGCGATTGCGAAAGTGATCGGAATATCGCCGGGTGAAAACCTGCGTCTTGTTCTCCAGGCGGCGGAAAGCTCGAGCGTGAATAATACGATCGCGATCGCGTTCGTAGTCGTTGCGGTAAGGGTGCGGAGGCTCAGCGTAGCGCCGGCCCTGCGACTCTTCCACGCGCATGGCGTACGGTGCGAGTTGGCAGCGATCCCTGCGGTGCATAACTCCTTGCGGCCCGTCCCCCTGTAAGCGAATATAGCATAGGCGCCGGCTCTGATATAATGAGGGCTCAAATGCTGTGACTGGGGCGACAGGCGCTGCACTCCTCGTCGCGGCAGACGGGCAACTGAAAACCTAGCCGGGAGGTCCTCGAATCGTGGTCCGCGACACTCTGGTTTGCCTGCTGGCCGGAGGCGAAGGGGAACGCCTGAACCCGCTGACGCGGGACCGGGCAAAGCCCGCCGTGCCCTTCGGCGGCATTTACCGTATCATTGACCTTACTCTTTCCAATTGCATTAATTCCGACCTGCGTCACATCTATGTTCTAACCCAATACAAGGCCCTTTCCCTGAACCGTCACGTTCGCGAGGGGTGGAGCATCCTGGCGCACGAACTCGGGGAATTCATAACCGTGCTGCCGCCCATGCAGCGCGTGGGCGTCCACTGGTACCAGGGAACCGCCGATGCCATCTATCAGAACCTCTACTCGATCGGCAGCGAGCCCTGCAAGTACGTCCTGATCCTTGCCGGCGACCACGTCTACAAGATGAATTACCAACGGCTGCTCAAGCAGCACGTGGACGCGGGCGCGGGCGTGACCGTCGGCACCATAGAGTTCGACCGGTCGGAAGGTTCGCGGTTCGGCGTGTGCGAGATTGATTCCACCGGGCGCATCGTCGGCTGGCAGGAGAAGCCTGCTGAACCCAAACCTTCCGCCCACGATCCCGCCAAGAGCCACGTTTCCATGGGCATCTATTGCTTTAACCGCGACCTGTTGTTGGAAACCTTGCTGGCCGACGCCGATGATGCGGACTCACAGCATGACTTCGGCAAGAATGTGATCCCCAAGCTGATCGAGAAGGGCTGCGTCTACTCCTACAATTTTATCGACGAAAACAAAAAGGAAGCGCTTTACTGGCGGGACATCGGAACCACGGAGGCTTACTACGAGGCCAACATGGATCTGGTCTCGGTTTCCCCCGTATTCAACCTGTACGACTCGGTGTGGCCCATCCGCACTTATCAGCGGCAATACCCGCCCGCGAAGTTCGTCTTCGCCCAGGAGGGCCGGCGCATGGGAATCGCGGTGGATTCCATCGTCTCGATGGGTTCCATCATCTCCGGCGGACGCGTCACCGGCTCCGTCGTATCACCGGACGTTCGCGTCAACAGTTACACGGAAATAGAAAGCTCCATCCTGTTTTCCCACGTCAACATCGGCCGTTACTCGCGCATCCGCCGGGCCATCATCGACCGCCACATGGATATCCCCGAACGCACCGAGATTGGATTCAACCTGGAAGAAGACCGCAAGAAGTATCATGTCACCGAAACCGGAATCGTGGTCGTGGTGCCCGAGCAAAGGATGTTCGAAGACCCGGAGTAGCGCTGACAGACATCCGACGATTCATAAGGGGGGTTGAGAATGAGAAGGTGGGGCCATGCCTGTTTGGCCCCATCGCGGATGCCTGTTGCGTCTTGAATATCCCTGGATCGATCCTGGTCAAATTGTTCCCAGGAGTCCGCGAAAGAAAAAGTCCGTGTACACTTGGGCGAGTTCATCCTGCTTGACCGGTCCTGCAGGGCTGTACCACTGATAGAGCCAATTGATCGTTCCTAACAGGGCGAAGGCGGCCAGCCGGGGCGAGAGCTGGGGGGGACGTCCGCTCTCTTCCTGAACGCGCGTTATCAGATCGATGAGGTAATCGATATAGCGGCGTTTCCGGGCGTTGAGTTTTTTGCGCAGGGGGCCGCTCAGCGAGCGGTTCTCGTGCAGAATCACGGTGATTTCCTGGTCGCGCGCGCGCACGATCAGGTCGATGTGGCCGATGATGGTTCGGCGAAGCTTTTCGCGGGGGTCGGCGATGTCCTTGATGGGGGAGAGCACGGTCTCATCCAGGATATCCATTCCGTAGTTCTGGATTTCGTACAGCAGGCGGTCCTTGCTGCCCACGTGATGATAAAGACCCGCCTTGGTGAGGCCGACGGCCTCCGCGATGTCCTGCATCGAGGCGCCATCGTAGCTCTTCGCATAGAACACCCGCGCGGCGATGCGGCAAATTTCGCGGATATTCTGCTTGGCTTCAGCAGCTTTGGTCATAACCGGCTAATTACCACGTCAAGCGAGCGCAGTGTAACACAAAAGGCAAAGCCCGGTAGTGGATTCCAGTGGTTTCTTTCCGGAGGTTAATGGTAAGAGGAGTACTTCTGCCATTTTGGTTGACAATCCATGACAGCTTATTATAGCCCCTTGTAAAACTACCGAGCCATCAAAAGAGTCCTATAACTCATTTATTTTCATTAACTTACCAAGATAACATTCTATCCCATTTATTTTCAGCAACTTATCAAGATAGAGCTTCACTCTTAAGGTCTTTTGCCGGCACCCTCCACGGGAGGGGTCAAAACCTGACCATGCTCTGATGCCGTCCTGCACGTTGGCGCGCGCCGGGCCGAAACCTCTCCCCAACCGTGGCGGCGCGCCAAACGCGGAGCGGACGGAACTGGCGTATTAGGAACCCGCGCGCTTGGCGACCCACATGGTATGTTCCCGGGAACAAGCGCCTTCGACATCGACGACCCACTTTGGGAAGCCGGCTTCGTCCTGGACGACGGTCAACAGGGCCTCGAGCTCCCTTAACTCCTGCGCCGCCATGCTGTAAGCGTTGGCCAGGTCTTCGTTTCGTTTGGACTCAGTCCACGCGGTAAAGCTCGCCACCAGCGTCATCAGGACGCCGACCATATTTACCTTGAAAGGACCAGCATACACCGCGGCGATGGCCAGAACCAGGGCGAGGACCTGAGTGCCCGTCACGGCCCAGAACCACCGTGCCGCGCTGTGGCGAAAGGTCTTCGCTTTTCCGTCGTACCAATTCCTTTGATCGATCAGGCGTCCCGTTCGATAGAGTTCCTTTCGCTCGACGAGCGGCAACCGCCGGTTCGTCAGCATCGAGTCAGGAATTTCCTTCGCGCCCGGGCAAAGGCCGCCGAGCAGCGCCAGCACGCTTGGCCTGGCTGCCCGGACCTGCTTAAGTTCCTCGATAAATCGGCTGCTGGCTTCCGCGTCGCTCATCGAGGGCAAAAACGGCGGCGTGTTCATCATAAATCGCCAGGTCACGGTCTTCACCGATTCCGCCACCGCCCGGCAATCAAACCAGGCCTTATCGAATTTTCGGTCTCGCGCCAGGTAAGTGAGCACGACACCCATTGCCAATAACGCCGCTGACCCGGCGGCAAACAATTGCTCCCTGCCGGGCATTAACGGCGCCACAACCCCTTCAATAATCGAGATCACTAAAAAGACCCCGAGCTGCGTAACCAATAATCGAAAGTGTGCATTCTGGGCCTTGATGGACGCTTGATCGCTTGCACAGTAAAGCCAAGGAAAATCGATTTTAGACTCAGTCATAGCGGGTCTCCCGATGCGGTGGCGATCGCATCCGCCGAGGACGATCGTGCACGGCGAAAACTCCTTTGGTTTCGGACTCCTCAGGTACCGTCATTTGACTTTGGCAATTTCTCCAGCGCGTCAAGCGCCTTCCCGAGGGCGGGGTTACGCTGTTTGGTGTACTCGGTCAGGATGGCTGCGTAGGCACTGAGCTTATCCTCGGAAAGACAAGGCTCAACGAGCAGACGGGCTCGACGATAAGAATGGAGCAGGGCTTCTACCCGAGCCACGTCGGCAAGGGCGCTCAACCGCTGCGTATCATTCGGAATCTGCTGGGCAAATTCCAGGGCTTGAGAGATAATCTGTTTGGCATCGCTAACCTTCCCCGCTTGGATCATCAATTTGGCGACGCCGGTAAATTCTTTTTCACGAACAGACGGATCCTTGATCTGGCGCGCGGCGTCGAAGGCGTCGGTAAGAGCCTTTTGGGCGTCGTCGGGGTTGCCTGCCTGCGCCAACGATTGGCCGACAGTGGTCAAGGCGGCGGCCCGCAAACGGGGGTCGTCGATCTGGTGCGCGGGGGTCAGGGCGTCGGCAAGAGCCTTTTGGGCGTCATCGGGTTTGCCTGCTCGGGCCAGCAATGGGGCGACGGCGGCCAAAGCGGTGGCACGCCGATAGGGGTCGCCGATCTGGCGGGCGGCGGCCAGGGCGTCGTCAACCTTGCCTGCCTGGGCCAACGACTCTGCGACGGCGGCCGTGGCAGCGGCCTGCTGATTGGTGTCGGCAATCTGGCCGGCGGCGGCCAGGGCGTCGTTGACCCTGCCTGCCTGAGCCAACGATTTGGCAATTGCGGCCAAAGCATAGGCCGGCGTACCAGGGTCGGCGATCTGGTGCGCGGCGGTCAGAGCGTCGTTAAGAGTCTTTCGGGCGTCCTGGGCTTTCCCTGCCTGCGCAAACAATCCACCGGCGTATGCCAAAGCCAAGGCCCGCCGAGAGGGGTCGTCGATCTGGCGCGCGGCGGCCAAGGTGTCGTCAACCATTCCTGCCTCGGCGAAAGAAACGAAAACGGAGTTCCAAACAACGGCGATTCGCCTATTGGGGTCGACGATCTGGCGTGCGACGGCCAGGGCGTCGTTAAGAGTCTTTCGGGCGTCCTGGGGTTTCCCTGCCTGCAAAAACAATCGGCCGGCGGAGGCCAAAGCCATGGCCCGCTGAAAGGGGTCGGCGATCTGGTGCGCGGCGGCCACGGCGTCGATTAGAGCCTTTTGGGCGTCATCTAGAGCCTTTTGGGCGTCATCGGGTTTGCCTGCCTGGGCCAGCGCTGTGGCAATGGCGGCCAAGGCAGTAGCCCGCTGATAGGGGTCGTCGATCTGGCGCGCGGCAACTAGAGCGTCGTCAACCTTGCCTGTCAGGGCAAACGTTTTGGCAACGGCGGCCAAAGCATTGGCCCGCTGATCGGGGTCGTCGATCTGGCGCGCGGCGGCTAGGGCGTCGTTACAGAATCTCGTGCTTGCGTCATCCATGCCGACCCGGCCGAGGACTTGGGCTACGGGAACCATGCGGTATACTCGTGTGGTGAGATTGTTGATCTGGCGCGCGGCGGCGAGAGCGTTATCGGTCCTGCCAGAAAGCGCCAACGCCTGAGCCCATGCGATGACGGCCACGTCACCATTAGTGGCAGAAGCCGCATTGGAGACCGGAGCGTCTTTGAGAATCTTCCCAATCTGGTAGGTGTCGCTGTAAATCCAGGCAATCCAGGCTGAGGCAAGCGCGAGAAGGGCAATGACGGAGGCCACTGCCAAGATCGTCCGCCTGCGATGCCGCGCTCGCATTTCCACTTCCCGTCTTAACAGCACTTCTGCTGCGAGTTGACTGGCCCGCTCGAGCTGAATGCGCTCTTGTTCCCGCTTTAGCCGTTCTTCTTCCGCGGCCTGTTTGGCCCGCTCGGCTTGGATTCGCTGGTCTTGTTCCCGCTTCAACCGTTCTTCTTCCGCAGCCTGTGCAGCCCTCTCGGCCTTGTAGCTCTCCTCGATATACTCGCGCTCCGTGGGGCTGAGGTCCGCCGGCCGAGCTTGCATCCGTTGTCCAGCCTCGGCCAAGGCCGTGCCTCTCAACAGAAGGTCTGCGCCGCGTCCTTTCAGGTCCCAGGAGGCCCGCTGGATGTCCAATGCCTGTCGCCAGAGAAGGAACTCCCGGTCCTCGTCAAGCCATTGCCGCAAATGAGGCCATTGCTGGATGAGGGCATCGAGAGCAAGTTCTACAACGTCCTCTTTTCCGTGCTGCTGGAGCTGTAAAACGCGAGCCTCCACCAAGGCATGGACGATGCGAACCTCCGCCGGCTGGAATTCGGCGATCTTCAGCGTCAGGCGCGTTCCCTGCCCGACTTCACCTAATGCCACCAAGCGCGTGAGCACCCGCCTCGCGATCGCCTGCTCGTCAGGCGAAAAGCGCGCAAACGCAGCGATGGCCGATCTGACCAGTGTCTCAGCGAGCGATTGGGCTTGCACCTGCTCCTGGGTTTCCCACGGAAAATTCGCGCCCGCCAGCCAATCGGCAAATTGCGCGTAGCTGCCGGTAATGGATACCCTGTCTTGGGACTTCCCACGGAGAACCGCGATCTCCTCGCCAAAGGCGTAATCGGGAGCTTGCTGGATGAAGATGGCGTCAAAGTAGGCCGCGAGATCGCAATGAGGCAGTTTATAAATTTCCTGAAAGAGCGACTCAAACTGCGGCTGGTAACCCACTGTCCGGTCGGAGCGCCAGAAGGATCGCAGGTCTTCCATGGTTCCTTCGATGCGGGAAGGGAGCGGGTAAACCCGCAGGGGCCGCAAATCATCGGATCGACTCCGATACCCAACGGCCTGACGGGTGAGATTCAGCGCCCCTTCCGTGCTCTGACGGTTCGGAGTAAAGACCACCACCAACTTCTCCGGCAGGATCATCGTGCAGATACCGCTGGTGTCAGTAATGCCGGTGCGAGAATCGATCAGCACGTAGGTATAGCGCTGGGCTAGGCGGTTGACAAACCAGGAAAACAGCCAGGGAGCTTGCTGGTGGAGAGCATCCCAGTCAAAAGTATTTACGCGTCGGGAGTATTCATCCTCAAAATTGCCGGCCTTGAGAAAATGGAGTCCCTCGATGTCGGTCTCGAGGAGATAGTCCTGCAAGGGCATCGCGTTGATGAGTGTTGCCTCGGTCTGCTCGTCGGGCTCTTCCCTCGGGACGGTCTGTTTGGCAAGGGCGCCTTGCAATATGCGGAAGAGATCGATGAGGCCCGGATGCTCGTTGATCGCCCTATCGTAGTCGGAGCTTGAGCCGAAGCGGCGCCGCAGGCGTTCCCGAAAGAAGCGATGCAGACCCGGCGCCTCGAGGTCCCAGTCCACGACGAGCACGCCCTTTCCCGCCTTTTGGACTTGGTGTTGCGCCAGAAGACAGGCAACGTTTGCCATGGCCATCGAACGGCCCGTTCCACCTTTGTATGAATAAAAGGTGATGATTTCGCCCAGTTCCGGGTCCGGGGTCATGAGGTTGGTCCTCGAGTGGGGAGCGGTTGCGGCGGCTGCACAAACTGCCTGAGCCACGGGACGACGTCTTGCTCAGCGGGAAGCCGGAAGCTGGTACACCCCGTGGAAAGATCGGACGTAACCCTTTGAAAGGCTCTGACTCGGCCGGCGATGTATTGGCTGATCTCCAGGCATTTAGCCTGAAAATCCGGATCCAGACGCATGTTGCGTTTTTTCGTGAAGGGCTCAAAATCGTAGTACAGCCTCCCTGCCTTTATTTCCGCCGGAATCAGGTCGAAGTTTCGCAGCGCAATGATGATAATAAGACTGTTGACTTTCTCCGCCTGGTCCGTCAAGGCCTGGATACGCTTTGCTTCCAGATCTAACATCGCCTTGAACTCGCGAGCACAGAATGTATGCTCTTCGGAAAAATAGGTGGGCCAGTAAAGCACGACCATACAGACGCTCTGGCAAAGCGCAGACGCTAGGGCTTCGTTGTAAAACTGCGGTCCTCTAAGTCGCTCGACATCGAGAAAAACCTGCTGCGAAACCTGGAACTCCAGCTCTTCCTTAATCTCGTCCACAATTCGTTCGGTATACATCTTGCCCTTCGAGCCCGTTGTGTGGCGGTAGCTAACGAAGCATGAATATTGAAACGGCATTTTGGCACCTTATTGGGCTAATGGGTATGCAATTATCCTAAATGAAAGATGACAATTAAGCAAATGGCAAAAGCCAGCTCAGCGCGGGTCTGTTCTCGAGGTCCGCGGTTCTTCGCCCCCACGCGTGCTCCGCAGTTCCGTTCACCGCTGCCCTCTGCACAGCATCACGCGTAAATGGGTCGCGAACTTCGCCCGGTCATTACACGAGGATTCGAGCCTAAGAGCCGCCGACCTACAAAACAGGTCCGCCCTGCGCTCGATTGTAGCGGCGGGTTTACCCCGCCATGGGGCGAGGTAACCTCGCCACCTGGAAATGGCGAGGTAAACCCGCCGCTACGAGAGCCTGCCGTAACCACCCCGGCGCTTCCGCGCCACCCCTCCTGAACCAGGAGGGGAGTTTCTTGCTTTTTCAGCGCCATGCAGTAATTCAGCACCGAGGAATGTTGGGAAAGAGTTCACAGTCCACAGTTTACAGTTCACAGTAAGAATCGAGGACGCCTTGACTGTTAATTGCCGACTGTCAACTGTAGACTTCCAAAGGAACGCCTGGTGCGAAAGGGGGGACTCGAACCCCCACCCCTTGCGGGACCAGATCCTAAGTCTGGCGCGTCTGCCAATTCCGCCACTTTCGCACGGCACTTATTATAACGTACAGGGATTGACGGCGCATGTGCAGGGTTCACGCGGGGTGCGCGACATACGGTGGGGGCTCAGGCGTTGGGCTTTTCGTTCTCATCGCAGAGACCTCTGCAATGTTGAGTATGGACTGAAGACGCCGACGCCGATCGTTCTCCATCCCGATCCCCGGCAAAGCAGTGGGCTTCCGAGTCTCATTCGCGTTGAGTATTCGTTAAGTATTACATCCCATCGAGTGACCGGAGCTACTCGCTGGGGCCGGGTATCTTCTCCAGTTGAGCCAGATGATGGAGAGTGTGCCCAGCCATGATCCGGATGACCGTTCCGGCTTTCTCCGGACCGCGGTCCGGGTGGATTGCCGTCTTGTCGAGATCTTCCTGGTCCAGCAGTCGGAACAGCGACAGGTTCCAGGCGCGAAGGGCCTGAAACGTCTGTGCCGCCTCCCGTCCGTCCATGCGGTCGTAACGCCGAGCCCACTGATTTTCATCGAATTGCTGAATGCCCAGTTTGGGCTCCGCGATGATCTGCCGCACCCGAAAGGCGAATGCAATCTCGGCGTCGGCCAAGTGCGCAAGCACCTGTGCGGCGGTCCACTTGCCTGGCGCGTAGCTGCGCTTCAGACCCTCGGGGCCGAGTGTCCGCGCCATATCGGGAATGCTTTTCTGAGTCTCGGCGAGTACTTCGAGCGGATCGCGGTCACCGAGGATTTGCGCGTAGGGGTGAGTAGCAGTCATCTTTTCGGCTCCTTGAGAGGATCGGGTAGCCGCAGTGTTGCCACGGCTGGAAGTCCGCCGGCCTTAATGGCGGACGATCATTCCCGGCCACGGGTTCGTAGCCATCCGGGAAGCCCTATGAACACTGTACCACGACAATGGAAGCTCACCGAGTTGCGAACGGTGACCGCGTGCAGTTCAGCGAACACCTGACGAAGTTGCTCGCCCAGAATACCCCCTTCGAATGTTGGAAGCGCCATGTTATCCTTCTGCCAGAAGCCTCAGACAGGAAAGGGGAGCGACTCATGGACGCAAAATCCGCCGCGCGAGAACGTTTCGAATCCGCCCGCGATGGGCTGATCGAGCTCAGCCACCGCATCCACGCCCATCCGGAGCTGGGCTTTGAGGAAGAGCAAGCCTCTTCCTGGCTCTGTGAGTCGCTGGCCGACGCCGGCTTTGCGGTGGAAAAGGGTATTGGCGGTCTTCCTACGGCGTTCCGTGCCCGCGCCGGATCCGGTCCTCTGCACATCGGCATTTGCGCCGAATACGATTGCCTGCCGGGAATAGGCCACGCCTGCGGCCACAATATTATCGCCGCCTCGGCGGTGGGGGCAGCGCTGGCCGCGGCCAAAGTGGCAGACGAGGTGGGCCTCACGGTCAGCGTCATCGGCACGCCTGCCGAAGAAGTGGGCAACGCCGGCGGAAAGATTCTGCTGCTCGAGCGCGGCGCTTTTGAGGGCATTCATGCCGCCATGATGGTGCACCCGGCGCCCTTTGACATGCTCCGCGCGAAGATGATCGCGGCTTCCATGTTTGAGGTTCATTACACTGGGAAGGAGTCTCACGCCTCGGCATTTCCGGAGGTCGGCATAAACGCCGCGGATGCCATCACCATCGCACAGACGGCGCTGGGCTTGCTGCGCCAGCATATCCGCTCCACCGATCGATTCCACGGCATCGTGACCAACGGAGGCGCGGCCCCCAACGTCGTCCCCGCCCACACTTCCGCCAAGTACATCGTGCGCTCCGAGACCCTCGATCAACTCACCGAATTGCGGCCCCGCGTGTACCGCTGCTTTGAGGCCGGAGCCCTGGCCACGGGCGCAAAGGTTGCCATCGCCGGCGGCGACAAACCTTACGCCGAGATGCGGCACCACGAGGCCATGGCGGCGCTTTACCGCAGGAATTCCGAAGCGCTGGGGCGGTCGTTCCCGGATCTCGGCGAGTGGGAAACGCGGCCTACCGGTTCCAGTGACATGGGCAACGTCTCTCTGGTGATGCCGTCCATCCATCCCATGATCGGCATCAATTCCCTGCCTGCCGTCAACCACCAGCCGGAATTCGCCGCACACTGCGTCACTCCCGCTGCGGACAAGGCGCTGGCGGACGGCGCCTTGGCGATGGCATGGACCTGCATCGACTTGGCAACAAACCCTGACGTGAGGGAAGGTCTGATGGCCCGCCGGTGACCAGGAACCCGCCCGTGTAATTCAGGGTTCCGTCAAAGTCCGATGGGCTTCGAAAATACCCCTCACCTGCCCTCCTCCGTCGGGCACCCTCTCCCCCTGGGAGAGGGGGGACCGCAAGGCGGTCGGTCTCCTCGTGGGTGATACATGCAGAGCGGAGGTATGCGATACCCGGGACTTTGACAGAGCCTTGCCACGTGATTGCATTCAGGGGGGCCCAGGCGTATGTTATGTGTCCGTCGAGAATCGAAAATGGAAGTATTGACGAATAAATGAACGGCCATTCCGGAAACTCAGGCGGGTAAGCTGACTCAGAGGGACCACACCCATGGAAACCATAGCCAAGCCGGCCATCCCGGCGGAGGAATTTCCCCAGCGCTGGGCGCGGGTTCAGACCATGATGGATCGGGAGAAACTCGATCTGCTAGTGGCCTACGCCGATGATCGGGCCGTCTTTGGAGCGGCGCATGCGCGCTGGCTGGCCAATTTTCCTGTACACTTTGAGCCCGTCTGCATTCTGCTGTTCCGGCAAGGTCCACCCATCATGCTCTGCGGTCCGGAGACCCGCGAATACGCCCTGCTGGCCGGCCGCGTCTCTGACGTGCGCGTGTTGCGCGAGTTCACTCACCCCAACGAAGACTACCCTTTCAGCACCATCCAAAGCCTGGCGGAGATCGTCGGGGAAGCGATCCCGGATTCGGCGGCGGTCCGCCGGATTGGCTTGGCCGCCCGGGGGCTGATGAGCGCCGACCTGCTGGCGTCGTTCGAGGCGAGCTTCCCGCGCGCGGAATGGGCGGACGTGGAGAACGCCATGTGCGATGTACGAGCGCAGAAGTCGCCGGCGGAACTGGCCGTCATCCGGTACGCTTACCGGATCGCGGAAGCGGGCCTGAATGCCGCGATGGAGGCCATTGGCGTGGGGGCAACGGAACGCGAAGTGGCGGCGGAAGTGGAATCCGCGATGCGCCGGATGGGCGCGGAAGGCACCGGCATCGACACGATTGTCGCCTCCGGCCCCAACTCGCGGCCCATTCTGGCGCGATCGACATTTCGGGCCATTCAGGCCGATGAGCTGGTGCTGGTCACCATCGCTCCTCGCTACGAAGGGTATCACGCCGCGATCGGCCGCCCGGTGCTGGTGGGAAACCCGGGGGATGAGATCCGGCGGGCGGTCGAGGTGGCCTGGCAAGCGCAGGAAGCGTGCTTCCGGGCGATGCGGCCCGGCATCGAAGGGCGCACCGTGGAGGCGATCGGGCGGCGCGTGGTGGAAGACGCCGGGTTGGGGCCCTACTTCCTTTACTCCGGCGTGCACAGCGTGGGCGTGATCGAATTCGAGCCGCCCATCTTTGGACCGAGCAGCAGCGCGCTGTTCCGGCCCCATATGGTCATTTCCGTGGATATTCCGCTGTTCGACGCACCTTGGGGCGGCCTGCGGATCGAAGATGGCTTTCTGATCACGGAAAGTGGCGCCGAGCGGCTCAACCATACGCCCTACCAGATTGCACGTTGACCGCACGGGAGCACGGGGCGTAAAAGAAACAGCAACCAGAAACAGACCCCGTTTCTACTCCCAGAGCCCAGGAGAGTGAATGATGGATGCCACTAAGATTATGGTTATCCGGCACGGGGAGAAGCCGGGCACTTACAATGGCCAAACGTATGAAGGCGTGGATGCCGCGGGCGATGCCTGCGGCGGTTCGGGTGCGGAGCATCTGGTTACTCTCGGATGGGAGCGGAACGGAGGCTTGGTCACGCTGTTTGCTCCGCCGTGGGGTCCCAAGGTCCCGACACTTGCTACTCCGCAATTCTTGTTTGCCTCCAACCCAACCGCTTCGGACGGCGAGGACGGCGGCTCCGATGGAGATGGGCCCAGCCAGCGTCCGTACGAGACACTTACGGCTCTAGCGGCGGCGCTTGGGTCGGGCAGTACTCCGATGACCATCAACCAGAGCTTTGCGAAGAAGGATTACAAAGACATGGTCGCTGCGGCGGTCGCCTGCGCAGGCGTGGTGCTGATTTCCTGGCAGCACGAGGATATCCCGTGGGTAGACAATAAAGGCAAGCCCGGAATCAGCCAGCACATCCTGATGGAGACAGGGACGGTGGGTAAGCCCTTCAACATTCCGTCAAGCTGGCCGAGCGGCCCGGCAGGGGCACGTTACGATCTAGTCTGGGTTTTTGACCGGCCGAGCGGCAGTGGTCCGATCAACGGCTTCACGCTTTTCGCCCAGATGCTGCTGGCCGGGGATGCGCCTGCGCCGCCACTGATATAGCGGGTAGCGGGTTAGCGAGGAGTTGTTCTTGAACTCCGCGGCTTGAAGCGTGGCGAGGCCCGTCATGCCCTGGGAGTCCGGACCTACTTGATCCTGGTGGCAAAGAGAAGATTGGAGGGAACATCTCTAAAACCGTAACCGATCCGGAATGCGAGCGGCCTGGGCTTCTGCGCGAGGTAAGCGTTCCTCAAGTCCGGCTGTTCCAGCCAGCGGAAGCTCCCGTAGGGTCGAACATACTCCCCATACAACTGCACCCGCCAACTCGGCGAGAGGTAAAAGTGGTAGGGGACGCCCGAGTCGTCCTGCAGAACTGCGGCGCTCTCTGAAAGCACGTGCTCGCGTATGATCGAGAACTCCGGCTGGTGGATCATGTAGGAGGTCGCTTTAAGAAATGTCGTTGACCCTTGGAGCCTGGAGAGGAACCTAATGAAGGCCGGGTTCTCCCGCAAGCGTGTGTTCGACAGATTCACTGAAAAATAGAACAGTTTGTGACCGGATTGGTCGTTGTCTCTGCGGAACTCGATTTCCAGGCCCTTGTTCCCGATCCTGCCGGGCGCATGATAGTCGGACGCCCGCTCAACGATCTGTCCTCCGTCGTCGAGCCTAACGTACCGGAAGCCCAGAATCGTATGGCCTGACCGCACCAGCAACTCCAAAATCGGCAAGCAAAGGCCGTCCGTTACTTGTCCTCGAAACTGGCGATCCATCTGGCGGGTGATGAAGAAACTCCTGTCCAGCTCCGAGGCCACGCTAGATCTCGTCGCCGCCAGATAGCTCTCGAGGTTCTTCCTCTCGAGTTGTTTCGGACTCGGCAGTGTCCCTGCCGGCTCTAGCCCGACCATTACATAGACTGGGGTCTGCGGGAAGAAAACCGTAACCGTGAGCGCGTCGGGACCACTGAACGGGTAAAAGACGGGCAACGCTGCGGCCGGGTGGCTGCCGAGTTCAGCCTTCTGGAACGCGCGCATCGCCGGCCGGCGCTCGCCCTCCATTCTGGTCCAGGCACAATCCAATTCGTACCGGTGTCTTGCCCAGTCCGCATTATCTTGAAACTTGGCGAACGGGCTGTCAGATCGCGCCGGTAGTCCCGCCAGAAATCGCCCGATATCATCGGCGTAGCGGTCGTAAGGGACAGGTTCCAGCAGCCGGTCTACAGGAAGTTTCTCGCTCCGCGTGTCGGAGGCGTAATGGCATGAAAGCATCAGCGCCGCTGAACACAGGCACAACCATTGAATCCATGGATGGCGGCGGACGATCAGAAACAATTCCAAGAACCCCCTTCAGATGTGGTGCCCGCGTTCGCCTGATGATCCCTACTGGATAACGCGCTCGGAAACTAGGGTGAGTACTTCGCCGGATTTGGAATGAAAAACGCCCCTCCACGCCGGAATCCAGGCGGACGCGATGCTCTGCGCCAAGTCATCTGGGTTCGGCGGGGGGGCGGTGCGGTCTTTGCCGGGACGCCGCCCCCTGCACTCCCTCCGGTGCTGGAAACTGGTAGCGCGCACGTCAGCAAGAGAGAGAACGACCCACAAGCAGCAGAATGCTGACAGCGGCGACCCGCATCAGACCTGTAGGTTGCGAAGGTAGGGAACGCTGGCCTTCATCAGCTCCAGGTTCATTTCGACGAAGTAATTCTTGATGCCGCCGGTTTTCGCCGCGGTAAAGATTTTTTTCCAGTCGAGATCGTCCTGGCCCACCGCCATTTCTTTCCGGGTCTTTGTGGACCAACCCTGTACGTGCATTGAAACGAAGCGACCCGAGTACTTGGTGAAGTACTCGGCTGCGTCGTAGCCGGCGCTGATGGTGGAAACCTGGAACTGAAACTTGACCAGCTTGGGATCAAGAAGTTTAAACAATAGGTCATAGGTGCGCTGGCTGCCGACCTTGGTGAGCTCAAAGTCTTCGTTGTGAAGGCCCTGCTGGATACCGGCCTTGGCCGCCTGTTCGCCCATTTTGTTGTATTCGTCGGCCGCCCGCTTCACGTCATCCATCGTCGGGTGCGCTGGACCGTCGAGGCTGGGCACCATCATTTGCGTCAGCCCGACGTCCTTTGCCCAGGCAAGGCTGGCCGCCTGATTTTTCCTGAGTTCGTCAATGCCGAAGTGAGAGCTCACGCACTTGACGCCCGCATCGGCCAAAATCTTCCGCAGTTCGGTCCCGGAGTATTTGGCGAGGCCGGCGAAGCCGGAATCGGAGTAACCGATCGGCGAGCACAGCTCAATGGTTTGAAATCCGGCCGCCGCGAGCAGCTTGATGGTACCGGGAAAATCCTTGGCGATCCTCTCCCTCACGGGCCACGTCTGACAACCAATCGGCAATCCCAGCGGATTGGCGCGAAGCTCCTGTACGCCTCCGGACAGAATCCCCGCCACCGCCGCGCTGGTCGCCGCATTCTGGAAAAATTCTCTTCTCGAAATTTTGGACATACACGCCTCCTTACGCGTTGAATGGGTCTGGAGCATGTCCCTCCAGCCCACGGCATTGTCTCACAATTTGGGGACTCGGCCAGCAAATGTGTAGGCCGCCTTTAGTGGCGGAAAAACTCGAACGTGCGGTCATTATCAATGCCGCTCCCTTATCACCCTGTCAGCACCACCCCGGCGCTCGGCGCGCCACCCCTCCTCATCTGAGGAGGGGAGCATGTTAAGAAACTCCCCTCCTGATTCAGGAGGGGTAGCGCCTTGAGCGCCGGGGTGGTTGTCCGTCCGTGGTGAGAAATGCGGCCTACCGCGCTTCCTGGAAGGCGCGCGAGTGGAATTCCATCGAGGCGGCGATGTGCGCGAGAAAATAATCCAGGCCGTGGCCGCCGGGGTAAATGTGGAATTCGTGCTTCACTTTCAGCGCATCGAGTTCCTCGTGCAAATCCCTCGCGCCCTGGTCGAAGCCGTAGCTGTCCTCGCTGCCGCAATCGAAGTAGATCTTGAGCCCCGCTATGGCTGCGGCGTTTCTTTTGGCCAGAACAAAGGGGCTATTGGCGTTCCAGAACGCGGGGTCGATAGGATTTCCGAATAGCGCGCCCAGCATCCCCGCGAGTGGAGGACCCTCACCCGTGCCGCGGTTCGAGGTGCGTCGCGCCTCGGCCACCAGGGCGGCGCTATGGGCACTCACCGAGGAAAACATTTGCGGATATGCGAAGGCAAAGCGCAGGGCCCCGTAGCCGCCCATCGACACCCCTGAAATCCCCCGCGAGTTTCGCCCTGCGCGCACACGGTAACGGTGCTCAATGCTGGGCATGAACTCTTGCAGGAAGAAATCACTGTAGCGCACGCGGCCGTCGCGAGAGTTGATGTAGAAAGACCGCGCTCCGTCCGGCGTGACAATCAAGAACTCACCGATCTTGTGCTGCTCGCGGAGGTCCTGAATCAGGCTCCAGGCTCCGGTATTCAAAAGGGACTGTTCGTTGTCGCCGAGGCCGTGCAGGTCGTAAAGCACAGGATAACGGAGCAGATCTTTTGCCTGCGGGTTCCTGCCCGGCGCCAGCCGGTCATAACTCGAGGGGAGAAAGGCGCAATAGCGAACCACCTCGCGCAAGATGCGGCTCGTGACCACGCTACACTCGATGCGGCCTTGGGCGTGCGCGAGGTTGCATGCGGCCGCAAGGAGCGCTGCGAGTCCCATGACCCGTGCGAAGCACCTTGGACTGCGGCGGCTCGACGCCGCCTTGGAATAATCTCGATGACTAAATCCATGGTTCAACCCGCCTTGTCTTAACGCCGAGGAGGAGCGCCAAGGCGGCGTCGAGCCGCCGCAGTCCAAGGTGCTTCGCACATAGGCATCGACGATGGCAAGTCGCAAGCTCATGAGCAGCCTCCCCGCCCACCACCTACGACCTACGACCTACCGCCCCCTGCATCACTCGTAACGCAAAGCCTGCACGGGGTCGAGCCGGGCGGCCCGCGCGGCGGGATAAAGGCCGGAAATCATGCTTACCAGGACAGCAAAGACAATTGCTCCCACCACCAGCCACCAGGGGACGGACCACAAATTCTCGGCGGGCAGATCCTGGCGCCGCAAATAGATGTTCGTGCCGATGTTGATCACCCGGCCGATCGACCAACCGAGGGCCACTCCCAGGATTCCGCCCACCAAGCCCATGAAGGCGGCCTCGGCAAAGAAGAGCTTCTTGACGTCGCCATCGCTTGCGCCAATCGCCTTCATGATTCCGATTTCCCGGCGCCGCTCTAAAATGGCCATGACCAAGGTATTCACAATTCCCAGCGCTGCCACGGTAAGAGCCAAGCTGCCAAATATCCCGAGGAAGAGATCCAGCACGGCGAAAAAGCGGCGCAAGTTGCGGGTGGCGTCCAGGACCGAAAACGTGTTGAAGCCTAGCTTCTTGACGGCATCCTGCACCGACTCCACATCGTTGGGGCTTTTCACGCGCACACTGAGGCTGAGATAGGTGGGCACGTTCGAAAAGTTGGCCTCGCTCTCGCGCATCCCAGAAGGCAACATGATGTGCAGGTTCTCCACCATCTGTAGTGGGAGGAAGACCCGCGCGCCCGAAGCGCCACGGATGCCGTCGGGGTCCTGGTCCGTGATCCCCACGATGCGCAGCTTTCTTTCCCTGGGCACTACGGAGAAAGATGCTGCCGGCTCGCCGGCGCCACTCGCAGCGGCGGGCGGAGTTTCCGGCGGGCTGGGTCTTTTCTCCGCCGGAGTCTTGTCCTCTGAAGTTTGTGGCGCCGGCATGCGCTCCGCGTAGCTGAGCGTGATCTCTTTCCCGATCAAGGCTTGGGTGTTGGCGTTCAGCTTCGAGCTGGGATTTCCCGGCTCCGGGTGAATCCCCAACAGGTCGTCCGCGAACTGGATTTGCAGAATCGCTTCGTCGGCGGTGTCGGAGGAAAAGAAATGCCCCTGGATGTTTTCGAAGGCATCTTTTTCCCCCGCCGATGGAGGCAGGCCCGCCACCATGGTGAGCTGCGGCTTGCCTTGGTAGTGGAGCTCGGTCACGAATCGGATGTCAGGGGTGGCCTCGAGCACGTTGGGCAGGCGCGCAATTTCCACTCGCGCGTTTTCGTCGAGGGAGCGGCTCTCCGCCGGCGGCGGACCGTTCCCGGGTGGGCGCCGATCGAATCCCCGCAGACTCCGGCGCGAGGTCACCACAATCGTATCGAACAGCCCGGATCGCTCCAGCCGGCGGTTGGCCAATTGTTGCAGGCCAATACCCAGGGAGAGCATCGCCACGAGCGAGGCGACGCCGACTCCGATGCCCAGCGTGGTGAGGGAATTCCGCAGCACGGATTCGCGCAGGTTGCGCGCGGCGAGCTCGACCAAGTCCCCGGCTTTCACGAGGTCACCTTTCCCGGCGGGACAGCGCTTTCGCTCTGCGGCCCCCGCTCCGCGGTCCCGTGAGTGGCATGGCCGACCTGCCCCGATCCATCGGGATCTTGGCCATGTCCTAACACGGGCGGGATGCCCTTGCCACCCCGAGAGGTGGGGACAATGGGTTGGTCGGCGACCACCTTGCCGTCGGCTAGAAATATCAGGCGCTCGGCGTAGCGTTCGGCCAACGCCTGCTCGTGGGTTACCATCACCACCGTCATACCGAACTGGGCATTCGACTCGTGGAGCAAGTCCAGGATTTCACTTCCCGTGCGGCTATCCAGATTGCCGGTGGGCTCATCGGCCAACAGAAGGCTGGGGCGGTTCACCAGGGCGCGGGCAATGGCGGCACGCTGCTGCTCGCCTCCGGAGAGCTGGCTGGGCCGGTGGGCGAGGCGCGCTCCCAAGCCGACGCGCTCCAAGGCCTCGCGAGCCAGCTCCGGCCGCCTGCTGCGCTCCATTTCCGCAAAACGCATGGGCAGCTCGACATTCTCCAGCAGCGTCATGGTCGAGATGAGATTGAACGCCTGGAAGACCATCCCCACGCTGTGCCGCCGGTACCGGGAGAGCTCCTCGCCGGACATCTCAGCCAGATTGCGGCCATCGACGATAACTGCGCCGGCGGTGGGGCGGTCCAGGCCGGCAAGCAGGTTCAACAGAGACGACTTCCCAGATCCCGAACTGCCGAGTAGCGCCACGAATCCGCCGGCGGCGACGTCGAGAGAGATTCCATCCACGGCACAGATCGTCGTCTCACCCATGCGAAAGTGGCGCTGCACGGCCTCGGTCCGAATGGCGCTCGGACGCGTCGACTTATCGGTCATCGCTCTCCTCAATCACGGCTCGACAAACTCTTCCGTGGCGGTCTGCCACGATGTCACGTTAAGACCCCGTCGAAGAACGATTATGCCCCAGAACATGCAGGCCCGAAAAGAATTCTGCGAACATGCCGTGTCCATGGTTAGGGGAGCAGGACGAAAGTAAGGTCAGACCCCCGACTTCATTGCGCCTTCCACTGCCGCGCTGAAGGTGTCAACTTCCTGCACGGTTGAAAAGTGGTACAGTTTGATGTCGAGGCGGTTTTATGCCGCCAACGGGCGAGGTAAACTCGCCGCTACAACATTAAACTGTACCATGGCCAGTGTGGGGGAGGGGTAAATGCGCAGGCTATTTTCACTCGTGATCGCGTTGGGATTAACCGTGGCAGGAGGGTGGGCTCAGACGGGGAATCCCGTGTCCGTCACCGGCAATGGCTGGACGGTTATTGCGGATGGAGAACAGGGCGTCCTCGGCATTTCGTACGACAAGCTGGGAATAATCCTCAAGGACGTTCGACTCAGCCTTCAGGGGGTGGACGGCCTGCACCAGTTCAAGAACTGGTCAGTTGAAAAGAAGGGCGAGAGTGCGCTCTTCATCAGAACGACTCAACCGCCAACTGGCTGGCAGCTCAATTTGGGTCCAAACGCCCTGGAGATTTCCAGCACCTCGGCGGAAGGAGTGCTTACCGCCGAGGCTCCCGCCGAGGCAAGCCGCATCGTCGCTCGCCTGCTGGACCCCCAGGGAGTGCCGGTGAACTGGGTCGGAACCAATGAGGTGGTGGGAAGTTACGGCGGACAGGAAACCCGGAATCCCTCATTCCTGCCTCGCCAGAATCCGGAGTGCCTGTACTTTGCCCTGGGCCTCGTGTCGAGTGCGAATTTGCACAGTCTCTTCGACCGCCCAACCGACATGGCCATCAGCTTTTCCAGCCAGACGCGGATGCAGCGCAACGATCAGGACCAGGACCTGCTCAACGTGACCATTCCCGTGCCGGGGAACACGCTGATCCGTTTGATCCCGCATTATTTCACGAAAACCTTGGGAGTTCCTTACTACCTGCCGTTTGACGACTCCACCTTCCGCACGGCGCCGATGGTTTGGTCGAGTTGGACCAGCTACTATGATCAAGTGCGGGAGGAAGACGTCGTCCATAATGCTGACTGGCTCGCTCGGAACCTGAAGCCGTATGGATTCCAATACGTGCAACTCGACGACGGCTATGACCGGGGAAAGAACGGGGAGCATTACTGGATTGAAAACTGGGACAAGAATAAATTCCCGCATGGGCCCAAGTGGTTGGCAGACTACATCAAGTCCCAAGGCTTGCATCCGGGCCTGTGGATCGTCCCCAATGCCTATGCGGGAGCCGTGCAGCAGCATCCCGACTGGTATCTGCACGACAAGGGTGGAAAGATGGTATTTGATTACAACACGCCCGCCGTCGATTCCACCAATCCCCAGGTCCTGGAGGTCCTCAAAAAGGAATTCACCACTCTGGATGACTGGGGCTTCGAGTATTACAAGTTCGACGGGGAACATGCCATACCCAAGTATGCGCCGGGCGTCGACCTCGACAGGCTCTACGACAAGTCCATTGATCCTCTCGCCGCCTACCGCCACCGGCTGAAGTTGATCCGCGAGACGATCGGCCCCAAGAGATTCATCGAGGGCTGCCCGGCCGGCACGCCCTTGAATGGAATCGGGTACTTCGGCTCTTACTTCAATGGTGAAGATCTCTACAGCAACTGGCAGGGGATGTATGCGTTGTTGAGTTCCATCAACGCCAACGCTTTCCTGAACCACCTCGTCGTTTACACCATGCCCGGTGAAGGAATCGAGTTGAACCCGCCGATGACCGTGGCGGAAGCGGAGAAGAAACGGGACTCCCGGGTGATTGAGACCGCCCGCACGCGCGAGGACCCCCTCACCGGCCTCGGCGTCACGCTGCCGGAAGCCCGCACGCTGGTCACCTACGTTTCCTTGACTGGCGTTGCCTACCCCCTGGCGAGCGTCATGCCCGAACTGCCGGAAGAAAGAGTCGAGCTTTTGAAAAAAACGATGCCCACCATGCCCATCCTTCCTATCGACCTGTTTAGCCGGGGCACGGACATGCACTGGGACAAGTTCAAACACACGACACCCGACGACTACATCCACAACTACCCGGAAATCCTGGATCTAAAGGTGAACGCCCCGTCAGGAGCCTATGATGTGGTGGCGCTGACCAACTGGCGGAGTTGGACAACGACCCGAGAGCTTTCTTTCGCGGAGAAGCTGGGGCTAAGCGCCGGTGCTCCTTATATCGCCTTTGATTTCTGGAAACAAAAACTGCTGGGCGTGTTCACCAACCGCGTGGAGGTGGAGATTGAGCCGCATGATACTCGCGTGCTGATGGTTTACCCCTTCTTGAATCGGCCGCAACTGGTCGGAACCTCCCGCCACATCACCGGGGCCTACTCGATCCGGGGCCTTGCCTGGGACCCGTCAAGCAAGACGCTACGAGGATCTTCCGAGGCTGTGGCCGGCGAGCCCTACGCTCTGTGGTTCTATGTTCCCGATGGAGTAACGGTCTCTCAGGCGAAGGCGACAAGCGAGAATAATCGAGAGATCCCCATCCAACACCAAAGGGCGGGAAATTCGCTCCAGATCAGTTTCGAGGGACAGCCTGGAGTGGTGAACTGGGAAGTTGCATTCGCCGCAAATTCCGCCCAATGAGAGCATCCGTCACTTGGCCTGGAACCCTCCGTTTGACGTTTCCACGCGCGCATGGTGGGAGGGAATGACGTTCGTTCTCCTGCCCCCTCGGCTCCTTACCTTGTCCTCGACTTCTAAGGACTCTCTTCAGAGCATGACCTGAGCTTGAATCGACAGGGTAGCTGGCGTATGATTCCGCGGCGAGATAAGGTTGGAATCGGAAATTCTGGAGGAACGCCAGTAGAGATCAAGGAGGTTTTTAATGAGACCTACAATGTGGACTCGACGGTCATTTCTGCGTGCGGCCGGAGCCACCGGAACGGTCGCGTCCGCGACCAAAGGGTTGAGTCTCGAGCGCGTCCTGGTAGCGGCCCAATCGGTCGCCGGCAGATCGCCCGAAGACGTCGCGAAAGACGAGTTCTACTGGCGGGAGGTCCAGATGGACTTCAAGCTGGACCGCACCATCATCAACCTGAACAACGGCTTTACCTGCCCGACGCCCCGGGTCGCACTGGAATCGGAAATGCGTTACATGGATATGATCAACATGGCGCCAATTTTTTATCAAGGGCCCATTGCTGAGCGCATCCAGACGATCCGCTTGCGCATGGCCGCGGAGTTCGGATGTGACCCGGAGGAGTTGGCACTGACCCGCGGCGCCAGCGAGTCGCTGCAAATCGTGCAGAACGGGATCGACCTTAAGGCCGGGGATGAAGTGATCACGACCGAGCAGGACTACCCCCGCATGCTGACGACGTGGGACCAGCGCATGCGGCGCGA
>Ga0209039_10001314_pt1 | contig 23511 bp, 18 predicted proteins | sample BogFormECP12_OM1_FD_188238 | JGI IMG/M metagenome (GOLD analysis project Ga0209039, IMG submission 188238) | Bog forest soil microbial communities from Calvert Island, British Columbia, Canada - ECP12_OM1 (SPAdes) (version 2) | ecosystem: Environmental > Aquatic > Freshwater > Wetlands > Bog ... | reverse complement strand
CTAAATGTTTTAGTTGATTAATCGGCAACAGTTTGTAGTAGCTCATACCCCAGAAAACCGCTGGGTTCTTAGTGTCTCCAGCGGCGACACATGTAATAATTCTTTGACATTCAATGTCTTCTCCACTTTTGACACATTGGAAGAGATATAAGCTAGGCAATGGATCGACGAACACAATAAGACATTCAATATCGCGACCATGTGCAGCAGTAATGGCAATTTCCTTTATCTGCTGCTCGCAACTAGGGTGATCCCCGTGCGTCATGTTTGAAAATATGGCATCTGCGACAGCGTTTGCCGTTTGCATATCACGTGCGCAACTGACAGCGATTCGGCCACTATTGCTTATTCTTATCTTAGGGCCTCCATAGTATTGCCATGGTGCTTCAATACCGTTCAACGGTGTTCGAATCACTCGTGTATCGCCAGCAAGCACGATACCATCAGTTCCGAGCATTCCAACTTGCATCGTCATAGGCAGTTCATTTGCGCGAAAAATGAATCGGCGGGTTTTCTAGGTCAACTAAAGCAGACCCGGGAAACCCACTGTTCACTGTTCACTGACCACTGACTCAGTCGATCTTGATCTTGCGCAGCAGCCGGAAGTCGGAGAGCATTTTGCCGGCTCCCTGCACTACCGATTCGAGCGGATTATCGGCTACGGCTACCGGCAGGCCGGTCTCCTCGCGGATTCGCCTGTCGAGATTCTTGAGCAGCGCTCCGCCGCCGGTGAGCACGATGCCACGGTCGCTGATGTCGGCGGAGAGTTCAGGCGGCGTGCGCTCCAAAGCCACGCGGATGGCGTTCATGATGACGGCAAGGCACTCGCCCAGAGCCTCGCGAACCTCGCTGTCGTCGATGGTGATGGTCTTGGGAATGCCCTCGATGAGGTTACGGCCCTTGATCTCCATGGTGAGCGGTTTGTCCATGGGGAAGGCGGAGCCGATCTCCATTTTCACAAACTCAGCCGTTCGCTCGCCGATCAGCAGATTGTACTTGCGCTTCAGATAATTGGTGATGGCCTCGTCCATCTGATTGCCGGCCATGCGCACGGATCGGGAATAAACAATGCCGGAGAGCGATATCACTGCAATGTCTGTTGTCCCGCCGCCGATGTCAACGACCATGTTGCCCGAGGGTTCGGTGATGGGCAATCCGGCGCCGATGGCGGCCACCATGGCCTGCTCGACGAGATAAACTTCGCTGGCCTTGGCGCGGTATGCGGAGTCCTCGACAGCGCGTTTTTCCACCTGCGTAATCTCCGAAGGCACGCCGATGACGATGCGCGGATGCACCAGCATCTTGCGGTTGTGAGCCTTCTGGATGAAGTAGTTCAACATTTTTTCGGTGATCTTGAAGTCGGCTATTACGCCGTCCTTCATGGGCTTGATGGCCACGATGTTGCCGGGAGTGCGGCCCAGCATCTCCTTAGCCTCTTTACCCACGGCTTCCACTTCACCGGTGTTTTTGTTGATAGCCACGATGGAGGGTTCGTTGACAACGATGCCTTTGCCGGCCGCATAGACGAGGGTGTTGGCGGTGCCTAGATCGATGGCCAGGTCGCTGGAAAACATGCTGAAGAGCGAACGAAAACCGTGCGACCGCGTGGAGCGCGATGGATAACTATTGGACATTTGTAAACCGGTATTCCTTCAATGTTTATTGTACGGCAGAGGGCTGAATCCACATCAGGGACCGTTGCAGGGCGCTAAACAACGTGCCAGTCTGGGAACCTGTGCGGTAAACTCAGTTGTCTGCGGAATCGGCGGGATTCAGAGGTCTTTTCGGGCACTAACCCCATGTTCCGGACCCCCGATCCCAGTATTCGAGGCTTCCATGTCCTATCCCACGTTTCACAATCTGATTGGCGGCCAATGGCTGCCTGCCCAGAGCGGCAAAACCATTCTCAACCTGAACCCCGCAGACCACTTGGACGTGGTGGGGGCGTTCCCCTCGTCGCATACGGAAGATGTGGCGCTGGCCGTGGCCGCCGCCAAGAAAGCTTATGCCACCTGGCGGCTGACGCCGGCGCCCAAGCGGGCAGAGATTCTGGTCCGAGCCGGGTTGCTGCTGCAGCAACGGAAGGAGCAGTATGCCCGGGATATGACCCGCGAGATGGGAAAAGTTCTGACCGAGACCCGAGGGGACGTGCAGGAGGCCATCGACGAGGCCTTTTACGTGGCCGGCGAGGGACGGAGGCTTTTTGGGCAGACCACGCCGAGCGAGCTACAAAACAAATTTGCCATGAGCGTGCGCATGCCGCTGGGCGTGGTGGGGCTGATTACACCGTGGAACTTCCCTATGGCGATTCCCTCGTGGAAGCTGTTTCCGGCGCTGGTTTCGGGCAACACCTGCGTGATCAAGCCGGCCACTGACACGCCGCTTTCGGTTTACAACCTGGTGCAGACGCTGATGGATGCGGGCCTGCCGCCGGGCGTGGTGAATATCGTCAGCGGAAGCGGCTCGGCAGTGGGAATGCCGCTGGTGGAGCATCCGGAGGTGCGAGCCATCAGCTTCACCGGGTCAAGCGAGGTGGGTTCGCTGGTGGCACAGCGCGCCGCGGCGAATTTCAAGCAGGTTTCACTGGAGATGGGCGGCAAAAACGCGCAGATTGTGCTGGACGACGCCAATCTGGAGCTGGCGCTGGACGGAGCGTTGTGGGGAGCTTTCGGAACAACCGGACAGCGCTGCACGGCCACCAGCCGCATTCTGCTGCAGAAGGGGATTGCCGCCAGGTTTACCGCTGAATTTGTGGCGCGGGCGAAGAAGCTCAAGGTCGGCAACGGCCTGGATGAGGCGGTCGAGGTAGGTCCGCAGGTGAATCCCGCGCAGATTGAAACTTCGAAGAAGTACGTCGAGATTGCCCTGGCTGAGGGAGCAAAGCTGCTGGCCGGCGGCCATGCGCTGACCGAGGGCGCGTATGCCAAGGGGACATTCTTCGAGCCGACGGTGCTGGGCGGAGTGACTCCGGGGATGAGGATTGCACGGGAAGAGGTCTTCGGGCCAGTGGTCTCGATGATCGAGTTTGCTACTTTTGAAGAAGCGATCGAGATCGCCAACTCCATTGACTACGGCCTTTCGACCGCGCTCTACACCAAGGACGTGAACCGCGCCTTCACGGCGATGCGCGACCTGGAGTCGGGGATTACGTACATCAACGCGCCGACGATTGGAGCGGAGGTTCACCTGCCCTTTGGCGGCGTGAAGCATACGGGCAACGGCCACAGAGAAGGCAACGGAGCCATCGACTTCTTTACCACGTGGAAGGCGGTGTATGTCGATTACTCGGATAAGCTGCAGAGGGCGCAGATTGACAATGCGGAGTAGTTATCCGGCAGCGCCGCAAACGAGGATGAAAAAAGGGGGAACTTCACTCTCAGGATTTGCGTAGGTTGACGGAGAGTGCCTTGCTCTGCTAATGTTCGCTCGATTTAATTTTCAAACGCAACCAATACATGAGAGGAGATTGACATTGACATTGACATCGAAATGCCCGTTTTGCGGCCATGAGGGAGCGCCTTTTCTTGTCAAGAACAGGTTATCGACTGGCGGGTGGATCTTCTTCGCGGCAATGCTGATTGTCTGCTTTCCACTTTGCTGGCTGCCCTTCGTCATCGATGGGTGCAAAGAAGAGGAGTGGAAGTGCCCGCAATGCGGTATCAGGAGAGCTTGAAATACCGCATCGTCCGCTTTGCCGCCCTGGGAGCATTCATTTTCTACCTGGCGTGGAATGCAGTTTGGATCGCGCATGGAAGGATTCCTCCGTCCATCCTGAGGGCTGTTGGCGGCGTTCCCTGCCCGACAACGGGCGGGTACAGAAGTTTTATCGCGCTCTGCCGGGGCGAATTCGTTCAGTCATTTTTATATAACCCGCTAATGCCCGTTTATTTATTGCTTTTCGGCTATTCGATGGCAGTTCTGCTTCGCCAGTGGTTTCATCGAGAGCGGCTTGTGCTGCGCCCTTCCATCGCGTGGATGTGGTACGCATCGCTGCTGATTGGCTGGGCGGCGAAGTTTGCGCTGGGAAGGCAATACTGGTGATCTCGACGGCCGGCGCCGGGCAGCCGGATCCTCGTCTTTAAGGCTGGGGAGTTGATCCTTCCCTCGGCATATCGAAAACGCGGAGTGACCGAGTCTTCCATTCGTTGTCAGAATCTTCCTTCCCGTGGTATATTTCAGACATATACAGGTGCCGTCCATGCTTTACACCGGGTTCGACTGGGACGAAGGCAACGCGCGGAAGAACGAGAAGCATGGCGTCACCAGGGCGGAAGTGGAGCAGGTTTTTCTCAACACGCCGATGCTTCTTGCCGATGATGTGAAGCACAGCCAGCGCGAGCCGCGATTTCATGCGTTGGGCAGGACCGACCAAGATCGCTGGTTGCAGTTAACCTTTACCGAGCGCGGAAATGGAATGTTGATTCGTCCCATCTCGGCGCGCGGGATGAGCCGGAAGGAGAGAGCCGTCTATGAGCAAGCAGTTAAAGCCCATTCCAAAATTCGCCACTGAAGCCGAGGAACGCGCTTTCTGGGAGTCGCCTAATAACGACAGCACGGAGTTTGTGGATTGGAGCAAGGCAAAACTTGTCACCTTTCCCAAACTGCGTCCCTCAACGGAGACGATCTCTCTGCGTATGCCGGAAGATGTTCTGAATACCATCCGCAGTCATGCGCGCAAGCTCGATGTGCCGTACCAGTCTCTTATCAAATTGTGGTGCGCGGAGAAGGTTGCTGAACTGGTTCACTCTCCGCGAACGGCTCATCGCGGCGGCAAGTAGCGCAGGCTCGCTCGGCGGTAACGATCACAGGCCTGAATAAGCTGCGAGTGCGAGCATTCTCTCCGCTCAGTTGCGCCGCTATAAAATAGGAAGTGTGATCATCTCAGGCCTCAAAATCGAGAGCCGGGGCGCTCATATTATCGACATTCGGGCCCGGGCCAATTGCTACCTTCAAGGAATATGACATGAGCATACAGATAAAAGATCTGAGCGCGGCGGTACTGGCGACGGAATACGCGGTGCGCGGGCCCATCGTAGAGCGGGCGCAGGAACTGGAGAAGCAAGGCCGGGAGATTATCTACTGCAACATCGGAAATCCGCAGGCGCTGGGACAAAAGCCCATTACCTGGCTGCGCCAGCTTCTTGCCCTATGCGAGTATCCGGCGCTGATGGAGATGAGCAGCGGCGTCTTTCCCGCCGATGCCGTGGGGACGGCCAGGGCGATCCTCAAAGGAAGCCAGCATGGATTGGGCGCGTACAGCGAGAGCAAGGGCGTGCGCTTCATCCGCGAGGCGGTGGCAGAGTTCATCCGGCAAAGGGACGGCATAGACACCGATCCAGAGACTATCTTCCTGACCGACGGCGCCAGCAAGGGCGTGGAGGCGGTTTTGAAGCTGCTGCTGTCCGATCCCGCGGACGGCATTATGATTCCCATGCCTCATTACCCGCTTTACAGCGCCACCATCACGCTCTACGACGGGCGAATCGTTCCCTACTACCTGGACGAGGCCGATCACTGGAAGCTGAACCGCTCCATGCTCGAGGAGTCGCTGCGCGCGGCTCGCGCCCAGGCCACAAAGGTCAAGGCCATCTGCATTATCAATCCGGGGAATCCCACCGGGGCCGTGCTGGATGAAAAGAACATCGTCATGATTCTGGAGATCGCGCGCCAGAATGGGTTGGCAGTGCTGGCCGACGAGGTCTACCAGGAGGACATCTACGTGCCCGGCTTGAATTTCGTTTCCTTTGCGCGGGTGCTAGAAGCCAGGAAGATTGACGACGTATCGCTGTTCAGTTTCCACTCCTGCTCGAAGGGTGTTCTGGGCGAGTGCGGCGTACGCGGAGGCTACTTCGAGTGCCGCAACGTGCCCGCAGACGTAGCTGCGCAGATTCTCAAGCTGCAGTCAGTGAGCCTTTGCTCCAACCTTGCCGGACAGGTGGCAACATATGCCATGGTTCATCCGCCAAAGCCGGGAGATCCCTCTTACGAACTTTACAGCCGCGAGAAGAAGACCATTCTAGAGGAGATGAAACAGCGGGCGTTGCTTTTGGTGGAGGGATTGAATCAGATCGAAGGAATCTCGTGTAATGCGATCGCCGGCGCGATGTATGCCTTTCCGCGCATCACGCTGCCGGCGGGCAAAAGCGATGAAGACTACTGCATGGCACTGCTGGAAGAGACAGGCATCTGCGTGGTGCCGGGATCAGGCTTCGGCCAGGTGGAGGGCACGGCCCACTTCCGCACCACCATTTTGCCGCCCACGGAGAAGATACGCCAAGTGGTGGAAAAGCTCGGAGTGTTTCACCGGGCTTACGCTCTGACAAAGAAATGACCCGGCACAATAGAACCCTTTCAGCACTATAATCGCCGCATGGTGTTCAGCGGTGAATCCCGGTGGCGGAAGGTTGCTCTGTATGCAGTCTTAGGGCTGCTGATCCTCCTCGTGCTGAGCGCGCTGCAAGCCTTTAACACTACTTTGCCGGTCAGAATCTGGCATTACACCTTCAATTTAAATTTTCTCAATCCTGAGACTTCCGGCGAGACACTGATCTTTACCGGCCTGACAGGGCTGGTGTTTTTGCTGCTGCTGCTGTTGTTGATGCTGCTGCTGCGCAACATTCTGAAGATCTACACCGGGCAGGGAAGCAGCGGGCTGGGAGCGCGGTTGCGCTCACGGATGGTGCTGGGCGCTGTGTTGATCGCGCTGATGCCGGCAGTTTTCATGTTTATGTTCAGTTTTCAGCTGATGAACCGGTCGCTGGACAGGTGGTTTTCTCCGAATACGACGCAGTTGCGCGAAGACTCGAACAAGGTAGTGATGGAGCTGGCGCAGTACGTGACCAGCAATGCGCGAGGCGAGGCGGAGTCGATTGTCGCCACCGGCGCTACGGAGCGCAGCATGGCTTCGCTTCAGGAGGTGCTGGCCTCGCACCGGATCACGCTGGACGGCGGGTTTGTCATCGTTTACAGCAAGGATTTGCGGGTGATGACCAGTTTTCAGGCGCCGCCGGAATCTAGCCCGGCTACACTGGTTCCGTGGTTGGAGGAAGGAGAGCGGGGAACCGCAATCTCTATCAGGGGGCCGCTCTCGGCAAGTCTGCTGACATCGGCGCAGCGCAACGACCAGCCGGTGATCAGGATCGCGGATCAGGAATACGCGCTGGGCATATCGGCCGCACCCTCGGGCAAGGTAGTGGTTACGGCGCTGCCTATGCCGCAAGGGTTAAGCCAGACCACGGCGCGCATCCGCTCGGGCACAGACACATACTGGAAGCTATTTCGCACGCGCAATAACATCCGCACTACATTTTTCCTGATTCTGCTGTTGATAACTGTATTTGTGTTCTTCTCCAGCGTGTGGCTGGCGCTGTTTCTTTCCAGGCAGATTACCAACCCAGTGGAGGCGTTGGCCGTGGCCATGTCCGAGATCGCAACTGGCAAATACGATCATCGCGTACTGCTGCCCGCCACCGGGGAGATGGACGAACTGGTGCGTGCCTTCAACCATATGGCGACCGATCTGGACACCAGCCGGAAGCTGGCAGAAACCTCAACGGCGCAATTGAACGCGGCCAACCTGGCCATTGAAGAGCGCCGCCGGGAGCTGGAGACCATTGTCGAGACGATTCCGTCGGGGGTAGTGACGCTGGACGGCACGGGGACGGTGTTGCAATCCAATCGCGCCTTCGCCGCGCTGCTGGGCCGGCGCGTCGACGTCAGCCTGGGCGGGGAGAAGATTGAATCGCTGTTTCCCGCCGATTGTGCTGAGGATCTGGCTGGCGTGATTCGCCGCGGTCACCGCATGGGCGCCGCCTTCACGGAGATTGAGTTCCATGACAGGGGCCGCATTCTGCATCTGGCCATCACCAGCGCGCGGTTTGATATGACGAAGGGACGGCCGGGCACGGTATTGGTGGTGGAGGACACTACGGAACTTTTACGCGCGCAGCGGCAGTTGGCGTGGAAGGAGGTGGCGCAGCGGGTAGCGCACGAGATCAAGAACCCGTTGACGCCCATCGCGCTCTCCGCCGAACGAATCAGCAGACACCTGGACCGCACCCAGCCGGACTCGCCGGCGGTCATTCGCAAGTGCAGCGAGGTGATTCTGGGATGCGTAAGCACGCTGCGCATGCTGGTGGACCAGTTCTCCGCGCTGGCTGAGTTTCCCGCGCCGCAGCCGCGCGCCTGCGATGTGAATCAAGTGGCGGAAGAGGCGCTGGCGCTGTTTGCCGGCCGGCTGGAGGGCATCACGGTAGAGTGCAAGCTGGAACCGGGCCTGCCGCCGGTGCTGGCCGATCCGGAGGCCATTCGCCGCGCATTGGCCAACCTGATCGACAACGCTGCTGAGGCTATGCAGGGCAGCTTACTGCGAGAGTTGGGCGTTGAAAGCGCGCTGAGCGAAGACGGCGGGGCAGTTGAGATTGTGGTTTCCGACACCGGCCACGGGTTGACCGAAGAAATCCGCGAGCGGCTGTTTCTGCCTTTCCATTCGACCAAGCAGCGCGGTACGGGGCTGGGGTTATCCATCGCGGCCAAGATCGTGCAGGAGCATGGCGGCAGCCTGCGCGCCGAGGCCAACAGCCCCAAGGGCGCGCGCTTCCTGATGCGGCTGCCGCTAATGGAAGCTGCGCCGGAAGCGAAGCCGGAGCCCGTCGCGGCGAAAGCGGATTTGCCTGGAGGATCGCACGCATGAATCACATTCTGGTGGTAGACGACGAGGCGGAGATTCGCGCTTCTCTCGAGGAGATTTTGCGCGAGGAGGGCTACGGAGTGGCCACGGCAGCCACGGCTGCCGAGGCGATGGTGCTGCTGGAGGACGCGCCCTATGACGTAGTCCTGCTGGACATCTGGCTGCCCGACCGCGACGGACTCGATGTGCTGAGTGACATTCACCGCCAGGGAGCCGAGCAGCGGCCCGAAGTGGTGATCATCAGCGGCCATGGCACCATCGAGAGCGCCGTGAAGGCCACCAAGCTGGGCGCGTACGACTTTCTGGAGAAGCCGCTTTCGTTGGAGCGCACGCTCATCGTGCTGAAAAACGCTGTCGAGGCAAGACGGCTGCGCGCGGAAAACCTGGAATTCAAGCGTCAGTTCAGCGTAGGCTCGGTGCTGACTGGCGAAAGCGTACCCGTAAAAGCCCTGCGCCAGCAGATTCGCCTGATGGCGCCCACCAACGGGCGGGTGCTCATCTACGGAGAATCGGGAACCGGCAAGGAGTTGATCGCGCGCGCCATTCACGCCGAAAGCCTGCGGCGCGACCAGATTTTTGTGGAGCTGAACTGCGCCGCCATCCCCGAAGCGCACATTGAGGCAGAGCTGTTCGGCTACCGGCATGGCGCACAGCCGGGCGGCTTGCCCGAGCAACGCGGAACGCTGGAGCGCGCCAACGGCGGGACGCTGTTTCTGGACGAAGTGGGCGACATGAGCCTCAAGACGCAATCCAAGGTGCTCAGCGCGCTCGACGACCAGCAGTTCACGCCGGTGGGAGGCACGCAAGCCATCCGCGTGGATGTGCGCCTGATCGCCTCCACCAACAAGGATTTGGAAGAGGAGATCGCCAAGGGAAACTTCCGCGAAGACCTCTTCTACCGGCTTAACGTGGTTCCGTTTTTCGTGCCGCCGCTGAGGGAGCGCAAACAGGATATCCCGCTGCTGGCGCGCGAGTTTCTGGCGGAGTTTGGCCGTCAGTACGGACGCCCGCGCATGGAGATCAGCGAGGAGGCATTGGAGACGCTGGCCCAATACCACTGGCCGGGAAATGTGCGCGAGCTGAAGAATGTGATTGAGCGGGTGATGATTCTCAATCCCCGCACGCTGCGCATCGAGCGCAAGCACCTGCCGCCGCTCACCCACAAAGCCGGCACGCGCTCAACGGAAGAGTTTTCGACGTTGCAACAGGCGCGCGACGCCTACGAGCGCGAGTTCATCATGAAGAAGATCGAGGAATCCCGCAACAACATGAGCCGCGCCGCCGAGCTGCTTGGCTTGGAGCGCAGCCACCTGTACCGGAAAATGAAGGCACTGGGGATTGCTGTGCGGGAGTAGGGAAAGTGAGAGTATGGTAGTATTTATTACTACTGAGGTACACCTCATGCCTACCATTGAAAAACTAAGCGTAGCTCTTCCTTCTGAAATGGCAGCGCTGGTTCGTCGCGCCGTGGACGGTGGCGAATACTCATCCAACAGCGAGGTCATCCGCGACGCCCTGCGTGACTGGTCGCACAAGCGCAAATTGCGCGAACAAAGCCTCTCACCTCTGCGCAAGGCGTGGCAGCAGTCAGTCGCCGACGACTCCGAGGGGCTTGATTCGGAACCGGTCTTCGAGCGACTGGAAAGCAAGTTGGATCGCATAGCCGAGGAAACGGGCCACTAATGCGTCTCCGTTTATCTCCGTGCGTGCTAGGTGACCTGGAAGAGATCGTGGACTTCATATCCCAGGATAGCCCGCGCCATGCAGTGCGAGTGCTTCATGCGCTTCACGAGCGGATGAAGGAGATCGCCAAACAACCGCAGATCTATCGGCTTAGGCCTGAAATCGGCGCAGAAGCCCGCTTGGCCACAGTGGGCAATTACGTGATCCTCTTTCGCATCCGCCATGATGCGGTCCGAATCGAACGTGTCCTGCACGGCAGCCGCGATCTTTTTGCAGTTCTGGATGAGGCTGAAAGATAGAAACAGTAATATTCGTAGACAGTCTCTCAAACTTAGTTGCAATAAACGTGCGAGGCTGGACATTCAAGCTGACACGCTACTTCACAGTCGGCCCAATCGACCTCTCGTTGTCGCCGGATTTCGGGTCTACGCTGAAGTCCCAGACGGACTGGTTGATCTCGGATGCGGAGATAATCTCGACCAAAGCGTATTCGCCGGGGGTGAGAGGTTTTTGCGGCGTGATCCTGAGCCAGTGCTTGCCGGGGAGCTCCTGGACCTTGACGAGAATCACATTTTCGTCCTGGGTGACGGCGCCGGAGTGGCTGACGTGGATGGCGCCTATGATGCGCACGGTGTTGCGCTCATCGGCGCGCACGATGGCGAAGCCGGAGGTGGGCGAATGCGCGCCGTGCTTGCGGTTGGCCACTTCCTTGGAGTTGCCCGTCTGCACCGTGAGGGAGTGGGAATGAACCGTATAGGCGTCGGGGGCGGCCAGCGACAGATAAATAACCGGAGATCCAACGTGCAGATGAACCCGGGCGTGCGCGCTTTCCAGCTCAATGCTGGCTTTGGCTGTGGAGAGCGGATTCAGCGTGTTCAGCCCATGGCGGTATTTGGCGTTTATGTCCATGTCAACCGACACCAGCTCGACCAGCTCCGGAGAGCCTTCGAAGGTGTCCAGGGCAAAGACAGCGTCCTCGTCGGGCAGAGTGAGGCCAGTGGCGACCTCGGGTCGGCGCGCCTTTAGCTCGTCGCGCTCAGCGGCTTCCTCCTTATCAATCTCCGCAGCCTCTTCCATTGCCGCCGAGACCTCTTTGATCGTAGCGGCATGATCCTGCTCCCATTTGCGGGTGGCCTCCCAGTCCACCAGTGCCACGGGAAGCTCCTCCCAGTCTCCGGCTCGCTCGGCGGAGATGTAGCGCACGCGGTCGCCGACAATCTCGTACTTGCGGACAATTTGATAACTTCCGTCCTTGAGAATGAGGTGATGATTGACGGCCGTAGCGGGTTGGCCGGGCTTGAGCGGCAATGGCTTCTGAGTGTGAGCGACGCCGGAGGAGGCCACGGCCAGCAGGAGCCCCAGAAGAGCCCACAGAGTTAGCCGGAATGAGCGGAAATGGAGCATAGTACAACAGTCTAGACGAAGCAGCCGGGGAAGCGTTGGCAGGACGATAAGAACCAAAACCGCGCAGGAATTGGAACCCCGGCCGCTGCTGCTGCGTCCAATACTGTGTATTCTATAAGCTGGGGATAAATGTTGACAGGGTTACAGGCAGATTTCAGCGGGAGCCGCCGCCGGAAGCCACGCGCTTTTGGGGCAGCCGCTTTTCTGTGCCTGGCCCTGCTGGCGATGCTGGCCGTGGTCCAGGTGGCTCATATGCACCCGCTGGACCGGGATGCCGACCATTGCTCGCTGTGCATCGCGATGCATTCGGCGGCGCCGGTTGCGGTGATGGCGGCTGCGGTGATCCTGGTCAGAATGGGAATGCCTGCGCCGGTTGCCGAGGCGCGCGTGGCCGTCCGTCACTGGCATCCCAAGCTCTACACACGCCCCCCGCCCGCAGGAGTATAGAGCCTCTTTTGATTTTGTATCAGCCTGGTTCCAATAGCACAAAGCATATATTTGGGGCGCAGATATAGCGCTTCGGCAGTTTGATCCTGAAATCGAAATGATGGCATCTTGCCCAGAGGATGCCGTGGCTAGAGCCACGGCCTGTCTTTACATCATTCAGCCATCATAAGGAGACTTCTTATGCCGTTCAAACTCGGCACGATTCTTCGCGTTCTTCCTGTTCTAGTCTTGGTCTTCGTGACGCTTTCCGCGTCCGCCCAAAGCGGTAACGCAGGCGCTGTGCGCGGCACAGTCACCGATCCCACTGGCGCCGTGGTTTCCAACGCAACGGTCACTCTGGATAATGCACGCAGCGGCCTTTTGCGCACTCTCAAGACAGACGCCACCGGCCAGTTTGTATTTTCCAACGTGCCCTTTAACCCCTACCGGATCAGCATCTCCGCCAAAGGCTTTGTTCAGTTAAGCAGGGAATTCGAGCTTCGGTCGGTGGTGGGAATCAGCCTTAACCTGGTTCTACAGGTGGCTGGCAGCACCCAGACTGTAACAGTCGAGGCCAGTGGCGATCTCATCGAAACCGATCCTACCTTCCACTCCGATGTGGATCGGGACCTGTTTATCAAGGTGCCGCTGGAAAGCGCGTCTTCTACTCTCAGTTCGCTGGTCACGCTCTCCACGCCAGGCGTGGCGGCGGACTCCAACGGCCTCTTCCACGGCCTGGGCGACCACGCATCCAACTCCTTTTCGATTGACGGCCAGTCGATCACCGACCAGCAGAGCAAGGTCTTCTCCAATCAGATTCCGGCCAACTCGATTCAATCCATCGAGGTAATCAGCGGCGCGCCGCCGGCCGAGTATGGCGGCAAGACCAGCCTGGTAATTGTGGCCACCACGCGCTCGGGACAGGGAGTCACAAAACCCACCGGGAGTGTAAGCAGTTCTTATGGCGCCTTCGGGTCGGCTTCGGCCGGCTTCGACCTGGCCTATGGTGGCAAGAAGTGGGGGAACTTCATTGAGGCCGATGGCCTCAACACCGGACGTTTCCTTGATCCGCCGGAGTTCGCTGTCTTTCACGACAAGGGCAACGAGCAAAACGTCTTTGATCGCGTGGACTATAACTTCACTACGGTGGATTCCATTCACCTGGACGTGAATTACTCGCGCTCCTGGTTCCAGACGCCTAACTCTTATGACAATGTGAATGTGCAGAACGTGGTGAGCGGCGGTACGAGCGCCAGCCCGGTATTTGGCAATGTGGGCAACACCGATCAGCGCTCGAAGATCGGGACCATTAATGTTTCTCCCACTTACACGCGCATCATCGGCAATAACACGGTCTTCAACCTGGGCGCATTTGTCCGCAGGGACGGCTATAACTACTATCCCAGCGGCAATCCCCTGGCCGACCTGGGGCCTGTTAACCTGCAAACTTCATCCATCGGGCAGTACCGCACGCTGACCAATGCGGCGGTCCACTCCGATATTTCTTACTCTAAAGGAATACATACCGCGAAGGCCGGCGTGCAATATGGGCAGACTTTTCTGAGGGAGAACGACAGCCTGGGCGTGGTGGATCCGACTTATGCGTTCAGCGCTCCCTGCCTTGACTTGAGCGGCAACCCGGTCGCCGGTTACGCTAACCAGTCGCAATGCCCTATCGGTCAGATTAACCCTAGCTATAATTCGCTACTGACGCCATATGATTTTACGCGCGGCGGAAGCTATTACAGCTACTCCGGTCACACCGATGTGAAGGAGCTGGGCCTTTTCATTGAGGACCAGATCAAGGCCGGTAACTGGCTCTTCAACCTGGGACTACGCGGGGACGTTTACAACGGGCTGACTTCTGCCACCCAGACAGAGCCGCGCCTGGGCATTGCGTATAACATCAAGCCGACCAAAACTGTATTGCGCGTCTCCTACGCGCGCACGCTGGAAACGCCCTTCAACGAGAACCTTGTTTTGTCCAGCACGGGATGCTCGAACGCGGTGCTGGCGCCGCTGCTGGCCTGCACTCCCGGAGTGTCGGGAACGCTGCAACCGGGCTTTCGCAACGAGTTTCATGCAGGCTTGCAGCAGGCCTTCGGCAAGTGGGTCGTGTTCAGCGGCGAATACATCTGGAAGTACACGCACAACGCCTTCGACTTCAGCGTGCTGGGCAACACCCCCATCTATTTCCCCATTGACTGGCATAACTCCAAGATTCCCGGCTATGCCTTGCGCGCGGATATTCCCAAGATTCATGGCTTCAGCGCCTATCTTGTCGCCTCATCGGTAGCTGCACGGTTCTTCCAGCCGCAATCGGCTGGAGCGGGAGCTACTCCGCAGACCGGTGGCCTGCCCTTCCGCATCGACCACGACGAAAAATTCAACCAGACCACCCACGCGCAGTACACGTATTCCCGAGGTAAGGTGCTGAACGGCCTGTGGGGTGGATTCAATTGGCGCTACGACTCAGGCCTTGTGGCTGGCGCGGTGCCCTTCGCTACAGACAATTCCACCCCCGTCGACCTCAGCGGCCTGACCAACGATCAGCAGTTCCAGGCCGGTATCACGTGTAATGGCGTAAAAGCCACTCTGACTGCAGGATTCCAGTCCTGCGCGCCCTCGCAATACTCGTCGTCGCTGGTCAGTATTCCAGCGCCGGGCACGGAGAACGACGACAAGAACCCGCCGCGCATTGCGCCGCGCAACCTTTTTGACGCCTCCATCGGCAAGGACAATCTATTCCACGCCAATCGCTACAAGGTGAACCTCGACCTGACGGCCATCAACGTCACCAACAAATATGCGCTGTATAACTTTCTTTCTACCTTCAGCGGCACGCATTATGTAACTCCGCGCGCGCTGACGGCGAAGATTACGCTGAATTTTTAGCAGGATGGAGAGGAGATTCTTGCTTTCATTTGTCTTGAAAGCGTGAACTCCCTATCTTGCCGTTGCTCACTGAAAAGCAATCAGTTTGGCTGTCTTACGTTAAGGACATCTGCCGGCGATGAAGCGATGCGTCTGAATTATCCAATGCTCGATGCGCCAAGTCAATTTGTTCTCGATTGCATTGCGCGAGCAGCGTCTTCAAGTCTATTTCATCAGATAGTTTATGGAATACCTTATGAGTGGAAAGATAGACGAGAACCTTCTTTCGATCGTGCAAGAGGTTGTGAATATTATTGAGGGTTCCCTTGCTCTTTCCATCCCAGAACATCACGCCGCAACGGGCTTCGCGCGCCATCACGAGATCCTTTTGCGCGAAATAGGAGAAATCTCTTTTGGCCGTAGCCGACGAGATTGGCCTAAGCTCCCAGTTGCCTGCATTATTCCGGCAGCGGTCCATGCAGTAGACGATGACTTTTCGGTAGCCACGGTTGGCAAAATGCTGCTGTACGGCGCGGTCCGCGCCGTTTGCGTCACCGATCAGGATGGTGCATCCCTTTTGAATAAGGTCATCCAATTTTTCTCGGACGATCGCGTTTAATCGAGATACAGCTCTGGAACCTCCGATGAATACTGTGGTCATAAATTCTTCTTCGTCCGCGTCAGAGTGAGTGCGTAGACGGTCTTTGCGCCGCCGTCCTCAATCAGCCTTTCGGTAATGATGTTCATGGTTGCTCCAGAACGAAAGAGATCATCAAAAAGGAGTAACCGCCTGCCTGCGGTATTGGGCTTGTTTGTGGAGAAGGCGTCCCGCAGAACTGAAACCCGCTCCTCATAATCATAAATGTTTTTTAGCTGTGGTGTCTGCTTCACTTTTTGGATACACGAGGAGCAGAGGGCGATGCCGTTTCTATCGCTAATCGCCTGAGCTACTTCCAGTACTGGTTGTCTTTTCCGTGATGTATCGGATGGCGGAACAGGAACGATCAGGTCTATCTCAATCGTCCATTGCTTTCTCAGGAAGTCAACAACGGTTGCAGCTAGAGATTCGACGGCCTCTGTATCAGCGTGATATTTCAGCTTGTAGAGCAACTCGCCCAATTCAGAACGAGTAGTGTCGAATTCCGGGTGGCCATATCCGTTGTATCCAACAAATCTGCTGCTGAGGGTATGAAAATCGAGGGCATACCCATCCTCCCATTTTCCTTTGATCTTCCGCGGATGGATTTCGATACTCATGACAGTGCTCCCCATATTTATGTTACCGCTTGCTGCCGAAGGAGTATGCCAGAACCTCTGCAAAATGCATTCCCTCGCGATCTGATAACTGATTGATCTGCTCGCGGCAACTGAAGCCGTCGGCGACGATGAGTGTCTCGGGCGCGGCGGAGTTGACCGCCGGCAGCAGTCCAAGATTGGCGATGGCTTTGGAGATCTCGAGTTTGTTCGCCTCGAAGCCGAAGGGTCCTGCCATGCCGCAGCAAGTGGAGTTGATGAGTTCGACCGCAGCGCCGGCCTTCTTCAGCAGGGCAATCTCGTTTGCAGGGCCGCCGAAGACGGCTTTGTGGTGACAGTGGCCATGAAGGATAACTTGCTCGCCCTGAAGCCTGCCAGCAACCCACACAGGAGCTTTGGCGGCCAGCCAGTCGGCCAACAGCCAGACCTGCCGGCTCATGCGCTGCGCTCGCGGATTGTTGGGAAATAGCTCCAGCGCCTCATCGCGGAAGACGCTGGCGCAACTGGGTTCGAGGAAGATGAAGGGAAGTCCGGCATCAATCTCCGCAGCCATGCGGTCGAATACCTTGGCTAAATAAGCGCGGGCTGTGCCGAGCAGGCCAAAATCGTAGAGCGCGCGGCCGCAGCAGATATGGCTCTTGGGGATTTGAACACGGAAGCCCGCCTGGGTGAGGACTTTTTCAGCGGCGGCCAGGGTTTGCGGGTGATAGTAGTTGTTCCAGGTGTCGGGCCAGAGAACGACAACCTGCGGCGGAGGCGGGGGAACCGGTGCCTCGCCGTGCCATTGACCGCTAGCCTTGAAAGCTTCCCATGCGCCGGGCGGCAGTTTGCTGGCCGGCTCGGTGGTAACTCCGATTTTTCTGTAGCTCTTCGCTGCCAGTCGGGGCATTTTGCGCTCCTGCGCCACGCCTACGATGCGCTTGATGAGTGGGCTGGTGAGCGGACCGATCAACACGGCATTGGTCAGCGCGGGGAAGATTGAACCCAAGCGGGCCAGCTTATCGGCAAAGCCGAAGATGTAGTGGTGCAGCGGGTGCGGGCGGTGCTTGTAACGCTGAGCCAGGAACTCGGATTTGTAGGCGGTCATATCGACAGCCACAGGGCACTCAGTCTTGCAGGCCTTGCAACTGAGACAGAGGTCAAGAGCCTGGTGGACAGCTTTGCTGCGAAGGCCTTCCTTGCGCAGCGCGCCGGCCAGCATCTCCCAGAGCAGGCGAGCGCGGCCGCGGGTGGAGTGCTGCTCCTCACCGGTGGCGCGGTAGCTGGGGCACATGACGCCGTCCTTGGTATTGAGACAGGAGCCCACGCCGACACAGCGCTCGGTGGCGCGCTCCAGCGAGCCTCCATCGGCGGCAAAGACAAAATGAGTTTCCAGCTGCGTTTGTGCGTGGCTGGGAATTGAAGGCGCGTGGCGCAGATTCTCGATGGGATCGTAAACGCGGACGGCGTCGGAGAGCTTGCCGGGATTCATGCGGTTCGCCGGATCCCAGATGGCCTTGAACTCCTGAAAGGCATGAATCAGCTCGGGGCCGAACATCTTGGGCAGCAGGGCAGCGCGGGCCTGGCCGTCGCCGTGCTCGCCGGAGAGCGAGCCGCCGAAGCTGAGGACGAGATCGGCGGCGCGGTCGATGAACGCGCGGAAGTTGCGCACGCCTGCTTGAGAGCGGAAGTCGAAGTTGATGCGCATGTGGACGCAGCCCTGGCCGTAGTGTCCGTAGAGCGGGCTGTTGTAGCCGAACTCAGCCATAAGAGCCGAGAGTCCGCGCAGGTAAGCGCCCATATGCGCGGGAGGAATGCCGGCGTCGTCCCAGCCCTCATGGCGCTCCGGCTCACCGGGAACAAATGCGGTTGCGCCCAAAGCGGAATCGCGCACGTGCCAGATGCGTGCGGCGTCAACGGCGTTGTAGATGCGAGCTATGGGCGCTTCGGGCCAGGTTTGCACCGCGCGAATCAGAGCTTCGGCCTTGGCCTGCGCCTCAGCTGCGTCCCAGGCGCCCATCTCCACCAACAGGAATCCGCGGCCGGGCGGAAGCAGAGCGACATCGTCCACGGCGAGTTTCTTGCGCTGCATGAAATCGACGATGACGCCGTCAAAGCCTTCCAGTCCGATGGGATTGAACTCAAGAACGCGCGGAACAACATCAGCGGCCAGAAAACCGTCAGTGAAGGCCAGCACGGTGAGCACGCGGAAGGGCGGGCTGGCGGTGAGGTTGAGCGTGGCAGAGACGACAGTGGCGCAGGTTCCCTCCGAGCCGACTAGCGCGCGAGCCACGTGAAAGCCGTTCTCGTCGAGCAGCTCGTCGAGGTTGTAGCCGGAGACGCGTCGAGGAATATTGGGGAATTTTTCGCGGATGAGCGAGGAGTAGCGTTCGCGCAACTGAGCGAGATCCGTGTAGATTTGGCCCACGCGGCCGCCGGCACGGATCAGAGCTTCGAGTTCGGCGTGCGATGTGCGGCCCACGGTCATGCGCGTGCCATCGTAAAGCACAATGTCCAGCGATTCGACGTTGTCCACGACTTTGCCGGCCATCAGGCCGTGAACGCCGCAACTGTTGTTGCCGATCATGCCGCCCAGAGTGCAGCGGGAGTGCGTCGCAGGATCGGGACCGTAAGTAAGGTGATGCGCCTCGGCGGCCTCGCGCAGACGGTCGAGAACCATGCCCGGCTCAACGCGCGCCAGTTTTGCGGCAGGATCGATGGAGGCAAGCTTGTTCATGTACCGCGAAAAATCGAAGACCACAGCGACGTTGACGCATTGGCCGGCGAGGCTGGTGCCCGCGCCGCGTGGCAGAACGGCAGCGCCGGTCGCGCGGCAGGCAGCGAGAGCGGCTTCGACGTCGGCGGCGTCGCGAGGAAGAATCACGCCGACGGGAAGCTGGCGGTAGTTCGAGGAGTCGGCGGCGTAAAGGGCGCGCGAGCCGAGATCGAAGCGGACATCGCCGCGAAGGGATTTTTTGAGACGGGATTCCAGCTCGCGATGGGCGGAAAAGCGTTCGTGGTTCAGCGGAAGCTGATTCAAAAGGGCGGAAAAAGAAGAATTGTCCACGCTGCAATGATAACGCTGTGCGTGAGAAAGACGGTATGAGCCACGTCAGCGCGTGGGCCACTCATCGACGACGAGGCCAAGGTCGTTGAGCTGTTGGATGATGGCTTCGACGTTGCGGCGAATCTGGGGGCGGTCCTTGGGGCTGGCCTGGGGCGACTCGGCGACGGCAATGACGCGACCATAGCGCCATGCGCCGGGAGGCAGGGCAGCAAGGGCCTGAGCGAGGTCGGCGGGGCGCAAGACGATCTCCTGGCGGCGGGCGGCCCGGGGGCGGAGCATGGTTCCCTTTCCCATGGAGCTGGGATTGGCGTCAGCCAGGTTGATGCGCAGGTTGAGTGTATCGGCATCGACGGTGAGAAAGGGATTGGACCACTCGCCCGGCTCGTGCACATCCACATACATGCTCTTGGTGGGGAGCGGAATCAGGGCCAGTGCGGCGCGCTGCTGCTCGCGGACAGCTGCTTCGGCCTGGGCCTGGTGCTCGGCGTTGACCGCGTTCTGCGCGACGTTGGCGACGGCTTGCTCTTCGCGGTGACAGGCGGAGAGAGAGAAGAAGAGTAGCAGGGCCACGGCCAGAAGAAAATTCGCGGCAACGAATTGGTTGAGTCTTGAACGCGGAATCACGCTTTGAGAATAACAGTGATGGCGAAGAGGGTGAAAGCAGTCTAAAACTCGTAGCGCAAACTGAAGACGGGATAGCGGCCCATCTGGTCGGCCTTGGCTATGGGCAGGCCGCTGCTGTTGCCGCAGCCCCATGAGACCTGGCAGTCATTGAGCCAGACGTAGCCCATCAGGTTGCCGCGATTGACGATGTTTTCCGCGCCGGCGTGCAGGTCGAAGACGCCCTTTGGCACACGGAAGCGGCGTTCCACTTCGAGGTCGAGGCGGTTGTAGAGCGGGCCGCGCAGGGCATTGACGCGGGTCAGATCGTAGATGCCACGGCTCTGCGCGAGCGAGTCGACGAGGTCGAAGGGCGTGTAGGGGCGGCCGCTGGAAGCCGATTCGCGCAGGTCGAGCTGGATTCCCTTCCAAAGGCGGATGTTGCCCAGCGCGGTGGCCGACAGGGGAGTGTCGAAGTTGCCGTTGCGGCGAATGCCATCGAGGGCGCGGTAGGTGGTTTGGGAACGTGCAGCGGAGAGCAGCAACTGTGCCCGGCTGCGCCAGTGCGTGCGCAAGGCCAGCTCCAGGCCGCGAGACTGGGCCGTTCCGGAGCTGGTCAATGGCAGCCAGACAAATCCCTGCCCCAGCGTGTCGACCATGTTAGATAACATCAGGGCCGGATATTCGGTGGAGACGGCTTCGCGGCGGTAACTCTTCTGATATGCCTCGACGTCCATAGTGCCCCAGCCGGCCTGCCAAAGCCTCATGCCCAGCGCGCCTTGACGGACCTGAGTGGGTTGCAGGTTGCGATTGCCGGGGTAGCTGATCATGTCCATGATGGGGGGCAACTGCGAGGAGATATTCATAGAGCCGTGGAGAATCTGTCGGTTGTTGAGCCGGTATGCAACAGAGAGGCGCGGGTCAAGGGCATAAGTGCCGGTGATGGCGAAACTCTCGGCGCGCAGGCCTGCCAATAACATCCAACGTTTGCCCAAACTGCCTTCTGCTTCGACGAAGGCTGCGCTTTGGCCGGTCGTGAATTTGCGCTGAAAGGTGACGGCGTCAGAGCGGGTTGGATCGGCGCTGAAGGGAGATAACTGGCCGTTGGGCTGCGCTACCGAATCGTCCGGGGTAGTTAGTTTGCCGCTGGCGCCTGCCGAGAAAAGCCATCCGTGCAGATCGGCTCGCAACTCATAGTTCAACGCCGAAAGGCCAGTGCGCGAATCTTCGCTGTAAGCGGGCAGCAGAGTTACCGTGTGGCAGTTACCGCTGCTATCGAGAACTTCGCCGATTTGTTGCTGCTGGCCGATGTTTTGTTTAGTAAGTGAAGAGCTGGCAGATAGGTTGGCTGTAACTCTGGAAGAATAATTATGCCTCCAACTAAGAGCCTCGGTTGAGCGCCAACCGGAATACTGGGTCTGGTAGATACTGGTCGCGCCGGGCGAAGGGCATGGAGTCATATTGATGGAATCGGTGCCGCTCAAGCTGAGGACCGAGAGCGTGTCACGGTTAGTGGGGTTAAGCTCCAAACGAGCCATGCCGTTGCTATAAGTTGGAACGCCATTGATGCCGATGTCGTTGGTGACGAGATTCAAAATGCTGCGATGCGCCGAAAGCAGCAAGCTGCCCCTGTTGGCCAAGGCGCGCTGGTAAAGCCCGCCCGCGCCCGCGATGCCCGCGGAAAGATTGCCCGCCTGGCGAGCCTCTCCCAAATCGCGCGTATGAATCTCAATCAGCGAGGAGAGGCGGCTGGAGTAGGCAGCATCGTAGACATCATCTCTCATTTCCATGCTGCCGACGGACGTGGAATCGATCATGGAGGTGAACCCTCCGTTCGAGCCGGAGAGCGAAAAGTGGTTGATATTCGGCACTTCGACGCCGTCAACGACGAAGAGGTTTTCCGTGGGATGGCCGCCGCGCACCAGCGCATCGTTGCTCAAATCAGATACCCACACCACTCCAGGCATCACTTGCAGATAACGGCTGAAGTCTCCGTAGGTTCCCGCAGAGGAGAGAATCTCGGCCTGCGTGACATTGGTGGCCGGAGTCAGAGCATCCAGCGCGCCCGGAGCAGCGGCAACCACGTGCAGCGTGGTGGAAACAATGGGAATCGCGACCTTGGGCGGAACGGAAACCTCCATGTTGGTTGTGGAATAGGAGGCTTCCGTAGTGGAGTCAGCACGAGCGATCTCCTGCGGCGATTGCGCCAGCAGAAGTGCGGGATACACGAAAATAACAAACAACAAAGTACGGTGGACGACTTTTAGGCTCATGAAAGCTCCGCACGAGAGGTGGAGTAATAGATCGTTGGCAACAGGGGCGAAAAAATAATTCTCTGGAGTGGCCAGTCAACGCGCAGAAGTGTTCCGCATTCTCGTAAATGGAGGTCTGCGCTGTTTTGTTGAGTTAGCCATCTCTAATTCAGTGTCGTTTGAATTGCATAAATAGGGAATATCTCATTTGTGCGCTTATTAGTAACATGTGTCCTATATTGCGACAGTTATACAGGTATCTTATGACTTTTGTTTGTAATGGTTATCACATTACAAATGTCAGTAACTTCAAAGGCGATTACTATGTGGATAAATTAACACCGACGCAGTTAATTATTCCAGGCGCTCGAAGATGGCTGCGGTTCCCATGCCTCCGCCAACACACATGGTGGCTGTGCCGTAACGAAGCTGCCGATTGAGTTCGATGGGGCCAATATCGGCCAGGGTCAGACCTGCGCCATCCGCCCAGTCATTTTACTGGTATAGATGCGTATGATGTACCAGCGTAATGTTCATGTATCTGCTCTATCGAAAGTCCAGAATATAGCTCGCGAATAATATCAGAAATATAAATGAATCGTTTTTCCGGGTATTTCTGATAGAATTCTGTGATTTCATCAATCATCTTAGATGAGTCTCGATTTGAAATCGGTGAGTGAGACATACAAATGCGCGCATATCTCCCTACATCAAGCCCTTTCATCTTGGGTTTGACCGCAAATATCCCTTGCTCGCATCCATAACCGTAACCCGATAGCATCCCGGTTACATAAGCGCCGAAATAAGCTTGTCTTGTGGTAATATCCCATTTCAACCACTCATCTCCTTCGGAACCTACCCAGGCTGCATGTACTTGACCACAAAGAATCAACAGGAGCATTGCAATCACTACTGCGATTCGAATTCCAAATGCGAGGTTCATTCTTGTCATCATGCTATTCCGAATTCCTTTCTGCAATGTCAGCAAGCATATCGATCATGTTTGCGAATTTAGGCCCGCAGAAAAGCGCCTTACTCCGGCATTTCCAGGACAATCCAGGAGTTCTTCAAATAGAAGTGGTAGACGGTGTGGAGGTCGACGAGCGAATCAGCCAGGGCGTCGTGGTCCACGGGCGCCGGGCGATGCAGCAAACCGGCCTGGGCCTGGCGAATCTGCTCAGGCGAGGCGGGGTCAATGCCCCAGTTGAAGCCGAGAACGCCGGATGGGTCGTGAGCCTGCAGGCGCTCAGTCTCCGGCGCGGCGGCGAGCACAAGCAACCTGG
>Ga0209039_10001313_pt1 | contig 23524 bp, 15 predicted proteins | sample BogFormECP12_OM1_FD_188238 | JGI IMG/M metagenome (GOLD analysis project Ga0209039, IMG submission 188238) | Bog forest soil microbial communities from Calvert Island, British Columbia, Canada - ECP12_OM1 (SPAdes) (version 2) | ecosystem: Environmental > Aquatic > Freshwater > Wetlands > Bog ... | reverse complement strand
TACCCCACGTGGGTAATACAGCCGTCTCATGGCAACTCAATGAGAAATCAACCACATCCCGCTCTTTTTGGCGTGTTCGCAGTAAACTACCGCTAGGTAGATATCAACCTCTCCTCCAGATTCCCCAAATACTCCCACTGCAAGGTCCAAGCGGCCGTCGCCGTTGAAGTCCCCGCTCGCCAGTGAGTTCATAATGAAGTTTGAGTTGAAAACAATAGGCTGGCCAAACGTTCCATCGCCGTTGCCTAAGAATACTGAGACGCTTCCGCCAAAGCAGTCGCTGCCAGTGGGGGGACACCCGCTGTTGGCAACCGCCAGATCCAGCTTGCCATCGTGGTTAAAATCACCCGTGATTACCGCCATGGGACCGAGTCCGGCGGTATAGGTCACCTGCGGCTGAAAGGTGCCATCGCCATTTCCCAACAAAACCGACACGGTCCCATCGGTGCCGTTCGCTACCGCAAAGTCAACTTTGCCATCACCATTGAAGTCGCCCATGGCTATGGATTCAGGGCCCTGGCCTACCGCGAAATCCTTCTTGTTGAAGGTGAGGGTAGGATTTGGGTTGATCACATCAAATCCCACGGGGAACTGGGAAGGCCCTCCACCCGGCGTGGGATTTACCGCGGTGACCACGGACGTGCCCGCCGTCGCGATGTCCGACGCCAGAATCGCCACGGTTAGTTGAGTGCTGCTCACATAAGTGGTGGCCCTCGGGTTGCCGTTCCAATTCACCACGGTGCCAGGAAAGAAGCCGGTCCCGGTTGCGGTAATCGTAAGGGCAGGACCTCCCGCTACGGCTTCCGGCGGCGTCAACTGGTAGATTTCGGGTACCGGATAGACGATCCCGGTTCCCGTGAGGGCCACGGTTTGAGGGCTGCCGATGGCGTTATCGGTTAGGGTAAGGGTACCTGCGAAAGTTCCCTTACTATTAGGAGTAAAGGTCACATTGACAGTGCAGCTTGTGCCCACTCCAACGCCGCTACTGCAAGTATTGGTCTGGGCGAAATTCCCATTGACCGCAATACTGGAAAATGTCAGAGGAATATCCCCGGTGTTATTGATGGTGATCGCCTGCGGCGCGCTAGTTGTCCCTTGAAGCTGATTGCCGAAATCGAATGAACTCACAGAGAGGGTAGCCGTCGGGGCGATACCGGTACCCAAGAGGCTCACCACGCTCGGACTGCCTGGCGCATTATAAATTATGGTCAGGTTGCCGCTACGCTGGCCACGCGCCGTGGGTGTGAATGTCACATTGACTGTGCAAAACATCCCGGCCGGTACGCTCGTTCCACAGTTATTGCTTTATCCAAAATCCCCCGTGACGACGATATCAAATAGCAAGGGATTGCTTCCCGTGTTCGTGACCGTCACGGCCTGGCTGGGGCTGGTGGCGCCATAGGCCACGCTGACAAAAGAGAGACTGGATGGCGAGACGGTGGCGGTGGTGGGGAAGAACTCGTATGCACCCATATCAACGGTGCCGTTTTGGATTCGGGGGTTGCTGTCGAAGTCCGTGGACGGCAAATCGGGGGCCGAATTGTTTCCCATATCAATGACGGGCGATCCGACCAGAATATGAAAATTATTATTTGACGGATCGAAGAAAAGCGGGTCGGCAGAGATGTTTCCATTGGTGCCGGTCGGGTCCGCACAGCCCCCGGCAAAGGGGGTTCCACCGGAGTTGTATACATCGTTGGAATTGAAGGTGGGGAGAACGTAATTACTACCGCCAGGGCACCAAACGACTGAAACCCCCGCAGGCCCCGTCATAATATTATTATAAAAAGTCATGGGACCATTAGAGTAAAAAACGTAGATCGCTGACCCGTCGCTAGAGGTGTTGTTCGCGATTGTGTTATTGACGAAGGCCATGGGCCATTCTTGCATCCATATTCCTCCCCCACTTGGGGCAGTGTTTCCCACAATTACGTTTTGGACCATGCCAGGGTTCGAGCCATTCATTAGCTCGATTCCTCCGCCTTGGTCCCCGGTAGTATTACCGCTGATGAGGTTGTTTTGGATGGTGCCCTGGGCGCCGTAGAGGCTTATGCCACCTCCGCCAGTATCGGTATTATTATCGGCAATAGTGTTGTTCAACACCTGCACCGATCCACCATCAAGATAGATGCCGCCGCCATGCCCACCAGAGCAACGACTGGTATTATTATTCGAGATCGTGTTGCCCTGCAGATTGGCCGAACTGCTTTGTGCATAGATGCCACTGCCACTGGCACAGACTGAGTTCCCAGTAATCACGTTGCCGGTAATGGTTGGAGACGCGCCTGCAATATAAACGCCTCCTCCGCTGTAATTCGTCCCGATGCCGTTTGTTAATGTGAAGCCATTGAGTACAGAAGTTAACCCTTCTGAGGTGGAGAAAGTCGCCACTGGCCCGTTCCCCCCGCCATTAATCGTCGTGACCTGTGGTCCCCCCGTGCTGGTCACGGTTATCGCCTTTCCGTTGAAATTGATATTCTCCATGTACGTTCCAAGCGCCACCTGCACGGTGTCGCCGTTCGAAGCGGCGTTGATGGCCGCCTGAATGGTGGGTTGGTCTGTGGGTACGTGAATAGTGGCCGCATTTGCGATTGGCGGGGTGACAAGAGCGAGCAATGCCGCCAGACTCAAGGCACCGCCGATGAGGATTCGCCTTGTGATGGAGTTCATTGGAGTCGTTACCTCCCTGGCATTTGGGTTCTGCGTGAATTTGTTTCGACCCGGTGTCCTGGCGTATTCGTCAGTGGCAGGCCAGAATGCGCAAGAACACTTGCGGGGCGGAAAGAGCAGTGACGATGAGTCATATACATCAACTGCCATGAGTAAACTGGAGGATGCTACGGGCCATACTTTTAGACCTTTCGACCACCGCTGTCAAGAGACATAACGTCTCCTTGCCGCAACGGAGCGCGGGGAATTAGGGTGTCGACGCGGCGCATATATCGTTGTCCAATGTATGTGCCCGTTGGTTGGGGACGCAGACATGAAAGGCAATGTCCGTGCCAGCCGCGGAGGGCGCCGGAGTGTAGCCTCACATTTCTCTTGACAAAGCCTAGATTGATAGGTATAGTTAATAGGCAAGCCCACGTCCGGGGACGAAAAGGCGCTGCCCATGCCGAGCCTGCCACAGTCCGGCCTCCTCTCCCTCCTGGAGATTCCATTCCAACAAAATGTCACTTCCGGGGACCGGCCTACTAAAAAAGATGTTAATTAATGCCGTTTGAAGCCGGAATGTGTATGAAAACAAAGGAAACATTGACGAAATGACCGCAAAAAGATCGGACATTTACGGCAATATGACGTGGATTTTGCAGAAAAATTCAGAATATGACGGGCAATTCAGCTTGATTGACCGAGTTTTCAGCCTTCATGAGCACGGTCCGGCGGCGGAGCTTCGGCGACGACAACGCGATTTTGAAAAAACCTTGGGCAGCGTCGGGGGACGCAGACATGAAAGGCAATGTCTGCGCCACCCGCCGGCAATCACCAAAGGAGCGGTTTCCTGTAGAGATGTTAAAAATGAAACAACCTCCGGGGATGTGTATGAAAACACAGGTGAAGATGACGAAATGTCCGGCACAATACAAGGTTTTTACACGAAAATACAGCAATCGCACGATATTCGACAACCATCGGTCGGGTTTACTGGCCGAAATTGCATAAGTTTCGCGATAATTCGGGGCGAAGGCGGACCCAAAATCGGCTCATCGGCCATCGGTCCACCGGAGGAGCGCGAACCTGGTTTTAGATGTCCCGATGGTCCGCTGGCCCGATCGTCGCGGCTTTGGAGTCATTGAAAAAACAGTGACAAGTGACGAGTGACAAGTGACGAGCCACGGCTTAGGTAACTAAGGTGGAAAGGCAGCAGAGCAAGATTCTCCGCGGAGTTTATCCTGAGCGGGCAGAGCGAGATTCTTCGCTGCGCTCAGAATGACAGCGAAGGACTCAGGATGACAGCGCAGCGGGTCGCGTCCGAAAATCGCAAATCAGCAGGGCAGCGACGAGTGACCCGTGAACGGTGACAAGCGAGAAACAAGATCCGAATGCAGAAAGGTGGGCAGCGCCGAGGGCTAATCCCCAGCGTGATACACTGCCCCGTATCGGCTATCGGCAGTGCTCGGCGAGGAGCTGAATCAATTTGCCCACTCCGAAAATCGCAAATCACCAATCGCCAATCGCTGGGAAGAGGGTCAATCATGAAGCGCTTGTGGACAAGAGTTGTGTGCGGATTCATCAGCGTCTACTTACTTGCGGGGCCGGCGGCCCGAGGGCAGCAGGCTCCTGCTGCCAAGCCCTTCGATTTGATCGAATGGAATGGCGGGAAGTTCATCTATGGCGCGGATTACTACCCCGAGGCTTGGGACGAAAGCCAGTGGGAAAAGGACGCAAGCCTGATGCAGGCGGCCGGAATCAACTTCGTCCGCATGGGGGAATTCGCCTGGGTGAAGATGGAGCCCGAGGAGGGCCACTTTGATTTCGCCTGGCTCGATCGCGCCCTCAAGGTGCTGAACGCCCATGGCATCCGGGCGGTATTGGGAACCCCCACCGCCTCGCCGCCCGCCTGGCTGTACGCGAAGTACCCCGACATCGCGGCGATGGACGCGAGTGGGGTCCGCTATCGCTACGGTTCACGCCGTAATTACTGTATTCACAACGCCGATTTTCTTGCCGCCACCACCCGCATCGTCACCGCCATGGCGGAACATTTCAAGGATCATCCGGGAGTGATGGGCTGGCAAATCGACAACGAACTGGGAGACCCGAAGTGCTACGATCCCGCCAGCCGCGCCGCCTTCCAAACCTGGTGCCAGCGCAAATACCACACCCTGGACGCGCTGAATGCTGCCTGGGGCACCATTTTTTGGGGTCACACCTATCAAGCCTGGGGGGAAATCCCTTTGCCCTGGAATACCCTCTACGACACGTCCAACCCCAGCTTGGCCCTCGATTTCGACCGCTTCCAGAGCGACTCGACGCACGCGTATCTGGACGTCCAGGCGGCGATACTGCGCAAAATTGCTCCCCGCCAGGCCATTACCCACAACGAAATGGGGATGTTTTCGGAGGTTGATTATTACGACTTGAACCGCTCGCTCGACTTTGTTGCCTGGGACAACTATCCGATGCTCCAAAAAGATTACGCGCAGTATGCCGGGCAAGGATTGGCCCATGACCTGATGCGAGGCTCGAAGGACAACCAGAATTTCATGATCATGGAACAGCAAGGCGGTGTGGGCGGCTGGTCGGCGTTTATGGGACGGCAGGCGCCGCCCGCCCTCTATCGCGTTTGGGCTTATCAGTCCGTCGCCCATGGCGCCGATGGCGTCTGCTATTTCCGTTGGAGGACTTCCCGCTACGGCACGGAGCAGTATTGGCAGGGAATTCTCGACCAGGATAGCTACCCGAATTCCCGCTATGCCGTCGTGGCACAAACCGGAAAGGAATTCGAGCAGCTCACGGGCTTAATCCATGGATCGAAGGTGGTGTCGCCGGTCGCCCTGCTGGTGTCTCCCGACTCCCGGTGGGCGCAGCAAATTCAGCCGGGAGTGGAGGACTTCCAATACGACCAACAACTCCACGACTATTACGACGCCTTTCGCCGCGCGGGGGTGAGCGTGGACGTCGCCTTTCCGCCCAGCGAGCTCTCAGCCTATCGCATCGTCGTGGCACCCGCACTCTATGTGACCGATCAGGCCCTCGTCGACAAACTCACCGCGTTCGTGAAGAATGGCGGGACGCTGATCCTCACCTTCCGTTCCGGCGTCAAAGATGAGCACAACGTGGTGACGGAGTTAACGCTCCCCGGCCCGTTCGCGGAGATCGCCGGCGTGGCCATTCACGATTTTGATCCCCAGATCAATGAGGAGCAGGAGGTAGTGGGACCCGGCGAAACGCATTTCCCCGCGCGCACCTGGTCCGACATTCTCACTCCCTCCACGGCGAAGGTCCTGGCGACTTACGGCAAGGGCTACTACGCCGGCAAACCGGCCGTGACGGAGAACCGCGCGGGAAAAGGTTGGGTCTACTACGTCGGCACCGAATCCAAATCACCTTTCTTTTATGACCGCCTGATTTCGCTCGCTGCCAGGAAAAGTCTGGTGGCGATGAATGAAAGGATTCCCCCCGGCGTCGAAGTGGCGGTGCGCCAAAAGGCGGGCAAAAAAATTATCTTCGTGTTGAATTACACCAGCACGGGCCAAACCGTGCCGCTCGATCAGGCTTACCAGAACGTCCTGACCGGCAAAACCGAACCGATGGAAGTGCAGATTCCTGCGTATGAGGTGAAGGTGCTCACGGAGAAGTAAAGAAAGGTGTCAGGTGGCAGGTGTTAGAACCGAAACTCGAAATTCGAAAATCGAAAGTCGCACCAACGCGACGAATTTCGATTTTCGAGTTTCGATTTTCGAGTTTCGGCTCTGGCACCTCTACCGCTCCAGATATGCGCGTACGAGGTAGGAAATTCCCATCAGCAAGAGCAGGACGTTTGCCGCGAGGAAGAGATGCTGCTTAAACCGCTTGTGCAGGCCAGCGCCCCACGCCAGCAAGCACAGAGAGAACAATGCCGCGCCGTAATAACCTACGAGCCCCCCCACGAAAAACGGAACCACGTGCCCATAGCCGCTCTTGCGGCCTTCGGCGAGAATCGGGCCGGCGATCGTGAGCCAGTAGATCCAAGTGCCGGGCGAGCCCACTTCCGCCAGCAAGGCGACAGATACACTGGCATAGGTCATCGTGGGCGAATCCGCCATTTCGTGCTGGGTCTTGCCCCAGAGTTCCCAGAGGGAATAACTGGCGAAGCCAAGCAGGGCCGTGCCCCCCACGTACGCCACGTAATGCGCAACTCCGGGAGGGATAAACCGGTAAAAGACCCCGGTCACGAGCAACAGGCAACCGTCAACCGCCAGCGGCGCGCCAACCAGCACGTAGATGGCCCGCCCCCAACGGCCCAAAGCCACTTGCGAGAGCGCAATCATGTGCAACGGGCTGGGAATCAAACCTCCCACTATTCCCATCCCCGCGCCGAGTATGAGCAGGTCCATAGGTATATCCCGCGATGTTATGCGGTCGAGCCGGGAATGTAAAGTGCGCGAGTGCAAAAATTCTGATCCGTTGAGTAAAGACCGTTGCGCTGGCGGGACGATTGACCTCAGAATACTTTCGGCTGCCCCGGCGCTCGATGCCTTCGGTGCGTGACAAGCTGTGGATTCGCAACTGAAAATACTGATCCTGTCCATGTCCCATGGCGCCGCGCATCAACGCGCCGCCAAGGCTTTGCGGGAAGCTTTCGCCGCCCTTCACCCCCACGCGCGGGTGGAAGTCATTGACACGCTTCAGCACTGCACCGCGTGGTTCAGGGCTTATTACAACTCCTACCTGATTCCGCTGGCGATCTGGCCCGGTCTGTGGCGCTGGATTGAAAAACGGCAGCACCAGTCAGAGTCCACGAGTCCCGGATGGATCTACCGGCGGGGCGCCCAACCCCTTTTCCGCTATCTGCGGGATTTCGCTCCCGACGTGGTCATCGCCACGGAAGTGGGCACCTGCGAGTTCGCGGCTTTGTACAAGCGCCAATCGCATGCGAGCTTCTTGCTGGTCGGCCTGGAGTTGATGGATTTCAATCGCGCCTGGATCCAGCCGGAAGTTGATCTCTTCCTGACCACCCATGCCGATCTCGCCGCGGAATTGGTGGTCGAGGGCGCTTCCGCCGCCAAGGTGGTGACCACCGGCCAGCCTATCGACCCGGCGTTTGCGTCCCTTCCTGAGCGCCGCACCGCGCGCGAAAAGTTGGGAATCAAGCAGGACAGTCTTCAGCTCTTGATCCTCTTTGGCGGCACGGGACATGGACACCCGGAGCGCATTCTGGAAGAACTCGCGAGGGTGCAGCACCCGCATGAGATTGTCATGGTCACGGGCCGCAACCAGCGCCTGGAGAAGCGGCTGCGCCAGCGCTATGGGAGCTTGCCCCATGTACGCGTGTTAGGGTGGGTGGACAACATTCAAGAGTGGATGGTGGCGTCTGACCTGATGATCAGCAAGCCCGGTGGGGGCACGCTGAACGAAGGCTTTGCCTGCGGCCTGCCCATGCTGGCCTTTGATCCCCTGCCCGGAAACGAGGAGCGCACCTGCCGCTGGATCGAAAAATGGGGAGCGGGGATTTGGATCAACAGGCCGGAGGACCTCGCGCCCCGGATCCAATCCCTGCTCGCGAATCCCTCCCAGCTCAGGGCGCTTCGCAACAAGGCGGGCACCTTGGCGCGCCCTTATGCGGCTCGCGACGGGGCGCTGGCTACGCTTGATTTTTTGTCCCGAAAGGTCCAGCCTCCCCCCCGGCCCAGGGCTCCGTCAAAGTCCCGCGTGTAGCATGCCTCCAGAGCTATGGATATAGTATCCACGAAGCGACCCCTCACCCACCGCCTTGCGGTCCCCCCTCTCCCCCTGGGAGAGGGCTGTGATTTTGACTTCTATCCCTCTCCCTTGGGGAGAGGGGGGACCGCAAGGCGGTGGGTGAGGGGTCTTTTTCATCCCCCGTCGGACTTTGACGGAACCCTGCCCCCGGCCCTGAGACGAATCCGCCGCCCGTTGAGCTGCGGACCGAGCGCCAGAATGACCGCTCAAACAAAGCCCGGAGTTCCACCTTCACGGAATCTTAAAGTTCCATTCACCTCAAAATCACAATCACCGCCTATAATCTTACTTGCCCTCGGTGATGACACTCATCGTGGCCACGGAGTATCTGATTTGTCTCCCTTCCTCCGCGACGAAAGGCCAGACCGCAAGATAGTTCCGCCGCCGGACGTTCAAGACCAGAATGCCGGGTTTGAAATCGCCCTCCCCCAAGCCTTTGCCGGCAGGATTGCGCCATTCGCCCAGCCAGCAATTCAGCACATCTTGCGCTGGCAGGAACTGAACAACCTTTATGCCTGGGTCAACCAGCCTGAGGGTGAAGATCAGATCTGGGAGAGAATCCTGCACTCCCTGAACGTTGCCTACGAAGTTTCCCCCGAAGATCTTGCCAATATCCCTACCAGCGGGCCCCTGGTGGTTGTTGCGAACCACCCCTATGGGGGAATCGAAGGTGTCATTCTTGCCGCGCTGCTGCGTTCCGTTCGCAGTGACGTGAAGGTAATGGCCAATCTGCTGTTGTGTTCTTTTCCCGGCCTGCGCAAGTCGCTGATCCCGGTTGATCCATTCGGGACACAAGCTTCCGCCACCAGCAACGTCCGGGGTCTTAAGGCCGCGATGGAGTGGGTGCGGAAGGGCGGCGCGCTGGCGGTATTTCCGGCCGGCGAAGTCGCCCACTTGCATATGAATCAGTTGGCGATCACCGACCCTAGTTGGCATGAGGCGGTGGCGGCCATCATCCGTAGGACCTCTGCCGTGGCGGTTCCGGTGTTTTTCTCGGGTAGCAATGGCGCGATGTTCCAGCTTTTGGGCATGGTTCATCCCCTGCTGAGGACGGTGATGTTGCCATCCGAACTGCTGAACAAACGGAATCATGTTTTCAAGGTTCGAGTTGGTCATCCCCTTCCCCACCCGAGGTTGAAATCATTCCCGGATGATGCCGAGATGACAGCCTATCTCCGCTGGCGAACGTACCTCCTGGGGCACCGCAAGGATTTGGGGAAAGCCCCTGGCAGGTGGGCGGGACTAATAAAAGCCGCCCATCGCGGGGCCCCCTCTGTTCTCGCGCAGCCGGAAGGCAACGACATGGAGCGCGAAATCCAGCATCTCCCACCCGAGCAGATTCTTATAGAAAGCGGAGACGAATCCGTAATTCTGGCAAAGGCACAGCAGGTTCCCCAGGTGATGCACGAAATCGGCCGCTTACGGGAGGTTGCCTTCCGCTCGGTCGGCGAAGGAACCGGCAGAGAAATCGACCTGGACCAGTTTGATTCATATTATGACCACCTCTTCGTTTGGAGAAAGAGTCAGCGCCAGATCGTGGGAGCTTACCGCTTGGGATTGACGGATCCGATCCTGAACAAATACGGGAAAAAGGGCCTTTATACCAGCACGCTATTTGATTTCCAGGACGGCTTCTTTAGCCGTATAGGCTCCGCGCTGGAACTGGGCCGGTCGTTCGTCCGGTTGGAATGCCAGGGGGCCATCAATGCCTTGCCCCTTTTGTGGAGAGGAATCGGCCGGTTTATTCTCGGCAACCCTCAGTGCAAAATTCTGTTCGGGCCGGTCAGCATCAGCAAAAGTTACCATCCCATCTCCCGAAACATGATGGTCACTTACCTTCGGCAGAACCACCTGACACAAGAGATTTCCCATCTTCTCAAACCCAAGGCTCCCTTCAAACCGTCGCGTATTCATCCGCGGAACCCCGTGCCGGTCTGCTTTGATGTCAAGAATGTGGAGGAACTGTCGGAGTTGATTTCCGAGATCGAGACTGACCGCAAACGAGTCCCTATCCTGCTGAAACACTATTTGAAGCTGGGCGGCAAGGTTGTGGGCTTCAATGTCGACGGCCACTTCAGCCACGTTTTGGACGGCCTCATTGTGGTGGATCTGACCAAGACCGAGCGCCGGATACTGGAACGGTTTCTGGCGCCCGAAGGCGCTCGCCGCTTCCTGGCCTACCACGAAGGTGGTTCACCTCCGGTAGGGCCGGAGAAATCCCCCGCCGCCGCTTAGCCTCGCTAACCAACGACCGTGAACAATTGTCCATCCCTCGATAGGCGCTGAGAAGGTGAACTGTCCAATTCCCTATTAATAATCGATGCCCTTCAAATAGTCTTGAGTCGGGACATACTGGAACCGATCAGGATTGGACTTCACAAGGGCGTCCGCATAGTCAGTGGAGATTGTCCCCCGGGCGTTGCGATAAGTGTCTTGCACCACGCTCTGATCCAGGAGGACGTTGTCAAATGCCTGAAAGGATTTGTCCCTCGCATCCTCATTGGCGCGGTCGTGGGCGAGCTTTTGGTCGAACGCCGCTTGGCTGGAGCGCGCACGGGCCAAGACGCTGGATGTAAACTCGTTGCTCATCTTGATCTGTTGCTGCACCTCGCCTTGGACCACCTGATTGTTGACTTTATAGCTCTTGGCAATGGCGACGAGCGTGGGGGTCTCCTGTTCGAAAAGTGGTTTGGGCACGCTCGCCTGATAAACCGCCATCCCCCAGTTTCCCGAGGCGTCTATAGGTGGCACGATGTAAAGTTGCACCGACAATGCCATTAACCCCTTTCCGTCGTGGGCGTCCAGGTCGGCCTGGAGGATTTTATCGACGCCGCGGCCCTGCGCTGGCCCGTCCGTTACTTTCGTGATATTGATGGTGGGAGCGGGGCACCGCTGCTTTTGGGCAAGTTGGGCCGCCGCCGATATGAACGAGCGCCCCGGGTCCGTGCCATAAGGTATGGCAACGTACAGTCCCGGCAGCGGCACTCGTCCGCCTTGCGTCAACATGTTGATCATGGGACGAGCCTGCGGGTTGGTGGGGTCCATCACCGGAATGTAGATACCGAAAAGCAGCTTCTCGCCGGTTGGCCCCTGCGCTTCCATGGCGCCCATATGTCCTGCCGTCAATTGCCAACCAGAGGGCAGTCCAACGCTTCCACTGTTGTCGGAAAAGTTCACCTGCTGGAGGGACGCCGCCACGCCGGCCGACGCGGGCGCGCCGCCGGGAGCCTTGGAGGGCCCGGGGCTCGAATTCCATTCTGCGCTCAAGTGCTGGAGCATGGGGTTGACGGTCTGGGGAAAACGCTGCGCATCATCAGTAAGCACCGCCGCACTGGGCTGTCCGCCCCGCGGGACGGAGACCATGACCAGCCCGGCGATGCGCTGGCCGCCGCTATTCTTGGCCGTGACGCTAAAAAAGGCGGCAAGGGATTGCCCGCTGAGATCCTGGAACAATCGGCCCACTTGTGGACGGTCACCGTAGCGGCCGTGGATCTGGCGCAGCATATAGCCCATCGCTGCTTGCACGGAGAGCTGTGCCCCCATCGGCCCGTACATGATCTGGCCACCGCCCGGGTTGTTGATCGTCTTCAGGGCATCCTCCGCCCGAGCGAGAGAGAAAGTTGCCATACCCACCGTGCCGATAAACAGATACACGAGCAACCTGGTCGCGCTACGAATCATGTTGGTTCATCTCCTTGAAAAGAATCGCTGCCATCGTGGATTATCGGCACACACAGGCGGGGAGTTTAAGCGCCAGATTGTCGGAGAGGCGCCATCGTCTCTTGACGCACCCTGCAACCGGATCATCCATCACGTCCGACCGTCAATAATGGGATTTTCGCTCTGCAAATCCAAGTTATCATGAATGAAAATGGAAACGCAACGCGACCGGTGGTAGTGACGCATCTGTTATCGTAACTTGAGCGGCTTGGACGAACCTGGCGTATGATACGCACTTCATGGCAACCCCCTGCTCCACCCGGAAGAAGCGTCCAGGAACAAACGCGGATCCGGCATCCGCCGCTCCATGAACTCAGGAGCTGTATCATCATGCAAATGAAACAACATGCCCTTCTCCTTTCACTGCTGTTGTTGTCGCCGAACGCCGTTGCGCAATGGAACCCCTTGAATCCCGCCCAGGGGATCGAGAAGCAATCTGACGGCGTGCTCTTCACCATGCAGACCGGCCTGCTGCGGATCGAGGTCTGTTCGGATTCCATCGTCCGCGTTCTCTACACACCCACACTCTCTTTCCCACGGGTGAAGCATTTTGCCGTGACCAAAACGAGTTGGCCGGCCGCGCAATTCTCGCTGGCATCGACCGACAAAGAGGTGACGCTGAGCACCGCGCAACTTAAAGTCACCGTGGGCCGCAAGGATGGTGTGATTGTCTTCAGTGACGCGGCGGGCAAAAAGCTGATGCAAGACAGCAGCCGGACCATGACTCCCGTCGTGGTCAATGGCGAGAAGACCTACCGCGCCGAAGAGTTTGTGGCGCTGTGGGGATCGCCGGAAGGCTTCTACGGACTGGGGCAGCATCAGGCCGGGGTGTGGAACTACCGGGGAGAGTCTGTGGACATCTCGCCGGACAACACTAACATTTCCGTTCCCCTGCTGCTGTCCAGCAACGGCTACGGCCTGTTCTGGGACAACCCTTCCCGCAGCCGCTTTAACAACCGTTTCATGCACTCGCTGTATATCAGCTCGGAAGTCGCCGACCAAATCGACTACTACTTCATTTACGGCCCGGAATTCGACAAGGTCGTCGCCGCTTACCGCGAGCTGACCGGCGCCGCTCCGCTGTTCGGCAAATGGGCGTATGGCTTCTGGCAGTGCAAGAATCGCTATCAGTCGCAGCAAGAACTGCTGGAGGTGGCGCACCAGTACCGCGAGTTGCACATCCCCGTCGATAACATCGTGCAGGATTGGTTCTGGTGGAAAATCAAAGGAGACTTCGAATTCAACGACCACTATCCCGACCCCGGCGGCATGATCGACGACCTGCACCGCAACCACTTCCATCTGATGATTTCGGTATGGCCCTATTTCGATGCCGGCTCGAAAGTCTATGAGGAGATGGACAAGCGCGGTTACTTTATCGCCCGCACCAAAGTTGGCGGCTTTCATCCTGCCGGCATGGCCCTGTATGACCCTTTCAATCCTGCGGCCCGCAAGTTCTACTGGCAGATGATGGACAACGTGCTGTTCAAGATTGGAGCGGATGCCTGGTGGCTCGATACGACGGAACCGGAAACGGAGGGGCAGGAGACCAACATCCTGGTGAGCCACCAGGTGGCCGCAGGCAACGGCGCCCGCTACGCCGACCTCTATCCCCTGATGACCACCTCGGCCGTCTATGACGGCCAGCGCAGTGTGACCGACCAGAAGCGCGTTTTCATTCTCTCGCGATCGGCGTATGCAGGCATCCAGCGCAACAGCACGGCGGTCTGGTCCGGTGATGTTAATTCCGACTGGGAAACCTTGAGGCGGCAGATTCCGGCGGGATTGAACTTGATGCTTTCCGGAATTCCCTATTGGACGACCGATATTGGTGGATTTACGGATGGCGACCCGACCAGTCCCGCCTACCGGGAACTGTTCCTGCGCTGGTTCGAATACGGAACGTTCTGCCCCATCTTCCGTGTGCACGGAACGCGCACCACCAACCAGAACGAGCTATGGTCCTACGGCGCCGGCGCGCAGGAGATTCTGACCCGGTACGACACGCTCCGTTACCGCCTGATGCCCTATATCTACTCGCTGGCGTGGCAGGTGACGCACGCGGGCTACACCCTGATGCGCCCGCTGGTGATGGATTATCGCGAGGATGTCACGGCGCGCAACCTCGGCGATCAGTATCTGTTCGGGCCGGCGCTGATGGTCAGTCCCGTCACCGACCCGGGAGTGGACCAGCAGCGCGTCTATCTGCCCAACACTACTTGGACCAACTTCTGGACCGGCGAAAGTCTCTTCGGGGGCAAGTTCATCATGGCGGCGGCGCCGCTCGAGACCCTGCCACTATTCGTTCGGGCCGGTTCGATTTTGCCCATGGGGCCGGCGATGGAGTACAGCAATCAAAAGCCGGAGGACCCCATCGAACTGCGCATCTATCCGGGGGCGGATGCGGATTTCACGCTCTACGAAGACGATGGCCTTACTTACGACTACGAGAAGGGCGCGTATGCAACGATTCCACTTCATTGGGATGACGCCCGGCACACGCTCACCATCGGCGCGCGACAGGGCAACCTGCCCGGTATGATCGAGCACCGCACGTTCAAAATAGTCTGGGTGGGGCCCGGCCACGGCGTTGGCGTGAGCCCGTCCGGGACATTCGACAAAACGGTTTCCTACGACGGCGCGGTAGTCACCGCGCAACGCTGAAACCAAATCCGCGCTACGCTCGGTCTTCCTGGGCCACGCTAAGAAGACGGAGGCAACATGCAAGAAAGTTCAGAAGTGGCGGTATAATGCGGACGAGACGTTATGAAGAAGAAGGTCAACCGTCATAATCACAAAAGCGACCGCGACACGATGCGACCGGAGTACGGCTTCTCCACCGCCGAGCGAGGTTTCACGGCGGCGAGATATGCTCAGGGCGCTAACATCGCCGTGATCGATCCGGAAGTGTCGGACGTCTTTCCGGACAGTGCGACGGTGAACCGGACGCTGCGCGCACTCGCCCCCCTTCTTCGACTGCAACATCGACCCGCCTCAAAGCGCAGAAACGCCTGACAAGGCGCCGCGGGCGACGGCCAAAAGCGCGGCTCGCCTGAGTGTCAGATCCTTAGCTGCCCGCCACGCATTACGCCATGGATGCGACTTGGCACGCAGAATTTCGGAAGCGAATGAAGTAGTAGCCACGGCCCTCCAAGTGCTGGTAAAAACACTTCATGGTGGTGAGAAATCCGGACAAAAAGGAACAACCCATGGAAATTCGCCGCAAAGATGCTTTGGATTATCACCGGCAAGGGCGTAAGGGCAAGATCGAAGTAACGCCCACCAAACCTTGCCGCACGCAAAGGGATTTAAGTCTGGCTTATACGCCCGGCGTTGCCGAGCCTTGCAAAGAAATTGAAAAGAATCCCGAACTGGTTTTTGAATACACGGCGCGCGGGAACCTAGTGGCGGTGGTCTCAAACGGTACGGCAGTCTTGGGCCTTGGCAACATTGGACCGCTGGCTGGCAAGCCAGTGATGGAAGGCAAGGGCGTTCTCTTCAAGCGCTTCGCCGATATCGATGTCTTTGACTTGGAAGTCGGCTCGGAAGACCCGGAAGACGTCATCAAATTCTGCCAGCTTCTCGAGCCCACCTGCGGCGGGATCAACCTGGAAGACATCAAGGCCCCGGAATGTTTCTACATCGAGGAAACGCTGCGCAGCACCATGTCCATCCCGGTATTTCACGACGACCAGCACGGCACCGCCATTATTTCCGGCGCGGCCCTCCTGAACGCTATGGAGATCACGGGCAAGGACATCAGCAAAATCCACCTGGTCGTCAATGGCGCGGGCGCCGCCGGCATCTCTTGTGCGGAACACTACATCCGCCTGGGAGTGCGCCGGGAGAACATCCTCCTCTGCGACACCAAGGGTGTGGTTTATGAAGGCCGCGCGGAGAATATGAACCCCTACAAGGCGCGCTTCGCGGTGAAGACCGAACGGCGCACCCTGGCCGATGCCCTGATAGGTGCGGATGTTTTCTTGGGCCTTTCGATCGGCAAGTGCGTCACCCCGGAGATGCTCCGCTCCATGGCGGATCACCCGGTGGTCTTCGCCATGGCCAACCCGGTTCCCGAAATCGGTTACGACGAGGCCAAGGCCGCGCGTCCCGACGCCATTGTGGCGACGGGACGCTCCGACTTTCCCAATCAGGTCAATAATGTTTTGGGGTTCCCGGGGATTTTTCGTGGGGCGCTGGACGTGCGGGCGCGGGCGATCAACGAAGAAATGAAGGTGGCCGCCACCCACGCACTGGCCGCCTTGGCCAAGGAGGATGTGCCGGATTCCGTGTTGCGGGCTTACGGATTAGGCCGGTTGCAATTCGGGCCGGAATACATTAACCCCAAGCCCTTCGATCCCCGCGTGCTGATTTGGGTGTCGGCGGCGGTGGCGGAAGCGGCCATGCGGACGGGTGTGGTGCAGGTTCAAATCGATCTCGCGGCCTACCGCGATGAACTGGCCCGCCGCCTGACCCGCACCTACGGAGTCATGCAGAACTTGCGCCACCGAGCCCAGGCGGCCCCCAAACGCATCGTCTTCTCCGAGGGCGAGCATGACAAAGTGCTGCGCGCCAGCCATCAAATCATCGAGGAGCGCATCGCCTACCCGATCCTCCTCGGCCGCCCCGAAGTCATTGGAAATCGGCTCAAGGAGCTGGGGTTTGAGGACATGAGCGCGAAGGTGGTCGATCCGGCGCACTCCCCTCACTTTGAAGCGTATGTGCAGGAATTCTATCGCCTGCGGCGCCGGGGGGGCGTGACCCTGAATACCGCTCATGAGCAGATGCTGAACCCCAATTACTTCGGCGCCATGATGGTGCACATGGGAGATGCGGACGGTTTTGTAGCAGGCGTCAGCCAGAACTATCCCGACACCATCCGGCCCGCCCTGCAAATCATCCGGACCCGGCCGGATGTGCATCGCGTCGCCGCGGTTTTCGTCATCGTCACCAAGAAAGATGTCTATTTCTTCGCCGACACGCATGTCAACATCGAGCCCACGGCGGAGGACCTGGCGGAAATTGCACTGCTGGCCGCGGAGGTGGCGGCCGAGTTCGAAATCGAGCCGCGCGTGGCCATGCTCTCCTTCTCCAACTTCGGCAGTACCAGTCACCCCCTGGCCGAAAAGATGCGGCGGGCGACGGAATTGGTGTTGGAAAGGAATCCCGACCTGATGGTGGACGGCGAGATGATGGCCGACACCGCATTGGTGCCGGAAATTCTGGAGGAGGAGTATCCCTTTTCCCCACTCAAAGGTGGCGCCACCGTGCTGATCTTCCCGGATCTCGGGGCGGCCAACATCGCATACAAGATGATGATGCGCATTGGCGGCGCGGAATCCCTGGGGCCCATCCTCGTGGGGCTTTCGAAATCCGTCCACGTGCTCCAGCGCGGCGCCACCGTGGAAGAAATCGTCAACATGGCCGCCATCGCCGTCGTCGACGCGCAGAAACACAGCCGGCAACTGCAAGGGGTACCCCGCTTACCGGCGGCGTGAGGGGATTCGAGGCTTAGCCTTTCGAATGTGAATGGAGAGGCTTTTACCGCAGAGACGCGGAGAAAAGCCCTCTTGCTTTCAAATCTCTGCGCCTCCGCGCCTCGGCGGTATGAAGTATCTCAGGGGACTATTTCACAGCTCCTGAACAGTACTGGGATTAACGCCCGTAGGACATCGCCTCAATCATGCCGATTGATGATGCCGCGGCAATTCCGCGTTCCACACCGGCAGCGCATGGTTTCATCCGTATGGTCATAGTTGTAATCGACGGTCAGTTCCTCGCCCTTGCGAATTGCGCGCAGACTCATATAGATAATATGACCCTTCATAATGCGCGACACCAGGTTGGGCTGGCAGGAGTGGTTGACCAACTCCGCGCCGGAGCCTCCCACTCCTCCGTCGAGCGTCCAGTGATCGTCAAGGACGAACAAATAGGGGGTTTTCGCGCGTCGCTTCGCCTCGCGCGGCCCGATTTTCTCGCCTCGATACTCCATCACCTTGCGGTTGGCCGGGATGTTCTGGTCCGCGTAAACACCCCAGCGGTGAATTTTGGACTCGGCGGCCCGAAGGCGAAAACAGCCGTACTGGGGATCAATCACCGGGGCAACCGCCGGATCGTTCTTAGACTTGGCCATAGAGCAAAAACGTAGCGCCTCCTTGCTGTTTTATGAGCCTTTCACGCTATCATACCTAAAGCAAACTTCGCACGGCGAGATTGGAAGAGGAAACTCACCACAGAGCGCACAAAGATCACAGAGAAAAGCACTTCTGCTTGCGCGAGTGGGGAATACAGTGGACACCCTCAGGCCCTCCAAACGACCTCCCAAGAAGCGGCACTCGGCGTCACGAGAAGGATGTCACCTTGCCGGCGGACCTCCGCTCCGGCGACCTTGTCGAACCGCCAGCCGCTCCCCAGGGTTGCGGGTAGGTGAACATTTGCCGGCTCGGGTCCAGTCCCCCGCTGGAATTTCAAGCGCCAGCCATCGTGGCGATCGAGCGGTTCGAGGTTCAGATCGATCCGACCGAAACGTGTGGGGGACTGAACGACGCTCATGGGTTCCCCGCCTGCCAACTCGAAATCGCCCACTCCTACGAGCAGACGCAGATCGCGGCTGTCTTCGAGCGCCAGCATGTCGCGCAGGTAACGCACGCACTCCGCGCTCGCCCAATTGTGGGGCATATCACCGACGTAGTCTGCCGTCAGACTCCCGCGCACGGGCTGCTCCTCACGCCAGCAATAGAGCGGCGAAGCGTGGTTGAGATAACCCGTGAAGGTCGAGCGAGCCCAGTCCGCCAGCCCGGCCCATAAATAGACATGGGCCACGAAGCCCGCGTTGTAATTCCAAACTCCTTCGTGCCATAGCCAACCGGTTTCTGCGGGAATATCTTCCTGGGTGCAGGCCTGCATCAAGCGGATATGACCTTGCACAATCGGATCATCCTTGGCAAACACCAGGCCCGGATAAATCGCGTGGGATAACGCCCATTGCGCGGTTTGTGGCCGGGGCCGGTCCCATTCATTGGGCGCCGTCCACATGGGGTCTTCGTTCACCAACATGGGCAGGTACTCGAATCCATCTGGATGATGGCGCATCTCCTTTTGAGCGGCGGCACTAAGAGCCGAGCGTAATTCAGCGTAAAATTGCTTGGCGCCGGCCGGGTCGGGCAGGCCCAACCGATCCGTCGCTTCCGTGACGGCTTTTAATCCCGCCAGGACCCAGACGGTGTTGGTAAATTCGGAATGAGTGCCTCCCAGCCCGCCGTCACCCACACCCGGCGCCAGCAGCCCATAGCGGCCATTGACGCTGCCGTCGGTCTTGGCTTCATCCCGCTTGGCCTCGAGAAATTTTACCGCGCGCGCCACGTTCGGCTGCATGGAGCGGAAATAGCTCCAGTCCTGGCTGAGCTCGGCCTGCCGCACCAAAGTGAACATGGCGATGCCGGTGTCCTTCCACATCCCACCGCCGCCGCCCGCGAACACGCCTCCGCTCGCCTCCTGATGCTGCCACGTGGCTTCCAATCCCTCCTGCGCGGCCGCGTCGTAACCCAGGTAGCGGGCGGCCTCCAGAAGGAAGTTGCCGTCCACAACCCACAGGCCGCGATACACAGTGGGCCCCACCTGGAAAGTCAGCTTGCCGTTCTTTACTTCTCGTGCCTGCTGAATGTTCCGCGCGCAGGCCATCAAGAATTCGCCGTGTGCGCCGGGAAATTTGAGGGAAACCTTTCCCTCGAAGGGTTTCCAGTTTTGCCAGTACTCGCGCGCCTCGGTCAGCAATTGGGTGGGATGGGCAAGGCCGTCCTTCAGTTTTTCCACCTCCTGCCCTTCCTGGGGGAAGCGCAGAAAACATCGGAGCGGCTGGCCCGCAGAAATGACGGCGGCATTCATCGAGTAGGCCAATTCCACCCCGCCAACGTTGGGACTCGCGAGAGACTTGTCGCTTAGCAGAAACGGTGGCGCTTGCTCATTGTCCAAGCGCAGGATAGCGCCTTCCCGAGTGCTTTGTAGTTTTACCTCACGTTTGGTTTTCAGAATCACCAACGGAACCACCGCCAGCTTGTGCTCAGTGCGGGGTTCAATCTCCAGAATCACATTATCGACGCGGCCTTCACTGGTACGCTGCGTCGCGAAAGTCGTGATGTGCAGAAAAGCTACCGCGCGGTCGAGGCGCGTGTGAACGATGGGAACACCGGGAGCTTCCAGCCGCTGCCAGCCAACATGGTTGTCTTCCATCCCCGCGAGGGAAAATTCCACCACTTCCGGAAAGTAAGCGATCCCGCCGCCTTGGCCCGGGTGGCCGCAACGCAGCTCGCCGCGTTCGCCAATCAGGCTCTTGTGAGGATCGTCCGGGTAGCAGTAAGCCGTCTGGAAGGCGAGCGGCGAGTAGCGGAAGTCGATGGCGGTCGAGGGACTCAGGCTCTCCGCGTTAGGGGTTTTGCCCTCCACCTCATTTGCGGTCAGGCTTGATGCGTCGGCCAGAATCGGCGAGGGGCCAGCCATCGCGGCCGTCCCGATCCCGACGCTTACATCGCGAAGGAATTTACGTCGTGTCGTTTCGCTCATGGTTTCTTCTCCAGCGATAGAGGTGTGGACCTCTCAGCAGATCGCCAAAGCGGTCATTGTGGTCGTCATCATGAAAGCGGAACAGTATACGGGGAAATCCGCTGGTTCGCACGCCATTAACCGGCGTTTCTTAATTCGGGATTTACTCCTTGCGCATTGGGCCGGTACAATATCTCCGTCCTTGAAGGTCCCCGCTTACCTGTGATGGCGATGTCACCTTTCAGCAAAAGGAAATCGAATATGAAAAAGGGGTTCCTAAGCACGGTCGGACGCCGAGAGTTCATGGGAAGCGTGGTGGGCGCCTGGAGCCTGCTGAAGCAGGGCGTGGCGCTCACCACAGGTGCACGTGGTGCGGCGACAGATCATCACACCTTTGGGCACGAGGGCGAACACTTTCTGCTGGATGGCAAGCCCTTCCAGATCATCTCCGGCGACATCCACTACGCGCGGGTTCCCCACGAGTACTGGCGTGACCGGCTGCGTAAGATCCGGTCATTGGGCATGAACGCCATCTGCACTTACATGTTCTGGAACGTGCACGAACCCGAGCCGGGCGCCTTCAACTTTGCCGGCAACCTTGACGCCGCCGCCTTCCTCCGCACGGCGCAAGAGGAAGGCCTGTGGGTACTGCTGCGGCCTGGGCCCTATGTCTGTTCGGAGTGGGACTTCGGCGGTCTGCCTTCCTGGCTGTTGGCAACGCAGGACATGAAAGTGCGCACCGCCGATCCGCGCTTTCTGGAAGCCACGCGGAAGTACATGCGCGAAGTAGGCCGGCAGCTTGCCGCGCTCCAGATCACCCACGGCGGCCCCATGATCATGGTGCAGGTGGAAAACGAATACGGGGAGTTTGGGAATGACCGCGTCTATTTGGGCGCGATTGAACAAATGATCCGTGACGCGGGATTTGACGTGACGCTCTTTACCTCGAACGGATCCGTGCCGGGCGCGCTCACGGGCGGCACGCTGCCCGACGCGATCTCCGTTATCAATTTTGGCGATACTGACGACCCCGTGCGCGAGTTCGCAAACTTTGCGAAGTCTCGCCAGAACGTGCCGCGCATGGTGGGGGAGTTCTGGGATAGCTGGTTCGACCACTGGGGCGATCGGCACCACGTCACGCCGCCGGAGGCGAGCGCCCGCAAGCTCGATTGGATGCTGGGGCAGGGTATTTCCGCGAATCTCTACATGGTGCACGGCGGGACTTCTTTCGGTTTTATGAGCGGGGCAAACTTCGACTTCGCCTACCTACCCGACATCACGAGTTACGATGACGATTCTCCCCTCGATGAAGCGGGCCGCCCCACGGCGAAGTTCCACGCGCTGCGCGAGGTCATTCGTAAATACCTCCCGGCCGGCGTCGAGCTTCCTCCTCTGCCCGCGCCGCTCCCGGTGATCGAGATTCCTGCTTTCCAACTCAGTGAGTCTTCCAGCTTGGCGCCCCTGCTGCGCGACCCGATTCGCTCCGAGCGGCCGCAAACCATGGAGGCCCTGGGCCAGTCGTACGGGTTCATCCTTTACCGCACCAAGCTGGAACAGCCCACGCACGGCCGGCTGGAGATTACCGAAATGCACGACTACGCTCTCGTCCTCGAGGGTTCGAAGCGCCTCGGCGTAATTGACCGGCGCCTGAAGCAGACGGGCCTGGAGGTGGAACTCGCTGCCGGCGCACCCCTCAATATCCTGGTCGAGAACCTGGGCCGCACGAACTACGGTCCGCATATGGTGGACGATCGCAAGGGCATCACGGAAAGCGTCACACTTGCGGGGAAGGAAATTACCGGCTGGGAAATCTTCCGGCTGCCCCTGACGGACCTCTCGGCGTTAGCTTTCACCCCCGAACGAAAGCCCGCGCCGGCTTTCTACCACGGCACATTTGAACTTGAGGCGGTCGGGGACACGTTCCTCGACATGCGCGGCTGGGGCAAAGGATGCGTCTGGGTGAATGGGCACAACCTGGGCCGCTACTGGCGTATCGGCCCGCAGCAAAGCTTGTTTCTTCCCGGCCCATGGCTCCTGCAAGGCAAGAACGAAGTCGTCGTGCTGGATCTCGAGGAAACCTCCCACCGCTCGCTTATCGGCCGTCCGCAATCTGTATGGGGCAACGAGAAATCTTGACCATGGCGGTCAGCAAAAGACCGAAGCAGTCTTGGAACCTGGCTCGGGTTTAGGCAGGGTTTGTCCAACGGCCCTTTCCAGCGCCGCGTCCATGCGCCCCAGGGACTTCTCCACCTGTTTCAGATGCTCCACGGCGGCAGGCAGCGAGTCCGCCTCCTCAAATCCCGCGAGGTTGGCGCGAATTGCGTTCACGCCATTGGCAGTCTCGTGGGCGAGCGAGTTCAGCGCGTCCTGCTGAACTCTCTCCTTGAATCTCCAATCGCTCGCGCGGAACTTCCACACCTGCCGTCGCCAAAACTCGAGCGTCGCGATCAGCGCGAGGAGCAGCGGCGCGACGAACGCTTGCCCCCAGGGCGGGGATTGGTGCGTGTAAATCGCCACCAAGCTGCCGGCGATATAGACCAAAAGCAGGAAGCCGAAGATCGGCAGCCATCTCGTTTTACGCGGCGCCGCAGCGACCCGGCCCACCGCCTCGGTGGCCGCAACGGACACATCCCCGATGGCCGAGAGCGTAACCTGCGACGCTTCCCTCTTCGACCCCCGATGGGCGCCATTCCCTTCGGAAGAGGATTTGATGGATTTCGTCATGGCGAACCTTCCTCCGGCCTGGGCCGGTCGCCCGGTTGAGCCCCCTTAATTGAAGCGTGAAGACTCCGCCTTCAGGCTCGCGGCCAGCTCGTTGATATCGCGCCTTTCGCTTTCCGTAATTCCCGTCAGTTTTCCG
>Ga0209039_10001312_pt1 | contig 23527 bp, 22 predicted proteins | sample BogFormECP12_OM1_FD_188238 | JGI IMG/M metagenome (GOLD analysis project Ga0209039, IMG submission 188238) | Bog forest soil microbial communities from Calvert Island, British Columbia, Canada - ECP12_OM1 (SPAdes) (version 2) | ecosystem: Environmental > Aquatic > Freshwater > Wetlands > Bog ... | reverse complement strand
AGAGGGCTCCACCTTCGGTGAGGCCGCCGATGTCAAACATTGCTTGGCGGGGCTGAACGTCTCTTCTGTGTTAATTGTGACATCAGACTTTCAGACTCGCAGGGCTCTGGATATCTTTCGAAAGCGACTGCCGCAATACCGTTGGTCCGTTGCCGCCGCCTCAGCTCCGTATCATAATGCCGATCAATGGTGGAAACACCGGGCATGGGCAAAATCTGTTCTTGTCGAATGGGACGAGTTTGCAGTGTGGAAGCTTATTGACCAGTGGAGAACAGACCTTAAGTTGCGCTGATACGGGACTGGACTAGCTACATTTAACGAGACTTTGAATAAATACGCACCCTTCCTGGCTCAATCAAGTCGAGACTTGGTTCGCCCGGATCGAACGTGATGCCACTGCCTACGGTCTACAACGCATTCAATGGCGCGGTACACCGACGCTCCCATCGATTTGCTATAACGAACTTCACTGTGACCGACCACTGCCCTATGTTCAATATGGAGGAACGGCGAGTTTTGCGGCCCGAGCTTAATACCCTACGGCTACTCGCTGCATTGCTACACTGGCGTCGAGAATTCTCTCAAGTGCTTCGGATCGAACTTCCCAGCTGTAATCGTTTCGGAGTATAGCTTGTGCTGTTTGCACGGACTCGCGCAGCGCCTCAGGGTCGGCAAGCGCGCCTAAGATCGCACTCGCCAGGCCGGAGGCGCCATCCGCTACGGTTACACACTTCCGCAGCTCCGGCGTTAGAAACTCTGCCGCGTAGTTTGTGGCGACTACATAGGTCCCCGCCGCGATAGCCTCGAATACTTTGTTCTTGAAGCCGCTGCCTGAGACCAGTGGTGCAACGTAAATTTGACTGCGGGCGATCTCCACAGAAAGATCCGGAACTGCGCCAGTAACCTGCACATTCCGATCAACGCGCGCCGTCAATGCTGGGATTGGATCGGCTCCGGCGATGATAAACTGCGCGTTCGGCCTGACCTTCAATATCAGCGGAAAAACAAAGTCGAGAAACCAGAGTGCCGCTTCATAGTTCGGTGGAAAATTCATCCAGCCTGTGAAGATCAGTCGCTCAGGCACGCGATCGCACTTTTGCGGAGACGCGGGAAAGGTGATCCCGTTCGGAATAATCTGGATAAGTTGGGCAGCCCGACTCAATCGGCCAATTACAGATTTATCGACGGGCGATACTACAAGATTGGAATGTGCCTTCCCAGGGTAGTAACTCTCTTCGACGGCTGATGATACGAGATAGCGGATGCCATTACCTAGCTTCCTCACGTCCCACTGTCGCAGCGATAACTTCAGTGATCGCCACGACGCCAGGGCAAAAGAGTCGCACCAGTCGACTGCAACCGCAACGGATTTCTTCAGTTGCTCGATGGAAAACAGATAATTCCGCTCGTGCAGTATTACCAAATCGCAGTCACGCCGTTGAACTTCGGCGAGAATCTCTCTTAACGCTTGTTGTTGCTGCGAGCGTAACATATGGTTACGGATTCCGGGCACGATGAACAACCGGCTGATTGCATTGACTAGTCCGCTGGTGCGGTAGCCGGTTAGTCTCGTGAAGCCATCGATATCTCCGCAATCAACTAACTCTTGCAGCACTTCCGGGTGGTACGACCAGTCAGGCACGAGGAAATAAATCCTGTGTCCCATCTTCCGCAACCGGCGTGAATAGTTAAGGACGCGGAGCATACCGCCGTCCGGCAGCCTAGAGTTCGGACCATCCAGCAAAAAGACAATATTGTGCTTCCGCATTGTTCCAAGAGCTCTACTGCCCACAGATAACTGGTCGAAACTTACCCTCGACAAACATCCTGTTCTGTCATCGGTTTAAGACGTGAAGGCAATGTGTTGGTACTGCTCTGCGGTGATCTCCGATACATCCCAGAATATCACGGAATCCCCAATGCTAACATGCCCTAGTCCGCTGCCGCCACATCGACATGGTTTAGCCGGCTCGCTTCGTCAACCAGCGCTCGGACTTGTATTTTTCTAGTCAGCTGAAACTCAGGCGATGTCTTCTGCAGCCAAGCGTCTTCATTCGTGTGTTGCTAACCTGCCAAAAGCCAAACGACAGCGCGCCCACCTAAAATCGCCAGGAAAGGATAAATAGCCAGAACATATCGTAGACAGATTCGCATCGACCAAACTCGCGGCGAACAAGGGGCCCGCGATTCCAACCAGCGGCAGCGCTGGGGAAATCAGCGCCCGGTCGTCCCGGGGGCCGCCAAGAGCAGGAGAGGAATCGGTGTTTTTGCAATTGCAATTGGGAGAAGTACATTTCCCTGATAGTTCCCTGCAAGCAGATATCGTATTTTCTTGCCTCGGCAAGACCGAAGTCACCCGTGCACTTGTTAAGTCTACTAAACCATGCCTCGCGAGACGCAATAGCTTCAATTTATGTCGCGCTCTCCGTGTTGTAAGTGTCGATATGACCATGCAATAGTGAAAACAGTGTTATCGACGTTAGTCTAGAGATGCTTTGGCTTTGTTGACATCCTGGACAAGTGCTGGGTTGGCGCCGCGGGTTACCGAACGCCAACCTGCAAGCTAAGTCCAAAATACAGTACAGCCACAGCTAGCAACGCTGTTCTACGAGTCAACGTCCCTGACTTGTGGTGCTGCTAATGGAGGCAGCCTCTTCCCGCTCACTGCCTTGCCGAATCAGTTCCTTTGATTCGCCGCGAGGCTTGCCTGGTAGGCTCGAATACGCTTCTCTGACCAAAAACGGAAATCGGGTGTACCGCTAGGCCGTTTCGATTGAACCTCGGCCAGTATTGGGGAAGATGTTTGATGCGCCCAGAAACTCTGCACGCTGGCTTGCGAGTGCATGGCGCTGTAGGCCCGATTGCCGACATAGACAAAAACCAGCAATATCCCGAAGACAGCAAGATTCTTTCGATCCCGCTGAAACCTCGGATAGTACCGCTCGGTAGCACGCCCCCAAACCTCCCGACACGTGTATGCTACGACGCCGGAAGCTTTTATATCAACCAGCTATCTTGTAATCAACTAGGGAAATCCCTAGGTAGCGAATCAACAGGTTGCTCCCCAACAAAGATCGTAGTACGGGGTCCCAGGGATTCGCGCCAGACAAGCCAATGCACCTGCCTCGCGGTAGAACCCAGTCGGTTCTTCGTGAGGCCAATGGCGGTCTACGAGACATCGAGGACGGTGATGTTCTGATACCCGCGAAGAAGCAGATCGTCGACAAGTGTTGATTCGCCCCCGCCTGCGTCAATGATGGAAGCTGAACGGGATCTGCAGCAAGCTCGATCGGTGCCAGGGATGTTTCAAGATGCGGACGGTACCAGCCTGGTGCACCATCGATAAGAACTAAGGCGGCCTAGTGCCCCTTACCAGGCTGCGTTTGAATCATTTCGGATAGCAGAAGGTGCTCCGGACTAGCCGTCTGGATAGCACCGACGCTCCCCACCTGAGACATTTCCCGACCTCCGCTGGAGCGGAAAGGTTGTATTTGTTAAATCAGATCAATAACTTGACGACAGTCCCGTGACTTGCTTGGCGGGAGCGACTCTTGTGGCAAGCCATTTGCAATCGTTCGTGGCGACAGTTTTCCAAACCAGCCCGCGCAAGCGGGGCAGTACAAGGGAGGTATGGGTATGAAAGACCTTTTCTTTAAGCTGATCTCAGCCTCACACGGCCAGGCATCGTCAACGCGTCTGATTTACCTGGTGAGTGGTCTGGCTGCCGTGTTCTGCGCCCTTGTGATGACCATAGGGGGCATTCTCGAATACTGCCTTCACGACAAGGCAGATGCAGTCTATTGGACTGCAGTGGCAGCGCTGTGGACGGCGAAACTCGGCTTCGGCGCCCACGAGAAGAACGAACAGCAGAAGTTCTCGGCGGAGAGGGCCCAGACGTCGGATCACCACCCGATGATGGCGGCAGCGTCCGCCTCGGGCGACTAAGGTCGGTATATGACTTCTGCTCTCGCCACCGCCAGTGCGGCGATGGCGGCGGTTTCGGCGCGGAGGATGGTTTCGCCTAACGAAGCAGCGCGCCAGTGCGATTGTTCAAAAGTCTGGAACTCGTCCGCAGTCCAGCCGCCCTCAGGACCAATCGCGAGAGCCAGAGAAGTTAGGTCGTCTTGTGCGCGGAGCATTTCGCTGAGCATAGCTTCGCGCTCAGTTTCGGCGAGGACGATAAGCAAATCACTGGAACCGCCCCTCACTTCGGGAGATGTCTCGGGGTCGGCCATAGAACCATGAGTGGCGTTTTGTGCCATCCCGACGGGACTCGTTTCAATTTCTTGCTTTACCCAGGGCTCACGCCCTGGGCTAAGACCAATTCCGCCCCTGCGGGGCTGGTCCTGTTCCAATTCATTGTATCGAGCCAACCCTACGAAATTCTCCAAGTCGCCCTTGAATCCGAGTGCCTCCTTCAACTTCACCGGCTCGCGGATTTCCGGAGGCGATGCCCGGCGCGACTGCTCGGATGCTTCGCGCGCGATGCGACGCCAGCGTTCCACGCGCTTGGCGGCGGCCAGGGCCAAGTGCTTCTCCGTGCGCCGAGCGATGACAGGAATGATCGTGGTTACGTTCAGCTCGGTGCATTTTTCGATGGCCCATTCCATCCGGTCAAACCTGAAGATGGCGAGCAGCAACGTGATCGGCACGACTGCACTCGCCGCGACTTCCTGTCCCAAACTGAACTCTACGCGGTCAGCGCTCACGCTTGTGACCGTGGCTCTTCGCACGCGGTCATCGCATGCGACGTCGAACTCTTGTCCGACGCGCGCCCGCAAAGTGCGCGACAGGTGTGCGGCGTGGGCACCGGTCAGGGCAGCGCGGTCGTTAGAGTACTCGTCGGCAATCCAGCGGCGGCGGGTCATCGGGTAAAGAGTAGCAGGGCGACGGCGATCGCCATGGCGGCATAGACGCCGCCGAAGACGCGGTTCTGGCGGGTGAGAGCGTCTTCGCTCGACAAGCGGCTGTTGAGCAGAAACTCAACCGCGGAAACCGCGCCCACCAGCACTGCCATGATGAGCCAGCGCTCCTGGCGCATTTCGGCGCGTAGCAGAAACGGAATGGCGAACAACGACAGCCCTAGATAGATAAGCCCGCCAATGCGGGCGCGTTTGCGGCGCTGCCGATCCTGATAGCGCACCAGCAGAATGCGCGCCAGCTCTTTCGGTCTCGCCAGACGCGCAGCCGCGGGCAACGCAGTCACGATCAGCAAAAACCAGGCGTAAAGGCGGAGGGCTTTATCCAAGGGGGAGTCGCTGTTGACTGTTAGTTGTTAGTTCTTAGCAGTCAGACCGCGCTACTGAAAAATCTCCTTCACCTTGTTCAGTAGCGAGCGGCTGACCGGCTTGTTCTCCACCAAGGTCGAGGCTCGCAGCTCCTCCAGCAGCTCGCGTTGCCGCTGGGTAAGTTTGGCCGGGGTCTGCACCTTTACCTCGATGTGTAGATCGCCGCGTCCACGGCCGTTCAGCACCGGCACTCCTTTGCCGCGAACTTTGAACGTGGTGCCCGTCTGCGTGCCTTCGGGAACCCTGAGCAGATGCTCGCCATCGAGAGCTGGCACCTGAATTTCCGTGCCGAGCGCTGCCTGCGGGAACGAGATGGGCACGACGCAGTAAAGATGCTTGCCGTCGCGTTCGAAGAACGGATGCTCTTTGGCGTGCAGCACGACGTAGAGATCGCCAGGAGGGCCGCCGTAGAGCCCGGCCTCGCCTTCACCGGAGTACAGGATGCGCGCGCCTTCCTCCACGCCCGCTGGAACGTTGACCTTTACCGTGCGCTCTCGCGTGACGCGGCCCTGGCCTCGACATTTATTGCAGGGATCGACGATGAGCTTTCCCGAACCCTGGCAAGTGCTGCATGTGCGGGAGATGGCGAAGAAGCCCTGCTGATAACGCATCTGCCCGCGGCCGCCGCAGGTGGTGCAGTTGATGGGCGCCTTGCCGGGAGCCACACCACTTCCCTTGCACTGCTCGCACTCTTCAAGCCGCCGGACCTGGACCTGTTTGCTGACACCAAAGATGGCTTCCTCGAATTCCAGCGTGAGATCTTCGCGCAGGTCGGCGCCGCGTTGGGCGCGCGAGCGACGTCCACCACGCTGCTGGCCGAACATATCGCCGAAAAGGTCGCCAAAGATGTCCTGGAAATCAACGGTGCCGTCGAATCCGCTGAACCCGCCAGCGCCATTGGCAACTCCGGCGTGACCGAAGCGGTCATAGCGCGCGCGTTTCTCGGAATCGGCCAGGATCGCGTAGGCTTCGCTGCACTCCTTGAAGCGCTCTTCCGCGCCTGGATTGTCGGGGTTTCGGTCGGGGTGGTACTGGAGCGCGAGCTTGCGATAGGCGCTCTTGATCTCCTGATCAGTCGAGGTGCGGGAGATGCCCAGCACCTCGTAGTAATCGCGTTTCACGTTGGTGGCCAGAAGTGTTTACCTAACTCTTGGGATTGCGCGCCACTCGTACCATCGCCGGGCGCAGCAGGCGGTCCTTCAACTTGTAGCCACGCTGCAACTCATCGAGCACGTGGTTGTCCTCGGCCTCATCGGTATCCACCATCTGGATGGCCTGGTGGAGACTTGGATCGAAGGGCTGGCCCTCCGTGGGGACGGGCTGCACGCCGAGTTTGGCCAGCGCGTCATGAAACTGTTTGTCGATGAGCTCGATGCCGGAGTGAAAATCCTCCAGCGACGCCGCGTTGGTCTTGAGCGCATTATCGAGGCTGTCAAGAATAGGTAGCAGCGCTTTGAGCGCGTCGGCGAGGGCGTACTCGCGGTATTCTTCCTGAGCTTTGGCGTTGCGCTTGCGAAAGTTCTCAAACTCGGCTTGAATTCGCGCCGCCCGATCGAGATAAGCCGCGCGTTCGGCGCGAAGCTTTTCGATCTCCGATTGTGGCTCACCCGTGTCCGTGACGGCGGCGGTCGGCTGGGGAGCGCGCTCCTCGTTTTCGGCTGGCGGAAGTTCGTGATCCAGCTCCAGTGCCGCCTCGGTGGAGCTTCCGTTGTGTTTCTTTGCTTGCATAGTCTTCTTAAACCTGTGTCGCCCTAGGGGTGCTTACGCTGACTCGTTCCAAAGCTTGTCGAACAGCCGCGCGATGTAGGACACCGCCGTGATGGTATGCTCGTAATCCATACGAGTGGGGCCAATCACGGCCAACGATCCCATCACTTCATCGCCCACGCGCGCCGGCGTGCCAATCAGTACAAAATTACTTAGATGCGGCATGGCGTCTTCGAGACCCACAACCACACGCACCGCCTCCTGACGCACGTCAAGATAAGCCGACAACAGATCGACGACGCGTTGCTTCTCTTCGAGAGTGGCCAGCAACTGGCGCAGGCGCTCCTTGTCCTGCTCAGTGATCACCAGGTTGGAGGCGCCTTCGACGAACACCGCCTGCGTTGTCCCTTCGGTAATGAGCGCTCCCTGCGAGTGGAGCTGTTCAAGCGAGCGCATCAGGCGATCGTATTCGCCACGTTCCTGCTGTATCCGTCTGGCGATCTCGCTGCGCAGCGTCTCCATCTCCCAGCCGCGGAAGTTCTGATTGATGTAAGCGGCGGCGGCTTCCAGATCGGCAATGGGAAGGTCACTTTGCAGCCTCAATACGCGATCGTGTACGAGGCCGTTGCGGGCGACCACAACCGCAAGGACCTTCTTATCGCCCAGGCGCTGAAAGTACACATGCTCAAGCGCATTGTGCTGCCCTGGGCCGGGTGTGATGGTCACACCCACGCCGTGCGAAATCAGCGACAGCACGTGCGACGTACGCTCCATGAACTCTTGCACGTCCTGCAGTCCTTGCAGGTTGCCCTGAATCAGGCTCTCGTCAGCCGGGGACAGGCGAGCCTCGCCCGTCAATTGCTTCACGTAGTAGCGATAAGCCTTGGTGGTGGGCACCCGCCCGGCAGAAGCGTGCGGCTGCTCTAGAAATCCAGCGTCAGCCAAGTCAGCCATCACATTGCGGATGGAAGCGGCGCTCAGGTTCTCGGGATTGCGGCGCGTCAGCGTGCGCGAACCCACGGGCTCCCCGGTGGAAATGTAAGTTTCCACAATGGCCGTGAGAATTTCACGTTCTCGCCGTCCTATGCCTTCGGGTGCTCCCATAATCTGCCTTGCGATGTGTAAGTCGCTTTTTTACAACAATTTAGATTGCGATACAGCTACAGCACACCACATTTATTTTATGGATAATGCTGGAACACTGTCAAGACTAGCACTCAAGCAACCTGAGTGCCAGAATATAAACGGTGCACTAAGAATCCACACTTACGACTGAAGCTACGCCGATTGCGATTCGGATGCTCTATCACAATGCAGTCACGGAACCTCTGTCACCGTCCTGCTACAATTCAGGCGAATTGGGGCGGACTGCAGGCTGCGTCATTCATCCGTGAACTCGTCCTCCTCAACCGAACTTCTGACTCCCGAACCCGTATAAACGACCAGCAATGAATGGGATTTGGGCCAGGAGTTACGCCTTTGGGAGCGCTAATTGGACGACATCCAAGCGGTCAGTGCCCTTGTCCGTCGCTGTGTAGCCGGCGACGCCGCGGCATGGCAGGAAATCGTCCAACAGTATAATCGGCGGATTTACAACATCTGCTACCGGTTTTCCGGCTCTTCCGAGGATGCGGCTGACCTGACCCAGGAAGTGTTTATCAAGATGTATCGCACGCTCAGCACCTACGACACCTCGCGGGCCTCGTTCATGACCTGGGTTACCACGGTAACTCGCAATCTGCTGGTGGACCATTTCCGTAAGGGAAAGTATGACCGGGTGACCGACTCGCTTGATGCAGCCCCGGGAAGCCAGGAGGAGGGCCTGACGCTGGCCGAAAAGCTGGAAGATCCATCCGCCGGACCGGAGGCGCGGGTGCAAAGCCAGCAGGCGCAAAAGATGGTCCACGAGGCCTTGGCGAAGCTCTCGCCGGAGCTACGGGAGGCGGTAATTCTGCGGGATTTGCAGGATATGGACTACAAGGACATTGCCATAGTGCTCAAAGTGCCTGAGGGAACTGTGAAAAGTCGCATAAATCGGGGACGAACGGAACTTGGGAGGCTCCTGCAACGTAATTACAAGCAGGTTAGCTGATGGCAGACCAAATCCAACCCGGAATGCAATGCGTCGAGGTCGAGGCCCTATTGGTAGAAGCTATCGATGGCACTTTGCACGGCTCGACCCTGGCGGCGTTTGAAGCGCACCAAGAGTCGTGCCCGGCATGCCGCGTTATGGTCGCAGAGGCCAGCGCGGGGATGCATTGGTTGAAGGAACTGGATGAGATCGAGCCGCCGCGCAACCTGGTACACAACATTCTGGCCCAGACCATCGGACAAATACCCGAGCCACGTGCGGTAGTGGCGCCCAAGGGCGAAGGCTGGCTAGAGCGGATCAAAGGCAAGCTGTCGCCCGTCTTCGCTCCGGTGGTGACGCCGCGCTTTGCGATGTCGTTTGGGATGGCATTCTTCTCCATCACCATGCTGCTTAGCATAGCCGGCTTCCATCTTGCCGATCTGCGGCACGTTGACATGAGCGCCAAGGGGATTACCAGAACTTACTACTCCACCCAGGCGCGGGTAGTGCGTTACTACGAAAACATCCGCCTGGTATACGAGATCGAGTCGCGAGTGCGCGATCTGCGCCGGGTAGCGACTCCGCAGAACAAGCAGGAGGAACCCACGCCAAAAGGTCAACCAAAGAGCGATTACCAGCAGGACAATGATCGCCATAACCAGAACTCTAGCCGCGATGTAGGCCCACCCGCGCTGGCTTCATCTCCGGCTTCCAGCAATCAAGTGATGGATGAAGTCATCGATCAGGCCCGGCTGAACAGGAGAACTGCATGAACTGCGCCAATCATGCCGATGTTCCCGCAACCGCATACTGCCGTACGTGTGGAAAACCACTGTGCAACAGCTGCTCGCGAGACGTCCGTGGCGTTATTTACTGCGAGGAGTGTTTGGCCTCGCACTTGAGCGGCACCATGCCGCCACCCGGCACTGCTGCCGTGCCTCCGGGTGTTCAACCTGCAACCGGCGTGCCGAGCCCCGGCTTGGCCGCAATCCTGGGATTCATTCCTGGTGTCGGCGCCATGTACAACGGCGAGTACGCCAAGGGTTTCATCCATGTTGTCATCTTCGCCACTTTGATCTGGATGGCCGACAACGTGAGTGGCCTGTTCGGGCTGGCTATAGCAGCGTTCGTTATCTACATGCCCATCGAGGCTTACAAAACGGCGCGGGCGAAAGAAATGGGTTTACCGGCCCCTGATCCGTTTGGACTCAACAATTTGTTCTCGCCTGGTGGTTCGGCCAAACCGGCTAGCGGTGTCGCTGCCAGCGTTGTTCCAGTGGGAGGCGAGCCGGGCGCGTTGCCGGAAGGCCAGCCTGTCGACGCCGCATTTGGACCTTCGCGGGTACCGGTTGGCGCTTTCATCCTGATCGGACTGGGCGTGCTGTTCCTGCTCGACGAGGTTGGGGTGTTGCACTTCCACAACCTCTGGCGGTTTTGGCCACTGGTGCTGATTGCCCTCGGGGTTCGTGTCCTGATGCGCAGAAGCGGAAGGGGCTGGTGAGGAGGAGATCATGAGATACCGCTATAACCCTTCCTGCTCTTGCGGTCGCTGCCGGGCTCACGGATTTATGGGACCTGCCGTCCTGATTACTCTGGGCGTGCTGTTCCTGCTCGACCAGGTAGTTCACGTTCATTGGTTGCATTTCGACAACACCTGGCCGGCGCTGCTGATCGTGATCGGGCTGGTCATGTTCTTGCAGCACAACGCTTCGGTGGCCGGACACATTCCCCGCGAATATCGCGTCATGCCGCCGCCCGGGGCTCCGGTGTATACCGGACAACCACAACCTCCGGTGGTGACGTCTCCTCCGGCGCAGCCGGCCGGCTCCATCGCGGCGGACACGAACTGGAACAATCCTAACGATCCGGAGGTGCGCAATGGCTAGCACGAATGTATATCCCCAGCCACCCGTTCCGCAGGCGCCAATTCCGCCGCCGTATCGCGATCGGCGCTCGATCGCCGGCCCGCTGGTGCTGATCGTCATCGGCTTGGTTTTCCTGCTGCGGAATATGGGTGTTCGCCTGCCGATCTGGCACTGGTTCGGACACTGGTGGCCGTTACTCCTTATCCTGTGGGGTGTCATTAGGCTGATCGAACACTCTATCGCCCAGCGTGAAGGTTATCGGCGGGCCGGAATCGGGGCCGGTAGCATTCTGCTGCTGGTCCTCATCGTCACGGTCGGGCTCTCGGCACATTACAGCTCCGACATTGATTGGGGAGGAGTGCGCGATCAGATCCAAATGGACGACGATCTGGGCGGCATCTTCGGAACGGCCTACACCTTCGACGATACTCTGGAGCAGTCGTTCCCGGCGAAAGGCAGCCTGCGCGTGGTCTGCGATCACGGCAGCCTAAACATTTCGCCCTCCGACGGCAATACCTTGCGCGTGGTCGTGCATAAGAAGCTCTACGCACAGAACCAGAATGACGCCAACAAATACAACGACGGCAGCAAGCCCCAGATCACTATTGAAGGCAGCGAGGTACGGCTGAATGCTAACACCAGTGGCGCTGGCGACCACGCAGTGCAGAGCGACATGGACATCTTCGTCCCGCGCGATGCCGTGCTCGACATTGCCAACAAGCGCGGGGATGTAACCATCAACGATCACAAAGCCGACGTTAAAGTGTCATTGCAGCATGGCGACGTAACCCTTGACGAGATTATGGGTGCGGTGAAGCTGAATATAAATAAAGGATCCGTCCGCGCTTCCAAGATCGGCGGTGATCTTGACGTCGAAGGACACATCGACAATGCGACCGTCGATGACGTTGCCGGCGCAGTGCATCTGCGCGGCGACTTCTTCCAGGATATCCGCCTGAGTAAAATCGCCAAGACCGCCACTTTTAAGTCGGAACGTTCCGATATGGAGTTCGCTTCCGTGCCCGGCGAAATCGAGATTGCGACCGACTCGGTGCGGGGCAACGATCTCAGCGGCCCCAGTCGGCTGGTGACGCGCTCCAAGGAGATTCATCTGGAGGACGTTTCCGGCGACTTGCAGGTAGAAACCTCGAACGGCGAGATCGACATCCATGCCGCCAACAAGCTGCCCGTGGGCAGGATGACCATAACCGGCAAGCACGGCGACATCACGCTAACTCTGCCTGCTAATGCGGGATTCCAGATCGAGGCTAATACCCGCAAGGGCGATATCACGTCCGATTTCGGTGCGATTAAGATCAACGAAAGCAAAGGCACATCGGAGGCCAGCGGGACAGTCGGCAACGGCGCCAGCAAGCTGCAGATCACCGCAGATACGGGTGATATTCGGATTACTAAGAGCTAATAGAGAATGGTTGTGAATAGTTGAGGTTTGCCCAGTCCGGAGCTACCCCACCCAGATTTATTTTCTTGGGTGGGGTTTTCTGCTCTAAGTCACTACCCATTGAGCGCTACTCTTACAATTCCCTCCACCTCCGCCACCACTTCGTCAATACTCTTGTGGGTAGTGTCGAGGACTACAGCATCGGGCGCGGGTATTAGCGGCGATGCGGAACGCGTGCGGTCCCGCTGGTCACGCGTGACCAGTTCCGTCAGTACCTGCTGCTTCTCTTCGGGGGAGCGCGAGCCATCCTGCCGCAGGCGTCGCTCGGCGCGAATACTCGCATCGGCATCGAGAAAGACCTTTACCTCTGCGTTAGGGAAAACAGCCGTGCCAATGTCGCGGCCTTCCATGACCACACCGCCATCTTTGCCCAACTCGCGTTGGCGGGCAACCATCAACTGGCGCACCGGCGGGTGCACGGAAACGCGCGATGCTGCGGCGGTAACGTCGGCCTCGCGAATGCGCTGCGAAACGTCGCGGCCATCAAGCAGCACTCGGTTCCCTTCTCCGCTCGGTTCGAGGTGGATCGTGGAGCTTTCCGCTAACTGTCGCAGTGCCTCGGCGTCATCAAGCGAGACATTCTGCTCCATCCCCTTGAGCGCCAGCGCGCGATACATGGCGCCGCTCTCCAGATTGACGTAGCCGAGCTTCCTGGCCAGGCGGGCGGCAATCGTAGTCTTGCCTGACCCCGCAGGGCCGTCAATGGCGATCACCAACTTGCGGCCCGTGCTCATTCTTTATCGGTATTCCGCGTGGGGGTGGATTTGGCAGGCGCGGATGATCTGCGGGGCCGGCGCTGCACCAGAGGCTTGCCCGGGCGAGGGGGAAGAGGGTGGAAGCGCGAATTGAGATTGAATTCGCCATTCGCTTCCGCTGGCTGCTGAAGCTGCAATGAGATAACTTGCAGCATCACGCGTCCGCCAACGTGCACGTAGCTAAGTTCGCGCGCGGCCTGGAGGGCGTGAATGCCCTCGCGCACGCGCGCCCGGCCGATGATTCTGGTGAAGAACTGTTCCACCTCTTCCTGCTGCGCCGCCAGCACACAGTCAAGATATTTCGAAACTAATGCGGTCAGCGACTCGGCAAACGAAACGTGCATGCCTTGCTTCACGGCCTGCGGCGCCCAGCGGAAGAGCACATCCCAAAAGACGCCTTCATCCGGCTTGTAATCCACGCGCGTAATGCGCAGCCTGGCCCATAGCTCATCGAGTGCGCGGTCCAGAGCAGCTTCCGAAATATCGCCGCCGAGCAACTCCCGCAGCCTGTACTTCGAAATCGGACCTTCCTTCTCCACGATATGAAACGCGTCCACCGCCAACGGAGAGTACTCCGAGCGCGCGCCCGACTTGGGCGGCTGCTTGGGGTTGCGGTCGCCAACCAGCCCGTAGAAGTACGGAAACACCGACGCCGCCACGATGAAGTTATTATCGGGGAAGACGTTCGCTTCGTATGCCGCCTTTTCGCGCAGCAAGCGAACCATCAGGCGCTTCGCCTCGTGTGCCCCAGTGTCGGCGAACGCCATCTGCGCGGTGGGAAGTTTTTCATCACTGCCCTTGTAGGCGCCCACGAACGTCGGCACCAGTACCGGCGGACGCTGCGGATAGAGGAGACAGAAGCCCACCGACTCGATGAACTCGCGCGCCTCTTCCAGGGTGCGGACGGGTTGTCCGTTCAAGCGCCACTTTTCCCGGCGCAGCTCTTGTAGTTGCGGTTCCTGCATGGAGTTTCTCGCAGAAGCGAAATCAGATGCGCTTAAATGCCCGCTCGATATCCTTAACAGAATACCGCAGAACTACTGGGCGGCCATGCGGACAGCTCATGGGGCAATCGGTTTTGGCCAGCTCGCTCAGCAGCCACTCCATTTTGTTCTGCTCCAGCGGCATGTTGATCTTGATGGCTGCATGGCAAGCAATGCTGGCGGCGATGTTGGTGCGGATCTTCTCCAGGTTCAGGGACTGCTGTTCGTGCTCGATCTGTTCCAGGATCTCGTGCAGCAGGTGCTCGACATCACCCGCCTTGACGCCGGCTGCCGTCGTCTTCACCGCGATGGTACGCGAGCCAAACGGCTCAACCTCGAAGCCATTACGGTTCAACTCGTCGGAGATCTCCGCGAAGACAGCCATCTGGCCGGGAGCCAGTTCGATCAGCAGCGGCATCAGTAACTGTTGCTTTTCGGGCGATTCCGCCAGCCGTTGCTTGCAAATTTTCTCGAACAGAATTCGCTCGTGCGCCACGTGCTGGTCGATAATCCACAATCCCTGCGGATTGACCGCGAGGATGAACGAATCGCGAATCTGTCCGACCGGCTTCAGGGTGGACAGCGATTCCAACCCTACAGGCGCTTCGTCCTCGGCCACGATTGCGGTGCAGCCATTCTCTCCGCGGGTCACGGTCGCGGTGGCTTCCGGGATGTGACTTCCGAACGTCTGCGGCCCAAAGCGTGCGACGGGAATGGCCGCGTTGCCTTCGACGGCAAACCCGCTGCCCTCGAATTGCAGGCGTTCAGAAAACAGCGGGGCTTCCACAGGGCGCAGTGCGAACGCGGCATCCGCCTCGGTCACGTGGAACTCGCTGCCGGCAAAGTCGCGTGCTCCCGGTGTGAGCGAAGGGGATGCGGTCGGCTTCGCATGGATCTCAGTCATGAACGCGGGCACGGGACGCGACTTCATCAGCACAGCGCGCACCGAGTCGCGAATAAAATCGTGCAGTACCGACGATTGACGAAAGCGCACCTCGGTCTTAGAAGGATGCACGTTGACGTCAACTTCCGTAAACGGCATCTCGAGGAACAACAGCACGACGGGAAAGGCGGTCGGGGGAATGATGTTGCGGTAGGCCTCGGTCAGCGCGTGCTGCACCACGCGATCGCGAATCAGGCGTCCATTCACAAAAATAAAGATTGAGTTGCGATTGAGTTTCTGGACTTCAGGCCGCGAAACGAAGCCGTGCAGCTTCACCTCGCCGGTCGCGGGCTCTTCGTAGTCTTCCTCGCGGCGCCACGGCGGAGGCTGGGGCAGGCCCAGCCGCACAAGCGGCAGCAATGCGCTCAGCGAAATTAGTTGATCGAGGGTTTCCCGGCCAAACACCTGATAGATGCGCTGCGAGTGGTCGTTAACCGGCGGCGCAATCAGCATTGCATTTGTCGCGGAATGAAGTTCCCAATGCATCTCGGGATGCGCCAGCGCATAGTGCGTCACCAGCGACGCAATGTGCGAGAGCTCTGTGGACTCGGCCTTAAGGAATTTTCGTCGCGCAGGGATGTTGAAGAAAAGGTCACGCACCGTGATGGCGGTCCCCAACGGTAGACCAGCCTCTTCGACCGTCAGCAGCTTGCCACCGGCTATCTCGATCACGGTGCCGGCAGCGTCTTCAGTCGCTTGGGTCTCTAATCGCAGACGGCTGACAGAAGCGATGGAGGGCAGAGCCTCACCGCGAAAACCCAGGGTTGCAATGCTGAGCAAGTCGTCGGTGTCGCGAATTTTCGATGTGGCGTGGCGCTCGAAAGCGAGCATGGCATCGTCGCGCACCATACCGCAGCCGTCGTCGGCCACCTGAATGAACTTCTTGCCGCCAGCTTCGACATTAACTCGAATGCGGCGTGCGCCGGCATCGAGCGCATTCTCCAGCAACTCCTTGACCACGGACGCAGGCCGCTCCACCACCTCGCCCGCGGCGATCTTGTTGGCTACGTTTTCCGAAAGAACGTGGATGCGGCCCATGGGCTAGTCGGTTGCCAGTAGTCAGTCGTCAGTTACTGCCTTGGTGCGTAATATCCCTTGCGCGCCCGCACCTTATATTTCTTGTTGTCGGCGAGGATCTCGATCTTGCGGTACTTCCCATTGGGCTCGAAGTCTGCCGGCTTGTAGGAGACGCCGTATTGGCTGCGCAGCTCGTCGGAAATCTCCGAGAATGCGTTCGACACATCCTGAATTTTGAACGGGAAGAACGCCTTGCCTCCCGTGTCGTCGGCAAAGTGCTCGAGAACTTTGTCTCCGCGTTGCTTCAGTCCGCTGGTGTTTGTGGATATGGCGTAGATGATGACTTCGGCACGCTGTGCCATCTCCACCGCTTCCTCCCGCGACACGCGGCTCTGGTTGTCGTCGCCATCGCTCAGCAGAATGATGGCGCGCCGCGTGGCGCCGGTGCTTTTGTCCTTCATGAGCTTATCGCGGCAGGCAAAGTAGATGGCGTCATACATCGCGGTACCGCCGCCAGGCCGCAACATGCGCACACCATGCGACAGCGCTTCGGTCGAGTCGGTGAAGTCCTGCGTAACTTCGGGCGTGGTGTCAAAACCGATGACGAAAGCCTTGTCAGACGTTGCCCGGATGATCTGGTTCAGGAACTCGATGGCCGCTTCCTGCTCGAACTTAAAGCGGTCGCGGACGGAGTTGCTGGCATCAACCAGCAGACCCACACGCAGGGGCAGGTTGGTCTCGCGGCTGAACGAGCGGATACTCTCCGCCGGTTTGCCGTCGTCGTAGACGCGGAAGTCGCTCTGGGTAAGGTCCTTCACGTAGTGGCCGCGCTTGTCGGTCACGGTGAAGACGACGTTGACCTCGTCCACCCGCTTGCGGATTACAGTCAGCGTGTCGTCGGGAGTGTCGCCGGGGCCCGCGTTCCCAGCCGCTCCACCTGCAGCCACACTCGGCGGCGCTGATCCAACCCCGTGCTCGGTTTGCGAAGAAGAGTTACTTGTCTGCGTCGTCGCTTGCGGCGATGGCGTTGGTCCGCTGGGATTCGACGGCGTGTCGGAATTCGTGCCGGGCTGCACCGGAGTCTGCGCCGGAGTGCTAGCCTGCCCAGATCCACTAGAGGCAGGAGTAGTTGAAGACGGAGAGGGTGGTGGCGGAGGATACTTTGTCGCCGAAGGCGCGGTGGGAAGCTGTTGCTGTGGCGGGTTCTGGGCGACGAGCCCCCACGGCAACGCCGCCGCCAAAACCAGAGTCAGCCAATAATTCATGCGAAACTTCATTATAGCCGCTACCGAAATTCACCACAGGGACGCGCAGATACGTGCAATGTGAGCTAAGCTACTGACGAATTTCCTCCAAAAAGTGCGTTAACTCAAGTGGCAGCGGCGCGGTGAACGCCAGCGGCTCACCTGTTCGCGGATGAGTGAACTCGATCGCCGCGGCATGCAGGAAATTTCGGGCGAGGCTGAGAACGCCTTTCTGGGCACCAGCGACCCCGGGAGCGTCTTCAGGGGTCCGGAATCCAGAAATCCTTTTGGCTGATGGCTTGCTTTGAGCTCCCACGACGCGGAGTTTCCTCGGCGCTCCATAAAGCGCGTCGCCCACCACACGATGTCCAATCGACGCCATGTGCACGCGTATTTGATGGGTACGGCCAGTCTCGATGCGGACGTCCACCAACGCAAACTTTCCGAACGGCGACACAATGCGCTCACGAACTTCATAGTGCGTCACGGCTGCGCGTCCTCCGTGACCACGCGTCGTCATGCGGATGCGGCGTACTGCGTCCCGGCTAATCGCCGTGTTGATAGTCCCCGTATCTTTCGTGGGCCAGCCATGTACCAACGCTGTATAGCGCTTCTTTACCTGCCGGCTGGAGAACTGCTTTGCCAGCTTGCGATGTGCAACGTCATTTTTCGCCACAATGATCAGGCCACTGGTTTCCTTGTCGAGGCGATGCACAATTCCGGGCCGCACCTCGCCGCCGACCTCTGACAACCGGCCAAAGCGATGCAGCAGTGCATTGACCAGCGTGCCGCGATTGCGCTCGTCATTTGTCGCGCCAGCCCCGGCATGGACCATCATTCCCGCAGGCTTGTTGATAACCGCAAGGTCGTTGTCCTCGTAAACAATGTTGAGAGGAATATCCTCCGCAATCGCCCGCAGCGGTGCCGGTCGTGGATCGCCGAGAACAGTGACTTGCTCGCCGCCCTTGAGCCGCAAGGAAGGCTTTGCGGCCGATCCGTTAACCAGCGCCATCTCTTCTTCCAGTAATTGCTGCACGCGCGCACGGCTGACGTCCGGGATTTGCGTTGCCAGGAACTGGTCCAGTCGCTGGCCGGCTGTTTCGGCAGGCACCAGGATCGTGATTGGGAAGCGGGAGGGCAAGTTTCGAGTGTCGAGTTGCTGCTTTCGAGTTTTGAGTGTACTGGCAGGGAAAAAGCGCATCAATGGGCAGCATTCACTTCAAACTTGAAACTGGAAACTCTGCACTTCTTACGGTCGCTTTGGCCGGCACCGGAGGAGCCAGTGCGACACGGCGCACCCACAGCAGCCCTCCGCCAATCACCAGCACCAATGCAATTGCCTGCGTCCCTGACATGAAGCCGAGGAAATCGCCACGGCCCGGATCTCCGCGGAAGAACTCAATGAAATACCGACCGATACCATAAATGATCATGTATGTGCCGATGATCTCGCCCTCAAATTTCTTGCGGCGGATGAGCCAGACGAGGAACAAGCAATTGCAGAGCTCGAGGACCAACTCGTAGAGCTGTGTCGGATGCAGCGGCACATTGAGCGGCGTTCCGACGATCTCGTTCGAGAGCGGATTGCGAAAAGTGACGGCCCAGGGCACGTGTGTCTCGCGGCCATAACAGCAGCCAGCGGCAAAACAGCCGACGCGGCCAAAAGCGTGACCCAGCGCTAGGCCGGGAGCAAAGACATCGCACGTTCGCAATACCGGCATCTGGTTGCGGCGCATGTACCAAACGCACATGATCAGCGCCAGCAGAAAACCGCCGGACCACACGCCGCCAGCTTGGAAGGTTGACAGGCTAAAAATCTCGCTTGGGTGCTCGCGGTAGTACACGAAACTAACCAGGAGCATCAGAATCTTGGCGCCGAAGATGCCAGACAGGATAGCGATGATTCCGAGGTTCCAGAGTTTGTCAGGATCGAGACCCTGCTCGCGGCCAACTTTGACAATGAGCATCAGACCAAAAATCAGCCCCAACGCCGCCATCAGACCGTAGGTGGGCAAGCCGAAATTGCCGATATGAAACAGCCGAGGAAACACTGTTACATTTTAGATGCAAAGGCGGATGGCTGGCTTCAGGGAACGATTGGTGCTACTTCCCTGCCCAGCACGCCTGGCGCTTTTCGAGGAAGGCACAAATCCCTTCCTGCGCGTCGGCGGCCATCGCATTCATGCTCATAACCTCTTTGGCATACGCGTAGGCTTTGGGCTGGTCAAGATCGATTTGCGTGTAGAACGCTTGTTTACCGAGCGCCACAGTAAACGAGCTAGCTTCGGCGATGCGCGCCGCCAGCTTGCGGCTTTGTTCCTCAAGCTCGGAAACAGGAACGGCGATGTTGATGAGCCCCCACTCGACGGCGGTGAGAGCGTCGATCATTTCGCCGGTCATCAGCATTTGCAGAGCGCGCTTGCGGCCAACCGCTCGGCTAAGTGCGACCATGGGCGTTGTGCAGAACAGACCGATCTTTACGCCGGGCGTGCCAAACGCCGCCTGGTCGGACGCCACGGCGAGATCGCAGGTCGCCACAAGTTGACAGCCGGCAGCCGTCGCGATGCCTTGCACCTGCGCAATCACGGGTTGGGGAATCGACTGAATGCGGGTCATCAGCTCGGTACAGACGTCAAAGACTTCGCGGTAGTCGTTGATGTCGCGGCCGACCATCTCGCTCAGGTCGTGGCCGGAGCAGAAAACCTTTCCTGCCGCAGCCAGAATCACGGCGCGCAGAGAGCGGTCGCGTCCAATTTCATTAAAGCACGAGATGAGCTCAGCCATGAGCTCCAGTGACAGCGCGTTGCGGCGCTGAGGACGATTGAGAGTCACGGTCACGATCTGGCCTTCACTTTCGACCGAAATGCACTGGTACGACATAACTAGGCTCCTTCCACTGCCGCACGCGACTGCGCGCGTAGCACATTCTTGCGAATTTTTCCGGTCGAAGTCTTGGGCAACGGACCAAAATGCACGGCCTTCGGACACTTGAAGTGCGCTAGCCGGGCGCGGCAGAATTCGATCAGGTCCTCTGCAGTGACGTTTGCACCTTCCTTCACTAGCACATAAGCATGTGGAACTTCCCCCCACTTGTCATCGTGACGCGCGACAATCGCGGCTTCCATCACGGCTGGATGTTCGTACAACACACGCTCCACTTCCACTGAGGAAATATTTTCGCCTCCTGAGATGATGATGTCCTTGGCGCGGTCGCGGATTTCGATGTAGCCGTCCGGATGCATGACCGCGAGATCGCCGGAGTGAAACCAGCCACCGCGAAAGGCGGCTTCCGTCGCTTCAGGGTCGCGGTAGTAGCCAAGCATGACGTTGTTGCCGCGCATCACCACTTCGCCCATGGTGCGCGCGTCGGCTGGAACGTCATGCATATCTTCATCCACGACACGCATGTCCGTACCGGCAACGACGTAAGGAACGCCTTGCCGTGCCTTGAGTTGGGCCCGCTTCTCCAGCGGTTCACAGTCCCACTCGGTGTGCCACGCGCACACGGAATGCGGTCCGTAGGTCTCGGTGAGCCCGTACACGTGAGTGATCTCGATCCCGATTTCCTCGGCGGCGCGAATCACCGCTGGCGGCGGAGGCGCGGCCGCAGTCACCATCCTCAGCCCGGATTGGAAGCGAATGCCGCGTCGCACGCAGTGCTCGGTCAAAGTGCGGACGACAACAGGAGCTCCGCAAAGATGAGTGACGCCTTCCTTCTCGATCAGATCAACCGCGTGCTCCGCGTTCACCTCAGGTAGGCACACATGTCGCGCGCCCACCGCCGTCACCGCCCAGGGAAAACACCAGCCGTTGCAGTGAAACATGGGCAGCGTCCACAGATACACGGAGCGCGAGGTAAGCCCGTGCTCGACCACCTCGCCGATAGCGTTGATGTAACCGCCACGATGGGTGTACATCACACCTTTCGGCGCGCCCGTCGTTCCGCTGGTGTAATTGATCGAGATGACATCATCCTCCGCCACGTCGTGCGGCACGACTGCCAATGTGCCTTTGCGAAGAAACTCTTCGTAGTTGGTGACGATGCGCTCGACTTGGGGCATCTCACCGGCAATCGGGAGCAGTGGCAAGACCAGATCATCGCCGATGAGGAGCTTTGCGCCGCTGTGGTTAAGGATCGTCGCCAGTTCGGCGCTCTGCAGGCGAATATTCAGCATAACCAGCACAGCGCCGATCATGGGGACGGCGAAGTGCGCTTCCAGCGCCAGCAGACTGTTGTGCGCCAGCACCGCAACGCGGTCTCCAGGAGCGATGCCCGCGCGCTGAAGGGCCGACGCAAACGCATGCACCCGTTGCTGAAGTTCCGCGTAAGTGAACCGGCGGTCGCCGTCGACCGCCGCCGCACAGCAGCGGTAAACCATCGCACTACGTGCCAGGAATTCCAAGGGCGTGAGGACTGATTTCATAAACTCCGCCTAAGTTTTGGGTTTGGCGCGGATTATATATCAATCGCATAGAACGCGAAGCCAACCCCGACACGGCGGCGGCAATTGTCATACGCCTGCAACATCCGTCGGCCTTTCCCTGCATCCAATGCAGAGATGGGACAACCAAGCAAAAGGCTTGCATTCGTTCCTCGCTCACTGGGCGAGAGCACGTTGCAGCGCATTGGCAACACGCCACTACTGCGGTTCGGGCAACTGACGCGAGGCTTGGCGGGAGTTGAAGTGCTTGCGAAAGCAGAATGGGCCAATCCTGGCGGTTCAGTGAAGGACCGGCCCGCGGCGAACATCGTGGCTGAGGCTTTGAGCACAGGAGAGCTTGGTCCAGCCAGGACCCTACTGGATGCGACGAGCGGCAATACTGGAATTGCTTATGCCATGCTGGGAGCTGCGCAGCGCTTCGCGGTGACCTTGTGCATGCCGCGAAACGTTTCGGAGGAACGCAAGCGCACCATTCTCGCCTATGGCGCTGAGATCATTTTCACCGACGCTGGCGAAGGATCGGACGGCGCGATTCGGAAAGCACGCGAACTTGCCGCGGAGGAGCCGGAAAAGTATTTCTATGCCGACCAGTACTCGAGCGATGCAAACTGGCGCGCCCATTACAGCAGCACGGCGGAGGAGATCTGGCAGCAAACGGAAGACCGCGTGACGCACTTCGTCGCCATGCTCGGCACCAGCGGTACGTTCATCGGCACCTCGCGAAAGCTGAAAGAACTCAATCGCAAGATTCGCTGCACCTCAGTGCAGCCGGATTCGCCCTTTCACGGCATTGAAGGCGCCAAACATATGGCAAGCTCCATCGTGCCGAAGATCTATGATCCATCGGTGGCTGACCAGGAAATTTCAGTGAGCACCGAAGAGGCCCACGAAATGCTGAAGCGGCTGGCCCGCGAAGAAGGCTTGCTGGTGGGTATCTCCGGAGCTGGAGCCATGGTGGCCGCCCTTCGCGTGGCTGAGCAGGCCGAGCCAGGTGCCGTAGTTGTAACGATCTTCCCCGACTCCGGAGACCGATACTTGAGCGAAAGCTTCTGGGACGAGTTCTAGGACCAGCTTTGTAGCCACCAGGAAAGCACCCCATCGAGTGTGCGCTTTTAGCCTGCCGCGGCACCCTGAGCTGGAGGGTTGCTGATTAGTGTGCCCGAGCCGTCGACTGGATTGTAGCTATAAACAGGGCCTTCCCACGTACCAAAATTGATGCTTCCAGCCTGCCCGGTGATCCAATTCCAGAAGGACTTCTCCATGGAATACCATTGTGTTTGCGTCGCCGCAATCACCGTCGCGCCCGTATGGAGCGCCATCTCACCGCAAAAACGCTTGCCATCGCCTATGGTGCCTTCATTACCCGCCCCGGTGTCCGCGGTCGCGCACGCAAAAATAGTGATGGTGGTGATCAACCCCTTCCAAGCCGCGGTGAGGTTGACATTGCTCAGGTCGAGACCTTCTGCACACAGAGCCAGCCCAAAACCTCCCACCTGAAACGGCGTGCAGGTCTGGTCCGCAAGGTTCCAGTTCGCTTCGTACCCGTGGCACATGATGTACAGGTTGTCCAAGCCGGATTGACTCGAGGCATAGCTCTTGATCCAATCCACGGCGTGTTGGATGGCAACCGACCCATCGACCTCATAAATGTTGTCGGCCAGATTGGTTGGCGATTGTCCCGCCAACCGGGCATCATGAACGAGCATTGAACTCATCACCCACCTCCCAGTGGATCGTCTTCCAGCCAAAA
>Ga0209039_10001311_pt1 | contig 23539 bp, 18 predicted proteins | sample BogFormECP12_OM1_FD_188238 | JGI IMG/M metagenome (GOLD analysis project Ga0209039, IMG submission 188238) | Bog forest soil microbial communities from Calvert Island, British Columbia, Canada - ECP12_OM1 (SPAdes) (version 2) | ecosystem: Environmental > Aquatic > Freshwater > Wetlands > Bog ... | reverse complement strand
CGTCCTTCTGGGCGTAAGAAACCGCGGCACCGTAAAGGATTCCGATGACCGCCAGAAGCGCCATCCAGGGGGCGGCCTGGAGCGTCGCCCGGGGGAAGAACTGAAGGTTGAAGCGTAGGAAGCCATAGGTGCCCATCTTCAGCAGGACACCCGCCAGAATTACCGAACCGGCCGTGGGGGCCTCCACATGGGCATCCGGAAGCCAGGAGTGCAGCGGCCACATCGGCACCTTGATGGCAAAGGCCGCCGCAAAGGCCAGGAAGAGCAGCATCTCCGCTCCCGCGCTGATCACGCCGCTGGAATAGAGCCCCGGCAGTTTGGTCACCAGATCCGGCACGGAGAATGTCCCGGCTTCAATGCCCAGAAACAGGATGGCCAGCAGCATCAGGACGGAACCGGCCATGGTGTACAGGATGAACTTGAGGGCCGCATAGATGCGGCGCGGGCCGCCCCAGATGCCGATCAGGAAGTACATGGGGATCAGGGTAAATTCCCAGAAAATGTAGAACAGGAACAGGTCCTGGGCCAGGAAGACTCCGGTCATCCCTACTTCAAGCAAAAGGAAGAAGAGCATGAAATCCTTGACGCGCTCCTCGACTGCGCTCCAGGTGGAGAGGATGGAAATGGGGGTCAGGAAGGTCGTCAGCAGGACGAGCAGGATGCTCAGGCCGTCGACGCCCATGGCAAAGGAAATATTCCAGCCCGCCACTTGAATCCAGGGCAGGTTGAAGCCCAGCTGCAAATCCGGATTCGAGGCGTGGAACAAGGTCAGCATCCAGATGGACAGTCCAAAGGTCAGGATCGAGGTAATGAATGCCGTCCAGCGCAGGGCCTCCTTGCGCTCCGCGGGGATGAAGAGCAGGGCCAGAACGCCCACCAGCGGAAAGAAGGTCACAAGAATGAGGGGATTCAGCAAGAAGTCCATAGTCCATCCTCTTTACTTCAGGATCAGATAACCAATGATGATGACAATTCCGGCCAGCACCGCCAGCGCATAGGAGCGAACGAAGCCGTTCTGCACCCGGCGCAGCCCGGCAGAGGCCCGTTTGGTCAATTCGCCCAACCCATTGAAGAAGGCATCGATCCCGTGCACATCCAGCCCCTGGCTGAGCACCGTGCGCGAAAGCCACTGGTAGGTCCCGGCAATGACCGTGTCATGGAACCAGTCGTGCCAGAAGCGCGCGTCGATCACCTCCGCCAAAAAGCGGGCGAGGTCGACATACCGGTTGATGAGCACCGCCGCATAAGCCTCGTCCACCCAGTACTTGCGTTCGAAGATGGTGAAGACCGGCCCGAGCAGGCGCTGCAGCGGATCCTTCTCCCCTGCCTCGAGCGGTTTCCGGCCGTAAAGGAACCAGGAGAGGGCGATCGCCAGGAGCGCCAGCACCGTGGAGAGGCCGGCGACCAGAAAATTGAAGCTTCCCGCTTCGACCCCGGCGATGGTATGGCCAAGCCAGTCCGTCAGGAAATTCACGCCCGGCACGGGGAGGTTGAAGGCGCCGCCCAGGGTGGCCAGCACGGCCAGGATGATCAGGGGGACGAGGATGACCTTTGGGCTCTCCTCGGCATGCCCGGCAGCCGCGTGACGGGGCTCACCGAAAAAGACCATCCAGATCTGGCGCCCCATGTAGAACGCCGTAAAAAAGGCCGCCGCGGTCAGGAGCCAGAAGACGGCCGGGAATCTCTGCAGCGCCTCGGCCAGGATCTCGTCCTTGGACCAGAATCCCGCCCACGGCACGATCCCCGCCAGCGCCAGGGTGCCGGCCAGGTACACCCAGAAGGTGGCGGGCATCTGCTTGCGCAGACCGCCCATGTTGCGCATATCGTTGGGGTCAAATGCGGCCTCGCCCTCGCCGCCAGGTTCTCCGTGGGCCAGGTGGTGATGACCGCGCTCCATGCCCAGGATGACCGAACCGGCGGAGAGGAAGAGCAGCGCCTTGAAGAAGGCATGCGTAACCAGGTGGAACATCCCGGCCACATAAGCCCCCATCCCGACCGCGGCCACCATGAAGCCGAGCTGGCTGATGGTCGAATAAGCCAGGACTTTCTTGATGTCGTACTGTCCCACCGCGATGGTGGCGGCGAAGAGCGCCGTAACGCCTCCCACCAGGGCTACAGTCGTCTGGGCCGCAGGCACCACGCTGTAGAGCGGGGCGGAACGAGCCACCAGGTAGACGCCAGCGGTCACCATCGTGGCGGCATGGATCAGCGCTGAGACCGGGGTCGGACCGGCCATGGCATCCGGCAGCCAGACATAGAGCGGCAGCTGGGCGGACTTGCCGGTCACGCCGATCAGCAGAAAGAGGGTGATGGCCAGGACCACGCCCGGGGCGACCTGGGCGGATTGGGCGAAGACCGTGTCGAAGGTCAGGCTTTTGAACGCCCAGAACATGGTAAAGCTGGCCAGCAGGAAGCCGAAATCGCCGATGCGGTTGGCGATCATGGCCTTCTTGGCAGCCTGAGCGTTGGCGAGGCTTGCACGGCCGAGGGTGTCCTTCTCAAACCAGAAACCGATCAGCAGGTACGAGCACAGGCCCACCCCCTCCCAGCCGACGAACAGCATCAGGTAGCTGTCCCCGCTGACCAGGACCATCATCAGGGCGATGAACAGGTTCAGATAGACGAAGAAGCGCCGGTAGCGGCCCAGGTCGTTCTTGTAACGCACGTCCTCGTGCATGTAACCGATAGCGTAGACGTGGATGAGGGTGCCCACGCCCGAGACGACCAGCATCATCGTCACCGAGAGCGTGTCCACGCGGAAGGCCCAGGGGACATTCAAAGCACCGATCTGGATCCAGTCCGCAAAGGGGACGACGACGGTCACGCCATTCCCGATCCATACGGCGTAGGCGAGCAGCACCGAAACGACAAAAGCCAGGCCGGAGGCCGTGCTGGCAATCGCCCCGACGGCTTTCTCGCCCAAGCGCCCCCCAAAGACGAGATTGACCAGCAGCCCGGCAACAGGCAGGAAAACGACCAGGGGAACCAGGGTGAGGAACATGGCAGAGAGGTTCATCGATCATCCCTTCAGGCTGTTCAACACGTCCACATCGATATTGTGCTTGGTGCGGAAGATGACCACGATCAACGCCAGGCCGACCGCCACCTCCGCCGCGGCTACCGTCATCACGAAGAAGACAAAGATCTGGCCGGTCAGGACATGGAAGGCGTTCGAAAAGGCCAGGAAGGCCAGGTTGGCGCCATTCAACATCAACTCGATGGACATGAAAATAATCAACGGATTACGCCGGATGAGTACACCCAAAATCCCCAGGGCGAAAAGCAGTCCGGAGATCCCCAGGTAATAAGAGAGCGGTACCGCGTTGGTCATGACCCCACTTCTCCTTTCTCTCTTTTGGCCAGGACGATGACGCCGACCATGGCAACCAGCAGCAGGACCGAGGTGACCTCAAAAGGCAGGAGGTAGCTCTGGAACAATGCCTTTCCCAGGTCGACCAGGGAGGCGACCGTGTTGACCTCCACACCCGGGGCCGCAAGAATGGCCGTGATCTTCAGGCGCTGGACCAGCAGGAGGGCCGCTTCCGCGATCAGGACGATGGACAGACCGATCGCCAGGGGCCGCTGCCAGGGCAGCGCCCGGCCGGGCGGCAGTGTTTCCGCGCCCAGCAGCATGATGACGAACAGGAACAGGACCATGATGGCCCCGGCGTAGACCGTGATCTGCGCCATGGCGATGAACGGCGCTCCCAGCACCAGGTAGTAAACCGCTACGGCGCCGAAGTTCAGCACCAGGAAAAGCGCGGCATAGAGCGCGCTGCGGCTCACGAGCAGGCCGATGGCCGAGAGCACGGCCACGGCCGCCAGAACGAAAAAGAGGAGCAGTGACAGGTTCATGGGCACCTTAATCCTGCGGGTCTTTCATCTCAGGAACCGACCGGGTGAACACCCCGGGCTCGGTCTTCTGCGGGGTCGGCTGGCCGCCCTCTGGAACCGGATCGATCAGCATGGCCTTGGGGTAAATGGCCTGCCTTCGATCCGTGAAGGTCAGCTCGTAATTATCCTCGAGCACGATAGCCTCGGTGGGACAAGCGTCCTCGCAGAAACCACAGAAGATGCAGCGCAGCATGTTGATCTCATAGGTGCTGGCATAGCGTTCGCCGGGTGAATAGCGCTTCTCATCCGTATTTTCGGATGACTCAACGAAGATCGCGTCGGCCGGGCAGGCGGCCGCACACAGCGAGCACCCGATACACTTCTCCAGGCCATTGTCATACCGTTTCAGCGCATGGCGCCCGCGGAAACGCGGTTTAACCGGTTTCTTCACCTCCGGGTACTGGACCGTGACCGGCTTTTCAACCATCATGTGGAGCGTTGTCCAGAGACCACGCGCCAGCTCGACGATCGGCTCAACGACGCGCATAGTCTTTCCTCCTCAGCGAGCGGTCGATCATCGCCACCGCAAAACCTGCTACCAGTAAAGAGGCCACCGGAATAATCCAGAGCAGCGCAGGTGCGACCTGCTGCGCCAGGATGATCCCGGTCGCCGTAATGAAGATCACCGCCAGGGAAAGCGGCAGGAGCACTTTCCACCCGAACTCCATCAGCCGGTCATAGCGGATGCGCGGCAAGGTGGCCCGCACCCAGATCATCCCGAACAAGAGGACGACGATCTTTATAAAAATGTAGACCAGCCCCAGCAGGGGGTAACGGTCCACGAACGGACCCTGGTAGCCGCCCAGGAACAGGGTGGCGGCGATGGCGCAAATCGAGATCATCTTGACGTATTCGGCCATGAAGAGCAGGGCGAACTTCATCCCGGAATATTCGGTATGATACCCGGCGGTCAGCTCCTGTTCCGCCTCCGGCATGTCAAAGGGCGCCCGGTTGACCTCCGCCAGGGTGGCGATCAGGAAGATGCCCATGCCCACCGGCTGAAGAACCCCGAACCAGATGGTCTTCTGCGCCTGGACAATGTCGATCATGCGCATCGAGCCGGCCAGCAGGATGGCCGAGACGAAGGACAGGCCCAGGGATATTTCGTAGCTGATCATCTGCGCCGAAGAACGCATCCCGCCCAGGGTCGCATACTTGTTGTTCGAGGACCAGCCGGAGAGCACGATGCCGTAGACGGCAATGGAGGCCACCGACATGATGTACAGTACGCCCACGTTGATGTCGGCAATGTAGAGGGTCAGCGTGTGGCCCAAGATCGTCAGGTTCGGCCCCCACGGCACCACAGCCGTGATGACCACGGCCGGCACGACCGTGATGACCGGGGCCAGCAGGAAGAGCAATTTGTCGGCCTTGGCCGGGGTCAGCTCCTCCTTAAAGATCAGTTTCAGTGCGTCGGCAATCGGCTGCAGGATGCCCCACGGGCCAGCGCGGTTCGGACCAATGCGGGACTGGATGCGGGCGAGGGCCTTGCGCTCATAGAGCGTCAGGTAGGCGAATCCCCCGATGAGCACCAGCACCCACACAAACCCTTTAATTACCCATTCCAAGATCAGAAAGGAGTTCATGACCGACCTTCCTGTTTTGCCGCTTTGAGCGTGATCACCGCCGGCTCCCCGATAGGAATGCCCATGCTGCGCGGCAGGAGCGCCACGGAGGCCGGGACGGTCTCATCCAGCCTGACCATGAGCTGCAGGGTCACCTGGTTCAGGCGGATCTCGGCCAGCCCGTCCAGGCCCAGATTCTTGGCCAGGGAAGGATGCAGGAGAACGGCCGCCTCGCCCACGCGGGCCTTGAGCAGCCCGGACGAGGCCACCGTGACGCCCCGGTCATACAACCGCGTCACGGGGACGGCCAGGACGCTCTCCTCCTGAGGCCGCAGGGCCGCCTTCTTCCTGCCCTGTGGGATGGTGACCGCGGCCCCCTCTCTGGCAGAGGCTGCCAGCTGCGCTCCCAATCCCTGCTTGTTCTCATACGTCGTGCCGCCGTAGAAAAGGTCGGAGCGCCCGACGATCGGCCACTGTTCGCCCACCTCGGCCAGTTTCTGATAGGAGAGGCCTGCGAAAGCCGGGAGGTTCGCGGCGATCTGGGCCATGACGAGCAGGGCGGACCGGTCTTCCAGTTGCAGCCCGGCCTGTCGGGCAATCTGGGCCGTGATAGCAAAGTCGGGGCGTGCCTCTCCGCGGACCGGAACGGCCGGGTAGAAGCGCTGCACACGCCGTTCGCCGGAGGTGAAGGTGCCGTCCCGTTCCGTGTAGGCCTGCGCCGGCAGGACGACATCCGCCAGCTGCGCCGTCGCGGTCAGGAAGAGCTCCTGGACGGCGACGAACTTGGCTCCCTGGATGGCCGCGGCGAGGGCCGGGTCATCGCCGGCCGGGTCGGCCGCCACAATGTAAACTGCCTTGCCTTTCAAGGCCTGGGCGAGGTCCATCTCCGGCCGGAAGCCGATTTCCCAGGCGCCCTGATCATTGGCCTTCGGCCATACGCCGATCAGGCCGTTATTGGGCCGACCGAAGTGCTTGCTTTCCACCAGCAATTCAGCACAGGCTGCAGCCAGGGCAGAGGAACCCTCCAGGCCCATCCCTTCGCTGCCGTACAGGATGACCAGATTCTCGGCCGAGGCGATCGCCTCCGCCGCGGCTTTTGCGCCTTTGGACTTGAGCAACCCCGCCACGGTCTCGGCTTCGTCGCCATACACGTAGCGGACGACATGCGTCGCGTATCTTTCGAGCTTGGTCTCGCGCGGGTTGGCGAGGATGAGCGTGGCGCCGCGCCCGACGGCCTGTTTGATGCGCAGATACCAGAGTGGAGCCTCCTGGTACAGGTCGGATGCCGCCACCAGGATAGTCGTGCCTTTCCCCATATCGGCAAAGTTGGTCCCCGCTCCGACGCCAAGCAGGGCGGTCAGTTCACCCCCGCCCATCTGGGTGTAAAGTACGGCCTTCCCGCCCAGGCTGTCCGCCAGCTGTTTCAGATTGAATAAATCCTCATTCGAGAGGCGTCCGCCCGCCAGCACGACGGTCTCGGGTTTGGCCGCCACCAGCTTCCTGGCGACCAGATCGACCGCATCCTTCCACTCCACCGCCTCCTGCTTGCTGGCCACCTTGACCCGGGGTGCGCTCAACCGTTCCGGGCTCTCGGTGAAGTGATAGGCAAAGCGGCCCTTGTCGCACAGCCAGATCTCGTTGACGGCTTCGTTCTGGCGCGGCATGACGCGCTTGATCACCACCCGCCCATCCGCCTTGGCTTCGCGGCGCGTGTTGAAGGTGATGTTGCAGCCGACCGGGCATTGGGCACAGACCGAGGCAGCAGCCTTCATCTCCCAAGGCCGCGCTCCAAAACGAAAGTCGGCCGTGGTCAGTGCCCCGACCGGGCAGATATCGGTGGTGTTGCCGGAAAAGACCGAGTCGAAGCCCGGATCAGAGTCCGTGATGATCTCGAGCGCCCTGCCGCGCTGGTAGAAACGGATCACCGCCTCTCCGGCAATGTCATCCTGGAAGCGGATGCAGCGGGCACACTGGATGCAGCGCTCACGATCCAGGTAGATCAACTCCCCCAGCGGCACGGCCTTCGCCAGATGCATCTTGTCATTGTACAGGTAGCGGCTCTCGTCCGGCCCGTAGGCCATGGTCAGGTTCTGCAGCGGGCACTCGCCGCCCTTGTCACACACCGGGCAGTCCAGGGGGTGCGAGGTCAACAAAAACTCAAGGTTGTCGTGTTGTCCAGCCCTGGCCTTGTCGGAGGCGGTCAGCACGACCATGCCTTCGGAGACCGGCGTGGTGCAGGCGGTCTCCAATTTCGTACCGAACTGGATCTTGGCGCGCCCATTCTCCAGGACCGGCTGGCGGGTGGCGCGGTCGATCACCGGACGGCCCACCTCGACCAGGCACTGCCGGCACATCCCGACCGGTTCCATCTTCGGGTGATAGCAGAAGACCGGGACATCAATGCCGATCCTTTTTGCCGCGTTGACGATCAGGGTCCCCTCCGGGACGGTCACCGGGCGCTCATTGATGATCAGCGAGACCTGTTTAGGCATGGAGGCCTCCCGCCGGAGAGGCTTTGAAGTCGACCGGGAAGCGTTCGATCCCGGTGACGGGCGCCATCGTGGCAAATTCTCCCAGGGCACACAGGCACTTGTTCTGCATTTGCTTGGCCACCGTATGCAGAAGTTCCACGTTTTCCCGGGTCGCTTCCCCTTGCTCGATGCGGTCGATCAGGTGCATCATCCAGTAAGTGCCCTCACGGCAGGGGGTGCACTTGCCGCAGGATTCGTGCTTGAAGAAGTGAATGGTCTTGCTGATGACCCAGCTGATACTGACCGTGTCATCGATCACGATCACCGAAGCCGACCCCAGGTCCGCGCCGAGGGTACGCACCGAAGCATAGTCCAGCTTCGTGTCCAGGGCCTTGTCGTCGGCGACGATCAGGGACGAGGAAGCACCCGCGGCCATGATGGCCTTGACCGGGCGGTCGTCCAGGATGCCCCCGCCGGATTCAAAGATCAACTGGCGGAAGGTCAGGCCGAAGGGCAGCTCATAATTCCCCGGTTTCTTGACCCGACCCGAAAGGCTGAAGATCTTCACCCCGGGGCTGTCCGCCGTGCCCATCGACCGATACCAATCCGCGCCCTTTTCCAGGATCAGCGGCAGGTTGGTGAGCGTCTCGACATTGTTGATCACCGTCGGCTTGCCGAAAAGGCCGGAGGTGGCCGGGAAGGGCGGCCGGATGCGCGGCTGTCCAAGCTTGCCCTCGATGGATTCCAGCAGGGCGGATTCTTCGCCGCAGATATACGCCCCCGCTCCCACGTGGGCGTGAATACGCAGGGAATAATCCGTACCAAACAGGGCCTGGCCCAGCAAGCCGGCCTGCTCGAGCTCGGTGATGCACGCCTCGATTTCCTGAGCCAGGCGCCAGAACTCGCCGCGCAGGTACACGTAGCCGACATGGGCCTCCACCGCATAACAGGCGATCGCCACCCCCTCCAGGAACTGGTAGGGATTACCCTCCAGGATCTCGCGGTCCTTGAACGTGCCCGGTTCCGATTCATCGGCGTTGGCGACCACGTAGCGTGGGTAGATCCCTTCCGGGATGAAGGACCACTTCACCCCCGTCGGGAAGCCTGCACCGCCGCGACCGCGCAGCCCCGAAGCCTTGACCAGCTCGGTCACTTCGGCGGGCCGCATCTGGGTCACGGCCTTCTGGAAGGCCTGGAAGCCGCCGTTCTTCCGGTAAACGTCCAGCTTTTTAAGATCGGGGATCTCCCGATGGCGGAGCAGGATGTGTTCCATTTACTTCACCTCTCCACCGCTGTTCTTGAGCGCCGCGATGAGCTCCAGGGTCTTATCCACGCTCATGTTCTCGTGGTATTCCAGACCCTCAGCCGTTTGCAGCTGGAACATGGGCGCCCGGTCACACCCTGCCAGGCACATGACCGCCTCCACCGTGACCAGGCCATCGGAGGTCGTCTCACCGACCTTGATTCCCAAATGAGAGCACAGTTCCTCCAGGAAACGGTCGGCGCCGCGCATGGCACAGGGCAGATCCGTGCAGACCTGCATGCGGTATTTTCCAGCGCGCTGGTCGTGAAAGAGCGTGTAGAAACCGACGATCGAAACCACGTCGGTGGTCGTCATGTCCAGCATCCCGGCGATGTCCTGCACGGAAGCTTTGGTGATATAGCCATCCTGGCGCTGGGCCAGGTAGAGCAGGGGCATCACTGCCGAGCGCTTGTATTCCGGCGGGTACTTGGCCAGGATCTTCTTCACTTCCTGGGGATATTTGTCTGCCAGGCTCATCGGTCAATGTCTCCCAGAACGATGTCCACGCTGCCGATGATGGCGATCAGGTCGGCCACCAGCACCCCCTTGCACATGAGCGGCATGGACTGCAGGTTGTCGAAGGACGGCGTGCGCCAGTGGACGCGGTATGGCTTGGCGCTGCCGTCGCTTTCCAAATAGACGCCGAGTTCCCCGCGCGGGGATTCGACCGCGCTGTAGATCGCACCTTTGGGAGCTTCGAACCCCTCGGTCCAAAGCTTGAAGTGGTGAATCAGCGCCTCCATGCTAACCCCGATCTCCGCACGCGGCGGCGGAACGAACTTGTAATTGTTGGAGCGCACCGGTCCATACGGCATCTGATTCAAGGCCTGTTCGACGATACGCAGCGACTGGCGCATCTCCTCCATCCGAACCAGGTAGCGTGCGTACACGTCGCCTTCCGGATGGGTCGGGACGACAAAGTCGTACTGATCGTATCCGGAATAGGGCTGGTCCTTGCGCAGGTCCCACTTCACCCCGCTGGCGCGCAGCAACGGTCCCGTCACGCCAAGGTTGAGCGCATCCTCGGCGGAGATCTTGCCGATGCCGAGCGTCCGGTCCAGCCAGAGCGGGTTGCGGGTCAGAAGCGCCTCATATTCATCGACCCGTCTGGGGAAGGTCTTAAGGATCTGGCGCACCGCCGCCTCGAACTCGACCGGCACATCCCGCCACACTCCCCCCGGACGGATATAGGTCGTCATCATGCGCTGTCCGGAGCACATCTCCATGATGTCCAGGATGTACTCGCGTTCGCGGAAGCAGTACAGGAACACGGACATGGCTGCCAGATCCAGGGCTGCGGTGCCCAACCAGACCAGGTGCGATTGGAAACGGGTGAGCTCGGCCAGGATGACGCGGATGGCCTGGGCCCGCGGCGGCACATCCAGACCCACCAGCTTCTCGACCGCCATCGAGTAGGCCAGGTTGTTGCCGGGCGGATTCATGTAATCCAGGCGGTCGGACATCACCTCGGCCTTCTGATAGGTCTTGGCTTCCATGTTCTTCTCGACCCCGGTGTGCAGGTAACCGACATCGGGGATGCAATTCACGACGATCTCCCCGTCCAGCTCCAGCAGCAGGCGGAGTACACCGTGCGTCGATGGGTGCTGCGGCCCCATGTTCAGGAGCATGGTCTCGCCCTTGACGGCGCGTTCGGAGACCAGGTGCTTCAGATCGTCAACGGAGACTTCCTGGAGGTCGGTCATGGCCGCTATTCCTTTGCGTACGGCTTGCGCAAGCTGATTTGATCGAAGTTAAAGGTGAACTGCGGCTCCTCGTAGCCCAAGGGGTAATCCTTGCGCAAGGGGTGGCCCTCCCAATCGGCGGGCATCAGGATCCGGCGCAGGTCAGGGTGACCTGCGAACTTGATCCCGAACATATCCCACAGTTCCCGCTCGCGCCAGTCGGCGTTGCGGTAGACCGAGGTGACGGTCGGCAGGGACGGGTTCACCCCCGGCACCATCACGCGGAACCTCAGGCTCAGATGGAGCGAGAGCGAGGTGAACTGATAGAGCACATGAAAGCGGGGGTCTTCGTGCGGCCAGTAATCCACCGCCGTCATGGTGGAGAGCTGTTCGAAGCCCAGCTCGCGGACCTGCTGGCAGGCGGCGACAATCTTTTCGGAGGGAATGACCAGGCTCACCTCGCCGCTCTGCTCCGAGGCCTGCGTGCCGTAATCCTGCTCAAGGCGCTGGACAATGGGTGCGAGTTTCTCTTCCATAATCATTTCCAATGCGCGATCTTCTCGCTGCGCACTTTCTCATAGAGGGTGATGACGCCGTGGATGAGGGCTTCCGGGCGCGGCGGACAGCCGGCCACGTAGACATCCACCGGGACGACCTCGTCCACCCCCTGAACGACCGCATAGTTGTTGAACACGCCGCCACAGGAGGCGCAGTCACCCATCGAAATGACCCACTTGGGGTCCGGCATCTGGTCGTACAGGCGGCGCAAAACAGGCGCCATCTTGCGGGTCACGCGCCCGGCGACGATCATCAGGTCGGACTGGCGAGGCGAAGCCCGCATCAATTCCATCCCAAAGCGGGACATATCATAATGAGAGGCCTGGGCGGACATCATTTCGATGGCACAGCAGGCCAGGCCGAAAAGCATCGGCCACATGGCATTGTTGCGGCTCCAGTTGACCACTTCCTCCAGGGTCGTCGTGACCACGCCCATATTGCCAAGCTTTTGTTCTACTCCCATTCCAAGGCTCCTTTCTTCCACGCATAAAAGTAACCTACCAATAAGATGGCAATGAAAACGAACATCTCCCCCAAGCCGAACAGGCCCAGCTGGCGGAAGACGATCGCCCAGGGCAGGAAGAACACGGTTTCGATGTCGAACAGGATGAAGAGGACTGCGATCAGGTAAAACCGCATGGGCATCCGGCGGACGCCGGGGCCGATGGGATTCATGCCGGATTCGTACGGGTTGCTTTTCTCAGCCGTCGGACGACGCGGCCCGAAAAGGTTGCCCAGCCCAATAGCGATGAACCCGACCAGGGTCGTGACCAAGACAAAAACGGCGATCGCCGCGTATTCGAGAAGCATAGAGCCTCCACAGGGATAGGGGCTGCCAGCCCATCGGCTGGAAAGTATATCACAAGACGGTTTTCGAATCACCCACGAGTGGCATTTTTCACAATTTTCCTAATTGGGTTTTAATTGCCCTTTTAATGAAGCAGGGACTTTAGAATTAAAAAAACGTCCCGCCCCTTCAGACAGGCAACCAGATCGGAGGACGGGTCCGAGCAGGGTGGTCAGCAAACCCTCGAAGGGCTTTCTCTTACCATCGCCCAGACTCGCTGGTGCCCTCCATGCTGCTAATCGAACGGCCCGATTTTTGAGAGGGTGGCCCAACCTTGCCAGAGGACCAGAAGGATGATTAGCCCATTGCCCAACTTCCGGCGAAGCGGAGCGGCGTCCCTCAGCATCCCAATCACCACCACGGTCGTACCGGCGATCAACGGCGGTATGGCTGGGAAGGCGGTCCGCCCAGTGACCTCTCCGTCGATGGCAAAGAAGAACAGAAATAAGGCCGAGACCATCAGCGCAGCAAGCGGAAATTGCTTCCAGTGCTTCAGCCGGTCCACCAAGCCGTGTTGCTGATCGAGAGTTACGATCGTGACCACCCCGAGGATGATGGGCAGGACGACTGCTTGAGCAGCCGCGTAGCGGACCTGCAGCCAAAAGTTAAATACAAGGTCCCGCAGGGCCAGCAGAGGATTCGACCTCAGCAAAGGCAGGATCCAGACAAACTGTTTCTGCGTAGCGACTTCCATGGAATAAAAAGAGCCGCTCACCTGGCGAACATAAAACATCCAGGTCAGGTAAGGCAAAACCGTCAGGGCAGCCACTAGGATTAACTTGCCGGCCATGCGCAGGTTGATCTTCACTTTGTCTCTCACGATAACCCAGATCAATCCGATGAATAGGGCTGGGAGGAACAATACGAAGGTGGCGTAAGCGGTCACCCCGAGGCCAACCAGAAACGCCAGAACGAACAACCTGCCCTGGTCGAAGAGGCCATGGTCTTTCACCTGCTGGAGTGCATACAAGCATACTAGGGGAACCAGCAGGTTAAAGAGCTGGGTGTGAGGGGTCAACAGGAACGCTTTAATGACATCGTTAAAAATCAACAGGCAGCCGATCAGAGAAACGCCCACAAGGTTTGGACCGTTCGCTGGAGGGACTAGCCTTAGATAGGAATAGAACGAAAGGAGCAGTATCAGGAAATTCATCAGAACGAATAAAAAGTAAGGAATAAAGTAATCCTTGGGAATATAGCCTCCAGACGCCCGAAAAATGCGCATGATCTGGCTGTGCAGAGGAGACACGATCTTCGCTAGACCAGCCACCACGAGGACCAAACCCGGTCTGGTCTGGAGCCGGTTTTTCGGCGTTAACAACTCGATCGGCTGATAGGCATCCTTGAGGAACCAGGGAGAATCGTAGTTCAGCACTGCATGAAAATGACCGTAGAGCGTAAGGTCCATGGCCGTTTTTTCATACCCGTGAGGAATATGGTGAAAGAGCGATAGGTCCAGGGTGAAACCCAGACAGAGGATTCCAAATATAACGTATGGGAAGAACCTTTTCAGATTAAGGGATTCCATCTATGGCATTTCCTAAGCCAGATAGTCCCTCAAATGCCGGCTCCGGGTCGGATGGCGCAGCTTGCGCAGGGCCTTGGCTTCGATCTGGCGGATCCGTTCGCGCGTCACGTTGAAATACCGGCTGACCTCCTCCAGGGTGTGGTCCTTACCGTCGATCAGGCCAAAGCGCAACTCAAGCACCTGGCGCTCGCGTTCAGAGAGCGCGGCCAGGGCGTGCTGCACCTGCTCGCGCAGCATTTCGCGCGCCGCCGCGTCCATGGGTTCGAGTGCATCGGCATCCTCGATGAAATCCCCCAGCTGGCTGGAGTCCTCGTCGCCGACCGGCCCCTCCAGAGAGACCGGCTCCTCCGCCGAGCGCAGGATGCGGTCCACCTTGGCGGCCGCATATTCCCAATGGTGCTGCACGAGCGGGTCGAGCGGCGTGCCCTCGGCCTGGGAGCGCAGGACCGCCTGCATGTCCGCCGGGCTGAGGTAACCGACTTCCAGGGCCAGTTCCTCATTGGTCGGCTCGCGGCCCAGCTGCTGAACCAGGGTGCGCTGGATGCGCAGCAGGCGGGTGATGGATTCAAACAGATGCACCGGGATGCGGATGGTGCGGGCCTGTTCGGCGATCGAACGGTTGATGGACTGGCGGATCCACCAGGTGGCATAGGTGCTGAACTTGTAGCCCCGGCGCGGGTCGAATTTGTTGACAGCCCGCAGCAAGCCGAGGTTGCCCTCCTGGATCAAATCCAAAAACGAGATGCCCCGGCCCAGGTAACGCTTGGCCACGCTGACCACCAGGCGCAGGTTGGCACGGATGATGGAGGCATTGGCTTCCTCGGCGCGGCGGCGGATCCCCTCGATCTCGCCGTGCAGGGCGGTATTATCCGGCAGGTTGTGATACAGGGTGCGCTGGACCGGGTGTTTTTGGTGTACTTTAATATACTTGAGCAACCAATCGGCGTAGGGGCCGGGGAGGATGTAGAAGACCAGGAAGATGCTAAAGGCATGCGAGACCAGGCTGTCCCACAGGGGATCCTTCCCCCACATGCCCCGCTCCAGGTAAGAACGCAGATAAGAAGGACTATCGCTCTCCCACGACTGGTGCAAGGTCTGGGCCTCCGCCAGCATCAAGGTCACATCCGGCATTTCGATCCTGAGGCGCCCCGCATCCTCGCGCATCCGGCTCCAAGCCGTGATCAGTTCGCTCAGGGCGGCATGGTACATGATCGGCGAGTCCGCGGCGCGCTGGCCCGCCCCCCGGCGTCCCAGCGTCACGATCAGCCGGCGGGCCTCGATCATCGTCGCCAGGCGAAACTCGCTGTCCCCGTCCAGGAGCTTGACCTGGCCGATCTCGCGCAGGTACAGCCGGACCGGGTCCTCGGAGAGTTCTGCGGCCAGTTCGACTTTATCCAGCTCCAGCGGCTCTTCGACGGCCAGACCATTCAGATCCTCCTCCGGCTGGGCAAAGCCATTCTCCTCCTGCCCTTCGGCCAGATCGAGTTCTTCGCCCAGCTCCGGTTCGACGACCTCCACTTCGACCTCGGCTTCCGGGCGGCCTTCTTCCAGCACGAGTGGTTCTGCTGCAACCTCCGCCGGCACTTCGCTACGGCTGCGGCGGGGCAGGCGGGGCTTCGGCTTGGATTTGGTCTTACCCCCTGGCTTCGTCTTCGGCTTTAGCTTCGGTTTCGATTTAGGCGGCATGAATCCCTTTCAGCGGTGATCAGGCGGCTTCAAGCCAGCCTGGTCCAGGCGCCGCAGCAGGAGGCTCTGCTGCTGGACCCTTTCCCGATAGGAGGCGGCCCGCAAGTCGCCGGTTTGCTGGGCTTCCTCCTGAAGAAAGCGCAGCTGGTTGATGCTCTCACCCAGCACGGTGCGGCGGATCTTGACGACCCCGCGAAACAGGTCTTCGATCAAGCGGTCATCCAGGGGGTCAAGCTCTCCCGATCGTCTGAGCAGGTCATCGGCCAGGTCGGAGAGGGCCACCGGCAGGTTGGTCCGCAGGTAGAGATCCGCATCCTCGGCATCCTGCTCCAGCGATTGGCGCACCAGGCGAAAGAGCAATTGATGGTCAGTATACCCGAAATCCTCGGGCGCCAGATGGCCCAGGTCGGATTCCTGAAGGGCCCGGTCGAGGCGGAAAAGCAGGTTCGGGCGGCGCAGGAGGACACCCAGCAGGTGCGCTTCGATCAACTGCGCCGGGGAGGCTGCTGGGCGAGGGACGTTCGCGGCCGCCTGCTCTGCAGGCGGTTCTGGCCCGGAGGGCTGCCGGGGACGCCGCACCCGGGCAGGGCGAGCTCGAACGCCGACGAGGGCCCGCTCATCCACCTTCAGGAAGCGCGCCAACCTCTGCCGGTAGGTATCGCGCTCGATGGGATCCGGCAGATCCTCAATCAGGGGCAGCACCTGGGCAGCGATTTCGGATTTGACTTTGGCATCCTCCAGGTCGCGGCCCGCGGCAAGGGCGGTCATGACATGGATCACAATCGGCTGAGCCTGATCGACCAGCTGCTTCCACTGCTCCGGGGAGCGCTCGACAATCTCGTCCGGGTCCAATCCGTCGGGCATGCTGGCGACGCGCAGGTCGGCCTGCAGGCGGGCCTCGTGGCGCAGCAGACCGCGCGCGTCGAAACCGATCTCATCCTGACGGTCCAGGGATTGACGGGCGGCCTGCAACCCGCGCAGCACAGCCTGTTGCCCGGCCGCGTCCGGGTCCAGTGCCAGGACGATCCGGCGGCTGAATTTCTTCAGCAAGCGCAGCTGATCCTCGGTCAGGGCGGTGCCCATCGGAGAGATGACATTCTCGAACCCGGCCTGGTGCAAAGCGATCACGTCCAGGTAGCCTTCCACGATGACCGCCTGGTTGGCGGCGCGGATGGCCTTGCGGGCGCGGTCCAGGCCGTAGAGCAGGCGGCTCTTGCTGAAGAGCACCGTGTCGGGGGAGTTCAAGAACTTGGGATAGTCGTTCGGGTCAAGGATGCGCGCCCCAAAGCCGGTCATCTTGCCATTTTCATCCCGGATGGGGATCATCACGCGGTTGCGGAAGCGGTCCAGGAAACCCCCCGATTCACGCTGGCTGATCAGCCCGACTTCGAGCAGCTCCTGCTCCGTGTAGTCCTTCGACTTGAAATAACCCAGGGCTGCCTCCCAGGCGTCCGGCGCGTAGCCCAACCCAAAGGCCTCCAGGGTCGGATCGGTCAGATGGCGTTTCTCGTGCAGGTACTCCAGGGCAGGCTTCCCATCCGCCGTAGCGGTCAGCTGATGTCTGTAGAATAGTACCGCTTCTTCGAGCAGGCCGCGCAGGCGGTCGTGTTCTTCCTTTTCCTCCTGCTTGCGCGGGGTGAAGGCCTCCAGCTTGACGCCGGCGCGATCCGCGAGGGATCGCAGCGCTTCGGCAAAATCCCAGCCCTCTTTTTTCATCACGAAGGAGAAGATGTCCCCGCCCTCATTGCACTGTCCGAAGCAACGCCAGGTCTGACGGTCGGGCGAGACGATGAACGAAGCCGTTTTCTCGTTATGGAACGGGCACAGCCCCGCATAGTTCTTGCCGGTGCGGCGCAGTTTCACCGTCTCAGAAACCAGGTCGACGATGTCGATGCGGGACTTGATTTCGTCAATCTGGGACATGGACTGAACCGTCTTTCAGGAGGAAGTTGAAACGGGAGGTCGGCGTGGATGAATTATAGACGCGCTTGGAAGCCGGCGCAAGCTTCACCCGGGTCGCCGCGAAGCCGTCCCGGAGCTTTCCGTTCCGGGTGTCCCGCCCGGCCCTGTCTGCCCGGATATGGAATCACGGGGTGGGGGTGGGGGTTTGATAGCCGGTTAAGATGGCACGAACCCGGGGGTCCAGCCCGGCCAAAGAACTCTGGGCCTCCAGGATGGCATCGATCTTGCCATCCGGCCGGATGAAGAAGTGCGTCGGCCATTCCTGGATCTGGAACAAGTTGGTGACTGCCCCGTTGCGGTCGAGCAGCACCGGGAAGGTCAGGCCGTCTTGAGCCATCAAGGCCTTTACGTCCTGACCATACTCCGCGTAATCGATCCCCATCATCACCAGGCCATCCTTATGGTAGGTCTGGTAGAGCGTTTCAAGAGTGGTCATCTCCCCCTCGCAGGCGGGACACCAGGACACCATGAAGATGAGCATCACCGGTTGCCCTTTGAGCTGGCTCAAAGTGATCTTCTGAAGCGTACCCGCATCCACCAGGGAAAAATCCGGGGGAAAATAGCCAACGTACGGGGCGATGTGCCCGAGCGAGGTCACATCCAGTTCCCAGGTGGAGGTCGGGGTCGGGGTCACGGTGGGTGTGTTGGACGCCAGGGCCGTCCAGCTGGGAGACGGTGTCCAGGTGGGCGGCAGAACCTGGGGAGGTCGGCTGGTCAAGGCCTGAGCCACCTGCAGCGTTGCCGGCAGATCGGCCGGGGGTGGCAGGAGGTTCTGCTGAACCCACTGGTAAAGAAGAACCAGCCCCACCAAAACAACGATGCCGAGCAGAGCCGCCAGACCCCCGATCGCCCAGCGCAGGGCGCGGTCCTTTTTCATGCGGCTTGGACCGGTGGGAGCCGGGGGCGCGGGTTTCGCCGGGGGAGGAGCAGCCTGGCTGGCTGCCGTCTCGGCCTGCAGTTTCAGAAAGCGTTGACGGGCCTGGCTGCTTTCCGGCGCCAGTCGCAGAACATGCTGAACGGCATCTATTCTTTCGCCCAGGTTTTCAGCTGCAAAGCTCAACAGCCACCAGGCCTGCGCCGAATCGGGGTTGCCGGCCAGATAATCCCGGAGAATCGTCGCGGCGTCCGCCAGCCGCTCAGCCCGCAGGAGCTCTTCGACTTTTTTAAGCGTGTCCGCCCCGAACTCTGCCATCGGATCGCCTCCCACCCCGAGCGCAAAAGGAGCGAGGCATGCCTCGCTCCGGATTGGATCTAAAATCCTTCCATTCTGCTCAAGTCGACCGTTCCGTCTGCCAGAGTCACGATCCTTTCCAGCAGACCCAGCCGATTCTCCCGCAGTTTGGGGTCCTCGGCCATCACCAGGACCTGGTCGAAAAATACGTTTACGGCCGGGATCATCGGCAGGAAAGCTTTCAGGAAGTCATCCACCGAACCCGGGCGGCGGCGGAACGACTTCGCCTTCTGCAGGGCGGTGAACAGCTCCTGCTCGGCCGTTTCCACGAAGCTGGCCGGGGTGACCTCATATCTTGCCTTCTGGTCACGGGTGATACGGACACAACGGGCATAGGCGGGCAGGATCGTGTTCCAGTCCTTGCGGCCCACCCAGGCAGTCAGCTCTTTCACGGCGCGGGCCGCGGCTGCCGGGTCGGAGCCCTGCGCCGCCAGCACGGCGTCGACGACGTCGTACTTGTAGCCCATATCCATCAGCACCACCCGCAGGCGCCCGAGCAGGAACTCCAGCACCTGCGCCTGGACCTCGCCCCCGGCCGGGATCGGTTGGAGGCCGGCGGCAATCCGCACTGCCTCGCCCAGGTCGAGGGGCTGGTCGTGTTCGATCAGCGGCTGGACCACACCGATGGCAGCCCGCCGCAGTCCGAAGGGATCCCTGGCACCCGTGGGCGCCAGCCCGGCGGCAAACAAACCTGCTAAAGAATCCAGCCGGTCGGCGAGGGCGAGGGCCAGCCCGGACCGGGTGCGCGGCACACCCTGGTACTGCTCACCGATGGCCTCCGCCACGGCCGGGTTTTCGCCGGAGCGCAGGGCATATTCACGGCCAATGATGCCCTGCAAGGAAGTCATCTCGACCACCATCCGGGTCATCAGGTCGGCCTTGGCCAGGTGGGCGGCGCGGCGTGCAAAATCCATTTCCTCACCGGTCAATTTCAACGGATTCGTCCCCGCAGTGAGTCCCACGACCAGCTTCTCGATGCGTTCAGACTTGTCCAACATCGAGCCGAGCTTCTTCTGGAAGGTCAGCGTCGCCAGGCGCGGACGGAAGTCCTCCAGCTTGTGCTTGAGGTCCTCGCGCACGAAGAAGTTGGCATCCGCAAAACGGGCCCCGACCACATGTTCATTGCCCTGCCGCACCAAGTCGAGATGCCGGCGATCACCGTTTCGCACCACCACGAAATAGGGCAGCAGTTTTCCGTCCTTTTGGATCGGAAAATAACGCTGGTGCTTCTCCATCACCGAAATCAACACCTCCCTGGGCAGGGCCAGGTACTCATTTTCAAAGCTCGCCAGAAACGGCGTGGGCTTTTCCACGAGGTTGGCCACCTCGGCCAAGAGCTCGGTGGGGATGACCGCCTGGCCGCCCACCGATGCGGCCAGCTTATTGACCTCCGTCTCGATCCGCGAGCGGCGTTTTTCGCGATCGAGGACGATACCGTTCTTCCGAACCTCGTTGAAATATTCTTCGGCCGATGGGATGACCAAATCCGGTGAACCGTTCGGTCGCAAACCGCGGCTCACCCTGCCGGATCGAAGCAGGGCATATTCAAACGGCACCACGTGGGGGCCCAGAAGGGCAACCAACCAGCGGATCGGCCGGGAGAAAGCCCGGCCCGAGGCATTCCAGCGCATGGACTTCTCAAATTTGATCCCCTCGACCAGCCCAGGCAGCGCCTCCGCGAAAACCGCCGGCGCCGGACGCCCGGCCTGACGGAGACGCGCCACCGCATAACGGCCGCCATCCATCTCGGCAACCTGCAGGTCTTTGGGCAGGATTCCCTTGCTTTTGGCAAAACCGATCGCCGCCGGGGTCGGAACCCCATCCGGCCCAAAGGCGCGTGTCTCCGGCGGTCCTTTCACCAGCTCTTCCCGATCCGCCTGGCGCGGGTCCACGTCCTCGACGTAGACCACCAAGCGGCGCGGGGTCCCCTCCAGGCGTACCCGGCCGTGAGACAGGCGCAGGTCTTCCAGCCACCCGGGCAGGTGCGCCTCCAGCTGGGACAGGGCAGAATCCAGATCCCGGCTGGGCAGTTCTTCCACGCCAATCTCCAGCAGGAACGATGCCGTTGTTTTGACGACCGGCATTTTCATCCCGGCGGTCGCAGCGGCTTCGCCGACCGCCTGCCTCAGGAGAGGATATTCCAATTCCTTGCGTTGGGCAGCATGGGCTTCGGCCACCCGGCGGGCCAGGTCACGCATTCGGCCAAAGAAAGCCTGGCGTTCCGTCACCCCGATCGCGCCGCGCGTGTCCAGCACATTGAAGGTGTGCGAGCATTTCAGCACGTAGTCATAGGCCGGGACGACCAGCCCCTGGGCCAGGCAGGCGTCCGCCTCCGCCTCGTACAGCGCAAACATCTGCCGCAGCCGCTCGACATCCGCGACTTCAAAGTAGTACTTGCTGTGCTCAAACTCGTCCCGCCGGCGCACCTCCCCGTACGTGACGGCCCCGTTCCAGGGCTCGTCCCAGATCGCCGGGGCGTTGCGCAGGGCGATCAGGATGCGTTCCAGGCCGTAGGTGATCTCCACTGCGACCGGGTCGAGCGTCTGCCCCCCGACCTGCTGGAAATAGGTGAACTGGGTGATCTCCTGGCCATCCAGCCAGATCTCCCAGCCCAGCCCCCAGGCCGAGATCGCCGGTTGCTCCCAGTTGTCCTCCACCAGACGGATATCGTGCCGGCGCGGGTCGATGCCCAGGGCTTCCAGGGACTGCAGATACAGTTCCACCGGGTTGCCGGGATCGGGTTTCAGGATGACCTGAAACTGGGTGTGCTGTTGGAAGCGGTTCGGATTCTCGCCATAGCGCCCGTCGTCCGGGCGGACGGAGGGCTCGACATAGCCGACGTTCCAGGGCTCCGGGCCGAGCACCCGCAGGAAGGTGGCCGGGTTCATCGTCCCGGCGCCGACCTGGGTGTAGTAAGGCTGGGCGATCAGGCAGCCTTTTTCAGCCCAGTATTCCTGGAGCTTTAAGATAATGGCCTGGAAATCAAGGGGTGGGGTCATCTTGTCCAAATTTCATCGTAGGGTTGATTAAATTATAACTGCATTTCATTTTCGACTTGCCACCGGCGGGGTTATTCTATACAATAAGCGGATGACGGACGCCGACATCCTCATCATCGGTGCGGGACCGGCCGGCCTTTCCACGGCGCTGCATCTGGCGCAGATCGCGCCGGAGCTGGTGGCGCGCACCTTAATCCTCGAAAAAGCCCACCACCCGCGCCCCAAGCTGTGCGGCGGCGGTTTGCTGCCGGATGCCGAGGTCGTCCTGGGGCGTTTGGGCCTGGACATCTCCGAGATCCCCCACGTCGATGTCGACTGGGCGCGCTTCGATTACGACGGAGGGGGGTTCAAGGCTCGCCCGGATCAGCAGCGGGGCTACGCTTTCCGCGTCATCCGCCGCTACGAGTTCGATGCCTGGCTGGCGCAGAAAACCCGCGCCTGCGGCTTTAAGCTCCAGGAGAACACCACGGTGCAGAGCCTGCGGCCGGAAGCGGAGGCGGTCACGGTCGAAAGCGACCGCGGCTCCTTCCGGGCCCGGGTCGTGGTCGGCGCAGACGGATCCAAAAGCGTCGTCCGGCACGCCATCATCCCCCAGGAGGAAACCCACACCGCCCGCCTGCTGGAAATTGTCACCGAACCAAGGCCCGAGCAGTCCTTCCATATCCAGACCGACTCCTACTTCGACTTTCTCTACGTCCCGCAGGGCATCCTGGGCTACAGCTGGGATTTCCCCGCTCTGGAAAAGGGTCTGCCGGTGCGCGTGCGCGGCATCTATGACAGCAACGTCTGGAACATTCCGACAGACATCAGCTTGCGCGACGCCCTGGCCGATGAGTTCCGCAGGCACGGTTATGAGCTGGGGGATTACAAACTGGAAGGACATCCACTGCGCTGGTTCGAAGCCCGGAGCCCCTTCTCAGCTCCCCGCATCCTCCTGGTGGGCGACGCCGCCGGAGCAGACGCCCTCTTCGGGGAAGGCATCAGCCTGGCCCTGGGCTATGGGGAGCTGGCCGCGCAGGCCATCCGGAACGCCTTCGCAAACCAGGATTTCTCCTTCGGGAATTACAAACCCGCCCTCCTGCGCTCCGAGCTGGGCAAGGCGCTGGGGCGGCGCACCTGGTGGGCCCGCTCCTTCTACCGCCTGCGGTTCCCGCGCTTCCAGCGCTTTGTCTGGAGGCGGTTGGGTTGGTTCATCATGGCCGTCATGCGCAAGTCACTGATCGGGTGGGCCCAACGCAGCGGGCAGGACCGAGGATAGCCCTGCTTATTCCACGGGATTGCCGAGGCGCCGCCTTCGACCGGCGACGTTTCATCCCCGGCCATGCATGGCGGAGCATTCTCGTCGCAAACCTGGAAGATAATTGATTGGAGTGGACTCGGTATTACCTCCACTCCCATGATAGGTTCTTATTCTTTAATCGACCGAAGCTTTTTATGACCGGATTGAAGCTAGGTGCAGCCTTTATAGAACAGGCCGTAGATCGGCGAGGTCAGATAGAGACTTGACTGCCAGAGCAGCAAACCGCCGATGAAGATGGAATTGAGAGTCCGGTCGGGCAGTGCGAGAACCGCCGTTCCCAATGCCAGGCAAAACAGGCCGATGCCCGCCTCCCATTGAGTTGCGAATAGGGCATTGAGCACATGCACCGTGCCTGTGGTCTTGGGTGTACGTAGAAAGACGGTTTTGGATTGAATCAGGGCCTGGAAACTGGCCATGGTGACCACCCATCCCACACTGAACATGCTGTACATGGAACGGAATGCCAGCCCCCAAGAGAGTTTCAGCGCGTTGCGCATCACCCAGACGAGTCGC
>Ga0209039_10001310_pt1 | contig 23541 bp, 24 predicted proteins | sample BogFormECP12_OM1_FD_188238 | JGI IMG/M metagenome (GOLD analysis project Ga0209039, IMG submission 188238) | Bog forest soil microbial communities from Calvert Island, British Columbia, Canada - ECP12_OM1 (SPAdes) (version 2) | ecosystem: Environmental > Aquatic > Freshwater > Wetlands > Bog ... | reverse complement strand
CCGCGCATGAGCCAGCCCGAGGTGGATCACTTCTTCATGGAAGCCCTGCGCCGCCCACTCGACCGCCACTGGGAGGGCTGGCCGAGTGGAGAGAGCTTCCACGATTTCCACGCCCGTGTGACGCGGGGGATGAGCGAGATCCTGGCGCGTCACGCGATGTACCCCGAGCGCAAGGGCGAGTTCACCGTCTGGCAGCTCCCCCCACGACAGCTCTCCCTCGGGATGGTCGCCCACGGCGGAACCAATGCGGTGCTGCTCACGCACCTGCTCGACGTGGCACCCGTGCCCTGGGAGTGGATCCGCTTCGAAAGCGAGCTCGCGGCCTACTCCGTGGTGCAGGCGCGGCCGCTCGGCCAACACGGTGGCGTGTGGTCCCTCACGAAATTCAACGAGGTGGCTCACCTGCAAGCGGCGGGGCTACGCTAGAACCTCGCCTGCAGCGCGGAGAGAGCTACTCGCCGACCAGGAGCTCAACCCGTCGGTTCTTGGCGCGCCCTTCCGCGGTCTTGTTGCTGGCGACCGGATTGGTCAAGCCGAAGCCTCTCGGAATGAGGTTCGACCTGTTGACTCCCTGTTGGCCAAGGTAGTCGGCCACCGACGCCGCGCGGCGTTCGGAGAGCCCCTGGTTGTACTCCTTGGTGCCGATGCCGTCGGTGTAGCCGTCCACGTTGACCTTCACGTCGGGATTGCGCTTCAGGATAACCGCTGCCTCATCCAAGATGACCTTGGCGTCGGGGCGGATGTTCCACTTGTTAAAGTCGAAGTTCACGCCCCGCAGAACGATCTTCTCCTTGGGCGGCGGGGCGGGCTCGGCCTTCGGCGGCGGAGGCGGCGGCGGCGGCGGAGCCTCTTTCTTCTCCTCCTTGTAGAGCGCAAGGCAAATGCCCGCTCCAAGGATCCAGCCAGCCACGGCCCCAATCGCGGCACCCGCCCCCAGCGTGGAGCTCGAGTGCCAACCATGAATTCCAGCCTGGACGCCGACCCCGCCAGCACCGCCGACCAGTGCGCCGGCAAGGCCGCAGTAAAGCGGCCGCGGTGACGACCCGGACGCGCAGCCCGAGGCCAGCGCGAGGACCAACGTCAAAGCCGCAAATCGATCCCGGTAGCGGATTCCAGCCACGGCCACCCCCTAGAAACAGGCCCTCGTGTCATCCCATGCCAACATGGGCTCCGTCAAGCGTGGAGAAGCCCTCGAAGGCAGAATTTGTTCTGGTTGGGGGGGAATCGCGACGGACGAGGCATCGGCGCGGTCAAAAGTCGAGATGATCCGCCAGCTCGAGAATGGAACGCAGCGTAAGATGCGGCCGCGAAGCCGGCTGAGGGCTGCGACCCGTACCCGAGGCGTCGACCCAGGCGGCACGCATGCCGAGAGCGAGGGGCCCGATGACGTCACAGACGAAGTTGTCGCCCACCATCATGCTCTCGTGCGCAGCCGTACCAAGTCTCTTGAGCACGTGCTCGTAGACCCGGCGCTCGGGCTTGCCTGCGCCGAACTCGCCTTCGACCTGGATGTGATCGAAAAAATCCGCCAAAGCAAAGCGCTCGATTTTCGCGCGTTGCGGCGCCGTCGCGCCGTTGGTGACGAGAGCCATCCGTGGCACGACAGCGCGCAGTCGCGCGAGGAGTTCACGCGCCCCCGGCACGAGCCGCACACTCGCCTCCCGATAGTCGGTGAGTTCGCGCGCCAGGGCCGCCGCGAGCTGGGGCGCTGGGGGGCCGACCCGCTCGAGGGCCCGGCTCATGATCTGGAAGCGCGCCGCATAAAGATCGAGTCGACCGCGGCGCTCCCGGACCTCGTCCTCCCAGTACCAGCGCCTCGCCCGCGCCAGCTCCGCGAACGCGGCCTCGCGCGTGAGCTGCGGACAGGCCTCGACCCAGTGATCCGCAGCTTGCTGCCAGCCTTGTTCGACGCTCGACTGATCATCGAGGATCGTGTCGTCAAGATCGAGGCAAAGGGCGCGCAGCGTGCGCATGCCGGTCACCCGCTAGTGCCCTCCCGTCGCTCCCGGGCTCGGCGGTCCTTGCGCGGCGCCGTCGCGGCGCAGGGTTCCGGTCGCGAGGGCGATCATGCTCGCCAGGTCGGAGAGATTTGCGGGCACGACGAAGGTGTTGCCGGCTTTTGCAAGCTCGCCGAACTTCGAGAGGTAGTCCTCCGCGATGCGGAGCTGCATCGCGCGCACGCCACCCTCGACCCGCAAGGCCTCGGCCAGGCGACGCAGACCCTCGGCGGTCGCCGTCGCGACCGAGAGGATGGCCTCGGCCTGGCCCTGCGCCTCGTTGATCTGCTGCTGCTTTGAGGCCTCCGACTGCTTGATCACGCGCTGCTTCTCGCCCTCGGCCTCGTTGATCTTGGCGTCGCGCTCGCCCTCGGACTGAAGGATCACCGCCCGCTTCTCGCGCTCCGCCCTCATCTGCTTTTCCATCGCCGTCAGCACATCTTTCGGCGGCGTAATGTTCTTGATTTCGTAGCGCAGCACTTTGACGCCCCAGGGCGCGGTGGCTTTGTCGAGCTCTGAGACCACGAGTGAGTTGATCGTGGTCCGCTCTTCGAACGTGCGGTCGAGCTCGATCTTGCCGATCTCGCTGCGCAGCGTGGTCTGGGCGAGCTGTTGGATGGCGAACTCATAGTCCGCGACACCGTAGGAGCCCCGCTCGGGATCGAGCACCTTCAGGTAGAGGATGCCGTCCACGGTGACCTGTACGTTGTCCTTGGTGATGCACACCTGCTCGGCGACATCGATGGGCTGTTCCTTCAGCGTATGGCGATACGCGACCCGATCGATGAAGGGCACGAGGATGTGAAAGCCGGCTTGTAGGGTCTTGCTGTATTTGCCGAGCCGCTCCACCACGAATGCCGCTTGCTGAGGGACGATGGTCGCCGCTTTCGCGACGACGACCACCGCGAGGAGCGCGAGTCCCAGAACGGCGATGACAGCACCCATTTCCATCCCTACCCCCTACTTGCGCACGTGGAGCGTGAGCCCCTCGACGCGTTCGACCCGGCAGCGGTCACCCGGCTGAAGGGGCACGCTGCCTGCATTGGAAAGCGTCCAGGTCGAGCCCCGCAGCTCGCCCCTTCCGAGTGCCCCCGGCGCGATCGCGCTCTGGACGAGTGCAAACTCGCCGACCAGCGTATCCTCCACGAGCCCCTCCGGAGTGCGGAGCCGGCCCAGAAATCGCGGCCGCACCAGCACGAGGAATAGGACCGAGAACAAGGTGAATAGGAACCACTGGCCCCAGACCGGTCCGGCAAGCCCGACCAGGCCGAGAAGCCCGACGCAGAGCGCTCCAAACCCGAAGAAAAGCAGGTAGAAGCCTCCCGGAGTCACCACCTCGCCCCCGAGAAGGATGAAGCCGAGGACGAACCAAACCCACCACGCCATCGCTCCACCCCCGAGGTTGGCCGCAGTCTATATTTCTCCGTCCGCGCACGGGAGGATTGCCGCATGCCCGAAACGACACGGCAACTCCTACCGCACCTGGTCGTACTGCGCCTGTCCGGCGACATCGGAACGAAGTCGCGGCCCACGCAGGCGCGCTTCCGCGCGCGGCTCATGCGCAACCTGAAGGACGCCATGCGGGCGGAAGAGCTCCGCGCCCACATCGTGCGCACCCACAATCGCATCTTTGTCGAGACCTCTGAAGCCCGAGCCACCGCCGTCCTGGCCCGCGTGTTCGGCATCCAGTCGATCTCCCCGGCCGTGCGCCGTCCTGTCACGACACTCGATGACGTCGTCGATGCGGGCTTCGAGATTTTCCGCGATCGGGTAAAGGGCAAGCGCTTCGCGGTTCGGGCCCGCAGGGTGGGCGATCGCACGCCCTCTTCGCTGTCCTCGCGCGAAGTCGAGTGCGCCCTCGGCCGCCGCCTGTTGCCTCTTTCGGCGGGCGTGAATCTGGACGCGCCGGAGGTGACCGCCTTCGTCGAGCTTTGCAGCGGCGAGGCCTACTTCTTCCCCGAACGTGTGGCCGGTCCGGCGGGGCTTCCCCTCGGCGTCGAGGGACGGGCGGTTGCGCTCGTCTCCGGCGGCTTCGATTCGGCGGTGGCCGCGTGGCTGGTTCAAAAGCGCGGCGTCGCCCTCGACCATGTCTTTTGCAATCTGGGGGGCGGAGCTCACGAGGCTGGCGTGCTGCGCGTCATGAAGACACTGGCGGATCGGTGGTCTTATGGGTCGGCACCGCGGCTCCACGCGATCGACTTCCGTCCGCTCGCTGAGCAGCTGCAAGCCCGTACGCAGCCGCGCTACTGGCAGGTGTTGCTGAAACGTCTCATGCTGCGCGCCGCCGAGGCCGTGGCCAAGGAGCGAGGCGCCGCCGCGCTCGTGACCGGCGAAGCTTTGGGACAGGTTTCTTCGCAAACGCTGGCGAATCTCGCCGTCATCACGCCAGCCGCCGCCCTTCCGGTGCTGCGCCCGGTGATCGGGATGAACAAGGACGAGATCCTCGCCATCGCGCGAGCGATCGGTACCTACGAGCTGTCGGCCGTGGTGGGCGAGTACTGTGCGCTCGTCCCAGGCCGCCCCGCCACGGAAGCTCGACTCGCTGCCGTCCTCGGCGAGGAGGCCAAGCTCGACCTGACCTGGCTCGCGAATGCGGTGATCGCGCGCAAGATCTTCCACCTTCGCTCCCTCGACCTTGAGAGCGTGGCTTTGGGCCCCGCGGAGCTCGAGCTCGACGCGATCCCCGAAGACGCCGTCGTGATCGATTTGCGCTCGCGCGCCGCCTACCAAAGTTGGCACTGGCCCGGTGCACTCTGGCTGGACTTCGCGCACGCGGCCGCCGCCTATCCCAAGTTCGATTCTCAGCGGAACTACCTGGTCTATTGCGAGTTCGGCCTCAAGAGCGCGCACCTGGCGGAGCTCATGCGCAAGAGCGGCCTGCGCGCGCACAACTTTCGCGGTGGACTGCGCCGCCTGGTCCGGCACGCCGAGACCCGAGGGATTGCCGGACCGCAGCTGCCGTAGCCCGCAAAGGATCTCGGAGGGCTCGTCACGAGGGAGGTCCGGCGCTGCGGCCATCGGGTACGCGAAAGCGAAGCTCGAAGCCGAGCCCGGCGTGCAGGGTTTCCTTCACGACTTTCCCGCTTCGCCCCCCTCGGCGGGGCGAGCAAGCTGCGAAACAAGCAAAGCGGGGAGCTCCGACATGCGACGAAATACGTGCGCTCCAGCGCTGCGGAGCGCGCGGACATCACCGTGCCATGCGTAGCCATACACGTTCCTTCCCGCCGACACGCCCGCCTCGACCCCGGGGGCCGAGTCCTCGATCCCCGCTCAGCGCTCCGGCGCCGCGCCCATCCCCTGCGCGGCATGGAGGAAAAGGTCCGGCGCGGGCTTGCCACGCTTGACGTCGTAGGCGCTGAAGATCCGGCCCTCAAATCGCGAAATCAGATCCGTGGTCTCGAGCGCAAGGCGCAGCCAGTCATGGGCGCTGCTGCTTGCCACGCAGACCGGTGTTGAAAGCTGATCAAGCACATCCCCGACGCCCTCTACCCGGCGCAGCTCGTGGCGAAAAGCGCGAAGCGTTCGCTCGCGGAGCTCCGCGAAGAAACCCGCGGGCAAGGGCCTCCCAAGCTCTGCCTCGATCAACTCGCAACAAGAGGCAAAGGAACGGCCCATGTAGCGACGCATCGTCTCGCTCGTCGTGAGGGCGAGCCCCTCGCCGGTCAGCATCTCGGCGAACAAGCGGTTCGCGATCGGCTCGCTGTCGACGAGGACTCCGTCGCAGTCAAAGATCACGAGCTCGTAGACCTTGGATACGGAGCGCGTCAACGCGAGCGCGGCTCCTCCGACTGATAGAGCACGCCATCGAGGTCCATCAGCTTGTCCTGGAGGAAGGCTTGCGCATCTTTCACGGCTTGATTGTAGATGGCGGGTCCGACCTGCTTCACGAAGAACTCCAGGAGCAGCTCTGCGGCGAGGTGTCCGATCTCTTGATCGAGCTTCTCGGCGAAGTAGGTTTGGATCGCGCGTACGATGCGCTCTTTCCGCTCCTTGTCGAGCTCGATCGCCACTCCCCCTCCCTAGATCCCACCGCCCAGCGGGGCCAATCGGAAAACGCAGCCTCCGGGCGCGCGGAAGTAGAAACGAGTGCGATCCTCATAAGCAACCTCGGGCGCGCCGAAGGCAAGGAGCCGGGCTTTCACGGCAGCCGGTTCCGTTACCTGGATCTCGAGCCAGGTGGCGCGTTCGTGCTGGGCGTCGGAGAGTACTTCGTCCGGAGGGACGAAGAAGAGGCCGAGGATGAAGCCTCCTTCGAACTCCCAAAGGTCCAGGTCGGGCCGCGGGCTCGCGAGCATGCGGCAGCCCAAGACTTCGCCATAGAAGGCGCGGCTCTCCGTCCGCAGACCGAGCTTGAGCGTCATCTTGAGATGGTTGCCGATGCGTGCCCGGCTCATGCCACATGCTACCCCGGTCCCAACCCGGGTGGCCGCCTTTACGCAACGGGGAGCTGCGGCGTAGGATGACCGCCGAGAGGAGACGCGTGGGCTTCGCGGAGTACGCCGACTACGACGGGCTCGGGCTCGCGGAGCTCATCCGCCGACGAGCGCTTTCGCCCGCGGAGCTGCTCGAAGCGGCGATCGATCGCATCGAGAGACACAACCCGACGCTGAATGCCGTGGTCTACCGTGCCTACGAAGAAGCTCGTCGCGCCGCCCGGGGGCCGCTGCCTGACGGCCCATTTCGCGGCGTTCCCTTCTTGGTGAAGGACCTGAACTGCGACGTTGCGGGCATGCCGCGCACCGATGGTAGCGTGGCGCTGCGCGATCACGTGCCCGCGGCCGACGGGGAGCTCGCCCGACGCTGGCGCGCGGCGGGCCTCGTGCTCGCGGGGAAGACCAACACCCCCGAGTTCGGGATCACCGGGACGACCGAGGGACGCCTGTTTGGGCCGTGTCGCAACCCGTGGAATCCCGAACATATTGCGGGAGGCTCGAGCGGCGGCGCGGCGGCGGCCGTAGCCTCGGGCATGGTGCCGCTTGCGCACGCTTCGGACGGCTTGGGATCGATCCGGATTCCAGCTGCATGCTGTGGGTTATTCGGGCTCAAAGTGACACGCGATCGCAATCCCGTGTACCCGGAGGAAGCCCTGCGCGCCTTCGGGCTCTCCGTGCATCATGCGGTGACCCGCACGGTTCGCGACAGCGCAGCGCTCCTAGACGCCACGGGCTATCCCGAGCGGGGTGCGCCTTTCGCCTCTCCCGCGAAGGAGCGCCCGTATCTCGAGGAGATCGAACGGCCTCCCGCTCGGCTGCGCGTCGGCTTCACCCGCGCCCGGCCCGACGGAGCGAAGCTCGATCCCGAGGTGCTCGCGGCGCTCGAGAGCACGGTGCAACTGCTCGAGGAGCTCGGCCACGATCTCGAGGAGCGAGAGCTCGGCGTCGACCAGCGCGGCCTCTACCGCGCGCTCGGTCCAATCTCATCCTCCAACATGGCCGCCGCGGCTTCCGAACTCGCGGAGCGCAAGGCGCGGTCGCTGCGCGAAGAGGAGCTCGAGCCGCTCACCTGGTCCATCGTCGAGAGCGGGCGCGCCGTGACGGGCGAGCAGATGGCGCGCGGCTGGCGGGCACTCGCGCGGCTCACGCGAAAGCTCGCGCAGTTCTTCGAGACGCTCGACGTGTGGCTTTCGCCGGTGATGGGAACTCCGCCGCCCGCCATCGGCCAGATCGACCCGGTGCGCGTCCCGGCGGCGGAGATCCACCGCCGGCAAGCGCAGGCATTTCCGTTCACGCCGCCCTTCAACATGACGGGTCAGCCGGCGATGTCCGTGCCACTTGCCTGGACTCGGGAGGGGCTCCCGATCGGCATGCAGTTCGCTGCACGCTATGGGGACGAAGCCACGCTCTTTCGCCTCGCGGCGCAGCTTGAGCAGGCGCGGCCCTGGAGGGATCGACGTCCGTCGATCTTCGGCTAGCGAGGCCGCATTCCTGTTCGGACCACCAGAGGGATGGAGCGTCTCTCGCTCCGCCTCCCCTCTCCGCCCGCGACGAAACAGGGCGCTCGAGCGACGGCGCGCGGCTAGCCGCGCGCCGTCGCGGGCACGCTCGGGATCGCGTCCGATGCGCTCGCAAGACCCGGTAGACCATCAATGCTGGTCCCGTTGTGCGCAGCCCGGTACGCGCTCAGCCCCTCAGGCCCCTTCCGCTCGGCCCAAAGCGTCAGCTGGTCGCGATCGCCCTCGTAGCGCATCAAAGGCACGGCGTAGCCGCACGAGTCGGCGATGCGCTCCACACGCATGCGGATCACGGCGCGAGCCCCAAGAGGGGAGGGAAAGCGCGCTGCCAGTCCCTCAAACGAGGAGTCTCCCGGCTCGATCACTTCGCCGCGGCCTTGCAAGCGCAGAATCTTCGGCGGGCCCTCAAAGGCGCAGAACATGAGGGTGATGCGCCCGTTCTCGCGCAGGTGGGCGACCGTCTCGATCCCGCTGCCGGTAAGGTCGAGGTAGGCGACCGTACGAGGATCGAGCACGACGAAGCTCTGGAGGCCCTTCGGCGAGAGGTTCACGTGCCCCTCCGCTGAGAGCGGCGCCGTGGCGACAAAGAAGACGTGCTGGCTGCGTAGGAATTCCGCGATGCGCGGATCGATCTCCGGGTACGTCTTTCCCACCCCGCCGACCTCCGCGGGAGGACCGTTAGCTCATCCCGCCGTTCACCTGGAGCACTTGCCCGGTAATGTAGGCGGCGCCCTCGGAGAACAGGAAGGCCACCACCGCGCCGATCTCCTCGGGTTTGCCGAGTCGGCGCATCGGGATGCGCTTCAGGATCTCCTCGATCGGCGCACCTTCGATCATCTCGGTGTCGATCAGCCCGGGCGCCACGCTGTTCACCGTGATTTCCCGCTTTGCGAGTTCTTGCGCCAAGGCCTTGGTTGCGCCGATCACTCCCGCCTTCGCGGCGCTGTAGTTTACCTGGCCTCGATTGCCGACGACCCCCGAGAAGCTCGACACGGTGACGATGCGGCCGCCTTGGTGCGCGCGCACCATCGGCATCACGATCGGCTTCAGCACGTTGTAAAAGCCGTCGAGATTCACGCGGATCACGTTGTCCCAAGCCTCGGCCTTCAGGGTGGGAAAGGGTGCGTCGGAGAGAAGGCCGGCGTTGCAGACCACGCCCCAGAAGGGGCCGTGCGCCTTCATGTCGTCTTCCAGCGCGGCTGCGGCGGCCGCACGTTCGGACACGTCAAAGCGCAAGAGACGAGCACGAGCTCCCTCGGCCTCGACCAGAGCAAGCGCCTTTTCAGCCGCTTCGTCATCGGCTCGGTAGTTGAGCGCCAGGTCGAAGCCTTGACGCGCGAGCGTCGTTGCGATCGCGCGTCCGATCCCGCGGGAGGCTCCCGTCACGAGGACGTTTCGCGCCATCAGGCCGGCCGGCGCGGCAGCGCGAGCAGGATGTCGCTCGGTGTGCCGCTGATGCGTCGCGCGACGTCCACCCCCGAAGTCATGACGCCATAGACCCCACCCCCTGGCCGCGTCCAGTGGCCGACGAGGAAAAGACCCTCGACGGGTGCGCTCGAAGGCAGCCGCCCGGGCCCCACCTGGTCGGGGGCAAGGTCCCAGCCGTAGATCGCGCCACCCTGATTCAACGTGTAGCGCTCCATGGTGCGCGGCGACGCACCCTCGCAGAACGTGAGCTTCGAGCGGAAGCCCGGGAAGCGTGCCTCGACGCCGTCCAGCATGTGCTCCACAAGTTCCTGCTTGCCCGTGCGCCAGGAGCGCGTCGGGTCGGCGGAGAGCAGCGTCGTCAGAATAAAGATGTGTTCGCCAGGAGGTGCGAGCGTCGGATCGACGAGCGTCGGCACTGTGACGCTCTGCCAGGACGGCGTCCCGCGACACGCGTCGGCGAAGTGCCGGTCATGGTCCCAGTGCGTGTAGAGAAAGTTCTCGTGCTCGGCGTTGTGCTCTCGCGGGTCCAAGCGGGCCGCCGCATAGACCACGAATGCGGACACGGAGGTGCGCATGCGGCGCAGCTTTGCGAGAAAGCCCGGCGGAAGATGCTCGGCTGTCACGAGCTCCTCGAAGGTCTGGCGGGCGTCGGCATTCGAGACCACCACCGGTGCGGTGATGCGCTGGCCATTGTCGAGAACAACCCCAGAGGCCCGGCCGTTCTCGATCGTGATGCGGCGCACCGTGCTCTTCAGCAAGAGTTCGCCACCTTCCTCCTCGAGCGCATGCACCAGCGCGTCTGCGACGCGCTGGAAGCCACCCTCGCAGTAGTACGCGCCGTCGGCGACGTAACTCATCAGCATCGTGGCCCAGTAGAGGAAAGAGACCCGCGACGGGGGCAGCCCGAGGTACGGCCAGAGTGTCGCGAACAGAGCCTTGAGCCGGGGGTCGGTGAGCTGCTCGTCCATCACCTTCCCGAGCGTCGCGCGGTGGTAGCGGACAAGCGTCGGATAGAGCTTGCGAAGGCGGACCAGATCCGAGATCAGGAGAAAATCCGGTGCCCGCTGCGCCTCCTGGCGAATGTCGAGACACAGCTGCACGAGCTGGCGCAGTCCCTTCTCCTCGGCCGGGAAGCGCTCGGTGTGCGCCGCGACGAACTCATCCAAGCCGGCCGGCACCTGCATCTCGAATCCAGGGAACACGGATGTATAGAAGGGATCGACCCGCACGAACCGGCAGCGATCGCGCACCCCGAGGCCGCAGAGCAGGCGGTCGACAAGCCCGCCGCCTTCGAAGAGCGTCGGCTCGCAACCTCCGATCAGGTGCACTGCCGAATCGAAGCGGTAGCGGCGCCGCCGGAATCCGTGCGCGTAGCCACCCGGCCGGTCGTGTCTCTCGACCACGAGCACCCGTCGCCCCTCTTTTCCCAGCAGCGCAGCCGCCGTAAGGCCGCCGATCCCGCTGCCGATCACGATCGCGTCGTAGACTTCGCGGCCGGACTCGCGGTGGAAGCGCATGGCGGTCCTACTTCACCTGAAGCTTTGAAGGGTCGTTTCGCGCGAGGCCGTATTGGGTCATGAAATGCAGGAGGCCGCGGCTGTACCGGCGGGTCGTGGCCTCGCCCGTGAAGACGCGGGGCAGATGCGTCTCGAAATGCCAGTTCATCATGCTACCGACGAATGTGTGGCGGACATAGTTCCCGAGCTTTAGCAGCGTGAACAGGCGACCGTTGTAGTAGTAACCGACGACGCGGTGCCAGGCCCGCAGATGATCCACCACGTGCTGCTCGAAGACTTGGAAGCGTCGTTCGGATGGATTCTCGATGGTCTTGGCAAGCAGCGTCGCGGCGTCGAAACCCACGAGCAGCCCGCTCGAGAACACCGGATCGATGAACCCGAAAGCGTCCCCCAGGAGCACCCAGTTGGGACCGGTACCGCGCAGCGTCACAAGCTGGTAGTTCGTGTACTTCATGACGGGCGTGAGCCGCTTGACCGAGCTACCCCACACACCGGTCGTGCCGTCCTTGCGCAGATAGTTGTCGTACCGCTCCTCGATCGTGTCACCGAAGGTACGGATGAAGTCCGACGGCACGACGAGGCCCACCGACACGCGCCCGGGGAGCGGGATCCGCCAGCACCAGCCGCGATCCATGCGATCGGTATGGACATGGCCCTCGCAGATCAGAGGTACGCCTTCGAGGTGCGCGAACAGCGCCGTGTCGCGTCGCGGCCCCGTCTCGGTCGGCAGCCCGAGCGCATTGGCGATCAGGCGGACGCGCCCCGAGGCGTCGACGATGAGGTCAGGCTGCTCCTTAAGAGCGCCCTCCGTGGCAGCGAGGGTTTCGTCCGTGAGTCGAAGTCGCTCGGTGTCACCTGAGCGCTCAAGGCGCGCCGTCACGTCGAACAGCTTCGCACCCGCACGGACCGCCGCTTGCCGGATCGACTCATCGAACAAGTCGCGCGGGACATTGTAGGAGTAGTTCGTGACGGCCTTCCGGACCTGGGCAAAGGTGAAGCTCATGTGATCTGTGGGATCGAGCACGAAGGTCGCCCCGGGCTTCCAGGTGCTGTAAGAAGCGACTTCCTGCTCGATTCCGAGCTCGCGGAGGAACGGTACGACCGCCGGTACCAAGGACTCGCCGATCACAAGCGGCGGACGCTTGTTGCGCGCGAAGACGGTAACGTCCATGCCGCGGCGAGCGAGCAGCGTGGCGAGCGTCGCCCCCGCTGGCCCACCCCCGACGATCGCGACCCGACGAATGCCCGAGGCCGGGATCTCCACCATGGGCCGCCACCTTATCATCACCGCCGGGAGATCCAAGGGGCCACAGGCTCGCGATGCCGCGGGGCGAGAGCCGGCCGCGTGTCGCTGCGGCCGGTGTTACAGTCGCGGCGCAGCTGGAGGAACCTGACCCCCGTGGCAGCCCCGAGCCGTGCGGAGCTCGTCCGGATCATCTTCGACATCCTGCGCACGCAGCTTCTCTCCGTCGGGAGCGAGTTCACGGAGCAGTCGAGCCTGGTCGATGCCGGTCTCGACTCGCTGGCTGTGACCCAGCTCCTGCTTGCGATTGAAGAGGCGACCGGCGTGTGGGTAGACGAGAGCCTGCTGACCCCGGAGAATCTTGCGAGCGCCGAGTCGCTGGCGGCGTGCGTCTACGAGCTTCAGCGCCGCGCCTCATGAGCTCCTGGCAAACCGCTGCCCCGATCCCGTTGACCGGGGCCGATTGCTTCCTGCGAGCCTTCGACGCGGAGGCGCGGCGGCGAAATGGCGCGAGCCATCTCTCCCAGCTGGTGCTGCGCCTTGGGCCGGGCTTTGAGCTCGAAGGCTTCTGTGACCTCGTGGCACAAGTGTCCCGCGCAAACCCACTTCTGCGGGCTCCGATCCGGCGGCCCTTCGGGCTGCTCCCTCCCGTCTACGACACGCCGCGGGCGCGCCTCGAGGCTGCGCCGCCGGTGCGGGTGTACGAGCTCCCGTCCTCACGAAGCGGCGGCGTGCCGGAGGTGTTCTTTGAGCGCCTGAACGGGACGCAGGACCTGCGCCGGGGCGACCTCCTGCGCTTCGACATCGTGCGCTACGGCGGTGGCACCGAAGGCACGGATCTCGCCATGACCTGGGCCCACCTTTTGTTCGACGGGTCGGGGAGCGAGCGTTTCATCGAATGGCTGGCCGCCTGCCACCGCGGCGAGCGCGTGCCCAACGACCTCGCGCCGGCCGAGGGGGCAGGAATCGCGGCGGCGAGCGCGGAAGGCGACGCGGGGACGGGTCTGCACACCCGTGGCCCGCGCGAACGGGGACGAAAGGCCCGCGCCTACCAGGTGCGCATGGCAGGCTTTGCGGCGCGGCCGCCGCGCTCGCTCGCCGGGCCGTTGCGCCGCACTCCCCAGGCGCTGCGCTACGCGGTCGAGACCTACGAGAAAGAGCAAACGGAGCGCACGGTCGAGCGTGCCAACCAGCAGGCAGGTTTTCTGACACCTGTCCTCTTCTACCTCGCCGCGGTGATCCGGGCGCACCACGCCGTCTTCCGCGAGCGCAATCTCTCGGCGGCAAGCTATGTCGTCCCCGTCGTCGCAAATCTGCGGCCAAAGGGTGCTCCCAGCGCGATCTTCCGCAGCCACGTGTCCATGCTTTGGTTCCAGGTCTTCCCTGAGCAAGTCGAGGACTTTGCGATGCTCCTCGGCGTACTGAAGGAGCAGCGCCTGGCGCGCATTCGCGAAGGCTTCATCGAAAACGGTGCTGCCGCCATGAACTTCGCGCGCTGGGCGCCGAGCCGGCTCTACGCGCGCATGGCGGAACGTGTCCTCAAGGGAGAGCTGGCCTCGTTCTTCTTCGCCTACACGGGCGATTTTCTCCCGGGTCTCTCGCGCTTCTTGGGCGCGGAGATCCTGAACGGCTTCCATGCGGCCGGCGTCATGGCCTCGCCGGGCTCGGCCGCGCTCCTGTGCCTTCGCGCCGGGCGCCTCAACGTCGGCCACGTCCGCCAGCAAGGCGTATTTTCACCCGCCGAGCTGTCGATCTTCCGCGCCCAGCTGCGCAGAGACCTCTTGGGAGTCGACGGCAGCCGGTGAGCGTGCGGCGCGCCTACGACATCCTCGTGGCCGGTGGCGGAACGGCGGGCCTGGCCGCGGCATGCGCTGCCGCAGACCTCGGTGCCCGCACGCTGCTGGTCGAGCGCGGGGAGGTGCTTGGCGGTAACGCCACGCTCGCCTGGGTTCATACGATCTGCGGCCTCTACCTGTCCGCCGAGGCGGGGGACGCCGTCCCCGTGAACTCTGGCTTTCCAATGCGTCTGGCCCGGTCGCTCCGCGCGGCAGGGGGCGCCGGTGCCCCCGAGCGTGCGGGTCGGGTCTGGGTGCTGCCCACCTTCCCGCCCGTGCTGGAGGGCGTGGCCGCGCGCGCCTGCAGCGCGCGCAGCGGTCTTGACTGCTGGCTCGGCTCTGAGGTCGTGTCGGCGACGCTGTCCCGCGAGGGCCACGGGTCCGCCTGCCTCGAAGTGGTGCGCGGAGATACGCGAGGTAGCGTTGAGGCCCGCGTCGTCATCGACACCACCGGTGACGCCGCCGTGGGCGCACTCGCCGGCGCTTCCATCGACCAAGCGCCGCCGGAGCTCCTCCAAGCCCTTTCGTTCATCTTCCGCGTGCGAGGTGTGCCCACGGCGGAGCTTTGCGGCTTTGGGCGCGTTCGATGGTCGGTCGCGCTGGCCGAGGCGACGCGTCGCGGGGCTCTACCTCCCGGTTGCGAATCCGTCTTGGTGCGGCCGGGGCGGGAGGCGGGCGAGGCGTACCTGACCCTCAACCTGCCGCGCCTTCCCGGCCGTCCCTTCGACCCCCTCGACGAGGGGTATTTGGATTCCCTTCGCACGCAGGCCCGGGTCTGGGCCGGCTCGATCGTCGCATTCCTGTGCGAGACGCGCCCCTCTTTCGCGCACTGCATTCTCGAAGACTTTCCGCGCCGCGTGGGTGTTCGCGAGACCAGGCGGCTGCGCGGATGTGCCGTCGTGGAACGCGACGATGTCCTGCGAGGCCGCCGCCGTGACGACGAGGTCGCGCTCTCGAGCTGGCCGATCGAACTCTGGCACGACCACCTGCGCGCTCGCTTCGAATACCCGGAAGGACCCTGCGGCATCCCCCTCGGTGCCCTCGTGTCGGCGTCGCATCCCCAGCTCGGCATGGCGGGCCGCTGCCTCTCGGCGAGCCATGAGGCACTCGGTGCGCTGCGTGTGATCGGGACTGCCCTCGCCACGGGTGAGGCGATTGGAGTCGCGGCGGCCCTCGCCGCCGATCGGGGGATGGCGCTGGTGGAGGTAACGCCCGCCCGGGTGCGCAGCGCCCTGGAGCGGCTCCGCGAAAAGGATGCGCCCTTGTGAACGTCGTCGACCTCGTGCGCGCTTCGGCCCGCGCCCGACCCGACGCGCCGGCACTCCTCATCGCAGGCGGGGAGGGGTCGCCCGATGAGCGCGTGTCGTACGCCACGCTCGTTCGGCGCTTCAGCACGATCGAAGAGCGGCTGCGCGCCCATGGGGTGGCAGAGGGCGATCGCTGCGGCCTGATCGCGAGGCAAGGTCTCCCGTTTGTCGAGGCGGCGCTCGGCGTCCTGGCCGCGGGCGGCTGCTTGGCACCCATTCCCGAGGACACCGCCCAGCGGGCCCTCGTCGCGCACTGCGCCGAGGCGCACCTCCAGCACCTCGTCGAGGTGCGAGGAGAACTTTCGCTTAAGCGCCTTCGGGAGTTCACCCCCGTCGATGGCCAGGGAGACGACGCCTTCCGCGCGCTTCACCCCGCGTACCTGCGCTTTACCTCGGGCACGACCCACCAGCGCAAGGGTGTGATCCTCGGTCACGCGGCGATTCGCGCGCGCCTTGAGAACGCGAATCGGGGACTCGCAATCGGTCCCGACGACCGCGTGATGTGGCTCCTCCCCATGGCCCACCACTTCGTGGTGTCGATCTTGCTCTACCTCTCGCGCGGTGCGTGCGTCTGCGTGCCGACCGGTTCGCTGGCCCGTCCCGTGCTCGAGCTGGCGCAGCGCGCCGGCGCAACCGTCTTCTACGCCTCGCCCTTTCACTACAACCTTCTGGCAAAGGACATATCAGGAGCGGGGCTCGCGACCGTGCGGCTCGCGGTGTCGACGGCAGAAGGACTGCGCGCTGGCATCGCGGCTGCGTTTCGGGCGCGCTTCGGACGCCCGCTCGTCCAGGCACTGGGCATCATCGAGGTGGGGTTGCCGGTGATCAACCTCGTGAGTGCGGAGACCAAGCCAGAAGCCTTGGGCCGACCTCAGCCCGGCTACGAGGTGTGGCTTCGCGGCGAAGACGGGAAGCCTTTGGCTCGGACCGGCCCGGACCACACCGGCGAGATCTGCATCCGAGGCACGGGCATGCTCGACGCCTATCTCGAGCCCTGGACGCCGGCGCGCGAGGTGCTCGAACCGGACGGCTTCCGCACCGGCGACCAGGGTTGGTTCGACGAGGACGGCGACCTCCATCTGGCCGGACGCCGGGCCAACCGCATCAACCTCGCGGGCATGAAGTTCTTCTGCGAGGAGGTGGAGGCGGTGCTCGAGGAGCATCCGGGGGTGCGTCGCAGCCGCGTGTCGGCGCGCTGCCACCCCCATCTCGGCGACATTCCGGTGGCGGAGATCGAGCCGGTCGACCGCGTCGCGCCGCCGCCGCGTGCTGAGCTCGTTTCGTTCTGCCGCGAGCGCCTCGCTGGCTACAAGATCCCGCGCGAGTTCAAGTTCGTAGAAACGCTCCGCACAACGCCCTCCGGCAAGGTCGTCCGATGGGAAGAGTGAGCTTGGCCGGTGCGCTGCGCGTCGCCGCGATTCCCGTTTTGGTCGCCTACCCCTTCGCCCTGCGGGCGCTGCTCGAGCACACCGGACCGCGTCTCGCTGCAGCTGTCGTGCTGGTCGGCCTGGCCCTCTCGTTTGGCATCCGCCGCGCGGTCGGTCACGAGCCGCTTCGGCCCCTCGCCGCCCAGCACGCACTCGCCGGGGGCGCCGCCGTCTTCGCCCTGGCGGGGGGCAAGGAACTCGCGCTCCTTCTGCTTCCCGCCCTCGTGAGCCTTGGCCTCTTCGCCGTGTTCGGGGCGACCCTCTGGCACGGGCCGCCGCTCATCGAACGCGTCGCCCGCCGGGTCAGCGGCGCGGGCTTCCTCGAGGAGATGGTGCTCCACTGCCGCCAGGCGACGATCGCGTGGTGCGTCTTCTTCCTGGCGAATGCCGCAGCCGTGGCCGGGCTCGCCGTCGCGGCGCCGCTGGCGTGGTGGACGTTCTACACCGGCGTTCTCGCCTACACCCTCATGGCTGCGCTTTTCGCCGGCGAGTACGCGGTGCGCACCATGCGAAAACGCCGGCTCGCGAGCCCTCGCGGAGCGGCGGTTACTTCCCGCTGAGGGGTCGCACAATCGCCTCCGCGAAGCGCTCGATGCGGTCGACGTCATCGCCTTGGATCACGATGTAGCTGATGCCCGTCTGCTCGCGCTGCTTCTCGAGCTTTTCGCGGATCTCGGCCGGGGAGCCGGTCAGGAAAATGGGGCACTCCGCGACCTGGGACTCGGTCATCCCGGTATTCTTGGCGATTGCGGCCCGCAGCCCCCGCACGTCGTCCGCAATCGCCACCACGAACACCAGCGAGTTGAGTTCGATCTCCTCGAAGGATCGTCCCGCTCGCTGTGCACCTTCGCGCACCCAGCCGATCTTCTCTTGCACCCGCTCAGGCAGGAGATCGGCGGCGGTCTGCGGGGTGACCTTGCCCTCGTGCATGGAGGGGTTGATGCCCACGATGTCGGCGTGGCGACCGGCCAGCCGAAGCACGCGCGGTCCTCCTCCACCGATCAGGATTTTCGGACGCTGTCCCTTGGGCAGCTTCGCGGCCTGCGCAATGTCTTTGATCTGATAGTGCTTGCCCGCAAACGAAGTGCGTTCGTGCAACCACATGGAGCGAATAATCTCGAGGGCTTCGGCCAGGCGTTCGATTCGCACACCCGGCCGGTCGTAGCTCATGCCCGCCTGCTCGTAGTCGCTCTGCATCCAGCCGGCCCCGATTCCGAACTCGTGGCGTCCGCCGGAGACGAGGTGCACGGCGGCCGCGGCTTTGGCGAGAATCACCGGGTGTCGGTAGTCGACGTCATACACCAGGGTTCCGACTTTGAGGTGCTGCGTCACCGCGGCCGCCGCAGTGATCAGCACCGTCGGGTCCCACTGCACCCCAAAGTGGTCTGGGCAGAAGATCGATGCGTAGCCGAGCGCTTCGAAGCGTCGTACCCGCTCGCTCCAGCCCTCGCGCGGAAGATCGTGGACCTGAACGCCGAAACGGAACGGCCTCGCCATCGCTCAGTCCTCCCAAAACTCGAATGAGTCGAAAAAGCGCGCGATTTGTTCGCGTGCATCGGAAGCGCCATCCGCGCGTGCGACGGCGATGTAGAGCCGGCGCCCTACCAGCACGAGCCGGGCCTGTTCCGGACGATCCCCCAAGTCCGTGCGGGCGTAGCGCAGGATCCGTCCTGGATGGCCTTGGAAGAAGGTTGGCTCCTTGCTCTCGAGGCGGCCGTGCCGATCGTCGAGCAAGCCCGACGTGGCGAACTCGAGGATGCGCTGATCGGGCAACACGAGGCAGGCGAGTAGGGGAAGGTCGTGGTGCTCGACCTTGAGTACCAGTTCGGCGGTCTGCGTCTCGACTCCGACCTCCGGGACCGACCCTGCGCGGGTCTCGAAGGTGCCGCGCGTGGGCAGGGGAGGCGCCGGGAGGAGGACGCGGAAGCGGCCGCTCTGCGACTCGTAGGGCGCCCACGCAAGTCCGTCGGCGCGCACCGCCTCGGGTGCGAGCCAGGCCACAGCCACGAGGAGGAAACAGGCTGCCAAGCGCACAAGGGGAGGGATAGACGATGCGGGGCTGCGATGCACGCTAGGGGGGCGCGCCCCGGCCTTCGCGCTCCGCCGCCGCCTCCGTCGCCAAGAGCTCCCGGATCCCAGCGTCGTAGGAGCGGGGCCGCCAGCCGAGGTCCCTTCGGATGCGCTCCCCCGAGTAGATTCTGCGGTAAGGCAGGGGGAGCGGGATGCGAACCGCGCTCCGCGCCCCCACGCGCGCCCACGCCTCGGCGAACGCCCAGGCCGAGAGGTCCTCGCCGGCCACGTTGTACGCCTTGCCCTCGGCGATCCGATTCTCGAGCGAGCGCGCGGCAGCATCCGCCACGTCACCGGCATAGACAAGGCAGAAGCGCATGAACACAGGATAAAAAGTCACAGGAATCCGTGTCACGAGAAGTTTGTGGACGCGGGTAAAATTGCGATCGAAAGCTCCGTAAATGCCCGGGGGGCGCAGCGTGGTGAGCGCGATTCCTGCTTTTTTCGCGAGCCGCCATGCCGCCTCCTCGGAGAGCGCCTTCGAGAGCCCATAAGCATTCCAGCGGTTGCCGCGCGTAGAGGCATCGTAGAGCGGGTGGGTCTCTTGCACCGGCGGGCGATAACTCCGATAGGCGGAGACCGACGAGATCTGCACGGCCCGGCGCACGCCTGCGGCGGCCATGGCTTCGAACACGTGAACGGTTCCATCGACGTTTGTGCGCACGAACTCCTGCCACGCCCGCGGCCGGAGGGAGAGCAGGGCGGCGTTGGAGATGACCGCGTCGACGCCCGCAAAGGCCTGGGCCAAGTCCTCGGGCTCGGCGAGGTCCGCGCGCCGCAACTCGCCCCCCCGTGCGGAGAGGTCGTGACCTCGTTCCGGGGTGCGCACCACGCCCACGACGCGCGCCCCGCGTTCGAGCATTGCCCGAACGAGATAGCGGCCGAGAAAACCGGTTGCGCCCGTCACGGCGACGGTCGCGCCTCGAGCTTCATCAGTCGCCGGCCGGCGGCGCGTCGCTCTTCGGGGCCGGCACCGTCTGCGTGGTCGGCGCTGGCGTTCCACCGGGATTCGGGAGATCGCCTGGGGGGAGCGTTGGAACCTCGATCGGTTCACATTTCTGAACGGGGGTGGACTGGCCGACCGTGCCGAGCGGGCCCGGGCGGTACTCGAGCTCGGTCCGACAGCGAAGGCGTGGAGTGGCGCGCGCGCCCTGCTGAGGCGCATCCCCCTGTGTCTGAGCGCAACCGAGGACGAGCAGAACGAGGGCGGCGAACATCGAGATTCGGTACTGCATCCTTCGGACCCCTTTCATGGCGTGGCCAGCACCTCCTCCTTCACTGTCACGAGCGTCGTGTCGTACCCGCACGCGGCATGGTGGATCCGAACGATACCGGCCTCGTCAGATGCGATCGTCACCCCGGGCTCCGGTGGAGTCCCCGGACGCCTAAATCGCGTGCGATGAAGATCGCGCAAGAGATTCACCGGCGGAAGCGGGAGACGCCCGCCGGGTCGTTCGACCGTAACTTCGGTCCCGCGCTGGGTGAGCGTGAAAAGCTTCGCGCCGAAGGGGTCAAGGCCCACGAGCACAAGGGTTGGCCCGCGCTTTTGCGAGATCAGGGTCAAGGCCCAATCAAGATCCTCCCCTTGCGCCCGAACGTTCTGCCGCAAGAGGAAGTCCCCGGGCATCTCCTCGGTCGGGACCAGCGGGCCTGGGCACTCGCGTCCCTGATCGGGGAGTGCACGGTTCAGCGCGAGGCCCAGCGTCGCGCAGCCCGGGAAGGGTGCCGCGAGCGCAGCGGCCACCACCATGATGTACGCGGAGTTACGCATTCGCGCGTCGCTTGGGCGATTCCACCAGCAACAGCGCAAGCGGAGCCAGCAAGAACGAGAGGAAGAGCCCTCCACCAATCGTCACCCCGAGGGCGCGGAGAGCGGGATGCTTGGAGACCGCGAGTACGCCGAATGTAAGAATCGCCGTAAAGCTGCCAACGAACACCGAGAGCATCGTCGTGCCCATTTCTTCGGGATCGGCGGCACTGTCGACCACGAAGATCCCGTAGTCGACGCCCATTCCCATCACCATGTCGAGGCCGACGACATGGAGCAGATTCGTCTCGACGCCAAGCGCCGCAAAGGATCCGAACAGCAGCAGCGCCACCAACGTGCAGGGAAAGAAGGCGGCGACGGCCGGGCGGAGCCTCCGATAGCGCACGAGGAGAAAGAGGATCACGAGACCGTTGCCGATGAAAAGCTGCTCGAGTGTCGTCGTTCGAAACTCTGCGTAGACGTCGTTCAGGAACTGTCGCTGGTCAAAGAAGTGGACGCCCGCGAAAGGCGCCAGGGCGGCTTGCAGGGCCTTGGGATCCCGAACGCCCTGGAGGTAGGTGATGACAGCCGTATCGCTTCCGAGTTCGACGAGCAGCGGGCGGACGAGGTCAGCGAGGGGCGAGCCGGCCAAGTCTTCGAAGGCAAGGGGCGGAGTCGACTCGTCCGCGAGAGCTGCCTGAAACCCTGCGAAGGCGTTCGCGCGGAAGCCCTCGGCGGCGAACGCGTCCACCACGCGCGCCGGGAGCCCGGGGTCGGCGAGGAGCGCTGCGCGGTTTTCGCGCTGGAGCTGCTGCGACCACAGGAACGAATGCAGCGAGCGCATCCCCCCGAGCTCGCCCTTCGCCGCAAGGGCCGCGAGTCGGCCGTGTACCGCGTCGTTCGTGACGACCGCCGCCTCGCGGTCCGGAGCCAAGGCGATCACGAAGCGGCCGGTATCGAACTGCGATACCCGCTCCCGGACGCGCTGGTCCTCCGCGAGCAGCGCCGGATCCACGCGCCAGAGCTTGGTCAGGTCATCGACCCAGACGAGGCGGGGCAGGAGCGGAACCGAGACGGCGAGGAGGACGCCGGCGATCGCCGCCAGCACAGTACGACGCGGCCTGAGCCAAAGAACCACAGCGCCGAGGGCCCTCGAGACCGCGCGGGAGAGCGCCGGTTCGCGCTCCGCCGGCGAAACGAGAGGAGGCAGCAAAAACAGCGTCACCGCGAGGGCGACGCCCACACCGACGACCGAGAAGAATGCGATCTGCCGAAAGCCGGGAAAGGAGGTGAGGCCGAGACCGGCGAAGCTGGCCATGGTCGTGAGGCCACCGAGTGCGATCGAGGGCCTCGTGCGTCTTAGCGTGCTGCGGACATCGCTCCGGTGGGGCGAGAAGCACAAGTGGCAGAGAAGAAAGGTCGGATAGTCCACCACCACACCGATCAGGGCGGCCCCGAAACCGAGCGTGAGGCCATCCAAGCGGCCGAAGACGAGGACGCCGAGGCCGGTCGCTACCACAAGCCCCGCGACCATGGGTACGGCGGTCAGCAAAAGACTCCGGGCAGAACGAAAGAACACGTGGAACCAGAGCAGGACACTCAGCACCGCGAGCGCCATCACGAGATCGACCTCGCCGCGAATGCTGCGTTCGGCGGCCACCGCGAAAAGGTTGGCACCGCTCTTCTCGAGCGTGAGCGCGCCGCCGTGCCTTGCGGCGATCTCGTCGAAGCGTGCCTGGAGCTCGGCCAGAAGTCGTTGCTGAGATTTCCCGTCGAAGGCCGAGGGCTTCGTCCCGAGGAACAGCACCGCAAACCGCCCGTCGCGCGTCACGAACTGGCCGTCGAGCGTGTCGAGCGGCGGCTGCTGGTCCTGGAAGCGCTCGAGAATCCTCCGGAAGCTGCCGAGCGGATCGGGCGCAATCAGGCGCTTGAGCAGGGGGGCCGTGGGCAGCGCGAGCTCCGCCTTGGTGCGCGCGGCCTGCGCGCGGAGCGCGCGATCGCTCGTAAGCTCTGGGATGCGCGCGGGATCGTCGGACAGAAAATAGAATCGCCGCGGGAAGTAGATCTCGTAGACCGCTTTCATCGCGTCGGGATCGATGCCGGCCCGCACCCATGCGACGCCCGCCATCGCCCGCAGCGCATCGGCGAACTCGTGCGCCGCCTCGACGGCTGTCTTGGGATCCGGCGCGCCGATGCACAGCACCATCGTGCGCGAGAGCTCCGTCTCCATGAGGCGCCGCGAGATGTCGGCGAGCGTGCCTTCGGTGCCCGCCGGCATGAGGTTCGTGATGTTCGTGCCGAATGTGAGCCGCGTGGCGATGACGACCGTCATGCCCGCCAGCACGAGTGCCAGGATGAGGAGCGAGTGGCGCGGGTTCACGGGACCTTGGCAGGTGTGTTTTCGAGGAAAATGCGGCTCAGCTCCTCGGGGCTGAATCGGGTATCTGTCACGACGTCGTGGAACAGAGTCGTTGTTCGGTCGCCCTCCTTCTCCACCACCACCATCTGCTCCAGCGCGGGGCCGTCGCCGCGCAGCTCGATTGAAGCGATCAGCTGCGAGACCGGCGGCCCCTTCGGCACAAGTCTCATTTGCCAACGCGCGCCGTCGGCCTGAAAGCCCACATTGTAGTGTTCGTGCAGGGCACCAAGATCGCCATTGAAGAGCACGACGAAGTTCTCGACGATCGTCCGTGCCACGCGGTTTCCCGAGAGGTCGACGCTGTTGCCGCCGGTCGTGTCCCGATAGGACATGCGTGAACCGTCGATCACGAGGCTCGTCGCTCCAGGAGCACGCGTGATGCGCGCCATGCGCGCCGGGGGAATGAAGTAGAGCGTGCCGTCGCTCTCGAGGGGCTGTTCGAGCAGTGCGATCTGCTTCACCTCGTGGAACTCGGCGCGCACCCCGCTCGTGGTGGCCATGTGGTGCATCAACGTCTCGAGGGTGAGCGTGCCGTGCGGAACCTCTGGTGAGGGACCGCCGGCGGACAGACAGGCGACTCCCGCAGCCGCGGCGAGGGCAG
>Ga0209039_10001309_pt1 | contig 23554 bp, 22 predicted proteins | sample BogFormECP12_OM1_FD_188238 | JGI IMG/M metagenome (GOLD analysis project Ga0209039, IMG submission 188238) | Bog forest soil microbial communities from Calvert Island, British Columbia, Canada - ECP12_OM1 (SPAdes) (version 2) | ecosystem: Environmental > Aquatic > Freshwater > Wetlands > Bog ... | reverse complement strand
CTAAGACACGTTTGCAGGTTTGAGAAGGGCGGATACTGCAAAGAAACAAGGAAGAACTGCACGCCTCAAATCTGCCCCCAAACCCGAAAATAAGACTTATAACCACTTTACACCATTTTAGGAACAGCCATGCGCGCTAAAAAATACCACGAAACGCATCAACTATCAGTTGATTACGTCAACCAAGCCACCAAAAATCTCAAGAAAATAACAGACAAACTCTCAATAACGAAAAACAAATAGCGCGCTCAAGACCAGATAAATGGGAGGAACAGTTTTATGGCAAACAATCTTCCGCCACATGGCAGGAAACCGTATAAGGGCATCGCGATGGAAGGACTTGTTGCCAGATGGTATTCAAGAATCCAACAGAAGAGTGTAGAACAATACGTATCATGGGCGAAGATGGCAAGAGATAGAACAGAAGCTGGCAGTAGTGTGCTCGAAGTCGCGCCAGGTCCTGGCTACTTATCAATCGAGCTAGCAAAGCTTGGAAACTACAATATCGTGGGACTTGACATAAGCAAGACCTTTGTGGGTATTGCAAAAGAGAAAGCCAGAGCAGCAGGAGTGCAGATCGAATTTAGACAAGGCGATGCAGCCTACATGCCTTTCTCCGCTGACAGCTTCGATTTCGTAATCTGTACTTCCGCTTTCAAGAATTTTCCAGAACCCGTGAAAGTGCTCGACGAAATATTCAGGGTTTTGAAGACTGGAGGCAAGGCCCTCATCATTGATTTGCGTAAGGATGCCTCTAAGGCAGAGATCAACGAGTACGTACATGGGATGAAATTGAACAGGTTTGATTCATTCTTTACAAAAATGACATTTAGGTATACATTGCAGAAGTCGGCTCACAGCAAAAGCGAGATCCAAGATATCGTCTCCAAATCCAGTTTCAGAGGCTGTGAAATCCTAGAAGACCAGATAAGTCTCGAAATATTTCTTCAAAAGCAAAGTACATCTTGAAGACGCTAAGAGGCGCGCGCCTATGACGACTCCTGCGAAAACGTGCACCTCGCTAAAAGTAAACGCGCGTGATGGACTTCTCATATATGCAGTAAGAATGTTAGCAAAACGTAAGCAGCAAAAAAGACCAGGCCAAAAGTTAGCCCGTACCAAGGTATCTTCTTTTTTGAGATGAACAAGAGCATAAGCGAAGACACCACCGTCGTGGCTAGAACACTAAGATAAGCGTGGATGTCCAGAACCCATGCAGTAAGAAAAAGTCCAATCGCGGGATACAATGTTGAATATAGAACTTTTTCGCCGACAAGCGAGCCTATACTTAATGTGTCCTTGCCTCTGAAGCACCAGATTAAAGCGCTTGCAGTCTCAGGAATTGCGGTCGCTGCTGGGATTACGATAATAGACAGCCCAATCAAGCTGGTTCCAAGTGAAATAGATATTCGGTTAACAATTGAAACAAGTTGGCTAGCTCCAAAGTAAAGAATGACAACAGAAACAGCCAATTGAACAAAGCCTCCAACCTCTTTATGTGGAATTATTTTGCAAAAATAAGGATACTCAGCCTCCGATACAACATCGAGAGTTCTTTGCCTATACATTAAGCCAAGATAAGCAAGAAAAGTGAAGAGAAAAAACAATCCAAATAAGACCCGCACATAAAATGAATGAAACAACGATGGGACTAGCGCTAAGGGGAAAAGAATAGTGACGAAAATGAACGGTATTGCCAGAGTTCGACTAACTTCAAGGTAGCTGTGCTTCCTTCTTTTCAGAAAGAAACCGAATAAGGCGACCACTCCAACCAACCCGTAAGAAACACTTGACGCTATAAACGGCTCACCGAATATTGTCCCAACCGCTACCGCCCCACCACTGGCTCCCCCAAGACTGAAAACAGCTAACAACAAGACTACAAGTTCAGGAAGCGATGTGAAAAGCGGCGACAGAATAGCACCCACGAAAGAATGCCCTAAATTAAACCTGTAGCCAAGAAACTCGACCGAGTTTACATATAGTAATGCCGAGACGAAAACAACGAGAATACTAATCAGCAGTAATATTATGAGCTCAAGCACTTTCTGCCATCAGGAAAATTATTGAGGTCCATAGGGCTATTTATAACGCACGCTCAAACTCCAAGTCTTATTCGCACGCACTAAGGAACCAATGAACTTCGCAACTTTTTACTGAGGCAGAAAAACCTACACACGCTTCGCAGTCCTAAAAAGTTGCTCAATCAAGCACAAATCGCCAAGTCCTCGAAAACATAAACTTTTCGGGAGCGCCCACCGTCCCAAAAAATTTATTGCTTTCTCGCCCCGACACGACGACCAAAGGAAAGGTCGATGCCCCATGTGCGAATACGAACTATGTGCCCCCCGCGCTTGCAAAGATAACATCGCGTGTTATATCTTGTTTTGGTCTTAAGTCTGTAGCTCGCAAAAACATTATAAACAATTAATTTCTGACTCTCGTTGTGGCTGGGCTTTTGAAAAAACAACCAAAAGATGTGGACGAATACATTGCGACTGCACCAAAGGAGGTGCAGGACAAACTCAAAGAGATTCGGGCAGCGATCAGAGAAACCGCCCCGCAGGTCGTGGAAAGTATCAGTTATAGAATGCCATATTATTATTACAATGGGCGGCTTGCTTGGTTCGGTCTTACGAAAGCACATATTGGCCTCTACTTACGCCCCCCAGTCATAGAGGAACACAAGAGAGAACTCGCAAATTACAAAACTACCAAATCAGCCGTTCACTTTCCACTAGACAAGAAAATTCCGGTACCACTGGTAAAGAAGCTGATCAAGGCTCGAATGAAAAAGAACGACGACGAAAAACAGAATTCATTGACTGAACAAGCCTAGAATATGTCACAGCAAAAGAAGGAATAGAACTATTCAAAAAACGAAAACAGCCCTCCTTTTTCATTAACTCACAGAAACAATGCGCGTCACTTCTCCGAAATTACTAATACAACCTAACACAGAATGGCGAAGAGTTAGAGGGTGATAGCTTGGGCATCTTCATAGTAGAGAAATACATTATAAAAGCAGAGAAGCTGGGCGAATTCGCAACATTCTACAAAGAGACTTTGATACCCTTCATGGAAAGACGAAAAGACCTAACGAAGGAAATAAAGTCTCACAAAATATTCCTTCAGTCGATGCTCTGGGGCGGATATGTCGAAATCACAGAGTTCGAGAACCTATCCGAATTTGAAAAATACATGCACAAGGAAATGCAGGACAATGAATTGATGACTAAAATCTACCCACAATTCCTACCCTTAGTAGTGCCTGGGACACACTCCATGGAAATCTGGAACACCTTCCCATAAATCAAACGACCTCCCCATGACCAACACTTAGATCACCCAACGTCCAATTCACCATATGCTACGGCTACTGGCGCTCGCTAGCTCGTGAGCCTTTCGGCTCACTCGCACGTTCCAGACGATACGCGCGTGCTAGAAGTGGTCTAGTGCGCTCATGTAAAACCTATCACCAAAGCATTCATGAAACGAAGAATGAGCCATTAGTTCTTTGACCATCAGAACCGGGTGACCAGCTTCAAGAACCATGTAACCTCGTGACGCGTATACTTGACTCAAGGCACGGTCTGAAATTCCCAGCCTGCCAACAATAGGCTTTTGCGTTTTGTCCTCCACCAATCCAATGAGCCTGTTCATTTCAGTACTATCTTGAGCTATGAGCTCCCTAATCCGCACGGACTCTTTTTCGTTTATGAAAACAACATATCCTTTTTCAGTCATAATGCAGTTCTTGGCTGAATATTCATTTAGTCTGAAGAGCATTCTCAAGTACTCTTTGTCTCTGACCACGAAACCCGTTCTACTCCTGACATACTCTAGGAACAGCTTAAGCATCCCATCATAATCTAGCTTAGAGACGTTCTTCCGCTTCGAAACGTTCACCTTTTTTACCCTTGCCTCTAGATACGCTGACAGAAACGGCGCAACGACAAAGTAACCTAGCCTCCTGTAAAGACTGTGAGCTACAATCGTCGAGCTTGTTGTGAGAAGCGAGAAACGATATCCTTTCGCCACAAAATATTCATGCGAATGATTCAACAGTGCCGTGCAGACTCCTTGCCTAGTATACCCTGGAAGAGTCGCCACACCATAAAGGCCCCCAACCTTCTCTTCTATCCTGGAGGCAGTTTTCAAAGTCATATCCATCACGCCGGCATACCCAACTACCTTCCCCTCTCTCAAGGCGCAAAATCCGATACTACCAGTCTTCAGTCGAGTATCCATTCTGATGCTCTTCTCGAATTTAGTTTCGTCGAATGGCCATCCAAAAGCCTGCTCCAGCAACGGAAGCAAATACTTCTTCTGCTTCAGTTCACTATAAGCGAGAATCTCAGTTACCACGGAACTCATCTCGAAGGAGATGACGCAAATGCCTAGATAAGACTTGGCGAAGAGGCGCGCGCTCTGCCCTTCCTCATATAATATTACAGAAAATCAGGCAAGACTTCAGTCCAACATGATTATTCTGCCTAGGACTGCGTAAACTGATTCATTTCTTTTATTAGCCTCCTCACTCTAGCTGCAACTCTCTTGTTTGAAATGGGCAGTCCCATGGATTTTGCTGTTATACCCAGAATGCTTTGCACTAGAGCTTGTGCAGCTCTTCCCATCTCTTCTGTTGGCAATGTTCCTCCATGGACTAGGATACCTTTGCATCTACATTTTGAAGGCAAGGCAAGTTTTATCGTGTCCTTTTCATAATTCCAATCTTTGATGGTGAAAGGTTGGATCCTGCATCCTGCTGGTCTAATATCGTAGATTCTGCATTCATTATCTTTTGTCAGGAAGAAACAACTCCCGTCCTTTTTCCTGCGAATGAATAGGCCTTCTAGCCCATCAGCAGCATTATCTACGGAAAAACCCGTGAATCCTTTTGCTTCTATTTGTTGATGTTCTTTTTCGCAAAGGTCAGCTGGTTGTTCTCTGCAGCAAAGACCACATTTCCTGCAGCGGAAACCCACTGAGTCTGGAAATGTGACATTCTCAAAGTTCAAGAGGATCCGATTCCCGCATCTGCCTATCCAAACCATCAACGATCACATGAGCTATAAGCCCTCTGTTAAGACTTGCTCAATTACCCAAAAAAAGGGAAGTTTTGAAGATCCAAGATCTAAACCTGTAAGCAAAGCTTCTTCTAGACTTCGAAAATTATTAAAGCACTGTTACGCATATCATACCTTTTGGGAACATAAATGCCAAAAAAGGAAAAACCGTTAACTAAGAAAGAGCGAGCTGAGAAAAGGAAGAAACATAAGGAAAAGCAAAGCAAAACACAGACTTAAGCCCCAAGAAAAGAGCTTTGCAAAACTCTTTTTCTCTTTTTATCATAAAGTTGGCTTCTTTATTAAAATGAAAGAAAGGAGGGCGTCAGCTTCGGATATTATTGACTTCCTCCATTAATGCGAAAGAAATATGTTCTAGCTTGTTTATTTATTGTTAATTTGTAGCTGAGATTATGCCGAGTGTAATGAAACGGAAACAGAAGAATACTCAAATCGCACAACAGAAAAAGATAGAACGGGAAAAAGAAGCGAAAAAGAAACAGTTGAGACAGCAACTTCCTGCCAAGGGCCAGAAACGTTAAAGCCGCTAAATGAGCTCTCGTAACCATCTAGAAGCTTATCGCGCGCTTCGCTATGGCTGCGAAAACAGTGCTTGTTCGGTTATAGAGGTTCGTCATCCTGACAAACCATTTATGCAGATACGATACGAGGCCAGACCTCGATCTTAAGTTCATGCTGACTTTAATCAATCAAGTTTCAAGTCGCAAAACAACGCTGGTCAGCTCTGAACGGTAGTCCAGACCACTCTTCAACATGATTTGTTACTTTACACATTACTTTTGACGTTACAAGTAAAAATGATCGGGGCAACAAAACAACATGCAATTTTACGAGTTCCACACCGAATGAGACTCAACAATTGAAGAAGCGACAGAACTAAACTTGGGCCCTTACAGGAAACTGATGAGCCCAAAAATCGACGCGAATATCGATTCTTTATGTTCGAACCTGTATACTCTTTCAAGAAATCCAATTGCTCAGGTGTAAGCTGACTCAATTAAGTGTATGTCATGAATTCAAAGAGGGAGGGGCATAGGTATGCCGTTTCTTGCTTCCTCAACTATTGGGAGCACTTGTTTCAGTTCTCTGAAGTATTTGAGCACGGTTATGCCTCTTGGAGTAATGGCGAACACTGTCCTGCTTTTTCCAACGATCCTTTCCTCAATCAGGTTTTGCTTAATCAGAAAATCCAAGTATTCTTTCAAGACCTTGCAGTTGACGTTCGCTTTATACATTACATGCGTCAGCTTCAATGGCCCACGACGGGACAGCACCTGAAGAATGTCTACATACATCTCAAGCTTGGAACGTCTCATATTTCCATCTTCCGCGTATATGCCTTTCACAAGTTGAAACAAGAGGTATAAACCATTTATGAATCAGAAACCATGGTTCAATATCCACATATTGCCCCGCCAACACAAGTTTCCTAGCCTCTTTACAACATATTTCTGTTCATATCGAACCCCTAAACAACCTGAACTTGGAATAGTTATTACAAATATGTATTCCGAAACCGAATTTTGACAGCGCACGCTCTCTCAAACCCTACATTCCCTCAGAGCCCATGATGCAAAGAACAACTGCACAAAAAGCACAGATATACTGAAAGAAATCGTATCACCGTAGCGCGCATGCTTGTTCCCAAATTTCCGAGCGCGTCCGTTTTAGCAACCCGATCTACTCTTGATTTCCTTCCAGAATCGGAGCTTCAATAACGCGCTGACACGAACGCCTAATGAACAATCAGAACCAGCGCACGCTCTGAGCAGCAGCCCAGCCCATTCTTTCCAAGCCTTGGCACAAATACGCATCACAACTGACCCCACAAACAAAACTGCCAAGCCGGCTCTGAATAGTAGTCCACACCGTTTTTCAACATGATTTCTCACAAAACAACATTATATCTAACCTCACAAGTCGAGACGTGGGTCACGAAATGCAACATTACAATCCAACACCGCACGCCAGAAACGAAAAAATGTACGTTCCCAAAAAAGAGAAATATTAACAAACAAGCACGTGTGCTCCCAAATTCCCATTTTTCAAGCCGGATCCAACCTCAAAAACGATGCTTCCCCTGTCAGAAGCACGTAACATCCATATGCCAAGCTGAACGCAAGGCACTTGTCACCTCCAAAAGGAATTTAGGAATAGGCAGGCGCGCGGCACTATCGCTTTGAGAAAGTTAAATACGGGTTTAGTTGTGCTAGAGTCTTACGGGCTCGTACAAAAAGATGAGGAGAATGCTGTGAAGTTCCCGAAAGATCCTGGCAAGTTCAGCTTCGGAGCCACGTCATCAACAGTCACCAGTTTAGGAATAGTCGCTGGTTAACTGGAAGCAAACAATCCAAGAGCCAGCATTATTGGAGCCTTGCTCGTGATTGCCATTGCAGATAATATCGCAGATTCCTTGGGAATCCATGTATATCGAGAATCAACAGCTCCAGCACCAGAAAACACAAAAATCTTCACGATCAGCAATTTCATTACCAGATTCGCCATCACATTAACTTTCGTCTTACTATTTGCGTTCCTGCCATTGGAATACGCTGCAGTGTCCTGCGTGGTGCTAGGGTTGGCAATACTTTGTTTCCTGAGTTACATTATCAGCGTTCGACACAAAACCAACGCCTTCAGAGAAATTCTCATTCATCTCGGAGTCGCTGTTCCCGTAATAATCATCAGTCACTTTGTTGGTCAACTCATCTTCAGCCTATTTGGTTAGCAATGCAAGTCGCCGCGCGCACCAAGAGAATCATCAATGAAGCCAGTCTAGTGATTTTTCTTCAAAAACCAATGTGATCTAACGTTAAATACTGCACCACTACCCTCTGTGAGTAACAGATTTATGCACTAGAGCAAACTACAATTCCTTGAGGAAGAGAATTTGGAGGCTTTCATTCTAGTCAACACCGAAGCAGGCTCCTTATGGCAAGTACTGGAAGCCGTATTCAAAATTGATGGCGTCAAGACAGCCTACGGAGTAATTGGACAATTCGACGCCGTCGTTTTAGCACAGTTTTCAGACTTAGACTATCTAGGGAAAATAATTGAGAAAATCCACCACGTGAAAGGAGTACTCCGAACTCAAACCTTGATGACCATCCCGGCACCTGCAGGAACAGGCAGCATGGTGTCAAACCTAACTGAACAAGAAAGGATGGGACCCAACGGCTATCCTGACAGATAATAATTTAATATGCACACTGCAACTTGCTACCTCTGCCAGTCGTCAAAATTGCTCAAAAATCGGTCATAAACATTAGTTGAAGCGCGCCGGCCAGTTGCTAAATCGAATCGTTCGGATCAATTTTCAAATAGCCTCCAAACACTATAGCTCATTTGGGCTCCACTGCTCTCTCCTCCGTTCTTACTCCAATATCTTCTTCTCGACCTCCAGAACAACAATCGGGCTACAGCCAGCCCGAGGACGATTATCAAAAGAGTGATGAGGAATTCTCCAGGAAAAAACCCTCCCCTTAAAGCCACAAAGTAAAACAGCACGAGGGCGATGATGATACCGATCGGCAATACAAGCAAAGTTCCAACAACGCGGAACCAAGTCGGCGAGCCCGCTCTGCTCCAGCCGCTACCTCCAGCGCTTGCAGACCCTCCCTTGGCACGCTGCTCTCGGAGTTGTCTAAGCCGTTCCTCATTCAGATAGTACTTACCGTTTACTTCGACAAAAATGCCTGACTGACCAAGTCTTCGATGCATGGCTTCTTCAAAACGCGGCGGCAAACCTAGCTCCTGAAGGGTCATGGCTTTTTCTGGGCTTGTAGCTCCTTTTTGACGAAACTTCTCGATTATCTCATGAATTCGTCGGCGCATTTCTCCTCGATTTCTAGACATATGGATTCCCCACAGACATTATATCTCGCGTCCGTCTTCTGTGACTTCAAGTCCCTGCATGATTTTTTCCGCGAGTTCCCTCATGGCGTCTGCTTTAACCATGGCGATGCCACGGCGGTTTCTGCCGGCCATGACAAACAGAAGATCGCCTGCCTTAATGTCGAGTTCCTTTCGGGCTTCAGCGGGGATGACCACTTGTCCTCTGTCGCCGACTTTTACGGTTCCGTAGAGGCGTGTATCTTTTTTTCTTTCAAGCATGCTTACACACTTTTCCTACATTTCCCACTAATATGAAAAGGTATTAAAGAACTTTCCCAAATTCACACAGAATCTCAAAACAACAGCGACCGCCCCTGATTCTTCATTTTTTTCTGATCGATATTAGTGTTCATTCCTCGTTAGTTTTTTATGCGTGCGCTCGATGAATTACGTTAGATAGTCAACGCATGCCCACGGCGAACACGTCAAACCGTAGGATTGGCCTGGTCGGGGGCCTTTTGATCGGGATAGGAGTTGCCTCCGTCGCGATTGGACTCGCTGAGTGGACCCCCTTGGCTACTTTCCCAGAACACTAAGAGACGCGCGGCTGGCTTCGGACTTCCTGGAAATGGTCTCAGTCGGATCTTTCAGCCTGATACTAGGCTTATTGATATTGATCAAGCGCCCCGTGAACTCTCTAGACTTGAAGAGTCCGAACACGAATTTAGTCGGTGCATTAGGAGGCGGCGGGGGAGCGTTAGCCTTGATCTCTCTTCAAAATCTCTTCTATTTCCTGTTCTCACAGGATTATTTTGGCCTAGAATTGTTCGGCATTGAAGTCTCCATAGGCCTTTTTCTCGCACTCCTAGCAGCAGCAGTCAACAGGCGAGGATGACATCAACACAATGCGCACAAGAAGAATCGAAAACTATGCCTCCATACTAGAAAAGAGTTTCTGTACACCCCTCATGCAATAGTAGCGCATCAACGCCAGAAGCAAAGTTCCAACTGCCAATGTCAAGAAAATTGTCGCCAACACCGATCCAGTTGATCCGCCTCCCAACCCTGTTAGAAATCCCGTGCCTTCATATAATATCAAAGGAGTCAGAATCGCCCCCGTCACCAAGCCACCCAAAACGAAGGCCACTATAAATCCTGTGAAAGAAAGGTATCTTGCTCTGGGCCCTACGTTGAAGCTGGGATATCGTGAGCCTGCTCCAAGCCCCACATATCCCTGTATTATCATATTGAAGGCCGCAGCAATCAAAGTGGCCAAGAACTGACCCGCAGCAACGGGAGCCAAGAACTGCATGAGAAACGCGATTACCAAGATTCCTGCACCTGAAAAAATCCATGGGAGAAAAAGTTTTCCAAGGACCAGTTCATCGGTTGATATTGGAAGCATATAGATGTTGGCGATGGAGCTTCCTTCCTGTCCTATGCTGATTGAAGAGAGCATCATGGGCAGAAGGAGGGATACTTCAGCCAGAAGCACGAGACTCACGCCCGAAAGGGCTTCCTTTGGATTAGTGCCACTTGTCAATACAGGGAGCAGAGAAGACACCACAAGCAACACGGGTATGGCAAGGAACCTTGCCATTTCTCTTCGTCTTGCGAGGGATCTTAATTCTTTGGAGGCTACTGCGAAAGCTACTGGGTCCAGCCACAAAAATGACCCCGCCTGAGGGACGTATGCGGTTGATTTAGATAATGTAATGGTGACGGGTATGGGAGACCAATACCTGGCTCTCAGTCGAGTTGCACCTTCAAAAATTAGGAACGTGAACAAAACGGAAAGCAGGGCAAAGATGGTCGCTTTTGCCACATCCGGAATCATGAAGGACACAATGGCGACTGAGGGCCAGATTACGGGAACGAACCAAGCCACGTTGACTCCTGCAGCGATGCCTGAAAGGGCCGTGTAAAGAATGTACGGGTTAAACGCTATTTGCACCGCGACCAACAGGACGACGACAAGGACAATGCGTAATATGACGCCGAGTCTTCCGCTCTTTTTGTAAAGCGTGGTGGATATACGGTTCATCACAGATCTCAATGCCTCCACTATCAATGCTCCCCAAACATAAGCCATGACAGAAATCAAAATGAAAAAGGGCACAATCGAAGACTCACCAAAGTTCAGAGCAAGCGGCACGGTGACGCCTAAACCGATAAACAAGAAAGGCGAATACGTGAGCTCCAACGAGAGGCTCGACGCCACAACATATTCTATAGGAGAAATTGGAAGCCAATTCACCGCTTCGCTTGAAGCAAGACCACCCGTCTGCCCAAGCTCAAAAAGTATTCCCGCCAAAATAACCGCCGAAGTGAGAATGACAGGCAGCACTACGAGGGACTGACGTGCGACCGGCCCAAACGAACTCATCAAATCAGCAGGAACCAAAGGCAAAGCATACACTAGAAACCCGAAAGGAACCACGAATAAAACTATGTCTATAGCAACCATTACGACGGGATTTGAAAAGAAGCTTCTGCGCCCATAACGGCTCGCTCTGAAGTACGATTTAAAGAGAACAGTAGCAAGACTTTTGACCGTTGACCAATTCAAAGCTTCAATGCCTCAACAATCTTCTCCGTGTCTTCACTGCCCGTAAGCTTCAGAAAAGTATCTTCCAGAGTCGAACCCGGCATCCCAGCCTTTGACCTCAGCTCCTGCACCGTCCCCTCAGCAATCAAGTTTCCCTCATTCATGATACTGATCCTGCTACACATGGCCTCCGCAATCTCAAGAATATGCGTGCTGAAAAGAATCGAAACCCCTTCCCCCGCTAAACGCTGAAGAACATCCTTAACGATTTTGGCAGACCTGGGATCTAAACCGTTCAACGCTTCATCCAAAATGAGGGCACGCGGACGATGAAGAAGGGCCGCTGTAATAGCTATTTTCTGCTTCATCCCCTGCGAAAAGCCACTCATGACGTCATTCACGTGCTCATTCATCTGCAGAGCCCTAAGCAGCTCCTCAACCCTCTCCCGCCTGCTTTTCAAGTCAATACCGTAAGCCGTGCCAACGAAATCCAAATACTCCGAAGCCGTCAAGTATTCGTAAAGGTATGGCAATTCTGGAACGTAGCCTACAAGTCTTTTCGCCTCGATTGGCTGCCGCAACACATCTACACCGCAGAGGCTGATCTTGCCATTATCAGGCTTCACTATGCTCATAACCATCTTCATAGTTGTGCTTTTACCCGACCCGTTCGGACCGAGAAGACCATGAACCTCACCAGGCAACACAGACAGTGTCAGAGCTTTAACAGCTACTTTGCCACTGAAGGACTTCGTCACCGATTCCAGCATTATTCCATCCATTTTCTCAGACCCTCATTCCCACTCTTTCCTCTCGCCCTAAGACCGCTCACTGAACTAACACGCTTTGTCTTAAACTTTGTTTGCGCGCGACACCAAACCTAGAATGCAAGAAATCTCTACATGTTGAACGCGCGTCTGCAGCACGACAATGTGAGCGGTGTAGTCATTAGCCTCATCTTTCTGAGAGGAATCTCGCTTTCAATGTACCTCTGGCGGTGCATCTTCTTGATCCTCAAATACTTCGTAAAATCATTGTCCCCTTTCTCGTAAATGTTGATTTCGCCGTCGAAAAGATCCAATATTGCATGAAGCTCCTCTGGGGAATGCATGTGCGGGTTAACCACGGCCAGAGTCGTGAAACCCCTAGACCTCAATTCCGGAATAAGCCTGCTAAGCCACTTCCTCGTCTGAACTGCACCGTGCTCAAGCAGGACATCCGAAAGAATCTCTAGGCAAGCGCGCCCTTCTTCCTGTCTCGTTCTACTGAGATTTCGAAGCATTTGTTCGAGAGCTATGTTAATCTCATTTAGGTTTTCAACGCCTGCGGCTTTATGCACATTTGGCAGCTTTTCGATTTCCTCGTCAATTGCTGTGTTGCACGCTAAGACATGAAAGTTATCCTTAAATTGCTCGGCAAGGGTTCTAGCGCCTTCAGGATCCACGATGGCGAGTATCGTTGTCTTTCCTTCTTCAGCTCCAGCTTCCAAGAATCGCTTGACCAATAGGTCCCTCTCATCACAGGAAACTGAAGTAAGAATTATTGCAAAGTCTTTAGGTATGCCGCCGAAGAGCAGACTGTCGAGGTCTTGAAAACCTGTTCTGATCCGATTCGGCAAAATCGTTTCTGAAACGCTGATCGAGACTGGCTCAGGTTCTGATGACATCTGAAGACCAAGGCTATTTGTAAAAACTATTCGCGGCGCCACATTAAACGTGCCTTTACGAGTAGGTCTAAGAGTTAAGTCAACGTTCTCTGAAGCGTAAGGGTCAAGCTTCATTCCATGCAGGTCTAGAAAGGCGCTCACAAGTTTGTGTGAGCCCGGGAGCATTACAGCTTCAAAATCAGGCGGAATCAAACCGTAGATCCTTTCTACAGACACTTGGGTCTTGCCGACGTTTTCGAGTTGAATTCTCAACTGGAAATTTTCGCTGACTTCAACATCTCTCTTGTCCAATATTGCTTTTGCAGTGATAGGAAGCATCACATTATCTCGTAAGTAAGAAGTTTCATCCGCCTTGGCCTCTCCTTTTCTAAAAACCCGATTGCCTAGAAGAACGGAATCCTGCAGATCGCCTAGTTTTTCAGCCACAAGCTTCTCCAAAGCCAGCGAAATGTCTGTTCCTATTTCCTCGCGATCCTGCGACTCTTTTTTTCGCGGCATCATGGTTCACCTTTCTTAGTCTGTGGATATATCGGAGACAGAAGTTTAGGCCACAAATTTGCCATTCTTAATGACGAGCTTTCCGTCTAATTTAATGCTGGGTCGCAGAATCGTGCAGTGAGATCCGAAGTTGCTCTCCATCTTTCCGCCAAGTTCCCTGTTGTCTCCTATGCCTAAAGTAACGCTGCCCTGCACGATGTTGTTGTGAATGTATCCACCTTGTGCATGTGGATTCAGGCCTATCATTAACCATGAAGCTTGGTCTTTGTCTCCTTTGGCTATCTCCCACCTCTTCTTGACCACTTCGATATTCTTGCCTCCCGTCAAGGATGCGAGTCTACCGTTTTTGAATTTCCAAGTAGTGCCGTGAATCAATAAACCAGACTCCGCCTCTGGGACATCCGAAATGAATACCCCCTGCGCGCTCCTCTCCTTTGGAGGAATAGCCACGCTGCCTGCTGGTAGGGCCGTGAAAACATCTCCTCTGCTCACATCTTCATCATCGACCACTCCATCATCGATATGGGCAACTCCTTTTCCAAGTTCAAGTTTCAAATCCGTACCGTTATCTGCGGTAACCTCAACAACAGAGGCATTCTCGAGCATTTTTGCGATTTTCTTGCCTGATTCTCGCATGCCGTCGTAATCGACATCTATCGCAGCTTGAACATTCCTATTCCATTTTTCATAGTCAAAACCATAGGTTTTAGCTCTTTGATGCGTGACGTATCCCAAGTAGATGTGCGCTGATCGAATTCTTTTTTCAAGAAACTTGCGGCTATACGGTCTATCAGCTTCGACCATGGCACTCATTCTTTCAGGAGTGATCTGCTTCAACCCATCCGGATCCTCAGGACCTGATATGAAGATGTTTGCAGTTGCAACATCAAGTAAGCCTAGGCTGAACGGGTTTGCTTCCTGCAAATACTTGACAGGGAGCTTCAGCACGGCCTGGTAATAGAGTTTGTCGGTTTCTACCTCAAGATGGGTTTTCGCTCCAATTCTCTGACACTCGAACGCGAAAGCCTCAGCCAAGCCAAGTGCATGGCTCCAAGCAAATATGCACACTCTATCTCCTTCGCGGATTCGAAGGCAAGTATGCACTACGCTTTTGACAAATCCTAGGGAGGTCATTCCAGAATTCCCTTTAGGAAAATATTAGTTCTTCGCTTATGAATCTTATCACATGCAAAGTAAAGATATACCTAGTACTGTACGTGCCTAATTCTCGGCTGTTAGTGCGTGCATAGGTCAGGATTTTTGCGAAAAAAGCGATTGCTCAGTTTAGAACACAAGCAGGCTTCTGTTTCTGAGAGCTATGGCTCAATCTTTCATGGAAGCCCAGCGATCTTGCTTGTGTGCGCATTAGCCATCCTTATGGCAGCTCACATGCTGATCAAAGACGCCTCTATATTGACGCGTTGTAAAACGAGCTTTTCCAGATGCTCACGTTGGATGGAAACTTGTTTCTACTTCCTTTCGTCGAGCCAGCATACTCTCCATTCAGAGACGCGTCCGCCACGTATTTTAGCGGTCCACATGTTGGGACCATCAAGAGGTTTGAAAGAGCACTTAGAAAGGCCAACCATGACAACAATTTTGTCTTGAACGGTTACAGAGCTGAATGTGTTTCGGTAATCAGGGTATTTCTTGAAGAACTCTCTCCAACCCTCTTTCACGACATTCTTGCCATTAGTCGTCTCGCCCTTGTTATTTGCTATGACTATGAGCGTGTGGTCATCAGTCATTAATTCAGCCAAGCCGTCTAGGTCTCGCTGGTTAATTCTTTCATTAAACCTTAAAGCAGCCAACATTAACTTTGAAGAATCCATTTCAATTCGAAAATCATGATCAGTCAATTTAAGCCTTTGCATTTTCGCCTGCGGCATCCTTCAGCCGCTATTTTCAAGCCAGTACACAATTTATTCGCAGAAAGAGATCGTTCGATGAACTTCGCGCGTGCCAAACTCCCAAAAAATACTAGCCAACCCGGAAGCAGGAAGCCGACATCAAAAAAAGCGTGTTAACAGGCTATTCTGGGCTTCTTTGAAAATCTCTTTGCCAGAGTAACCGTTAGCGAGGTGACAGCGACCAAGACTATGAGAATCAAGGCTGATGGAAACTCTGGAACTGCACCGCTTGCATCTGTCTTGACCAACCAGAAATCCGCGCTGCCAGCGCCAAAAGAGTAAGTGGTGCCAGCTAGCGTGTATCCTCCGTCACTCGTCTGAACCAAGGATTTTGCCCAGTCACTATCTGTTCCCCCGTAGGTTTTGGTCCATTCCTGATTCCCGTAAGCATCAGTCCTAACCAACCAAAAATCTTCACGGCCGGCACCAAAAGAAGTTGTATAGCCAGCTAGTGCATATCCTCCGTCACTCGTCTGTATCAAAGCAGACGCCTCATCATCGCCTGATCCCCCATAGGTTTTGCTCCACTGCATATTACCTGAAGCATCAGTCTTAACCAACCAAAAATCCTGACTGCCAGCACCAGAAGAATTCGTTATGCCTGCCAATGCGTATCCTCCGTCACTCGTCTGTATCAAAGCAGACGCAACATCGTCCCCTTGTCCTCCGTAGGTTTTATTCCACTGCATATTACCATAAGCATCAGTCTTAACCAACCAAGCATCAGATCCGCCAGCACCAAAAGAATATGTTAACCCTGCTACCGCATATCCCAAGTCATTCGTCTGAACCAGTGAATTAGCCGCGTCCCAGTCTGGTCCTCCATAGGTTTTATTCCACTCCACATTACCATAAGCATCAGTCTTAACCAACCAAAAGTCACAATTGCCACTGCTAGAAGAATTTGTTGCACCCGCCAATGCATATCCGCCATCATTCGACTGAACCAAAGCCCAAGCAACATCATCGTTTGTTCTTCCGTAGGTTTTGTTCCATAGCGTGTTGCCATAAGCATCAGTTTTTGCAAGCCAAAAATTATCTATGCCGACGCCAGAAGAATTTGTTGCACCCGCAAGAGCATATCCGCCATCATTCGACTGAACCAAAGCTAGCGCCAAATCATCAATATTCGGTCCTCCATAGGTTTGGTTCCACAGCATGGTGCCAGAAGCATCAGTCTTAACCAACAAAGTAGTAATGTGACCAGTGCCAGAAGAGTTACTCACTCCTACCAGTGCGTATCCGCCGTCACTTGACTGCACGAAATCGGTTAGGACGTCCTCGCCGTTTCCTCCGTAGGTTTTGCTCCACCCGTCTGCGGAAGAGACTGCCCCAGCCTGTCTGGCACTCAGCATTGAGGCAAGCATGACGACCAAAAGGACTATTGAAAGAATTCCGACCACTCGTTTCATAATCGCTACAGACTTCACCCTTCATCTTCATGTGTGACTAAGGGACACATTTATCGTTTTCCCAAAAAGATGCGGCATCCTTATCTGCGAACCAGAAAACAGAGATCTAATGAAAGTGAAATATGCGCTCATCAACAAGGCGAGCAAGAAAAGCTTTAGTTGTAGTTCTAACATTGTTTGCCTGTGAGTAAATGAGCAACGTAAATTCTCTTCTGGGAATCAACGATATCGTGCTGAAGAAGAAGATACTCTCTGTGCATGAACACTATGACTTGGAGAATCTTAATGGAACAAAATTGGGAGAGGCAGACGGCAATCTCTTTCAGCTCCCAGCTAAATTTGCCGTAATCGATACCAATGGTTCTCAATTGATGCGCCTCGAAGGTAAAGTACTCTCGTTCCATAAACAGTTCACTATTTACGACAATTCTGGATTGGAACTGGGAACTATAAAGAAGAAGATTGCCAAGCTGATTGGAGAAGAGTACTGGGTAGAAAAAAATGGAGTTGAATTCATGCGAATCTACGGAAATTTCACGGAGCACGACTATCAGATACAGGTGAGCGGGGTTCAAGTCGCCTCGGTACACAAGAAATGGGCATCAATGAGAGATCAGCTCGGAGTCTCAATAACGGGAGAAGTGGATCACAGAGTAGTAATCGGAGCCGTAATCGCAATCGAACATGTGGAAGTTACGCAGAGGCAGCAGCATCAATAAACTATGAGTGGACTCAACTCTGATTTGGACTGTTGCAGCGTTCTAGACTCTTGGAAAACGCGCGTTTTGCTTACCGAAAGAGTTAACAGCATCTTGAAAACTCAACGAGTCGGTTGAGCATCAAGATGGGACAAGACTCTCGATCACTCGTATGCGATCGTTTGACGAAAATTTACAAAAACAGCGAAACAAAGGCGTTAGATTCCCTAAGCTTTTCCATTCCTTCCCGCGGCGTCTTCGTATTGATAGGCCGGAACGGTTCTGGAAAGACAACCCTTGTCAGAGTCCTTGCTACTGAGCTTGAACCAACTTCGGGCACGGCCACGATAAACGGCATAGACGTCATGAAGGATGCAAATAGGCTCAGAGAAAAAATTGCCATAGTGCCCCAAGAAGCAAGGCCGATACCATGGATGACCCCGATGCAAACGGTTCTGTCGTACCTTCTCTGGAGAGGGTTCGGTTACGCCGAGGCAAAAAAGAAGGCTAAAGAATCGCTTGAAAGGGTAGGGCTCACTGGATACTCCAAAACTTTGAATCGTAAACTCTCTGGAGGGATGAAACGGAAGGTTTTGGTAGCCACGGTTCTCTCGTCAGAGGCTGAAATCATTTTTCTGGACGAGCCCACGACTGGCTTGGACCCCATTTCCAGAAGAGAATTCTGGGAAATCCTCAAAGACATTGGAAACGAACGCTTCACTTTTCTCACGACGCATTATCTCGAGGAAGCGGAAGAGCTAGCTGATGAAATCGGCATACTGGATCAGGGCAAAATGATTCGCATGGGAAGCCTTGACGACCTTAGAAAAAGCATGAACTACAACTACAGCGTGAAACTGCTCTCAAAGCCTCCGCCTGAACTTCTCAATGTTTCTGAAGGCGAGACATTGACTGGAAGAGACGATAATATTCGCATACTCACAACGGAAGAGGAAGCCTTCAGAATCTCAAGGGAATTATCAAAGGGTGGATTCAAATTCACCATTAACCCCGTTTCGCTTGACGATATATTTGTTTATTTCGTAGTTCAACAAGGAGGCAAAGGAACTGCAAGTCAAGGAGAACTCGACGCAGAAGAGGAGTAGAAACAGCCAGATCCTTGCCGCCATACTTGTTAATGCCTTGTACGAAATGAGAAACTATCCCATCGTCCTCATCAACACCGTTCTTTCTCCACTGTCATTTCTGGCTTTGATAGTCTTCGTGAGCCGAGGAAGCCTAATTGGACAAGCAGTCGAAGGTGGTTTCATCATGAGCATGTTCTCTAGCGGCATGTCCCTGCAAGCTGATCTGTCACACTTAAAGAATGATTTCAAGCTGCAGGACATGGTTGTGAGTTCTCCGACTACTTGGCTAACCTACATGACGGGAATAGCCTTGTCAGAAATCGTGTACTCCATCCCCGCGTTAGCCGTGCTCGTCCTACTAGCACACTACTATTTGGTGTTTGATGCCTTCGGAGTCCTAGAATTCGTTGGGGTTCTTCTGTTGATGTTTTTTGCGTCAATGGCCGTTGGATATACGCTTTCGACTTTTTCCAGCGACATTGTTCAAAGCTTTGCGTTCACGCGGCTTCTTTCGATGCTCTTCTCAACAATACCGCCCGTTTATTACCCAATTGCATACATCCCGCTTCCTTACAGGTACCTAGCCTACCTGTCACCCACCACGTACGCGGCAGAAATAGCTCAGAACGCATCCGGATTTCAACCGACAACCACAGCAATGCTTGCTCTGGATTGGACCATACTGATAGCCATAACCATCATCTTATTCATCATAGCAGCACGTAAGGCACGATGGAGAGAAATCTAGTAATCAAGTGTGCCACTCGGATTTCAAGCGTCACAGCCCATGTTCAAGAAGAGTTTTGCTGCTGTATTTTTTCAGGTTGCTGGGTTCCGCGTATTCTCGAGGGCCACCAATTGAATTTCTGTGCGAGTCCCATCAATGAAGGCACAAAGAATGGAATCACAACCAGCACATCTATCAGTATGGCCGCAGACACTGTTAGGCTGATTTCTTGAAGTATCGCTATACCTGTTAGGAGCAAAGAAGCGAACACTGTTGACAACACAAAGCCGAGGCCTATAATCGTTACCCAAACCTTGTCGAGAGCCGTCTTGATTGCTTCATCATCAGTTTTGCCATTCAATGCCTCTTCTCGTATTCTAGTAACGAAGAATATGTCATAGTCTATTCCAACCCCCAGCATCGTCACCACCACGAATAGCGGCGCAAAATCAAGAATCGGTAAGCTGAGTAAAATGTAGAATATGATTGAAAGCAGAGCCAACGAGAAGACCACACTGCACAGAATCGTGAAAATCAACCTAATAGGAGTGAAAGCTGACCTCAACTGGAAGAACAGTATCACGTACACTGCCGCAGCCAAGATGGCCACAACTTCCGGCAACAAACCTGCCAAGAACGTTTGACTGTCATACGTCGACTGCGTGCTCCCGCCAAAATAAACCGCCACCCCATCCAAAAGCGTAACATTGCCAACGCTATGCTTCAGCGCAGTTAGCGAGGACATGGCTTCAGGACTTTCTGAAGGACTGGAAAAACCTACAGTAATCAAAGCCGTTTTATTGTCGTTTCCAATCATCCTCAGCATGCCTTCACTGTATTGAATCCACAAGGGTTCAGACAGGTTCCCAATCGAAGAATAATTAAAAGCGGAGCCATACGGCCACGTAGGACTCGTCACACTCACAACTCCGCTGGAGCCACTAGCGGCAATGGAAATCAGATTAATCTGATCCAGCAGCGTCTGATTGAACTCGTTCGCACCGTAAGTAATCATCGTCGGCATAGTCACCACAATAGAAGTCGGAGACACCATTCCACTTCCAAAAGTGCTCGTGACAACCGTAATCCCCTGATTGCTCGAAAAGTTCGGAATCAATTTTAGAAAATCCAATCCCGTGGGCGTGTTGTACTCCACGTAAAAGGCGCCTATCGCTAAAATGCAGATGACAGCCACGATGAGCATTTTCTTCTTGAGAACGCCTCCGGCGAATCGTTTCAACCGATTCTTTCCGTCACCCGCTCTAGAATGTTTGGACATAGGCCAGAAAGCCTTGTCTCCTAATACAATCTCAAGGCTTGGAAGCAGAGTAAGCGATACGACAAGCAATATGGCAACTGCCAGCGCAATCGCCGTGGCAACATCGCTGAAAATGGGCACGTTCGCTACTGCCATCACGATGTAAGCTACTATAACAGTGATGCCTGCAGTCAGCACGGCTTGTCCCGCCCATCTTACGGATAGGCCTACGCTGTCCTCAACCGACTTACCCAGATGCCTCTCCTCACGTGTCCTCCTTAACTGCAATACGGCATAATCCACCGACAACCCCAACGTCAATAGCACGGTAAGCGTGGGAGTCAAGAACGTGATGTTGCCATGACCCAAAACCACAATTATAAGGTAGGTCGCTGCAAGCGAGATCTCGGTTGAAATACCGCCCATCAGCACGGGAAGGAAAGCAGATACGGGAGACATGAAAAGCAGTCCGACTATCAACAAAGCAAACACTATGCCAGGACCGACAGTCAAGGTGAGTGCAGGTGCAAAAACGTTTTCAACGTCATGCGTCAATACTGCAGTTCCAGTCAGATAGACATTCCCAAGATTATCTAACCCTGAAGCCTGAACATCCGATTTCACCCGTGAAATAGTGTTCGCATCCGGCTCGGATGAGAAACTGAGCACGACCAACATTGAAGATTTATCTTGACTCACATAATTTTCCAGAATCGCACTTGTTGGGACTAAGGGATAATCAGTGAAAGACTGATTCGCAATCGAACTCGCGATAGCCGCATTGACCTGAGCAGCAGTCGCGTTCTCCGGAATATTTGATAACAAAGCAGTCAGGGAGGTAGTGTTAACGGAGAAAAGTGGAGAACCTGAAAAAGCAGCCTGAGTCGCGTCCGCAGTCACCTCCGCAATAGCCAAGTTTGTCATCACATCGCTTTGGCTCCAGTTCGTCACGTTCAAACCTGACGTGACAATGGTGGCCATCTGGATGGTCTGTTGATCCACTCCAGGCGCATTCAGAAATGTTGTGACCGATTGGTTTATTGCAAACGCTTCGCGGTCAAGCATAGATGTCGTGTTGGGCAGATTTTGGAAAGTCGAATTCCAAACTGGATAGAAAATTGAATAGTACCCTATTGATTGCACGTTTCCTCCGAAGTTGGCTGTCGCGTTGTAAACCGTGGCGTTTGCTTCGATGTCAGCAAGATAAGGGTCTGTCACCCCATTGGCCATCGCTCCCTGCCAAGCCTGGACAAAAGCTGCAGGCACGCCATACACGAGCTGAGAGGTCTGGTTGATTCCGTCCAGCAACTGTGACAAGCCAACGTTTGAGGAGAGGTTCTGCTCAAGTGGGATCATGTTGGCCACGGTTGAACTGAGTAGAGAGTACTCAATCGTGTAGATACTTGACAGCCCAGTATAGTTCATGACGCCGCTGTCACCACCCACCAAGTCGTTCAACGACAGCACAGCGTTCCTCACTGCGTCAGAATACGGATTGAAAGACGCTTGTGAGCTCTGATTCTCTTGAAGCACAATTATTATAGAGTCGGAGCTCTGATTGGCGCTCGTGGGAAACTGCGCTTGAAGTAGATTATCAGTTTTCTGCGATTCACTGTTCGCCGGCCCGCCGAAACCGCCCGTGATATTATAGGAAACCGAGCTGAAGAAACTTGAAATCAAAAGTAAAGAGGCAATCACGACAACGAACCAAGCAACGATAATCCAGCGGTGCCATCTCCTGATAAACGCATTCAGCGGATCAAAATACGACTTGGACATTTAAAACTCACATCCCATCGACAGCCAACAATTGCCACCCACTCAGCAACACACGCCTTTGTCCGTTTCGAGTCTTCACCGCTGCTCATAAAGATTCTCCACAAACCTTCGGGAAATAGCGAAGTTTGCAAGACGCAGTCCACTTTGACAAATAAAATCATAAAACACTCTAACCTTAATCGCGGTTATTCCCTTAAAGAACAGACGGGATGCTTAGGGTCTGATCCTCCGATAGATGAACCTGACGAATAAGTAAAAGATGAATACGATGCTTGTTATGAAGAAGCTCACTGGGTACGGCTCATAAAAAGCGAGAAACAGTCCCGACCACGTTGCAATCAGAGCAATGGCTACAGAAATAATTATGACCTGTCGTGGTTGTTTTGCCAATAACTGAGCGGTTGCGGCTGGTGTTACCATCAATGAGAAAATAAGAAGGACGCCCACTACTTGGACCGAAATCGACGTTGCGATCGCTACTAGAACCATGAAAATCATGCCTAGAGGAAATACGGGTATTCCTTTTGCTTCTGCCACATCTTCATCAAGCGATGCAAACAGGAGAGGTCGATATACCGCTGCGGTGAGGATCAGAACTATCATGCCAGCACCGAGGGTCAAAAGGACATTGCTGAAACTGACTCCCAGTATTTCGCCAAACAAGATGGAGTACGCCTCCTCTGCATAACCTGTGTAGAGGCTGAGGAATAGCACTCCTAGGCCTAGCATGAATGCAAGAACTATTCCGATCTCCGTGTCGCGATTGGCGGCGCGTTTGCCAAGCGCGGCTATCCCAATTCCTCCCACGGTTGTAAAAAGGAGAAGACCGTAAACTGGGTTGACATCGATTAATACCGCCGCCGCTGCCCCAGAGAAACCAATGTGGGAGAGCGCATGCGCTGCAAATGAAGAACGGCGCAAAACAACGAAATAACCAACAATCCCCGCGATGATAGCGACTATTGTTCCTGCCTCGAAGGCATGCTGCATGAACTGCCATCGAAAAATCTCTAGCAGGTCAATCCATGGATTAATACTGAAGATCA